>Ga0209378_1000979_pt1 | contig 20572 bp, 18 predicted proteins | sample GraSoiAngelo_156_FD_186170 | JGI IMG/M metagenome (GOLD analysis project Ga0209378, IMG submission 186170) | Grasslands soil microbial communities from the Angelo Coastal Reserve, California, USA - 14_1009_13_40cm (SPAdes) (version 2) | ecosystem: Environmental > Terrestrial > Soil > Grasslands ...
TCTTCCTGCTGCTCACCGGCTTTTTCACCTTCACCGCCGGCAATTTCTTCGAAAGGGGAGAAGCCAGCCTGGCCGCGTTCTTCGGCTGGCACCCGTGGCTGTACCTGGTTCTCGTGCCGGCGGTCGGCATGCGGGTGTGGGCCGAGGAGCGCCGCTCCGGAACGCTCGAGCTGCTGCTGACCATGCCGATCACCCCCTGGCAGGCGATCGTCGCCAAGTTCCTCGCTTCGTGGGCGTTCCTGGCGGTCGCCCTGGCGCTCACGTTCCCTGCGGCCATCACCGCGAACATCCTCGGCGACCCGGACAACGGCCAGATCGTCGCGGGCTATCTCGGCAGCCTGCTCCTCGCCGGCGCCTATCTTGCCATTGCCTGCATGACCTCCGCGATGACGCGCAACCAGGTGGTCGCCTTCATCCTGTCGGTGGTCCTCTGCCTGTTCCTGATCCTCGCCGGCTTCAACCCGGTCACCGACCTGCTCACGCGCTGGGCGAGCCCGGCGCTGGTCGACACGGTCGCGGCATTCTCGGTGGTGACGCATTTCGACGGCTTCCAGCGCGGCGTCATCGACCTGCGCGACCTGGTTTTCTTCCTGTCGGTGATCGGCTTTGCGCTGTTTGCGACCGGCATCATCATTCGAGGACATCGCGCCTGATGAAGAAATACGAGCAGCTGATCTATTCTGCAGTCGGCCTGGTAGCGCTACTGCTCCTGCTGGTGGCATTCAACTACCTCGTGTCCACCGCCTCGGTGCGCGTCGACCTCACGGATGGCAAGCTCTACACGCTCTCCGAGGGCACGCGCAAGATCCTCAAGCACCTGTCCTCCCCGGTGAAGGTGAAGCTCTATATCTCCCAGGGCGAGGCGGTGCCCGTGCCGCTGCGCAGCTTCGCGCAGCGCGTCGAGGACCTGGTGCGCGAGTTCGAGCGTGCTTCCAACAACAACCTGAAGATTGAAAGGTACAACCCGAGGCCCGACTCCGAGGAGGAGGACGCCGCGCAGCTCGACGGCATCGAGCCGCAGCAGCTGGCGAGCGGCGAGTCGTTCTACCTCGGCGCGGCGATCAGCCAGCTCGACCGCAAGCAGACGCTCGCGGCGATCTCGCCGCAGCGCGAGCGGCTGCTCGAGTACGACCTGGTGCGCGCCATCGCGCGCGTCGGCTCGGCCGGGCGGCCGAAGCTCGGCCTGATGTCCGGGCTGCCGGTGCTCGGCGAGAAGTTCAATCCCTTCACGCGGCAGAGCTCCGAGCCGTGGGTGCTGGCGAACGAGCTGAAGCGCGAGTTCGACGTGAAGGAAGTGCCGATGAGCGCGAAGGAGATCGACAAGGACCTCAACGTGCTGCTGCTGATCCACCCGCGCGACGCGCAGCCGGAGACCGAGTACGCGCTCGACCAGTTCGTGCTGCGCGGCGGCAAGCTGATCGCGTTCGTCGATCCGTATGCCTATTTCGACCAGGCGCCGACCATGCCGGGCATCCCGCCGCAGCCGAGCAGCTCGACGCTGCCGACGCTCCTCAAGGCCTGGGGGCTGGAGATGGACCCGGGCAAGATCATCGCCGACGTCGTGTTCGGCTCGGGCGGCGGGCAGCGCTATACGCCGACGGTGCTTTCGCTCAACCGCACCGCGTTCAGCCGCGACGACGTGGTCACCGGCTCGATCGAGACCCTGCTGTATGCCTTCGGCGGGGCTTTCCAGGCGAAGCCCGCCGAGGGGCTGCGGATCACCGAGCTGGTGAGGAGCTCGCCCAACTCGATGCTGGTCGACGCCGCCAACGCCACCAAGTCGGGCGACGAGGCGACGCGGAACTTCAAGCCCTCCGGACAGGCGCTGCCGCTGGCGCTGCGCTTGAGCGGCAAGTTCAAGACTGCTTTCCCGGATGGCCTTCGGGTCGACAACAAGCCCCTACCCGGGACGCCGCAGCTGCGCGAATCCAGCGCCGAAAACACCGTCATCCTGGTTGCCGACGTCGACATGCTGGCCGACGGCGCGGCGGTCGATATCCAGGAGGTGTTCGGCCGGCGCATCGTGGTGCCCTCGAACGGCAACCTCGCGTTCGCCCTGGGCATGGTCGAGCAGTTCGCCGCCGGCGACGAGCTGATCTCGCTGCGCAGCCGCGCCACGGCGTTCCGGCCGCTCACCGTGGTGCGCGAGCTCGAGGCCGAGGCGCAGAAGCAGTACTTCGGCAAGATCCAGTCGCTCGAGGACGAGCTGCAGAAGACCACCGCCAAGCTGCAGGATCTGCAGAAGACGCAAGGCGGCCCCGCGGGCAAGTCCGCGCAGATCCTCAGCCCCGAGCAGCAGGCCGAGCTCGAGCGCTTCCGCAAGACGGTGGCCGAGACGCGGCTCGCGCTGAAGGAAGTGCGCAAGAACCTGCGCCAGGACGCCGAAAGCCTGGTGTTCTGGACCAAGGTGGCCAACATCGCGCTGATGCCTCTCTTGGTGGCGGCGGCCGGCCTGCTGATCGCAGCTCTGAGAAGAAGAAAGGCATGAACGCCCGCATCGCGGCCGTCCTGGTGGTGCTGCTGGCGGTCGTCGGCGGCGGTGCGCTGCTCTACTACCAGAAGGAGCGCTCTCGTTCGCCGGCGAACGCCGGCACGCTCGGCCAGCCCCTGCTGAAGGACCTGAAGGTCTCCGAGGTCGCCTCGATCCGCATCGTCGAGCCGAAGGCAACGCTCACGCTGCAGCGCAAGGAGGAGGGCTGGGTGATCGCCGAGCGCGACGGCTTTCCGGCGGACCTCGGCAAGGTGCGCGGGTTCGTGCTGCAGGCGCTCGGCCTGAAGGTCGGGCAGAGCGAGCCGATCGGCGATCCGGACCGCGCACGCCTCAACCTGGACCAGTCCGGCACGCAGGTCGAGTTCGACGCCGCGGACGGCAAGGCGCTGGCCAGGCTGGTCGTCGGCAGGAAGTACTTCAGGCGCGAGGTCGAAAACCCGGAGAAGGCGAGCGCCGACGGCCGCTTCGTGATGCTGCCCGCCGACCCGAAGACGGTGCTCATCGTCTCCGACCCTCTCAGGCAGGCCAGCGCCAGGAGCGCCGACTGGCTCGATCGCCGCTCCTTCAAGGTCGAAAAGCTCAAGAGCCTCGAGCTGCGCTACCCCGACGGCAGCCGCTGGCGCATCGAGCGCCCTGCCGACAATGCCGGGTGGAAGCTGGCCGGCGCCGGGCCCGGGGAGAAGCTCGACATCGGGCGCGCCAACTCGGCCTCCTACTCGCTCGGCCTGCTCGAGCTCGCCGATGTCGCCCCCCAGGATGCGAAGGACACCGGCCTCGAGCACCCGACCCTGATCAACGCCACCACGCTCGACGGCGTTGCGTACTCGATCAAGGTCGGCAAGCTGGAGGGCGAGAACTATTACGTCCGTTTCCCGTCCTCGCCTTACACCGTGCTGGTTCCCAAGTCCAAGCTCGAGGACACGCTGAAGAAACGCGGCGACCTGCTGGAGAAAAAAGCAGGCACCAAATGACTTTCGAACCGCACGTTCCTGAAATCTCGGCGGTGATCCAGCTCGTCGTTGCGCCGGTATTCCTGCTGACCGCGATCGGGACGATCATTGCCGCGCTCAACATCCGCCTGGGCCGCGCCGTCGACCGGCGCCGCGAGCTCGAAGGAATGCTGGCGCACATGAGCGAAGCCGAGCTGCCTTCGGCGCGTGAAGAGCTGCAGACCATCGCACGTCGCATGCGCGACGTCTATTTCTCCATCCTGTTCGCGGTGATCTCGGCGCTTTTCGTCTGCCTGCTGATCTCCACCGCGTTCCTGGGCGCCATCGTCAGGACCGACCTTTCCTACACCATTGGCGGCCTGTTCGTGTCCGCGATGCTGGCCCTGGTCATCTGCCTGCTCTTGTTTTTACGCGAGATTTTTCTCGCCGTGTCGACGCCCCGCTACATCCCCCGCTAACGGGGCTCTTCCCCAGCCCCGCGCGATGCTGCTATAAATCGGCGCGAGGAGGCAGGCTCGTGTCAAATTCAATCGAACGGATCAGGACCATTGCGCTCGTCGGCCAGTCCGGAGCGGGGAAGACCACGCTGGCCGAGGCGCTGCTCGCAAGAGCGGGGGCGATCCCCGCGGCCGGCAGCGTCGAGCGCGGCACCACTGTGTGCGATTACACCCCGCTCGAGAAGCAGCTGCAGCACTCCCTGAAGCTCGCCGTCGCGAGCTTCGACGCCAAGACCAACGGCGAAGCCACCCGCATCCACCTGCTCGACACCCCCGGCTACCCCGATTTTCTCGGCCAGTCGCTGCCGGCCCTTGCGGCGGTGGAAACCGCCGCCGTCGTCATCAACGCGCAGAACGGCATCGAGATGATGACCGGACGCTTCATGCAGTGGGCGGCGAAGCGCGGCCTCGACCGGCTGCTCATCGTCAACAAGATCGACGCCGACAACGTCGACCTGGAGGACCTGCTCGAGCGCATCCAGCAGACGTTCGGCAAGGAGTGCCTGCCGCTCAACCTGCCCGCCGGCGACCGCAAGAAGGTCTCCGACTGCTTCTTCGCTCCTTCGGGCGAGGCCGACTTCTCGTCCGTGGACGAGGCGCACCGCAAGCTGGTCGACCAGGTGGTCGAGGTCGACGAGAAGCTGATGGAGGCCTACCTCGAGAAGGGCGAGGTGACGCCCGAGGAGCTGCACGCGCCGCTCGAGCGGGCGCTGCGCGAGGGGCATCTCATCCCGGTGGTGTTCGCCTCGGCGAAGACCGGAGCGGGCATCGCCGAGCTGATGAACATCATCGTGCAGCTGCTTCCCAACCCGCTGGAGGGAAACCCGCCGGTCTATGTCAAGACGGCGGCTGACGGGAAAGCGAGCGAGCTCGGGGCCGAGCCCGACCCGAAGCTGCACGCCCTCGCCCACGTCTTCAAGATCGAGATCGACCCCTACATCGGGCGCCTCGCGGTGTTCCGCGTGCATCAGGGGCGCCTGACCCCCGGGGGCCAGCTCTATATCGGCGAAGGACGCAAGCCGATCAAGGCCGGGCACCTGTTCCTGCTGCGCGGAAAGACACAGCTCGAGGTGAACGAGGCGCTGCCGGGCGACATCTGCGCCATCGCCAAGATCGACGAGATCCAGTTCGACCACGTGCTGCACGACTCCGCCGAGGACGCGCAGGTGCACGCGCGGCCGCTCGAGCTGCCGACCTCGGTGTTCGGGCTGGCGGTGCAGCCGAAGAAGCGCGGCGACGAGCAGAAGGTTTCCGACGTGCTCCACAAGATCACCGCCGAGGACCCGTGCTTCCGCATCGAGCACAACTCGCAGGCCAACGAAACGGTGATGCGCGGGCTCGGCGAGATGCACCTGAGGACCGTGCTCGAGAAGATGTCGTCGCAGTACAAGCTCGACCTGGACACGCGCCCGCCGTCGATCCCGTACCGCGAGACGATCGCGGTGAGGGCGGAGGGCCACAGCCGCCACAAGAAGCAGACCGGCGGCGCCGGCCAGTTCGGCGAGGTGTACCTGAAAGTGGAGCCGTTGCCCCGCGGCAGCGGCTTCGAATTCGTCGACAGCGTGAAAGGCGGCGCGATCCCCAACCAGTTCATCCCGTCGGTCGAGAAGGGCGTGCGCAGCGTGCTCGACACCGGCTACATCGCCGGCTTCCCGCTGCAGGACGTGCGCGTGATCGTGTACGACGGCAAGAGCCATCCGGTCGACTCCAAGGACGTCGCTTTCATGTCGGCGGGCCGCAAGGCCTTCCTCGATGCCCTGGCGAAGGCGCGTCCGATGGTCCTCGAGCCGATCGTCAACGTCGACATCATCGCCCCCGAGACCAAGATGGGGGACATCGCCGGCGAGCTGTCCGGGCACCGCGGGCAGATCAAGGGCTCGGACACGCCGCGTCCCGGCACGGTGCAGATCTCGGCGCAGGCGCCGCTTTCCGAGCTCGAGCACTTTCCGGCCCGCCTCAAGTCGCTCACCGCGGGCCACGGCTCGTACAGCCTCGAGTTCAGCCACTACGAGCCGGCGCCGCCGCAGCTGCAGCAGAAGCTCGTCGCCGCGCACCGGCCGGCCGCCGCCGAGGACTGAGCCGCGCCGTGCGCCACTTCAGCCGCGGCCGCGGCGCGCCGCCGCTCGTGTTCGTGCACGGCTTTACCTGCGATCACACCGACTGGCGGTTTCAGGTGAGTCACTTCCAGAGCCAGCGGCAGGTCGTGGCGTGCGACCTGCGCGGGCACGGCAGCACGCCCGGCGGGCCGGAGGAATGCACCATCGGGCACTACGGCGGCGACGTCGCCGCCCTGCTCGGGAAGCTTGATTTTGAAAAATCGATCCTGGTCGGCCACAGCATGGGTTGCCGCGTCGTGCTGGAAGCCGCGCGCCTGGATCCCGAGCGGGTCGGCGCCATCGTTCTCATCGATGGCGGCAGGCGGCTGAGCGCCGATCCTGCCCGCGGCGTCGTCTATGCGGACTTCGCCGATGCCCTGTTCAGCCAGATGTTCCTGCGCCCGTCCGCGCAGTCGCAGGCGATCATTGCGCGCGCCAAGCGCATGCCCGCCGAGACCGCGATGGCGGCCTGGCTCTCGATGGTGCGCTGGGACGCGGAGCACATGGAGCCGGCGCTCGCCGCGGTGCGGGCTCCGCTGACCGCGATCCAGAGCACCACGATCAATGCGGAGGGGAAACGCGTGCCGCTCAAGGCCGGCGAGGCGCTGCCATGGTTCGACCTGATTCGGCAGCACGTGCCTGCGGCGCGACTCGAGATCGTTCCGGACAGCGGCCACTTCACGCAGCTCGAGGCCGCGGCGAGCGTCAACCGGCTGATTGGAGAAGCCTGTCGATCAGCCGGTGCACCTTGAGCGCCTCCTCGCCGTTCACGCGCGGCTCGCGGCCGCGCTCGATCGCGTCGATGAAATCGGCCAGCAGGCTGCGATGCCAGTCGTGAGGGAAGGCCATCGGGTCTGCGCCGGTTCCGCCGCCGCCAGATTCGGTTTTGACTTCTAGATTTTTTCCGTTGGTAAAGTTTGCCTTGAGCGCCGTCCCTTCCAGCGTCGCCGTACCCAGGGTGCCGATAAGCTCGATGCGCTCCAGAAATCCGGGATAGGCGGCGGTTGTCGCATGCACGACGCCGAGCGCGCCGCTGGCAAAGCGCAGGCTCGCGCACACCAGATCCTCGGTTTCCATGCGGTGGAGCGGGGTGGTCGTGACGAAACTGCTCACCTGCTCGACCGGCCCGGTATAGGACAGGAACAGGTCCAGCGTGTGGATCCCCTGGGTAAGCAGCACGCCGCCGCCATCGCGCGCTCTCGTGCCGCGGCCGGGCTGGTCGTAATAGCTTTGCGGCCGCCAGACCGGAATCGACGCGCAGGCCGAAACCAGCTCGCCGAGCTTGCCGGCCGCGAGCAGCCCGCGCAGCCGCTCGGCCGCCGGCCGGAAGCGGTGCTGCAGCACCACCCCGAGCCTGATGCCATTCTTTCTCGAAATTTCCACCAGCTTTTCGGCGCGGGAAGTGGAGATTTCCACAGGCTTCTCGAGCAGCACGTGCTTGCCGGACGCCGCGCAGCGCTGAACCAGCTCGAGATGCGTGTTGGGCGGTGTCAGCACCAGCACGGCGTTCACCGAACGGTCCTCAAGGATATCTTCCAGCCGAGCGGTTTGCGGGAACGGAAAGCTTTGCTTGAACTTCGCGCGCCGCTCGGCGGACGGGCTGTAGGCATACGCGACCTCGACCCGGTCGCTCAGGTCGAGAAGGCTCTTCGCATGAGGCGTCACGGCCATGCCCAGGCCAATCAGCCCCACTCTAAAAGCCATAAAGCTCCGCAGGGTTGTCGGCGAGGATCTTCCGTCGCACGGCCGCGTCCGGCGCCCAATCGAGCAGCAGCTCGAGCAGGTCGGCATCCTCGGGCGGCCTGGGCTCGCGTGCCGAGGGATGCGGCCAGTTGCTCGCCCACAGCATGCGCTCGGGCGCATGCTTCACCAGCGCCTTCGCGAGGCGCCCGACGTCCTCGTACGCCGGCGCGCCGGTTTTCGAAGTCTCGTAAGGCGCCGACAACTTCACCCAGCACCGTCCGGTATCGACCAATCTCAATAACGACTTGAAAGACTCATGCTCAGGGGTCACCGGCTCCAGAAATTTTCCCGTGTGGTCGATGACGAACCTGCCGGGCAGCCGCTTGATCTGCGCCTGGAATTTCGGCAGCTCGCGCCCGTCGAGCTGGATGTTGGCGTGCCAGCCGAAAGGGTGCACGCGCGCCATCAGGGAATCCATGACGTCGAAGCCGAGCGTGCCGCCGTGGAGCGTCATGATGCGCAACCCGCAGATGCCGCCTCTGGTGAGGCGCTCGAGCTCGGCGTCCGTAACGCCGGGTTTGACCACGGCTACGCCTTTCGCGCCTTTTCCGATTTTCTTTATTGCATCCAAAGTGACGCTGTTGTCGTCCGCGTAGGCGTTGGGCTGCACCATGATCACGCGCTCCAGACCGAGGCGCTTTTGCATGGCGCGGTAGGCCGACGCCGGAAAATGGCCCGGCATGAACGTGCCCGCGGCTCTCGGCACCGCCGCATCGTAGACATGCATGTGCGTATCGGTTGCCCCCGCCGGTACGCGAATCTTCATTTCTTCTTCCCCTTTTTGGGAGCCGCCGGATTCGGGACCTCCTCGACATGCACGAAGACCCCACCCTGATACATCTCCGCGCGCGGATCGTCCGGCTTCTCGCGTGGCAGCACTTCGGCGGCATAGGTCTCGGCATCATCCCGCGGCCGGTAGCCGAGCCGCACGGCGTTGGAATTGTCGTACCAGCTGCGCGTGTTGCCCGAGACGCCGTAGACGATCTCGAAGCGGATGCCGGAATGATCGATGCCGATCGACACGAGCTGCGCCAGGTCGCGCGGGCTGAACCAGATGGCGAGCCGGCGCTTGTCGATCGGCGCCGGATTGACGTTGCCGATGCGGATCATGAACATCTCCATGCCGTACTTGTCGGCGTAGAGGCTGCCGAGCGCCTCGCCGAACACCTTGGACACGCCGTAGCGGCTGTCGGGCTTGGGATAGACGCGATGGTCGATCGTCTGGTCGCGCCGGTAGAAGCCGACCGCGTGGTTGCTGGTGGGGAACACGATGCGCTTCACGCCGTTCCTGCGCGCCGCCTCGAACACGTTGTAGCAGCCGATGATGTTCGCCTTGAGGATCCCCTCCCACGGCCCTTCGACCGAATAGCCGCCGAGGTGGACGATGGCGTCGACGCCCTTGGTGATGCGCAGCGCATCGGACATTTTCGATATGTCTGCTTTTAAAAAGCTTTCCGATTTGCTTTTGTTTTTTAGTGGCCTGCGGTCCGACAAACGCAACTTGTACTTTCCCGCCAGCTCGCGCCGCAGGTGCGTGCCGACGTCTCCCGCCGCTCCGGTGATCAGTACGGTTTTCATCCCTTGACCTTTCTCGTCCAGTGCCCGGCATTGACGGCGCCTTTCGGCGCCCGACCCTTCAGTATCTCGCCCGCCTGCGCCACGGTCTCGAGCGACTGGTGCTCGATCGCCGGCTGGGTGAGCCCGGCGGCATGCGGCGTGGCGATCACTTCGCGCCGCGCCGCGAGCCGCGGCGTGGGCATCTGGTCGGGCGCGCGGCCGACGTCCATCGCGCAGCCGGCCAGGCGCCCTGCATCGAGCGCCGCTTCGAGCGCCTGCTCGTCGACCAGGTTGCCGCGCGACACGTTGATGAAGAAGGCGCTTGTTTTCATCTTCGCGAACGCCGCCGAATTCATCAGATTTTCCGTCTCGCCGGTCGCGCTCGCCAATGGAACCACGTAATCCGATTGCCGCAGAAGTTCATCGAAGGAAGTCTGCTCGACGTCTGTCACGTAAGGATCGTTGACCAGCACCCGCATGCCGAGAGCTTTCCCGATCCTGGATACCTCCCTGCCGATGGCGCCGTAGCCGATGATGCCGAGCGTGCTGCCGCGCAATTCCTTTCCCATCGCCGCCTTCGGTACCCGGCCCGCGCGGTAGTCCATGGTCGAGCGGGTGATGCCGCGAGACAGGTCCACCATGAATCCAAGCACCATCTCGGCCACCGACGCGACGAAGCCGGCGCTCGCCTGCGTGACGAGCACGCCCGCTTTGCTCGCCGCGGCGACATCGATGTTGCGGATGTCGATCGCGCAGCGCAGGAACGCCACCAGCTTGGGCAGGCGCTCGAAGAGCGCCGCCGGTCCCGGCGACTGGCGATAGGAGACGATGACATCACAGTCGGCGGCGGCCGTGATGAGAGCTTCACCCTCAAGCGGCGCTGGGCCTTCGTGCAGCCTGACCTCGCCCGCGTTGCGCAGCCCGGCCAGTGCACGCTCACCGTAATAGAGAGCGCGCGCCTCCGGCGAATGGGTTAGAAGAATTCGCAAATGAGAAAAATGGGGTCTGTCCCCATTTTAGTGTTATATGATGACTGACGAATCTTACCAGGGGAGGATTCCATGTCGTACTGCCGTTTCGTCGGCGCCGCGCTGGCGGCCGCGTGCTTCGCTCTGCCCTCGGCGGGCGTGGCGCAGCCAAAACAGGTGTGGAAGGCGTCAGACGTTCACCCGCTCGGCTACCCGACGGTCGAGGCAATCGTGCGCATGGGCAAGAAGCTCGAGGCGCAGACCGGCGGCCGCTACTCGATCCAGATGTTTCCGTCGATGCAGCTTGGCGGCGAGAAGGAGATGATCGAGCAGGCCCAGGTCGGCGCGCTGCAGATCGCACGCATCTCGGTGGGCGCCATGGGCCCCGTCGTGGACGATCTGAACGTGTTCAACATGCCGTTCATCTTTCGCGACGAGCAGCACATGCGCAAGGTGATCGACGGTCCGATCGGCCAGGAGCTGCTCGAGCGCACCTCGAACGCGCCGACCTCGCGGCTGGTCGTGCTGGGCTGGATGGACGCCGGCACGCGCAATGTCTACTCGAACAAGCCCGTCACCAAGCCCGCCGACTTGAAGGGCATGAAGATTCGCATGATGGGCAACCCGCTGTTCGTCGAAACGATGAACGCGATGGGCGGCAACGGCGTCGCGATGGGCTTCAACGAGCTCTACTCCGCCCTGCAGACCGGCGTGGTGGACGGCGCGGAGAACAACCCGCCGACGCTGCTCGCCCAGAACCACTACCAGGTGAGCAAGGTGTACAGCCTCACCGGCCACCTGATCATTCCCGAGATCTTCGTGTTCTCCAAGCGCAACTGGGAGACGCTGCCCAAGGCCGACCAGGATCTCGTCAGGAAGCTTTCGCGGGAAGCGCAGCTCGAGCAGCGCCAGCTGTGGGATGCGTATGTCGGGGAGGCCGAGTCGAAGCTCAAGGCCGCGGGCATCCAGTTCGTCAGCGCGGACAAGGAAGCCTTCTACAAGGCGACTCAGCCCGTGCGGGACAAGTACGGCGCCAAGTACGGCGCGCTGCTGAAGCGCATCCAGGACACGCAATAGCCGTTTTCACGATGAATGAACGGGCCGCTGCAGCGGCCCGTTTTTTTGTATGAAGCAGAGCTATCAAAAACTCATGGAGTGGCTGTACCTGGCGTGCATCGTGCTCTCCGGGACGGCGCTCGTCGTTATTACGCTCATCATCCCGCTCGGCGTGTTCATGCGCTACGCGATGAACAATCCGCTGTCCTGGCCCGAGCCGGCCTCGGTCGTGATGATGGTGATGTTTTCCTTCATCGGCGGCGCAGCGGTGTACCGCGCCAACGCGCAGATCGCGGTCGAGGCGCTGCTCAAGGCCGTCGGGCCGAAGGCGCAGGTCGGAATGACCTGGGGCGTGCATGCCTGCATGGCGCTCACCGCGCTGTTCATGCTCGGCTATGGCGTGCACCTGTGCGAACTCACCTGGTACAACACGATGGCTGAATTCCCCGACCTGCGCGTCGGCATCGTCTATATGCCGATTCCTGTCGGCGGCCTGCTCACCTTCCTGTTCCTGGTCGAGAAGGCGTGGATCGGCGACCCGCCGAAGACCGACGTCATGTACAGCGACCAGGCGGCCGAGCTCGAATAGATGGACATCCTCGTTCTGCTTGGCTCGTTCACGGTTCTGTGCGCGTTCGCGGTCCCGGTCGCCTACGCCCTGGGCCTCGCGGCCCTGATCGCGGCCCTCTACGTCGACATCCCGCTCGAGGCGGTGATGCTCAAGATCTCCGACGGCACCGACGACTTCGCGCTGCTTGCCATCCCGTTCTTCGTGCTGGCCGGGGCGATCATGGCCGAGGGCGGCATGGCGGCGCGCCTCGTGAATCTCGCCAGAGTATTCGTCGGCTTCATCCGCGGCGGCATGGCGATCGTCAACATCCTCGCGAGCACGCTGTTCGGCTGCATCTCGGGCTCGTCGGTCGCGGACACCGCGTCGATCGGCTCGGTGATGATTCCGCAGATGATCAAGCAGGGCTACCCGCGCGTCTTCGCCACCAACGTGACCATCTGCGGCTCGGTCCAGGCGCTGATGATCCCGCCTTCGCACAACGCTGTGATCTACTCGGTCGCAGCCGGCGGCACGATCTCCGTCGCCAGCCTGTTCCTCGCCGGCATCCTGCCGGGGCTCCTGTTCGGCGCCTGCCTGATCGGCCTGGTCGTGTGGACCGCGCACAAGCGCAGCTTTCCGGTATCCGAGCCCACCCCGCTCAAAGATGTGCCGAGAATCGTCCGCGAGGCGCTATGGGGGCTGGTGACCGTCATCATCATCATGGGCGGCATTCTTTCCGGCGTGTTCACGCCCACCGAGTCGGCCGCCGTCGCCTGCGTCTATGCATTCCTGGTGACCTTCCTCGTGTATCGCGACTACAAGTGGCGCGACCTGCCGCATCTGATCCATCGCGTCATCAAGACCGTCGCGATGGTGATGATGCTGATCGGCTTCTCGGTCGGCTTCGGCTACATGATGGCGATCATGCAGATTCCGGCGAAGATCACGGTCTTCTTCCTCAGCATCTCGGAGAACAAGTACGTCTTCCTGCTGCTGGTGAACATCGTGCTGCTTCTCCTGGGCACCTTCATGGATCTCGCGCCGATGCTTCTCATCTGCACGCCGATCTTCCTGCCGGTGGTCTACAAGCTCGGCATCGACCCGGTGCATTTCGGCATGATCATGATCCTCAACCTCGGCATCGGCCTGATCACCCCGCCGGTGGGGCCGACGCTGTTCGTCGGCTGCGCCATTGGCAAGGTGACCATGGAAGAGGTCTCCAAGGAGCTCTGGCCGTTCTACGGCGCGATGTGCCTCGCGCTACTGCTGGTCACTTACATTCCGGCCATTTCTCTGTGGATTCCCGGCTTGATGAAGTAGTAGAGTGGTAGGCCCTCAAGGAGGGGGAGACGACATGGCTCAGTTCGATCGACGCAAATTCCTGCAGGCTTCGGGCGCCGGGCTCGCGGGGATCCTCGCATCGCACCAGGCGCCGGTGTTCGCGCAGCAATCGACCGTGCATTGGCTGAAGTGGAACGACTTCGTCCCGGCATCGGACGAGCTGTTGCGCAAGACCATGCTGCCGGAAGCCATGAAGGCACTCGGGATGAAGATCAACCTCGAGACTATCAACGGCAACGACCTGCAGGCGCGCATCACGGCGGCGATCCAGTCCGGCGCCGGTCCGGACCTGATCATGGCGTTCAACAACTTTCCCCATGTGTACTCGTCGGGGGTGGCTGACGTCAGCGACGTGGCCGAGGCCGTGGCCAAGGCGCAGGGCGGCTATTACCGCCTGTGCCGCGCCAACACGAGCGACGGCAAGAAGTTCCTGTCCGTACCCTGGGCGATCATCGGTGCAGAGATCTCGTACCGCAAATCGTGGTTCGAGGAGGTCGGCTACAGCAAGTTTCCCGAGACCTGGGAGCAATACCACGACGCCGGCAAGAAGCTGAAGGCCAAGGGCCGCCCGCTCGGCCAGACGCTCGGCCACACCTTCGGCGATGCGCCGACTTTCAGCTATCCCTACCTGTGGTCCTTCGGCGGCAAGGAAGTCGACGAGAAGGGAAAAGTGGTGCTCGACTCCAGGCAGACGCTGGACTCGGTCAAGTTCATGCAGAGCTTCTGGAAGGACTCGTTCGATGAGGGCGGGCTCGCCTGGGACGACACCAACAACAACCGTGCGTTCCTCTCGGGCACCATCTCGGCCACGCTGAACGGCGCCTCGATCTACATCGAGACGCTGCGCAAGCCCGACCAGTACCAGACCGAGAAGGGCGCGCCGATGAAGACCGACATCCAGCATGCTCAGCTGCCGAAAGGTCCCGCCGGGCAATTTGCCTTCCACCTGTTCCAGTCGCACATGCTGATGGGCTATTCCAGGAACCAGAAAGCGGCGAAGGAATTCATGAAGTGGATCCACACCCCCGCCAACTACGAGAAATGGTTCGTCTCGCAAAAAGGCTATTCCACGCCGCCCACGCAGACCTGGGAGAAGCACAAGATGTGGGACGAGGATCCGGTGATGGCGCCCTTCAAGCTGGCCGGGCGCGTCGGCCTCACGCCGGGCTACGCCGGGCCGCCGAACCGCAAGGCCGCCGAGGTGCTCACCAAGTACATCATCACCGACATGTACGCCAAGGCGGTCCAGGGCATGGCCCCCGAAGCCGCGGTGAAGTGGGCGCATGAAGAGGTCGGCAAGGTCTACGCCGGGGCGTAATTGACCGCTGCGAAGGGCGCCGCGACAGCGGCGCCCGATTTTGCGCACTACTCGAGGCGCGGCGCGGTCAGCCGGATGCTCGAGCGCGAAGGCGCGCTCGCGTTCTGGCTGCTGGTCCCGACGCTCGCGCTGCTGACGTTGTTCATCGCCTACCCGTTCGTGCGCGGGGTGTGGCTGTCGGTAACCAATACCGTCGTCGGCGAGCCGGGCCACTTCATCGGCTTGCACAACTTCACGAAGATCTTCGACGACTCGATCTTCCGCACGGCGGCGCTCAACACCTTCGTCTACACCGGCGTCACCACCGTGCTCAAGCTGGCGCTGGGGCTGTGGCTCGCGCTGCTCCTCAACCGGAATTTCCGCGGCAAGGCCTGGGTGCGCGCCTTCATCCTGCTGCCTTTCATCATTCCGACGGTGCTCTCGACGCTCGCCTGGAAATGGATGTTCGACCCCACCTTCAGCGTCTTCAACTGGCTGTTCTGGAAGCTCTCCATCATCAACTCGCGCATCAACTGGCTGGGCGACCCCGAGCTGGCGATGGCCTCGATCATGACGGTGAACGTGTGGCGCGGCGTGCCGTTCTACGCCATCAGCCTGCTCGCCGGGCTGCAGACCATCAACCCTGACCTGCACGAGGCCGCCGCGATCGACGGCGCAAACCGCTGGCAGCGCTTCTGGCACGTGACCTGGCCGCTGCTGCTGCCGGTGACGATGGTGGTGGTGCTGTTCTCGATCATCCAGACCTTCGCCGACTTCCAGCTGGTCTACGTGCTGACCGGCGGCGGACCGGCCAACGCCACCCATTTGTTCGCGACCTATGCCTACCAGATCGGCGTCGGCACCGGGTTGCTTAGCGAAGGCGCGGCGATTTCGCTGGCAATGTTCCCGGCGCTGCTTCTGGTGGTGGTGTTCCAGCTCTGGTACATCCGGCGCGTGGAGAACAGATGATTGAAGGCGCACGCTGGAAGAAGTGGCTCTGGTTCTACCTGCCAATGGGCATGTTCATCCTCGGCCTGCTGTTCCCGTTCTACTGGATGGCGGTGACCACGGTGCGGCCGGACCGCGAGCTCTATCGCCCGTGGAACCATCCGCTCTACTCGCCTTTCTGGACCAGCAACCCGACGCTCGACCACATCAAGAACCTGCTGCAGGAGACGCTGTTCGACCGGTGGATGTGGAACACGATGCTGATCGCGCTGGCAGCGACGCTGATTTCGCTGCTGTGCGGCGTGCTCGCGGGCTACGCGCTCGCGCGGCTGCGTTTCCGCTGGGCGGGGCTGCTCGGCACCGCGATCTTCGTGACGTATCTTGTGCCGCAGACGCTGCTGTTCATCCCGCTCGCCGACATCATCCGTGACTACAGCATCGGCGACACGCCCTGGGCGCTGATCCTCACCTATCCCACGTTCCTCATCCCGTTCTGCACCTGGCTGATGATGGGCTACTTCAAGACCATTCCGAAGGAGCTCGAGGAATGCGCGCGCATCGACGGCGCCACGCGCTGGCAGGCGATGCTGTACATCATCCTGCCGATCGCCTTGCCCGGCATCCTGTCGGCCGGCATCTTCGCCTTCACGCTGTCCTGGAACGAGTTCATCTACGCGCTGGTGTTCCTCTCCTCGCCCGAGCAGAAGACGGTGCCGGTGGGCGTGGTCTCGGAGCTGATCCGCGGCGACGTCTTCTTCTGGGGGCCGCTCATGGCCGGCGCGCTGATCGGCTCGGTTCCGGTCGCCATCGTCTATTCGTTCTTCGTCGAGCACTATGTCGCCGGAATGACCGGCAGCGTGAAGGGCTGACATGGCGCGCGTCCTGCTGAAGAACCTCAACAAGAAATACGACGACGTTCACGCCGTCAAGGACGTGAACCTCGAGATCCGCGACCGCGAGTTCGTGGTGCTGGTCGGGCCCTCGGGCTGCGGCAAGACCACGACGCTGCGCATGGTGGCCGGGCTCGAGGAGATTTCGTCGGGCGAGATCCAGATCGACGAGCAAAGGATCAACGAGCTCGCGCCCATGGACCGCGACATCGCCATGGTGTTCCAGAACTACGCCCTCTACCCGCACATGAGCGTGTACGACAACATGGCGTTCGGCCTCAGGATGCGCAAGTTCGAAACGGAGGAGATCGAGCGGCGCGTGAACCAGGCCGCCGAGATCCTCGGCATCCAGGGCTTGCTCGCGCGGCGGCCACGGCAGCTTTCCGGTGGCCAGCGCCAGCGCGTGGCCCTCGGGCGCGCCATCGTGCGCAACCCGCGGGTGTTCCTGTTCGACGAGCCGCTGTCGAACCTGGACGCGGCGCTGCGCGTGCAGATGCGCGTGGAGCTCAAGCGCTTGCACGAGCGCCTGGAAACCACCGCCATCTATGTCACGCACGACCAGGTCGAGGCGATGACCCTCGGCGACCGCGTGGTGGTGATGAAAGACGGGGTAGTGCAGCAGGTCGGCGAGCCGCTCGAGCTCTACGGCAGGCCTCTCAACCGGTTCGTGGCGGGCTTCATCGGCTCGCCGGCGATGAATTTCGCGGAAGTCGCGATCGCCGAGGCGAACGGCGTCCTGTGGGCCGACGCGCGCGGCCTGCGCGTCAAGGTGCCTCCGGCGCGGATCGAAACGCTGCGTCGCTACGCTGGCAGCCGGGTCATCCTGGGCGTGCGTCCGGAGGCGCTGCGCATGGCGAGCGCCGCCGATCCGGCCGAGTACGCCTTCGATTCGACCGCCGAGGTGGTGGAGCCGCTCGGCTCGGAAATCCTGCTCAACGTGCGCGCCGGCCCGCATGCCCTGGTCGCGCGGGTCGATCCCAGCACCCGGTTGAAGGTCCACGAGACCGTGCGCCTCGCGTTCGACCCGGAGCGCCTGCACTTCTTCGACACGGCGTCCGGCGCGGCGATTTAGAACACGATCACTCCCTTGCCGGTCGACTGGGTGTCGAACGTGCGGTAAGCCTCGTCGGCCTGCTCGAGCTTCCAGCGGTGCGTGAAGATGCGCTCGAGCGCAATGCGGTTGTCGACGATGAAGCGCGCGCACTCCGCCTGTCCCATTGCGCTGAAGGTCCACGAGCCGATCACGGTGAGCTGTTTGCGAAGCAGGTCGCGACTTACGTCCAGCGTCACCTCGCCGCCCTCGCCGACGAAGCAGACGGTTCCCCAGGTCTTCGCCGAGCGCACGGCCGCAACGCGGGCGGCAGCAATTCCGGTGCAGTCGAGCGCAAGGTCCACCCCTTCGCCGCGGGTCAGGTCCTTCAATGCCTTTTCAGAATCATCGGCATGAACGGCCACCTCGGCGCCGAACTGCTTCGCTAGCGCGAGGCGCTCGGGGTTGGTTTCCACCGCGATTACCCGAGCGCCCATCTTCGCTCCCAAAAGCGTAGCGCTCAGGCCGACCGGTCCCTGTCCAAACACGGCGAGCGTCGAGCCCCCGGTGAGCTGCATGCGCCGCAGCGCGCCATAAGCCGTGCCGGTGCCGCACGACACCGCGGCCCCCTCGACGAAGCTCAGCTCGTCGGGCAGCGGAACGAGAGTACGCGCGGGCACTTTGAGATATTCGGCATGGCCTCCGTTCGCGGTCACGCCATAGACGGTGATTCCAGCTCTGCATAGCTGCGACCAGCCGACGCGGCAGTGCCTGCACACGCCGCAGCCCGAGTAATGGTGATCCATGACGCGCTGGCCGATGGGCGCTTCGCGCTCCGGCACACCGGGGCCGCGCGCCGCGACCACGCCGCAGGGCTCGTGGCCTGCGATGAACGGCTCGGCGCCGCCACCGAGGCCGAGCGCTGCCTGTGCAGCGCCGGGCGGCGAGCGGTAGAACTTGAGATCGCTGCCGCACATGCCCGAGGCCTTCATCTCGATCACCACCTCGCCCGGTCCGGGCGTCGGATCGGGAAAATTGCGGATTTCGATCTTGCGATTGCCGAGAAAGACCGCTCCTCGCATCCTTCCTCCTAAGTGCACCGCTCGTAGCGCTCCTTGCACACGCGCAGCACCTCGTCGGGGTCGCGCTGCCACCAGTCGAGCTCGGAGAAGATCTCGACCTCGTGAAAGCCCGCGTAGCCCGCACCCTCGACCCAGCCGCGGATGCGCGGCAGGTCGATCACGCCGTCGCCCATCATGCCGCGGTCGTTCAGCAGGTCGCGCGTCGGCACCAGCCAGTCGCAGATGTGGTAGGCGAGGATGCGCTTGCCGGCTCGCCTGATCTGTTGCTCCAGCTTCGGATCCCACCAGACGTGGTAGACGTCCACCGCGACGCCAATTCCATCCTGGAGCAGTTCACAAAGATCCAAAGCCTGTTCCAGCGTATTGATGCACGCGCGCTCGGCCGCCTGCATGGGATGCAACGGCTCGATCGCCAGCGGCACGCCGGCCTTTCTTGCCTCCGGAAGGATGGTTGCAATGCCTTCTCTTGCCCTCTCGCGGGATGAAATCAAATCCTTCGATCCCTCGGCAAGGCCACCGACGACCAGCACCAGGCATTGCGCGCCGAGCGCATGCGCCTCCTCGATGGCGCGCCGGTTGTCGTCTCTCCAGTTCTTGGCAGTGAAGAAGCCGCCGCGGCACAGGCCGGTCACGGTCAGGCCATGCGAGTTGATGGATTTCACAGCTTCCTTCAAACCCATTTGCGCGACCTGGTCGCGCCAGGGCGAGATGCCGCGAATGCCGTGGCGCGCGCAGCCCTCGATCATCTGCGCGAGGTTCCATTGCTTCTTTACCGTCGCAGTGTTGAGCGAAAGCTTCACTTCAGCAGTTCGGGGGCGATCAGCTTGGGAAGGATCAGGGGAATGTCGGGCCAGATGATGATCGCCGCCAGCATCAGCAGCATCGGTATCAGCATGATCATGGTGTCCTTGAGCGCGAACTTGAGGGGCACCTTCGCCACCGCGCACGAGATCATCAGGCACAGCCCGTAGGGCGGCGTCACCAGGCCGAAGGCGAGCGAGACGATGCCGATGATGGCGAAGTGGATCGGATGCATGTGCACCGAATTGGCCAGCGGTTGCAGGATCGTGCCGACGATGATGATCGCCGGTATGGCATCGAGGAAACAGCCGACCACCAGGAACACGAAGGCGATGAAAAATCCGACGCCGGTAATTCCCATTCCCCAGCTGGTCACGTTCTCGAGCAACGCCTTCGGGATCTGGTAATAGGCGAGCAGCCACCCGAACGCGGACGCCGTGCCGACGCAGAACAGCGCTACGGACGCCAGCCTCCCGGTTTCCGCGAACGCGTGGTAGAGCTGCTTCAGGTCCATCTCGCGGTAGATGAAGATAGAGAGGAGGGCCGCGTAGATCACCGCGACCGCCGCCGATTCGGTGGCGGTGAACCAGCCGAGCAGGATGCCGCCTACGATGATGAACGGCGTGAACAGCGCAGGCAGCGACTCCCACGCGGAAACGAAGAATTCCTTCAGCGTGGCGCGCGGATAGACCGGGTAGTGGTAGATCTTGGCGTAAACGTGCACCGTCGCCATTTGCGCCGCGGCGATCAGCAGCCCCGGCAGAATGCCGGCGAGATACATCGCGCCGATCGAGGTCGAGATCACCCCGCCCCAGACGATCATCAGGATCGAGGGCGGGATGATCACCGCCAGAACGGCCGACACGGCGGTGATGGCGATCGAGAACGAAAGGCCATAGCCTTCCTTGACCTGCGCCTCGATGAAGATCTTCGACTGGCTTGCCGCGTCCGCGGTGGAGGAGCCCGAGATGCCGGCGAAAAACACCGACAGCAGGACGTTGATCTGCGCCAGCGCCCCGGGAAAGTTGCCCACCATGGTGCGCGACAGCCGCACCAGCCGGTCGGTAATGCCGCCGACATTCATCAGGTTGGCGGTGAGCAGGAAGAACGGCACCGCGAGCAGGATGAACGAGTTGTACGCCTTGAACGTCTCGTTGAAGAGCATCATCGGCGACAGGCGCGGCTCCGTGATCACCACCGGAAGGCACGCAAGCCCGAGCGCGAAGGCAACCGGCACGCGCGCCACCAGCAGCGCAAAGAACACGCCGAACAGCA
>Ga0209378_1000984_pt1 | contig 20523 bp, 18 predicted proteins | sample GraSoiAngelo_156_FD_186170 | JGI IMG/M metagenome (GOLD analysis project Ga0209378, IMG submission 186170) | Grasslands soil microbial communities from the Angelo Coastal Reserve, California, USA - 14_1009_13_40cm (SPAdes) (version 2) | ecosystem: Environmental > Terrestrial > Soil > Grasslands ...
GCGTTCGAGCAGGCCTCGCTCACGGAGGGCAGGACGAAGATGTCGAGCTGGCGGAGCGCGACCTCTGGCTCGGTCGTCGTGCCGCGAAGCTCAACCGTCCCGCCGAGACCGAGCTGACGGACCAACTCCTCGAGACGAGGACGGAGGGGCCCCTCGCCCCAGAGCACGAAGCGATGCTGCGGGTGGCTCCGCCTGACGATCGCCGCCGCTTGCACGAGGTCGACGAGCCCCTTCTCCGGACGCAGGTGCGAGAGGGTGCCGACCGTCATCCCGGCTGACCTGAGCCGCGACGTCGGTGCCGGCCCAAATCGCGCGAGGTCCACGCCATTGGGAATCACTGCCACCCGCCCGTTGAGCCTCACGCGGTCGGCCACCGCCTCGGAGTTGACGAGGACGTGGTCGGCCAGGCGCAACGCCGCGCGGTGAACGCGCTGTTGACCGGGCGGCCGGAGATCGCCAAGATCCCGCTGGCTCGCGATGCTCACGGGCACTCTCGCGAGACGGCCGGCCGGGACACCCAGGATGTTGCTGTAGAAGTCGAAGCAGTGGACGAGACGGATTCCGTGTACGCGCAGGTACCGGACGAGCCCCCAGACCGCGGCCAAGAAGCGCGGCGGCTTCAGGGACCCTCGGCCGCAACTCCACGCACCCACTCCCGCCGCCTCGAGCCGCGCCCGCAAGGGCCCCTCGGCGCGGAGGCAGCTGACGTGGACATCCCACCGCGCCCGATCAAGGCCACAGGCGACCTCCACGAACTGTCCCTCCGTCCCGCCGGCGCGTAAGGAATCGCCGAGCAGGAGTACGCTGCGGCGGTCCACGCTCATCCAGTCAGAACCTCGGCCGCCCGCGCCGAGGCCTGCCGCGCTCGCTGTACGTCGGCGTCGGTCAGGAACACGGCCCGGAGAGCGATCGCCAAGCCGGCGAAGTAATAGAAATAGAAATGGTAGCCGACCGGATAGAAGAACGCCGAGACCACGAAGGCCACAAGGCTGGCCCGCACCCCTTGGGCGAGGTAGAAGACCTCTTCGAGGCCTGGCACGCCGGCGGCGAGGCGCTGCACGGACCCGGCACTCTTGAGGCTCGCGACCAGCAACATGAGGAACAGGACGAGCCCGGGGATGCCCAGCTCGGTGGCGTACTCGAGGAACACGTTGTGGACGACCATCCACGTCGGGCCTCTCTCTTGGTTTAGGGCCAGCGCGTTCATCCCCACCCCGGCGCCGACGACGGGATTTTCGAGCACGTACCGGGCCGCGGCGACCGTGTCACTCCACCGATTCTGCGCCGAACCGGTCGGATCCGCGTTGATGTCGGTGATCGTGCCCACACGGTCCCAGTACCCGTGCGGAACTACTGAGAAGCACAGGACGGCGAAGATCGCGGCACCCAACACCCAACTCCACCCCAAGCGTCTGGCGAACGTCCATGCGTACAGCCCAAACGTCGTGGCCAGGGTCAGGAAGCCCGCCCGCGAGAGTGTCAGGATGATCGCGGTGACGTCGAGAAAGACGACGACGAGCAGAAACCTGCGAACGATCGCCCGCCGCTGGAGGACGACGAGCGCGAGCGTCAACGGAAGGATCAGGTTGAGCATCAGCGCGAGATCGTTCGGGTTCCCCGTCAGGGGCGCGTCGAATCCCACGATTCGACCGCGAAAGAAGCTGCCCGACAGGTACTCCTTCACCGCCGACGCCGCCAACGGGGCCGCCATGAGGCTCAACGCCCACGCCACCTGCCGAAGCCTGCCCACGGTCGTGACGGTGGCCCCGACGAGCCAGAAGATCGCGATGGTCTTGAAATAAAAGCCGAGCAGGAAGTTAACGCTCCCCCCCGGCCAGTAGGAAAACGGGAGCGTCAGGATGGCCCAGCCCACCAAGGCGAGGACTATCCGGATCTCGCGACTGAGGACGATCAACGGCTGTCGGTGGACGAACCTGTCGAACAGGTGGGTGAAGATTGCCACGACCGCCGCGATCAGGGCAGCCCGCATGGGGGCGAGCACAGGGAGATAGGTCTGCGGCGGAATCAGCAGCATCAAGGTGAAGGCGAGCAGAGCCCGAAACGGCACGGCACTGTCCGGCGGCTTCGGCGCTGCGCTGACCGCCTCGGCCGCCGGGCCACCCTCGACGGCGCCGGCGGGTCGCCATCCGTCGGCGCGCGGATTATTGCGGGTCATTGGGCACTCTCAGGAAGATGGTCACGCCTGGCATTGCCGCGGGCTCTCCGCCGGCCTGGCCGATTCGGCCGACTCCGTCGACGGCGATCCGAGCAGGATCCGGACGATTCGGCCCGCCGTCTGCCCGTCCCAGAGCGGAGGCGGCGCCGAGGCCGGCGGCGGATGGCTCAGCGTCCAGAGGGCCTCGTCCACGATCCGGCCGGGGTCGGTGCCGATCACACGGTTCGTCCCGTGGGTGACCGTGACCGGGCGCTCGGTCGTGTCCCGGAGGGTGAGGCAGGGAACGCCCAGAATCGTGGTCTCCTCTTGAATTCCGCCGGAGTCGGTCAGCACAAGACGGGCGCGACTCACGAGCGCGATGAAGTCGAGGTAGCCGAGCGCGTCGACGTAGGCGATCCCTTTGCGCTCGGATCGCTCGGTAGCGACAGGCGGCGGGCTGAACACATGTCCCTGTCGCTGCAGCTGAGACTTCACCCGTGGATGGAGCGGAAACACGACCAGCAGGTGACGGCCGAGCTCCTGGAGCCCCTCGAGGAGGTCCGCCAGAACGACCGGCGCGTCCACGTTGGCGGGGCGGTGGAGCGTGACAACCCCATACGGGTGATCCGCGTCCACGCCCAGCTCGTCGAAGATCGTAGAATGCTGCCAGCGCGGCCGGAAGGCGTGAAGCGCGTCGATCATCACGTTTCCGACGAAGTGGATCTTGGCCGCCGGGATCCCCTCCCGCAGGAGGTTTTGCCGCCCGCTCTCTTCGGTGACGAAGAGCGAGTCGGCGACGGCGTCCGTGAGGAGCCGGTTGATCTCCTCTGGCATGCGACGGTCGAAGCTGCGGAGACCTGCTTCGACGTGAGCCAGGGGAATGCCCAGCTTGACCGCCGTCAGCGCCGCCGCCAGGGTGGAGTTCACATCGCCGACGACGAGGACGAGCTCGGGGCGCGTCGTCGACAGGACCGGTTCGAGCCGCCGCATCACCTCGGCCGTCTGAACGGCGTGAGAGCATGATCCAACGCCGAGGTTGAAGTCGGGCGGCGGAAGGTCCAGGTCTCTGAAAAACTGCTCGGACATCGTCAGGTCGTAGTGCTGACCGGTGTGCACCAGGATCGAGTGGATCGAACGATGGAGCCGCATTTCCTTCAGAAGCGGCGCCATCTTCACGAAGTTCGGGCGGGCCCCGACGACGCTCACGATTCTCATAGGACCTTCGTCCCCGCGAAGGGCCGCGCCCTAGAGCGCGACCACGCGGCCCGCTGGCGCGGGGATCCCCCAGGTCGCGCTCCGAGTGTCGACGACCAGCTGCGCGACCTCAACGATCCGGCGGTAGTCGAACTCTGGATGGTCGGTGACGATCAAGACGCAGTCGGCTGCCGCGATGACCTGATCCGTCGGCTCCACGGCCTTCACGATTGTCTCACCGACACCGACGGATGGAACGTAAGGGTCAGCGTACGACGTCTCGGCGCCCTTTTGCTGGAGTTTGAGGAGAATCTCCAGAGCGGGTGACTCGCGAGTGTCCGCGACCCCGCGCTTGTAGGCGACGCCCAGCACCAGGATCTTCGCCCCGTTCAGACACCGGCGTCGGTCGTTGAGGGCCTCGCCCACGAGTTCCACGACGTAGTCCGGCATGGACCCGTTGATCTCGTCGGCCAGGTGGATGAACCGCGCCTCGTACCCATTCAGGCGCATCTTCCACGCGAGGTAGAACGGATCGATGCCGATGCAGTGGCCACCGATGCCCGGTCCCGGATAGAACGGGAGGAAGCCGAACGGCTTGGTGGCCGCCGCATCAATGACCTCGCGGGGGCTCACGCCCAGCCGCCGGCTCATGAGCGCAAACTCGTTCGCCAGCCCAATATTGACGTTCCGGAAGACGTTCTCGTAGAGCTTGGCGAGTTCCGCCACCTTCGGGTTGGAGACCTCGATGACCTTGCCGATGATCTGGCGGTAGAGGAGCGCCGCCATCCGGCTGCAGGCCTTGGTCACTCCGCCGACCACCTTCGGAATGTCGCGGACCTTGAAGGCCTGGCTTCCCGGATCGATCCGCTCTGGAGAAAAGGCCAGGAAGAAGTCCACTCCCGTCTTGGCGCCGCGCGCCTCGAAGAGAGGCAAGAGGAGCTCCTCGGTCGTTCCCGGATAGGTCGTCGACTCGAGAACGACCAACTGGCCGGGCCTGAACCCGCCGGCGACCTGCTCCGCGGCCGCCACCACAAAGGAGATGTCGGGATCTTTGGATTTCCGCAGCGGCGTGGGCACGCAGATGATGACGACATCACTCCGCTTCAAGATGGAGAAGTCGGACGTCGCCTCGTATCGGCCACCGCGGATCACTCCCCTCAGCTCCTCGGAGGAGACGTCGGGGCTATGCGAACGGCCGGCGTTCAGCGTCCCGACCCGATCGCGATCGACGTCCAGGCCCGTGACGGCGAATCCCGTGCGGGCGAACTCGACGGCGAGCGGAAGCCCGACGTAGCCCTGACCCAGAACGGTTACGTGGGCGGTGTGATTCTGAAGGCGCTCGGCCAAGTGCGTCTCAGTCATGTCCTTTACCTCATTTCGTGCGTGTTGAGGACTGCCGCGGAGCCTCGGCTGCGAGCCGCTCGCCCGCGGTGTGATCGGGGTCGGGTCCGCGGACCCGCCGCGGCCGCCGGACGCAGGGCACGCAGTCTCGTCCGGCTCGCTCGTGGAACTGTCGACCATAGCTCGCGCTCTGCACGCGGGATCGCCGACGCGATCCCGCCGACCTCGGGGTCGGACGGGTGACGGCCGGCGAGGTCGCCCGCGGTCACGCCCAGCCTCGCCGCCGTCCTCGCGCGACGCCCTCGGCGCATCGCGCGCCCGGCGACGCCCCAGGCGCTGCCCGCGCGATCGCGCCGCGGGTGGCGAGGCTCTCCGCCGCGCATCACCGCCGGGATAACGGTCCCGCTTCCGCGTCGACCGCGGTGAGCGGAGACTCGGTGCGGCTGCGGGCGAAGTGCGAAAATTCTCGCTACTCCCGAGGCTCCCGCCCGGCTGACGCCGGGATCCTCGGCCCGGCCGGATCCGCGATCGTGACCGATCGACGAGGCGTCACGCCGCCGTGAGCTCCCGCGGATTCACGCCGTGAGCGTCGGCGGGGCCCGACCCGCGACCCGAGAGGACGGTCTTGACCGTGTCGAAGAGGATGCGGAGGTCCAGCCACACAGACATGTGCTTGATGTAGTACAGGTCGTACCGCGTCTTTTCGATCTCCTCCTCAAGATTGTGCGCGTAGCGGTAGCGGACCTGGGCCCACCCCGTGATTCCTGGCGGCACCATCGAGCGGAGGGAGAAGTACGGGATCGCTTCGCCGCTCTCGGGCATGTTCCGCGCCACCAAGGCCAGCAGCTCGAACTTCGGGACTCGCTGGGCGCGGGGACCCACCAAGTTCATGTCGCCGCGGAGAACGTTCAGGAACTGGGGAAGCTCATCCAGCCGGAACTTCCGGAGCCACCTTCCGAGCCGGGTGATGCGTTGCTGGTTGTCCAGGTACCACAGGGACGTGTCCCGGTCGACGGGACGCATCGTGCGGAACTTGATGAGCTTGAAGCGCCTTCCGCACATGCCCGCGCGCTCTTGAACGAAGAACACGGGCCCGCTCGAATCCAGCTTGATGGCCAGGGCAATCACCACGAAGAGAGGGGCGAAGGTGACGAGTCCGAGCACCGCCGCGACGAGGCTGACCACCCGTCCCGATGCCAGAGCGAGCCGGGACTTCCGGAACTCATTGCAGAAGAGAAGGTTGCTCGGGGTGAGCGCCTCGAGGGCGAGCTTCTCCGTGAGCCGCTCGTAGACCTCGGCGCCGTCCTCGACGAAGACCCCGTCGCACACCTGGGCGAGCAGGAGCTGATGCACCGGCAATCGCCCGCGCCGCTCGGCGAGGCTCACGATGATTCGGTCGGGACGGACCTCCTTGATGATCTTGTCGAGACGCGCGAGCGGCCCCAGGTGCGGGTAGCCGCCCAGGAGCTCACCGGAGTCGTCCACCACCCCGAGGATGGAATACCGGAGATGCGGCCGTGCTTCGATTTCCTCGACGAGCTTCCGGGCGAGCGGACTCGCTCCGACGATGAGCACCCTCTCGCTGCGGAGCCGGTCCCGGAGGAGGCCATACGAGATCGCCCGCAGCGAGACGAGCAACCCGCCCGCGACCGGCAGGCTCACGAAGACGGGCGCGTCGACGCGCGGGAAGAGCGCGTAAAGAGCGATCGACAGGACTGACGCAACGCCCAGAGCCCGGGGAAGCCGGGCGGTAAATTCGGCGAAGCTCCGGACGACCTGGAGATCATAGAGGTCGTTGTAGTAGAACGAGACGACGAAGCAGAGAGCGACCGCGCCGGCCGGTCCCAGCACGGCCGCGACCTCGATCCGGTCGGTCGGGAGGGGGCTGTTCCACGCGCGGATGGTCCCGCAGACCGCCGCGACGATCGAGCTCGCCTCGAGGAGCGCCAGGGTCACCGCATTTGTCGACATCGGCGCCTCATGTCAGACCGCGTGGGGAGCAGCCCCGACGCCTGGTCGTGGAATTCGAGGAGGTCCATCGTGGGTCCAACGCCGCGGCCTGATCCGCTCAGCGCCGCGGGAAGCGGCCTCGATCGGCCCCACGCCCGCGCGCCGCTCGTCACGATCGCACCCACTCCTCGGCCGCGCGACCGTCCGTCGCCCACCCACCCCGGGCGCCCGCGAGGTCGCGCAGGATCCGCCCCAGCTTGTCCGGCGCATGCCTGACGACCGGCCCCGGCTCGAGGAGCTCGGCCCGAACGACCGTCGGCGGCCCGGCGGCTACCGCGAAGTCGGCGCTGACGGGCTGCGCGCCTTCGATTTCGTATCGAGCCCGGACCTTCCGCGGGATGGGGCTCGCGTTCACAACGACGTAGTCAAGGGCGTCCACCGGCAGCCCGTGAGTGGCCAGGGCGCGCAGGTGCTCCGCGACGCCGTAGCCGTCGGTCTCCCCTGGCTCGGTCATCGCGTTGCAGACGAAGATCCGCACGGCCGACGACCGGACGAGCGTCTCGACCACGCCCGGGACGACGAGAGTGGCGAGAATGCTCGTGTAGAGGCTCCCCGGACCCAGGATCACCGCGTCGGCCGCGCGCAAGGCCTCGAGCACCCCCGGGGCGGGGACGGCGTCAGCGGGATCGATCCGGACACGCTTGATCGGAGCGCCGCTCCGGGGGATCTCCGACTCGCCGCGCACCGACCGGCCGTCCAGGAGCTCCGCGACGAGGTGAATCCGCACCGTCGTCGACGGCAGAATCAGATCCTCGACCCCGAGGAGTTCGGCCGCCAGTCGGATCGCGGCCACATCATCGACGGCGACCATGTTGAGCGCCGTCAGGAGAAGGTTCCCCACCGGATGCTGAGGTCCCGTGATTCCGTCGAAGCGATACTGGAGGGCCGCCGACACCTCCGGCGCCACGCGGGCCAGCGCGGTGAGACAGTTGCGGATGTCCCCAGGCGGCAGGACGCCGTACTCCTGTCGCAGGATTCCGGAGCTTCCGCCGTCGTCCGCCGCGGTCACCACCGCCGCGATGCGGCACTGCTCTGGGAGATGCCGTCGGAGTCCGGTGAGGACGACGGGCAGGCCCGTCCCGCCTCCAAGGGCGACGACGCGCGAGAGCGGCCGCCGGCACTCGCTGCGGAGCGCCCCCTCCGACATCATGTGGCCCCTCCGGGGGTCGACGCTTTCTCCCATGGCGTCGGACGCTCGAGGAAGCCGAGGCCGCCGGCGCGCCACGCGCGGCCAGGTGGCGCGCCCGCGTAGACGTTGTAGTAGGGGGACGGCGGGCGAACCTCACCGTTGAACACCAAACCGACGACTTTCGCGCGATCCATGAGGCGGAGGGCTTCCGTCAGCGCCTGCCGCGGCGTCCGGTGCGCCGCGACCACCACGAGGAACCCGTCGACAGATCCCGCGACCAGGCGGCAGTCCGGGACGGGGACGAACGGCGGGGCGTCGAGGACGACGTAGTCGTAGCGCTGGCGCGCCTCCTCCACCAGCTCGTCGAACCGCGGCGACTTCAGCGCCTCGTAGGGTGCCACGGCGCTCTGCCCCCCCAGCACCACCGATAGGTTATAGCGGGGAAGGCGCCGCACGACGTCCGCCAGCGTGAGCTCGGGCTGCACGAGCGCTTCCCGCAGGCCCGGGCCCGAACCCTCCATGCGGAGCTGGCGCGCGAGCGCCGGCAGCCGGAGGTCGACGTCGGCGAGCAGCACGCGGGCCGCGGCGGCCTGGGCGAGGGCGCCCGCCAGGTTGATCGCGGTCGTCGTCTTGCCGTCGCCCATCCCTGGACTCGTGACCGCGATGACCCGGACGCCGGCGTCCCTGCGCATCGTTTCGACGACGTGACGAAGCACCCGATATTGCTCGGCCTCGAAGGAAGTCGGCCGGAGCAGACTCACCAGGCGCTCATCGAGCGCCTCCGACGCGTGCGGCGCCGCCTCGTCGCCGTTCACCTCAGCCTCGCGTTCCACGCCGTCAGGGGCGCGCATCAGCTCAGGACGCGCCTCGCGACAGCATCCAGACCAACTGCTCGTTGCCGTGCGCGAGGTGATAGGAGGCCAGGACGACGAGCGCCAGGCCGAGCGGGATCGAGACCGCCGCTAGCCGGAGCCGCCGCCGACGCTGGGCCGCGTCGGCCGCGTTCGCGATCCGAGGAATCGTCGCCAGCACGGGAATCGGCGTGAACGTGCGCAGGTCGTCCACCGTATGGAAGGAGGTGTCGAGGTGTTCGGCCAGCACGACCGCCGCCGCCGCCGCGCCGAGCGAGAACAGCGCGGCGAGGAAGGCGAGCCGGATCCGATTCGGCGCCGACGGCTCGCGAGGGGGAATGGCCGGGTCCAGGAGACGGAACTCCGTCCCGCTTCGGCTCCGTTCCATATCTTGGGCGACCTGGGCGTCCTGATACCGCTTCACCAGAGAGTCGTAGAGCTCCTTGGTGGCACGGTAGTCCCGCGACATCTCCTGGAGCTCCTGCTCCCGCTCGGGGGCGGTCTCGACGCGACGCTCGGCGGCGGCGATCGCGCGCCGTAGCCCCTGCTCTTCGGTCTTGAGGGCGCTGAGCTCTGCGTCCACCCCGCTGAGGTGCGTGGGCCGTTCGGCGGCCGCGGGGGCGGCGGGCGCCGACGCTCCCGCGTCGGCGAGCTGCTGCTCGATCGCGGCGATCTCCGCCTTCACCCGGATGACGTCCGGGTACTTGTCGCTGTAGAGCCCTTGCAGTCTGGCCAGCTCGAGCCGCAGGCGGGCAAGCCGCACCGCGGGGTCTGGGCTGTCGGTCCCCCCCGCCGGCTCGGCCCCGGCGAGCGCCGCCCGCCGCTCGATGACGCGCAGCTGGCGGTCGTTGTTCAGCGTGAGCTGTGCGTTCAGCCGTTGCAGCGTCGCCTGGTTCACGGCCACCTGCTCGGGTAGCTCGCCGACGTGGCGCCGCTTGAAATCGCCGATCCGCTCTTCCTCCGCGTCCAGCCGTCGCCGCGTCTCGTCGAGCTGCACCTTGAGGAACTGGGTGGTGTCGCTCGCCTGCTGCTCGCGGAGCTTCAGGTTTTGCTCGACGTAGAAGGACGCGAGCGCGTTGGCGACCTGCGCCACCGTCTCGGGCACCCGCCCCCGGAAGCTCACCGCGAACGCGATCGTGGCTCCGCGTCCCCCCGTCGGTTCCACGCCCCTGAGCTCCACTTGGATATCGCGCCGGGCCCGCTCGATCGCCGCCTCACGCGAGACCCGCCGCGCCTCCGGGTAGAGCCCGAAGCGTTCGATCAGGGCCTCGAGCCGCGCGCGGCTCAGCGTCTCCTGGCTGATGGTCTGCAGCCGGGTCTCCAGCTCGCCCGTCACCGAGGATCTGACGAAGGTCTCCGCCACCTGTTGGCGCTCCACGAGGACCGTCGCCGCCGCGCGATAAATGCTGGGGAGCGACGCGACGATGGTGATGGCGCCGACGAGGGTTCCGGTGAAGACCAGGGTCGCCAGGAGTTTCCGCCGGCTCCACATCGCCAGCGCCAGGTCGAGGCCCGAGGCTCCCTGCCCCGAACGGCCCATCGCGTTCGTCTCGCGGCTCACGGCCGCCTCAGGGCACCACGACGACGTCGCCGGGCTGGAGGAACAGGTCGTCCGGCGCCACGTCGGGCGTGATCGCCTTGTTGTAGTTGAACGACACCCGCTTGACGGTCGTGCCGTTCGGGCGGAGGATCACGATGCGCGAGCGGGCGGCGAACTCGGTGAACCCGCCGGCGAGCGCGATCACGTCGAGCACCGTGGTCCGGCTCTTCAGCTCGAACTGCCCCGCCTTCTTCACCTCGCCGAGCACCGAGACCCTGAAGCTGTGGACTTCCTTGACGATGACGGATACCTCGGGCGTCGGCATGTACTCCGCGAGCTTCTTCGCCAGCGCGTCCCGGAGCTGCATCGGGGTGAGGCCAGCCGCCTGCACGTCGTTGAGGAGCGGGAGTGAGATCTTCCCGTCCGGGCGCACGGGGACGGCCCGGCTGATGGCGGTGTTGTTCCACACGGCGACGTCGAGGAGGTCTTCGGGCCCGATCTTGTAGTCGCCGGGCGCGGCCACTCCGTCCAGCGGCGCCGCCACCTTCGGCTCCTCCGCCCACGCGCCCGCGGTCAGGACGAGCGAGGCCGCCGCGACCAGCGCCAGAGTCCACCGTCCGGTCACCATGATCCGACTCGCTTTCCCGGGGCCCTCTAGACGGGCGTTACGCAAGTGCAGTCGACCTCGACCGCTACGCTCCGCCGGAGGAGGTCGACCGACACCACCAGCAGGCCCTTCGTCGGCTTCGTCCGGAGCAGGATCCCCTCGACGTCGGCGAGCGGCCCGCGGCCAATTCGCACCCGCTGGCCGTCCCGCAGATACGGATGGGGCAGGGCCGGGATGCGGGCATCCGCGATCCGCTGGATCGCGTCGATCTCGTCGTCGGCGACCGTCGGCAGGCGATCCCACCGTTCCCCGAGGACGCGGACCAGGCCCCGGACTTTCCGGACCTCGAGGTAGCTCCGCCGGTCCATCGCGTGGCGCAGGAAGAGATAGCCGGGGAACATCGGCGTCCGTGTCAGGTGCCGGAGGTGGCCGTGGCGCGACCACACGTCGATTTTCGGCAGGGAGGGCCGAAAGCCCCGCGCCGCCAGCTGGTCATACACGAGCTGCTCGCAGTGGCTTCGCGTCCAGAGCGCATACCAGGCCGGTCGTGTCGCCGCGATTCCGCCGGTCTCCCCGCCTCTCGGAGCCGCTTCCTCCACCAGCTGCAGCCCACCCTCGACGTTCAATGGCAAGGCTCCGCCCCCTTCGGTTCATGCCTCTCCCCGAGGCCGAACCGCGCAAATCCTTCGCTGCGACGGACTCTTCGCGGGCGGGATCCCCCGTCGGCGAACCCCGCAGCCGCTTATTCCACCGTGACACTCTTCGCGAGGTTCCGCGGCTGATCCACGTTGCAGTGCCGGAGCACGGCGACGTGGTACGCCAGGAGCTGAAGCGGTATCGCGAAGAGAATCGGCGACAGTAGCTCGGACGTGCGGGGAACGTGGAGGACGTGATCCGCGCGGGGCACGATCTCATGATCCCCGTCACTGGCCAGCGCGACGACCAGGCCGTTCCGAGCCCGCACTTCTTCGATGCTTCCGAGCACCTTCTCGTACAGACGACCGTCCGGAGCGACCACTACCACCGGCATCTGTCGGTCGATGAGCGCGATCGGCCCGTGCTTCATCTCTCCCGCCGGATAGCCTTCCGCGTGGACGTACGAGACCTCCTTCAGCTTGAGGGCTCCCTCCAGCGCGAGCGGATGATTGACGCCCCTGCCCAGGTACAAGAAGCTCGAGTAGCCTGACAGCGTCCGGGCCAGCTCGGCCACCCGGGGTTCCCGCGCGAGAGCGTCCTCGGCCAGGCCGGGAATGTCGGCCAGATCGGCCAGCAGGCCGCGCGTATCCTCGGGCGAGACCCTGCCTTTCGCCCGGCCCAGGTAGACGGCGAACAGGTAGAGCGCGACCAACTGGCCGGTAAACGCCTTCGTCGACGCCACGCCGATCTCGGGCCCGACCCGCGTGTACATGACGCCATCGGTCGCGCGGCTCACGCTCGAGCCCACCACGTTGCAGACCGCGAGACTCCTCGACCCGCGCGCCCTCGCCTCCTCGAGCGCCCCGAGCGTGTCCGCCGTCTCGCCGGACTGGGAGATGGCAATGGTGAGGGTGGCCCCGTCGACGACCGGTGCGCGATATCGAAACTCGGAGCCGATGTCGACTTCCACGGGAACCCGGCAGAGGGACTCCACCATGTGCTTGCCGATCAGCGCCGCGTGCCACGAGGTCCCGCAGCCGACCATGACGATGCGCTCGATCCGCGTGAGGGCCTCTCGGGTGAGACCCGGTCCGAGCTGGGCGCACCCGCGCTCGGTCTCGTCGAGCTCCTCTTGGAGCGCGCGAGCGGTCGCTTCAATCGTCCGCGGCTGCTCGTTGATCTCTTTCAGCATGAAATGGGCGTATCCGTTCTTCTCCGCCGCCGCGGCCTCCCAGGGGATCGTCGTCATCGTCCGGCGAACGGCCCGCCCGTCCAGGGTGACCAGCCGGACGCCGTCCCCGGACAGCACCGCCATTTCTCCGTCCTCGAGCACCAGCACGTCGCGCGCGTACTTGCGGACCGCCCAGATGTCCGAGGCGATGAACAGACCGTCTTCTCCGGCCGCCACCACCAGGGGCGCGGCTCCCTTCCGGACGGCCAGCAATTGCCCGGGCGCCCTCTCGCTGATGATCCCGAGGGCGTAGGCGCCGGTGAGCTCGGCGACCGCGCGCGTCGTCGCGGCTTCGACGTCTCCGCCCGTAAACTCTTCGAGCAGATGCGCAACCACCTCGGTGTCGGTCTCTGACTCGAACTGGTGCCCGTCGGCCTCGAGCGACTTCCGAAGCCGCGACGAGTTTTCGATGATCCCGTTGTGAACGACGGCGACCGCGCGCGCGCAATCACTGTGCGGATGCGCATTGCGGTCGGAGGGCTTCCCGTGGGTCGCCCAGCGCGTATGCCCCACTCCTGGCCGGCCTCGGAGCGGTTCTTGCACGAGCACGCGCGCCAGATCGGCGATCTTTCCCGCCGTTCGACGAATCTCGAGCCGGCCGTCGTGGATCACGCCGATCCCGGCCGAGTCGTAGCCGCGGTACTCCAGACGCTTCAACCCGTCCATGAGGATGGGGACCGCGTCCTTCTCGCCGACGTATCCGACTATGCCGCACATGGCGCTGGGGCCTCGTCTCCGGTCCGTGTTCTGGGCTTCGTTCGGCTCGGGTCCGGCGTCCTGATGCTGCGCTCACGATAGCCGCCGAGGCCCGCCGCGCTCAATCCACGGAACCCCCGAACGAGGGGGAGGAAATCACCCGAGAACCCCGGGGGGTATTCACCCGGCCGCCCCTCAGACCTGAATGAGCCCCTGACGAATCGCGTACCGGACGATGCCGGCCGTGTTGTGGGTCTCGAGCTTCTTCATGACCCGCATCCGGTGGGCCTCGGTCGTCTTGACGCTGATCCCGAGGAGCGCGGCGACCTCCTTCGTCGTCTTGCCCTCGGCGACGTGCCGCAGCACCTCGCGCTCCCGCGGCGTCAGGGGATCGGGCACATCCGCCTTGGCCAGGTACGCCTGCACCACGGTCCGCGACACACGCGGACTCAGGTAGGTCATGTCGCGCGAGACCTCACGGATCGCGCGGACCAGGTCCGCCGTCGCCTGGGTCTTGACGATGTAGCCGCTCACGCCCGCCCGGAGGGCCTCGTGGACATAGCGGTCCTCCGTGTGCATGGTCAGGAGGATCACCCGCGCCCGGGGACATATTCGGAGGATCTCGCGGGCCGCGTCGAGGCCGTTCAGGACGGGCATCGCGAAATCCAGGACGGCCACGTCCGGGCAGCGGTCGCGAGCGATGCGGACGGCTTGCTGGCCATCCGCGGCTTCGCCCGCGATCTCGAACCCCTCCCGCTGCATCAGGACCTTGAGGCCCTGGCGGACGATGAGGTGGTCATCGGCCAACAGGATGCGCAACGGCACTTCACGACTCCTCGGTGTCGCCCTCGCGCGCGCGGAATACGCGCACCATACGGGGAGGAGGGTACCGGCTCGAAGGCAAGGCCCGAAATCGGGGGAAGTCCCCAATTGGGCAGGGAAAATCCCTGAGGGGGAGGGGGGGAGCGACCTCGGGCGGCTAGGGCTGGATCAGGCCACGCCGAACCGCGTAACGGACGAGGCTCGCCGTCTCGTGGATCTCGAGCTTCTCCATGATCCGGGTCCGGTGGGACTCCGCGGTCTTCACGCTGATCCCGAGGAGCTTGGCGACCTCCTTGGTCGTCTTGCCTTCGGCCACCAGCTGCAGCACCTCCCGCTCGCGCGGGGTGAGCGGGTCGGGCGGTACGTCCGACTTGGTCAGGTAGGCCTGGACCACGGTCTGCGAGATGCCCGGGCTCAGGTAGACCATCCCCTTCTGCACCTCGTTGATCGCCCGGACCAGGTCGGCCGCCGCCTGGGTCTTCACGACGTAGCCCTTGATGCCGGCGCGGAGCGCCTCGAGCACGTAGTGGTCTTCCGTGTGCATCGTCAGGAGGATCGCCTTCGCGCGCGGGCACGCCTGCAGGATCTCCCGGGCCGCGTCGAACCCGTTGAGGAGCGGCATTCCGAAGTCTACAACGGCGACGTCGGGGCACCGCTCGCGGGCGACGCGCACCGCCTCGTGACCGTCCCCCACCTCGGCCACGACCGCAAACCCTTCTCCCTCGAGCAGGGCCTTCAGGCCCTCGCGCACGATCAGGTGGTCATCGGCGAGCAAGATCCGGGTCGGCATCTCACGCTTCCGCCGGCGTCGTGATGATCACCTCGGTCCCGCTCCCCGGGGCCGAGAGGATATTCAGGGTCCCGCCCGCGGCGTTCAGCCGCTCCTGGATGCCGATGAGGCCCAGGCCGCGCGAGCCCCGGCGGGTGGTCGCCGCGAGGACGTCGAAGCCAACCCCGTCGTCTCGGATGGAGCAACGCAGGAGCCGGCCGTCGCGCTGGAACCGAATGCGCACGCGGGTAGCCTGGGCATGCTTGGTCACGTTGGTCAGCACCTCCTGGACGATCCGGTAGAGGGCGGTCTCCGTGGCCGCGGGCAGCCGCTGGGCCGGCGACCCTTCGACCGAGACGAGGAGCCCCGTGCGCCTCGAGACGCCGTCGGCCAGGAACTCGAGCGCGGGGCCCAAGCCGAGGTCGTCGAGGATCGTGGGCCGCAGCTCGTGGGAGAGGTGCCTGAGCTGTTCTTCGATCTTGTCGAGGAGTCCCCGGACGTCCTGCAGGCGCCGCGAGGCGTGGGACGGCAGCTCGCGCGCGAGGTCGGCCAGGACGATGTGCACGGAGGCCAGGAGTTGCCCCGCCTCGTCGTGAAGGGCGTGGGCGATCCGCTTGACCTCCCCCTCCAGTGCCTCGTTCAGGTGGAGGAGCGCCTCCTCGGCACGCTTGCGATCAGTGATGTCGCGCGCGATCCCCAGGACGCCCACGACGCGCCCGCCCTGAATCTGGGACGTCGCGACGAACTCGCCGGGGATGTAGCTGCCCGACAGGGAGCGGATGCGCAACTCGGAGGTCGGCGGCGCCTGGCCATGCAGGACCGCCTGGAAGAGCGCGGTCGCGCGCGGCTCGTCATCGGGATGGATGAGGCGCAGGAAGTCCTGGCCGAGCCAGTCCGCGCCGGCCCAGCCCGTCAGCGTCTCGAAGGCGGGGTTCAGCGACCTGATAGTCCCGTCGGCGGAGAGCGTGTAGATGACGTCGCGCGCGTTCTCGACCAGGTCCCGGTAGCGCCGCTCGGACTCGCGCAGCGCCACGTTGACCTCCTGGATCCGGCGGTGGGACATCTCGAATGGCAGCAGGCTCTCCACGAAGAACTTCTTGGCCTCCCGGAGCGTCTGCGAGCCCTCGCGCGAGGTGCGGGCCTTCAGCAGGCATTTCACGAGGGCACGGTGCTGGATGGTCGCCATGTCCAACACGCCCAGCCCCTTGGCGAGGGTTTTCCGCCCGAGGTCGTACGCTTGCTGGAGCGCGACCTCCCCGCGCCCGTCCAGGTAATCCCGCAACGCGGCCGAGTACTCGGCCGCCAGTTCTTCGAGCGCCGAGTTCATGCGGCCGGCCCCAGGTAGCGCGCGACGAGCACAAGGGTGTCGTCGGTGCGGGTGCCCCACTCGGCGACGATCCGGTCGGCGAGCTGCTGGGCGGGCCCGCCCGGGACGAGGCGCTCGGCGAAGTCGTTCCGAACGCCGTCGGTCGCCAGGATCAAGGTGTCGCCCCGCGCCACGGGGATGATCGAGGCGAACAGGGCCGGGAGGTGCACGCCGACCACGCCGCCGCGCAGCAGAAGGGACTCCCGGCGGGGGCTCACCGCCGCGCGGGCGCGGAGGAGCACCCCCTCGACGGTGCCCACGCCAACCCACGTCATCGTCTCCTCACGCACGTTGAAGGCGACCACGCTCATCACCGCGCCCCGGGTCGCGGCCAGGCGTCCGTGGCAGTTCCGGATCAGCGAGATGACCGGCTGTCGCGCATCGCGCTCGAGGCATCTCACCGCGGCCTGGGCCGCCTCGGCAGCCTCGACTCCGTGCCCCAGCCCGTCCACGACCGCCACCAGCGCGCCGTCGGGGGTCGGCGTGACCAGATACCGGTCGCCCGATTCGACCTGCCCCGGCAGGACCATCTCGGCGACGGCCCACTCGATCACCCCGGTCGTTACCGCCGCCATTTTCTCACCGTGACCGTCGTCCCCTTGCCGAATTTCGAGACGATGTCGAACTCGTCCATCAACCGGCGCACCCCGGGCAGGCCGAGACCGAGGCCGCCCGACGTCGAGTAGCCGTCCTGCAGGGCGAGCGGGACGTCGCTGATCCCGGGGCCGTCGTCAGTCGCCACGACCTCGACACCACGCTTGCTGCCGTTGTCGACCCTCCGGAGGATGATTTCGCCGCGCACCGCGTAGCGAACGATGTTCCGCGCGAGCTCCGAGATCGCCGTCGCGACGACGGCGAGATCCGTGGCGGACAGCCCGCACTGCGCGGCGAGTTCCCGCCCCTTTTGGCGAGCGGTGACGATGTCGACGTCGGAGCCGACCGCCACCCGAACCTCAACCGGGATCGCGGCGGCCTTCACGCCCGGACGCTCTTCCCGGCCGGCCGAGGTACGCGAGTCCCTCCTCGAGGTCCAGCGAGGTCGCCACGCCTTCGAGCGTGAGCCCGAGCTTGACCATCGAGAACGCGACCTCCGGCTGGATGCCGACGATGACCGTCTCCGCGCCGCGCAGCCGAATCATGTGAGCCACATCGCGAAGGGTCCGGGTGGCGAACGAATCGATCACGTCCAGCGCCGTGACATCGACGATGACCCCGCGCGAACGGAGGAGCCCGACCCGCTCGACCAGGACGTTGCGTAACTCCTTCAGATCCTCGTCCGTGAGGGCAGACTGAACGGTCGCGATCAGGTAGGGGCCTTGCTTGAGGATGGGGACCTGCACGGATCGCCCTCGTTTACGCGGGCTCCGGTGCGGACTCCCGCATCAGGACGACCTTATACCCGAGTAGCCGCTCGGCCTCCTCGATACCGCCCTGGAGGTCGCCCACGGTGTTCATCTTCCCCAGGTCCACGCCGATATTGACGAGCGTCTGAGCGATCTCGGGCGACAGGCCGGTGACGATCACGATCGCGCCGAGGAGCCGCGCCGCTTCGACCGTCTGGACGAGGTGGTTGGCCACGGGCGAGTCGATGTACGGGACGCCGGTGATGTCCAGCACCACGACCTTGGCGCGGTTGGTGCGAATGCCCCGGAGCAGCTGCTCGGTCAGCTGGCGCGCGCGCTGCGGATCGATCACGCCGATGATCGGCAGGATCAGCAGGCGCTCGCGCACCTGCAGCACCGGCGTCGACAGTTCTCGAATGGCCTCCTGCTGTTCGCGAATGATGCGCTCGCGCTCCTGGACGAACCCGACGGCGACCGTGATCGCGATGCGATTCGCGGCAGGTTCGTACGCGTCCAGGATGCGGTTGAGCTTGGTGAAATCCTCGTGGTACTTCGCGAACAGCGAGCGCGCGAGCACGTCGCGGAGGAGCAGCACGATGCCGACGACCTCGTGCGTTTCCACGCCACGCGGAATGATGCGCTCGGATAGGTTTCGTGCGTACGCCTGCAGCGCCTCGTACGTCCCCGTCTCGAGCGCCTCGACGTAGTTGTCGTAGACCGAGGTCGCCTCGGCGAAGATCTCTTCTTTCGTCATCGCCGTCAGCAGCTGGGCCTCGGTGATCAGCCGTGCCCACTCTTCGCGCAACTGGGCGCGTTGCTGGCGCAGGTGCGCGACGAGCTCGCGGAGCCGCGAGGCCGTGGACTCGACACGGGGTTCAACGGTCGCTTGACCCTGGCCGTTACTCATTACGAGCACCTCCTGCCAATTCCCCGGTCGTGGGGGGTTTCCCGGACCCCCTCCGCGGGCATCGAGAGCGTACCGTGCGGGGCGCGCGTGTCAAGAGACCCCGGGTGCCTCCGAACGCCCGCCGGCAAGCCGCCACTCTAAAGGCCTGCGGAACTTGCCGAAAGCCCGACGAGCCCAGGCGCGCCGAGTATAAAGTGGGAGGCGGCAAAAGTTATATCAGGTGATGCCCTGATTTAGTGGGGGGAAATCCCCCGCCGCCCCTTCGCCGGAACTTCCGGGCCCTGTCCCGGCTAGGGAAGGACCCTCGGATGAGCCGCCGAGCCCGGCGCCGGCTCGGGCTCCTGTGGCGCCACGCCGCGGGGGCGTTCATCGCCGTCCCCAGTAGCCGGGCCGGAGCTTTCAGCTCGAGCATTTTCAGTGCCGACTTGCGAAGAGATCGGATCTACTAGGAGTTGTTACTCAGCCTGGGCAAAGGACTCGCAAAGTCTTACACACAATGGGAAGATCATTTGCCCTCTCATGTAGACGGTTGCCCGCACGCCCCGGCGCATGGCCGCTCTTCCGGTTTCAGACGAGCGACCCCCGCGCCCCGGGGTCACAGCAGCGCCTGAGGCATCATCCGCAAGAGTTTCCCGGCAAGAGTTTCCCGGCAAGAGTTTCCCGGCTAGATAGACCCGGACCGCGTCCACAGGCGCCCCTCGCCCGGGGCCGATTTACTGAACGGCGACCTTGACGACGGTGATTTTGCCGTCGCTCTCGGCGAGCGTGAGTGTGCCCTTTCCCTTCTTTTCTTCGCCCCTCACCTTGACGGTTATGTCGTCAACGGTCACGCCCGTGACCGCCCCGTCCGTTCGAACGGTGGACAGTCCCCTGAACGGGAAAACCAGCGTCACGTCGGTCTTCTTTGACGTCACGTCAATCACAGAATCCTTGCCGTCGACGCTCACAATCACCCTGTCCGCGGCGACGGTTGCGAGCTCCTCCCAGTTGCCCCGCCCCCATGCCGTGAGGAACTTCGCGGCGGTGTCGATGTAGCCGGCCGCCTCGACGATCGTGCTCGCCACGAGTAGTGCGGTACACGCCACTAGCCCTAATGTCTGTCGCTTCATTCGTGTCCCCCTTCCCGCCCCCGATCGAGCCGCCCCTCTCCTCCCTCAGCACCTCGGTGGACCGACGGCGGGCTTTCTTGGCGAAGCGCGGTCGTAGCGCATCGGTTAGTTCGCGTCTCTCCGCCATGGCGCTCTTGGGCGGCGCCGCGCCGAGGGGCTGACGAGGACGTCAGCCAAAGCCCCTTTCCGCGTCCACCCATTGACGTGGCCGCGTGGGCGCACGCCGCTAAGAGCGATGATCCTACGCACCCCCGGGATCGGCTGGACGGCGAGACGACGCCGATCGCGACGACGGCAACGAGGATCCAGCCGCGGTTTCGATCAGCTCGGGAGGGCTCGACGGAAAGGGCGCGGGCACTCGCGTTCCGAGCCGCCCGGGAGGACAGCAACACGTCCCTCCGGCCATGCGCGCGACGGACATTCGTCCACCGGCACGATTTTATCATCGCCGGGCACGAGATCCGAGCACAGCGTAGTCGTACGGGGCCGCGGAGAGCCGGGCGCCACGCTCAGCGCCCTTCCTCGACCCGTGCGCCGCTCGCCACCTGATCGCGGCCGGCGTGCTTGGCCCGGTAGAGCGCGCCATCGGCCTCCCGGAGCACCTCCTCCCAGGTCGAGCCGTGGCCCGGAAACGTCGCGACGCCCATCGACAGCGTGACGGGCCCGAGGGCGGGCTCCAGGAGGCCGAGGCGTTTGAACTCCCTCCGCAGCTCCTCGGCCCGCCGCCGCGTGACGTCGAGCGACGCGCCCGGGAGGATGAGCGTGAACTCGTCGCCGCCGTAGCGGCAGGCAATATCTTGCCCGCGTGTGCGGGTTC
>Ga0209378_1000985_pt1 | contig 20519 bp, 22 predicted proteins | sample GraSoiAngelo_156_FD_186170 | JGI IMG/M metagenome (GOLD analysis project Ga0209378, IMG submission 186170) | Grasslands soil microbial communities from the Angelo Coastal Reserve, California, USA - 14_1009_13_40cm (SPAdes) (version 2) | ecosystem: Environmental > Terrestrial > Soil > Grasslands ...
CAGCGAATTCAAGGCGCCATTTCTGAACGGGCTGCAGCGATCTGTTAACCGCAAGGTTCGGAGCTCGAATCTCCGTCCCGGAGCCAATTTCCGAATAGGGCAACGTCACGTATCACTTTACGGCCGTGGCTGAATACAGCAACAGCTAAAGCAGCGGGGACCAGATCGACGACGCGTCAGCTTTCGCCAGCCGCTGGCCGAATTCAAATTCATGGCTCATAGCCCGCAGACGAGGCGCCTTGCGATGCATAACCGCAAGGTTCGACGTTGCGGTTTGCACTCAATCGCTCCGATTACGCCGTCGGTAGCCCTCCGGTTACAGCAACCGGCAGATGGCAGACACCCTGCGTGGCTGGGCCGGCGGATTGATGTCGACAACTTGTTGATACAGCTCGCTTGACGGCGGTTGCTCAACCGCTGCGTCCCCACCTGAATGGGTGGGGTGAGATAACTTCGTAATCGCTTCCCTTCGCGCTGGCAAGGCGGTTGGCGACCGTCCAGCGGACTCAGCCTATCTGCTGAGCAAGCTCGACGATGATGCCCTCCGGACCGCGGACATAGCAGAGCCGATAGCTGTCTTCGTACTGCTTCACCTTGCCAACGAGCTCCCCGCCGCGGCTCGCACGCTGGCAACGGCAGCGTCAATGTCGTCGACCATGAATGCGACATGGCGCATGCCCAGAGTGTTCGCCGGCGCGTGCCGGTCGCCGCCCCGGACCGTCGGTGAGTGGAACTTAACCAACTCGAGCCGTCCATGGCCATCCGGGGTCTCGAGCATCGCAATGTCCGCCCGGATGCCCTCGAGGCCCACCACACGGTCAACCCAACCGCCCTCGACCAGGCCTTCGCCCTGCAGCTTGAGTCCAAGCTCGACAAAGAACGTTGTGGCGGCGGCGAGGTCGTCGACCACGATGCTCACGTGATCCATGCGTTGGATCGTCATGCCTTCAACGGTAGGCCACACCCGGAGCCGACCGGCAGATCGCCGTCGAGCAGTTGTGTATTCGCGCCCACGGGCGTCCTCTTCTGATAAGGGATGCTACGTGTCCGTCATGAGTTGACCTTGGTGCTGCCCGGCGGCCCGGGCAGAATCGTCGGAGCGTACTCGAGCAGCTGGATGCGACCGTCGAACGTCCGGCTCTTGATCATGTCGAGAGCGACATCGGGATAGCCGTCGTAGATCCGCTCCCGGCCGCTGCTTCCGGTGATGACGGGAAAGACAACCACGCGGAATCGGTCCACGAGGCTGGCCTTCAGCAGAGAGCGGCACAGGGTGAGGCTGCCTATGGTGCGCATCGGTTTGGAACCCTTGGCCTTCATCTCCCGCACGGCTTCAACGGGGTCTCTGGTGACGAGCTGCGTGTTCGCCCAGGCAAGGGGTTCCCTCAAGGTCGTCGAGAAGACGACCTTCGACATGCCCCGCGCGGGCCGCGGTGCCTGCCTCGCCCTCTGCGGCAAATCCCGACATCAGCCGGTAAGTGGTCGCGCCCATCAGGACGGTGTAGTCCGCTTCGGGCTCCTCTCCCAACCATGCGAGGTACTCGGGGCCTTCCAGTCCCCAAAAGCCGGGCCAGCCGTCGGCAGCCGCGTAGCCATCAAGCGAGGTGATGAAGTCGATGAGAAGCTCTGGCACTGTGGTCTCCTTGGAACTCACGTGACATTTGTCCGTGATGAGGACCAATCCTGATTTGTTACGCACGAAGAGATGCGGTCGGCGGAGCTACGTGATGTGTTCTGGAAGGGTAGAGGACGTTACGTACTGCGGGCCCCGCCCAAGAGGCCGATAAGCCTGAATCGCTATGCCCCCAGAGGTCGTACGCGAGTTGACCAGATCGAGCGCGCGGTCCGGACCGGAATCCGGGAAGAGCCGCGTGCCCTGGCCGATGACCACGGGATAGATGACGAGGTCGAACTGGTCGACCAGGTCATTGGCGAGCAGCCATCGGAGGAGGACACCGCTGCCGGGCACAAGCAGGTCGCCCTCTTGCTGCGCCTTCAGATCACGGATGGCCAGGGCGATGTCGCCCGTCAGGACAGTCGTGCCCGTCCACTGCGGGTCGGTGAGGGTGCCCGATGCCACGTACTTGTGCCGGCCATTCAATGCGGAGCCGATCGTGCTTGTGGCCATTTCGGGTATCGCTCCCCAGGAGCGGGCGAAGATCTCGTACGTCCGACGGCCGAAGAGGAACGCGGCTGCGCCCCCGTAGACCTGATTCAGATAGTCCGCTGTTTCTGCGTCGACAAGGGGCGGTGCCCATCCGCCGCGATCGAAGCCGCCACGACGATCCTCGTTAGACCCGCCCAACCCCTGAATTACGCCGTCCACAGAGACGTTGGTCGTCGCCGTCAACCTCATGTTGTGGTCACTCCTTGTATCTCCCTCGTCCGTTCAGCTGCCCGAGTTCCCGAAGGGAGGTGCGGTCAGGTGCTAATCTTACAACCAGATGGTTGTAGGTCGTACCGGCCTCCGGGAGGAGCACGCCGATCGCGTCTTCAGGGCGCTCGCTGACCCCACCCGGCGAGACGTCCTGCGCCGTGCGATGCAAGGGACACTGTCAGTGTCCGGATTGGCGCGCCTGTATCCAATGAGCACGACAGCGGTGCAGAAGCATGTGGCAGTCCTTGAGGACGCCGGACTCGTTCACCTGACGCGGCACGGCCGTGAGCAGCTCGTCAAGACCGAGATCGACACTATCGCCAAGGCGCAAGCACTGCTCGCGGAGTTCGAGCTGCTGTGGCGTGGTCGACTGGACCGGATCGGCGATGTTCTCGCCAACCGATTAGGTGGAGACAGATCATGACGGTGATCGCTGTGGACCGCGACTCGGCTGCGCTGACGCTCACGATCGTGTCCGAGTTCGGTGCACCGGTCGAACGGGTCTGGCAGGTGTGGGCCGACCCCCGGCAGCTGGAACGATGGTGGGGCCCGCCGAATTACCCCGCGACCGTCGTCGACCACGATCTGACCAATGGCGGCCGGGTCACTTACTACATGACCGGGCCCGACGGCGAGAAGCTCCACGGGTGGTGGCGAATCATCTCGGTCGATGCACCCAGGTCGCTCGAGTTCGAGGAGGGGTGCGGCCCACCGAACGAGGACCTGCCGGCCACGACGGCCGAGGTTCGGCTAGTCGAGACGCCCGCGAAGACCACCATGACGATCATCACCCGATTCGCTTCCATCGCGGACATGGAGCAGCTGCTCGGAATAGGGAAGGGAGAGGGGACAAGGCTGGCGGTCGGACAGATCGATGCCATCCTTGCAATAACGACTGCGTCCTGATTGCGAGTTATACGTCTGCCCGCCATGGCATTAGCGTCAACCGCGACAAGCCAAATGACGTTCGAGACCCAGTTAGGTTCGCGGCGATGACGACCTAGCTGATCCACAGCCGTCATCAAAACCATCGATATACGGTTTCCAGACCGTTGCGTTTTCGGTCCGCGGGGCACCATTTCGAATACAAGCCGGAGGGGGCAGGCTGTAAATCCGTCTGGAGGGGCGCCCTCGACGCGGGTCCTCCATGTATGTGGAGATAGCGTCTAGCTTCAGAAGGTTGCCCGCCGCCGACCGTCTGGCGTACAACGCCGATGGCAAACCGCAGGACTTGGCGTTACGCAGCGGCACTTAGCGAATTGGGCCCGGGATTTCTGAACCGGCGGTGGCGATCTGTTAACCGCAAGGTTCGGAGTTCGAATCTCCGTCCCGGAGCCACACTCCGTCTGCAAGTTCGCCTCCTAGGCGACAACACGCCTTCGGCTCCTGTGCGACAGACCTTCGGCTGAATTCGCTACACCTACTTCGGTACCTACGCGACACTCCCCGGCCATGAGGGAGATGAGCCCGGAGCCAATTTTGTGTGTGTGACTGAAGGTTGTCCACCTACACCGAGGGCTTGGTCAACTGCCTTAGACGCGTGTCCGTTCTCGACATCATGCTGATGCAGTGAGTGAGGTGGATGAGCAGGGTGCCCGGTATCAGGCTTCCGATCTGAAGCGGTTCGGTCAGGCGATTCTTGAGGCGGTGGACACGCCCAAAGACCTCGCCTCGATCGTGGCCGGCTCGCTCGTGGAGGCCAACCTCGCGGGCCATGACTCACATGGTGTGATCAGGCTCACGTCGTATGTGGCCGGCGTTCGAACCGGACAGGTTCAGCCCACAGCTCGCGCAGTGGTCGAGTCGCTCGGCGATGCCTGCGCGCGAGTCGACGGTGCATGGGGCTGGGGCCAGCCCGCGGCGCATATCGCCACCGACACCGCTATGAATCTGGCCCGCGCTCAAGGCGTTGGTCTGGTCACCGTCGGCCGCTGCAACCACATCGGGCGACTGGGCGAATACGTCGAGAAAGTGAGCCGCGCCGGTCAGATCGGGCTGATGGCGTGCAACTCCCCACCGGCCGTCGCGCCCTATGGCGGGTACACGCGCCTGCTCGGGACGAATCCGATCGCGTGGGGCGCTCCGCGGGCATCGGGCAACCCCCCGATCGTCGTTGACTTCGCAACCGCCACCATCGCCGAGGGGAAGCTCAGAATCGCCCACGCCATAGGGTCGAAGGCACCCCTTGGCGCAGTGGTCGACAAGCACGGTCAACCGAGCACCGACACCGCAGCTTTCTACGACGGAGGTGCGCTCACCACGTTCGGCGGATACAAGGGTTTCGGCTTGAGCGTGATGGCCGAGCTGATGGCCGGGATGCTGTCAGGCACCGGCTCGTCTTCCGACCCTGACTACAACCAAGGCAACGGTACGGCGCTGTTCGCGATCGATGTGGGCAGGTTCTTGCCGGCAGACGATTTCATGGAGCAGGTCGACGCACTGGAGGGCCGCCTCCATGCGGCCCGACCCGCCGCCGGTTTCGACGCGATTCAGATGCCAGGCGAACCCGAGTGGCGGTCGCGGTCGCGGCGCACCGCCGAAGGGATTCCCATTCCTTCCGCCGCCCTCGCCGCGATCAATGACCTCGCCGAGGCGCTTGGCGTCAGCCCCATATGAGCTGGCTCAGCCGCCGAACCTGTATGGCGGTCGACCGCCATGCCCCGGCCGACAGCGAAACAGGCCGCCCGCATGCGGCTGCTTCTCGAGCTGTTTTTCCGAAAGGCCGCTTGCGGCCGTCGTGATGTACAGATCTGACAGGTCGGGTCCTCCGAAAACGCAGCTGCTCACCTTGCCGACCGGAATTTTGATCTCGAGATCGAAGCTTCCGTCCGGCCGGTAGCGGCGGACTGACCAACCACCCCACAGCGCTACCCAGAGGCCGCCTTCGGCATCCAGCGTCATCCCGTCAGGCATGCCGTCGCTCTTGTCGATTTGAATCAGCGGCCTTCGATTGGCGATGGTTCCGGCAGACGACTCGAAATCGAGCACGTCCACGCGGTGGCTCGCCGAGTCGATGTAGTACATGAGTCGATCGTCAGCCGTCCAGTCGAGTCCGTTCGAGACCGTGACGTCGGAAAGCATGCGGTCGACGGTGTAATCGAGGTTCAATCGATACAGCCCACCCGCACCGGGCGTCTCGTCATCAGCCATCGTCCCCGCCCAAAACCGTCCGCGGCTGTCACATTTCCCGTCGTTCATTCGATTCCCGGGTCGATCAGGCTCGGCGACCGCGAGGGTCTTTATCCTTCCCGACTTTTGGTCGAGGGCCTGAAACCCGTTTCCTGCTGCCGCGATCAGCGCCCCCGACGTAGTCGGTGCGACCGCGCCGACATCGGCGCTGACGTCGATCTGCTCCAAGCGGCCGGTTTTGGGATCAAGCCAGTGGACATGGTGACCTTTGATGTCGACCCAGACCAGGCGCTGCTCGTCTTCGAGCCAGACGGGCCCTTCGCCGATGACGTTGCGCAGGTCGGCGACCAGCTCGACCGGCCTGGAGTCGCCTGACATCCGCCTAACTGTCTCCGATCAAGTCCCTCGACCGCGCAGCGATCTCTTTAGACGCAGCTGCGAGAAGTCTTGTATCCGACTGCAATCCGAGCATGACAAAGCCCAGCTTGTGCCACTGTGCGGCGACCTCAGGCGAACCGCACATGATCCCGGCGGCAACGCTGTTGGAGCGAGCGGCCCTTGCGATCGCCTCGATCAAGCGCCTGTGCTCGGGGTGGCTTCCCTCATAGCTCGAGTCGAGCCCCGCGGAGACGGCCAGGTCGTTGGGGCCGACGAAGACACCATCTATGCCCGGCACGGACAGGATTTCGTCGGCTCGATCGACAGCCTGCACTGTTTCGATCATCACCACACATATCGGACGCCGCCAGTCGCCGTCCACCTCCCGGGCTCGGATCGGACCCATGCTCCTTGTGCCCTCAGGCGGGTAGCGGCAGGCGTCGACCGCGGCCTGCGCCTCGCCGACCGAATTGATCATCGGCACGATGATCCCGCCCGCGCCGGCGTCGAGCGCCTTCATGATCGAGCCAGGTTCGTTCCAAGGCACTCGCACAAACGATGGAACGCCGCCGGCTGAGACGGCCTGGAGCATGGGCAGCATGACCTCGTAGCCGATCAACCCGTGCTGCGTGTCGATGCACACCCAATCGTGTCCCGATCGCGCGGCCACCTCGGCCGTCCAAGAGCTTGGGATGGTGCACCATGCACCGAACGTCGCTTCGCCCGCCTTCCAACGCTCGCGCACCGAGCTCACCGCACCGTCGCCGCAACCACACCATTGACGACGTGGAGCGGGGGCCGTCCATCGAGAACGCGTACGAGGTTTTCTCCGACCACGTCGATCAAACGCAGGTCGGCTTCCAGCGTCGCCCCGGCACGGTGCGGAGCAAGGACGACGTTGTCCATGGACCGCAACGGCGAATCACCCGGCAGCGGTTCCACCTCGAACACATCCAACCCCGCTCCGGCGAGGTGGCCCGAACGCAGCGCCTCGACCAGTGCTTTCTCGTCGACGATCGCGCCGCGCGCGGCATTGATCAGATAGGACCCGGTCTTCATTCGCGCCAGCGCCTCCTTGCCCATTAGAGCCTTCGTGTCGATGTCAAGGGGCGCATGTACGCACACAATGTCGCTTTCTCTGAGAAGTGTCTCGAGGTCAACCTGGACAGCGTTGGCGACAGTCCTCGCCACGGTGTCGGCGAAGAGAATCCGGGCGCTGAACGCTGCGACCCGCTGGGCCACGGCCGAGCCGATGTTGCCCATGCCGATGATGCCGATGGTCATCGAGCCCAGCTCGCGGCCCATCGTCTCCGCGCCGCGGAGCGGATCCTCCGCGTGCCAGTCACCGGCACGAAGCCTGCGGTCCAGCCAGAACGAGCGGCGGATGAGGGCGATCATCGCCATCACCGTCCAGTCGGCGACCGAATCCTTGTTGTAGCCGGCCGCGTTGGCCACCGGGATTCCGAGGTCCGCCGCGGCGCGGTGGTCGATCGAATCGAAGCCGACCGCCGCTTGCTGGATGAGCAGGCACCTGTCCATCCGCTCCAGGATCTGGCGGTCGATCTGGTGCTTGTGCCGGCGGTCCGCGATCACCAGTTCGGCGTGGGCGCAGGCGGCTGCCACCTCGGACTGGGCAGGAGGTGGTGGGACGAGCACGACCTCGACGCGGTGGCGGCCCGCGAACATGGCCCGCACAGTGCTTTCGTCGTAGGGGCTGAGGCACGCAACGCGGGCCTGCATTGGACTCGAAGGCTAGCACTGCCGCGCGCTATCGTGAGCCCGTGACACGGGCGCACATCAATCACGTCAGCATCGGGGCCGAAGACCTGCAAGATTCTGTGCAGTTCTACACGGAGATCTTCGGCGCGGAGCCGATCGACACACCGAACTTCGGGTTCCCCGTGCAGTGGCTGCGTATCGGCGGGCTGCAGCTCCATGTGTTCCAACGCCCGGGCCTTGCCCCCACCTACCACCATCTCGCGCTCGCCGTCGACGACTTCGAGGCGGTCTTCAGAGCCACACGTGCGCGAGGCATTCACGACTCCGCAACGATGGGCGCGCATCTCAACGAGCTGCCCAGCGGACAGGTCCAGCTCTACATTCACGACCCAGGCGGAAATTTGGTCGAGGTCAACTGGCCTGATTCTCGCGACCTGAGTGATGAGCTCCGGCAAGAGATGGTGCGCCTGGAGGACCGCCACCCTCAAAACGAGTCGAACCGCTCGGCCGAGCTTTACCTCGGCGAACGAAAGTCATCGACAAGGCCGGCGTAGGTTCACGTCCCTGGCCGCCCAATCAACTCGCAGATTGCAGCCGGCGCCCAGATCGAAGCTTCGCGTCGTGCAGGTGGGCATGGGCGCCTGGGGGCGCGACTGGGCGCGCTTGGTGATACCCGAGGTCAGGGACGTCGAGCTGGTTGCGTGCGTCGACTCGGACGCCCGCGCCCTGGCCCTGCTCCAGGACCAGACCCGCATTGCAAAGAAGCGATGCTTCGCGTCGCTGGACGCGGCGCTCAACGCGTTCCAGGCGGATGCGGTCCTGAATACGACGACGCTACGACAAGTGGTGGATTCAGTGGACTGAAAGCAGCGTAGGTCCCCGACTGGTCGCGGTCCAAGCGAGAAGCTACCATTGGCCGCGATGCACGCGGACGACAACCCGCTGCTATTTCGTACGCCGCCCACGATCCTCGACGTTGCCTTGGAAGCCGGCGTCTCGAAGTCGACGGTCTCGAACGTAGTTCGCGACGCGACAGGTGTGTCGGAAGCGACTCGTCGCCGGGTTCGCGCCGCGATCGAACGCCTTGGCTACCGGCCGAATGTAATAGCGAGACAGCTGGTCAAGCGGCGCACTGAAATCCTGGGAGTCGTGGTCGGCGATCTTTTCAATCCCTTCTTTGCCGAGATGGCCAAGATGATCGAAAGACACGCCGCGGCGCGCGGCTACACCGCAATGTTCTGCAACACGGAAGGCGACAGCCAGCGTGAGATCGAAGGTGTCGAGTCGCTGCTTGAGCACCGGGTCGCGGGCATCGTCTTTCTCGCCTTCTCCGGCGAATCGCGCGCCATGCGCGAAGCTGTCGAGCAACGGGTTCCAGTCATCTTTGTGGCGTGCTCGGGCGACGCGGGTGATGTGGTCTCGGTCGACGACGTGCAGGGTGGCACGCTTGCCACCGAGTACCTGATCGCCGCCGGCCACAAGCGCATCGCTTATCTGTCGGTGCCTGAGCTCGAAGAGCGATCCGACCTGATGCGGCTCCAGGGATACGAAGACGCCCTGAGGGCGGGGGGGTTGGGACCTCCGCTTCGCATAAGCTGGTCGCCGCCGGCCGATCAGGCGGTCGTCGACGGTGAGGCGCGCAAGCTGGTGGATGTGCTAACCGGTCCGGAACGGGTCACCGGCGTCTTCGCCTCGAACGACTTTGCCGGGATCTATCTGCAGGAGTTCGCCGACCGCTACCACCTGCGTGTTCCAGGCGATCTTTCGATCGTCGGCTTTGACGACATCGCAATGTCCGGGCTGGCCCGAATCGCGCTGACGACTGTCGCCCAGCCACGCGAGCAGCTCGCTCGGCTCGGGATCGAGACCCTCGTCGCCCGGATCGAAGGCAAGCTGACGGGACCTCCGCAAACCAGGCTGATCGGAGTCGAGCTGGTGAAGCGAAGGTCGACCGCACGGCTGATCGAGCCGGGCCGCCCTTGAACTACGAGCAGGCCACGGCCTAGGCTGGACCGCCGACCGAACTTGACAGCGGCCCATGGGCGTGGCAAGGTCGCAGCGGAATTGGAACGTTGCAAAAGACGGATGAGCCTCCCCTGGTGAGGGGGCAGCCCGAGCCGACGACAGGCACCCTCCCCGCCTGCTGACGCATGGAACTCCGCTACGAACTGGTTTGCAAGCGTTTCGGGGCCGCTGATGCGCTGATCGATCTCGACCTGCACGCGCCCGACGGCTGTTTCCTGGTCATGCTGGGGCCGTCCGGTTGCGGCAAGACAACCGCGCTGCGCCTCCTCGCGGGTCTAGATGATCCGACGAGCGGGCGGATGTTTATCGGTCCTCGAGACGTCACTCCGCTGCAGCCTCGGGAGCGCGATATCGCGATGGTGTTCCAGAGTTACGCGCTCTACCCGCACAAGACTGTCGCGGAAAACATTGAATATCCCTTGCGCATCCGCCGCCTCACGCAAACCGACCGGCAGGAACGCGTTGCGCAGGTCGCCAAGATGCTCAACATCGACGCGTATCTCGAGCGCTACCCCCGGCAGCTGTCGGGAGGCCAGCGGCAGCGCGTCGCGCTCGCAAGGGCGATTGTGCGCCAGCCGCAGGCCTTCTTGATGGATGAACCGCTTTCCAATCTTGACGCCCAGCTGCGGTTTCAGATGCGGGCCGAGCTGAAACGCCTGCAGAAGTCTTTGGCCGTGACAACTGTCTACGTGACGCACGATCAGCTCGAGGCCATGACGATGGCCGACCTCATCGCGGTGTTGTCGAACGGGCGGCTCCAGCAGCTCGCGACGCCGGCCGAGATCTACGCCCGGCCCGCCAACCTCTTCGTGGCTAGCTTCTGCGGCTCCCCGCCGATGAATCTGCTCCACGGGACGGTAACCAATGGTCATTTTCAGCGGGCTGAGGGCACATTCCCAATCGACAACGGGCCTGCGAGCGAGCTCGTGCTCGGGTTCCGGCCAGAACATGCGCAGATCACCATGCGTGGCGCTCCGGATTCCTTCGCCGGCGAGATCTATGTCGTCGAGCCCCTGGGCAGTGAGACGCTGGTCTCGGTGAAGGTCGGCGCTGATCGTGTGAACGTTCGTGTCTGGTCGGACTTTCAGGGCCAGATCGGCGACCACTGTGGCGTTCGGCCCGACGCCAGCCGCACGGTGCTCTTCGAAAAGGACAGCGGTCAGCTCATAAAGGGCAGCACGAGCGGCTCTTCGAAACAGCCAGGGACAGGCGGCGTTCGTGAATCAGCATGACCGGCTCACTGGCCGGCGCTCAGCAAATTGCGAGGACAGATACATGGCGCACAAGGAAGAAGACGTGAAGTCCGAGTCGATCCTTTCCCGGCAGCTCAGCCGTCGATCAGTGCTCAAGGCGGGCTTGGCCGGAGCGGCCGGCCTCAGCGTGGCACCGTTTCTCGACGCGTGCTCGACCTTCTCTTCTTCTTCTTCGAGCGGAAGCACGAACAAGATCGTGATCGGCACGTTCCAGGACAACGCGATGGTCCCCTTCAGGGACGTCTTCGTCAAACGCTTTCAGTCTGAGACGGGCATCAAGGTCCAGTACAACGAGACCAACTACGACGCCTGGTACCAGAACTCGAAGAACGATGGCTTGCACAAGACTGGCGCATACGACATTTATGTCATGGACGACAACTGGGTGCCTGAGTTCGCAGCCGGGAAGGTGATTCAGAGCCTCGACAAGCTTGGCTTCAAAGTGAATCCCGACATTCTTGCCAATGGCCTCAACCAGGGGTACTGGCCGCCCAAGACCGGGGCGAAGATGAAAGCTTTTGCCAACGCGCAGCCCGAGCTTTACGCGATCGTCATCATCGACGACGTCGAGATCCTCTATTACAACAAGCAGTATTTCGACGGAGCTCCTAAGACCTGGGACGACATCGCGCAGGCGGCACAGTCCAAGAGCAAGCCTCCGAGCCTCTATGGCTGGTCGGCCCGCGGCGTCAAGGGCAACCCCATAGTGCAGACCTACTTGCCTCTGCTGAATTCGTACGGCGGCAACTTCGTCAATCAGGATTGGTCGCCGGGCTTCGCCGGTCCGGAGGGGGTGGCCGCGCTGGAACGGCTGTTCAGCTTTATCCCGTACATGCCCTCCGGCAGCGCCGAATTCGACACCGACCAGGAAGTCCAGGTCCTGCTCCAGGGCCAGTGCATGGCGCTCACGGAATACACCGGTCTGACCCACCAGGTGGACGATCCCGCCGCCTCCAAGGTGTCCGGCCAGATCAACATGGCGGCGACTCCGAGCCAGGAAAAGAGCGGTCCTGCCATCGGTACCTTCATCTGCGGCATCGCATCTGGTGCACCGAATCCGCAGGGTGCCAAGAAGTTTCTGGAATGGTTCACCAGCAGCCCAGTTCAGATCGACTTTGCGAAGACGAACGGCTCGGCGGCGGTGACCGGTTCGGCGCTGACGGACAAAACGATCAGCTCTCAGTACCGCTGGCTGCCCGCCATTGCCGACGCCGTCAACAACTCGGTGGCGAAGCCGCACACGCCTGATGAACCAAAATTTGAAGACATTCTCGGCACGAGGCTCAATGAGGCCCTTGTTCAGGCGCTGAGCAAGAAGAGCGGCTACAGATCGATTGCCAGCCAGAAGCTGACCCAGGCGGCCAACGAAATCACCGCCTATTTGAAGCAGCAGGGCGGCTACTTCTAGTCGCGGACCCTGAGAAGCAGCCGGTAGCCTTCATGGTCACAGCGGGCGCCGCCCGACCGCGGCCGCGGAGGCGGCGGGCGGCGTTCATCGCCGGCCCCCATGTCCTGTTGGTCCCGGCCGCCATTGCGCTGGCCGCGGTCAGCGTGTATCCGCTGGCGTACGGAATCGTTGCCAGCTTGCGCCAGTACCGCTATGGGCTGGACATGGGGTTTGCGGGCGCCGACAACTACCTGAACGTCCTCCAGGACGCGACTTTCCTCACCGCCCTGGGGACCACCGCGAAGTACGTCGTTCTCTGCGTCCTCATCGAGACTCTGCTCGGACTGGGACTCGCCCTGCTGGTGAATCGGCAACTTGTCGGCACGGGCCTTTGGCGCATCGGAATCATCTTGCCGATGACGGTCGCTCCTGTTGTGGTCGGGGTGATGTGGCGGCTGATCTACGCCTCGGACATCGGCATCGCCGACCCGGTGATTGGACTGCTGGGCGTGCATGGAGTGCACGTGCTTGGCGGCGAGTCGAGCGCGTTCCTTGGAGTCGTTCTGCTCGATGTCTGGGAGTGGACCCCCCTCATGTTCTTGATTTTGCTGGCGGGCCTGCAGACCATTCCGCAGGAGCCGCTGGAGGCGGCGGTGATGGATGGTGCGAGCGCATTGCGCGTCTTCTTCGACCATGTGCTGCCGATGCTGAGGCCGGTGCTCTTTGTCGCCATCGTGCTGCGCACGATTGACGCCCTCGGCACCTTCGACCAGGTCTACGTGCTGACCCGTGGAGGACCGGGCGTTTCGACCCAGCTATTCAGCATCTATGCCTACAACACAGCTTTCTTGTTCACGCAGGAAGGGCGGGCGATGGCTATGGTGGTTCTGCTGCTGGCCGCTGTCCTGGTCCTGGCTGGAATCGCCATCCGCCTGGTCCGGCTGGGACCGGGAACGAGATGAAGCGCCGGTCGCGCCGGGCGTTGATCTACCTCGCCCTCGTCGCCGCTCAGGTCTTCGCGCTGTTCCCGTTCTGGTGGATGATCACCACGTCGCTCAAGCACCAGGTTGAGATCTTCGGGGGTCTGGAATTCCTGCCACAGGCTCCGACACTCGACAACTTTGCCGCCCTCTTCGACAGGTACAACTTCGGGCCGTTCCTCGCCAACAGCCTCCTCGTGGTCGCCTTTTCAGTGGCGGGCAGCCTGCTGCTCGGCACCCCCGCCGCGTACGCGCTTACCAAACTTCCCACCGAGAGTTGGCTCCAAAGGCAGGCCCTCATCGTGGTTCTCCTGGTCCGCATGCTGCCGGCGATCCTGCTCGTGATTCCGTTCTACCTCGTGTTGGCCAACTACGGGCTCCTGAACACCCGGCTTGGCCTGATCCTCGTTTATACGGGGCTCAACACCGGGTTCGTGATCTGGTTGATGCAGAGCTTCCTGGCTGAGATTCCGCGCGACATCGAGGAGGCCGCGCTGGTCGATGGCGATTCGCGCCTCAGCGCGCTGCGGCGAATTGTGCTGCCCCTGGCAGCACCAGGCTTGGCCGCGACGGCAATCTTCAGCGTCATAAACATCTACAACGACTTCTTGATCGCCCTCACCATGACGTCAACGCCGGATGCGCAGACCATACCGGTCGGCGTGTCGACCCTGATCGGAAAGATCCAGATCCAGTGGGGACCTATGGCGGCGGCAGGTGTCGTCGGCGCCTTGCCGATTATCGTCTTTGCATTGATCGTCCAGCGCCATTTCGTACGCGGGCTAACTTTGGGCGCTGTGAAATGACAGGCCACGGCGTCTCGTGTCAGCGGCTCCTCGTGTGCCAATCTCGGTGATGTGGTGCTGGCTGCCCGGCGTAGATTGAACTGGCTGGACGACGGTCCCGGAGCCAATTTTGGTGGTGCGACGTGGGAATGATCACCACTATCGAGCGCAGCGGGTCAAGCCAGGGTCCACGCGTGAGACCCTCGCCGGAAGGAGTTAACGCGGAACCGAATAGGAGACTATCCGCTCGAGCTTGATCTTGCCTTCGTCGTCCAGCAGCCAGGTCTGAGCTGAGGGAAATACCTTCGATCCGATCGCGCCCCCTGCAGTGCTGACCTCATACATGATCAATGCGTTTCGCTCGTCGCCCATGGCGGCGATCACTCGCAGGCTGCCAGGTACTACCTGCTTTGCGAATTGAGCGAGGCCTCGGGGCGCGTCCATGTATTCGCCGATTCCCACCAGATTCGCGGCCGGGCTGAAGAACTGCACGTCCTTGGCCAAGTTCCCTCGGGCTTTGTCGAAGTCGTGATTGGTCCATGCCTCGAGGTGACTTCGGGCCAGCGCGACTGCTCGTGATTCCGACATCGCCCCCTCCTTCCCGGCCTCGTGGTGGCCGGTCGCCCTTTGCTTGCCCTTGACCAGCATACGAAAGCAGAAGTCCGCCTCAGCCCGCATGCTGCTTGCGGCGCAACATCAGCCACGCATCGGCGAATCACAGTTCAGCGGCCGGTCGAATACGCGGGAGTTCTTCGCCTTGTGGGCGTTTGGTTCTCCGATCGGGATGGAACCCTCGGCAGAGCCGTGGTCGGAGACCATCGCTGGCCGAGCCCGCCCGCAGGCAGAAGATTTGGAGTTGTCGGCCCAGGCCGGACGCGCGATGCCGCCGAAGAACGACACCCGATGTAGTCCCCCACGGGGAGTGCTAGGCTGATTTGCGACCTGTCATCCAGCGGTTCAGTGTGGGAGGGCCCGAAATGATGATTGGTAGCAAACGCTTGGCGGCCGCGGGGGCTTTGGCCGCGATCAGTGTTCTGCCCCTGGCCCCGTGGAGTGCCTTCGCCGCACCTTCGTCACCAATCTCGAGCCGGCACATCCATATCGACTGCGAGTACAGCCGTGTGTGTCCGGACCTCGCCAATCCCGGAGACGTTTATGGGGCTGAGTACGTCGGACATGACGAGCCGTCACTTCTCTTCTACTCGAATGTTCCTGGCTCTGGCAACCAGATGCGTTACGACGTGACGGTTCCAAGCGATCCCCCCGCTACGAATCCGCTGTCCCGCTCGTACCAATTCGAGCTGAATGGCGCCATGTGGTTCGGTATGGCGCTCTGTGACACGCAGTCATATCCGGAACGGGTGTCGACCTGCACGCCCGACAGCGATACCAACATCGTCGACCCGGCGGTGTCACCCAATCATCCGGGTACGGCGTTTCTCGAGCTCCAGCTTTATCCGCCCGGCTGGGTGCCCTGGCCGACGTGGGCGGTGGCCGTGGGCGCAAGCGCTTGCGATCCCGTCAAGTGGTGCGCCGCGATGAACGTGTTCAGCCTGCTCGAGGACCCGGTCAAAGGCACCGTGCAAAACGCCACTTGCGCGGCCAAGGTCGGGATCGAAACGTTTGAGTTCGCCTTCGTCACCAAGAACGGGGTGGCACATGCGCCCGCCAATCCACTCGACTCGACTCTGGCCACCTATACGCCGGACAGCGCGCGTGATCTCTTCATGTCGTCCGGCGACAGGCTCCAGGTCAGCATCCACGACACCCCGGAGGGTGTGCAGACGCAGATCAACGACCTCACTAGCGGCGAGTCGGGTTCGATGACGGCGAGCCCCGCCAACGGATTCGCGCAGTTCAAGTACGCCCCCACCGGCAACAGCTGCAAGGCCATTCCATATGCCTTCCACCCCATGTACAGCACGTCGTCCGAGCAGACCCGCGTGATCTGGGCTGCGCATAGCTACAACATCGCTTTCTCCGACGAGATTGGGCACTTCCAGTTCTGCAACGGCGTCGCGGTGCCGGCCACCCCATTCGGTGTAGACAGCGCGGGCAATCCGATTGCGTGCCCGGCCGGCAACACCGAAGGGTCGGGAAAGAACCAGGAGCCGACTGAAGGCGCCGGCGAAGACGACTTCTGCTTCCCGGCGTCCGAGGCGCTACGCATCAAGGTCCAGGGATGTACGGATACGAACACCGGATTCGACGGTTTGTCGTACCAGCCCGTTTGGCCCGACGGCAACACCGGCCTCCATCCGACGTCCGTGCTGTTCGCCAGCCCGCGATTCGGCGGCAGCTACGCTCAGAGCTACGACCGAGCTGCATTCGAAGCCGATCTGCCGCGCATCGAGTTCAGCACCTGCGACCGGAGTACCGGCGCGGGCTGCACTCTCATTCCGACGACCGACGACAACGTCCCTGCCGCCTTCTATCCGTACTTCAGCACGACAAAGGCAATCGGCACGTGCAGCTGGCAGTTCGGCGGCGCGATTCCCGGTAGCACCAACGATTTCAGCCGGAACAACCAGTACGGATCCCTGCTGTTGCTGACGTATCTCGCCTTCGGCGGGAACGGCGCAACGATCAAGCGCTATAACGATTTCCGCCGGGTGATTGGCAATCCCTGTTGACGGCTCGAAGCCGCATATATCTCGAAGCCGCATATATAAGGAAGGGCCGCCACCGGGCGGCCCTTCTACCTTTTAACCGCAAGGTTCAGGGTTCGAGTCCCTGTCCCGGAGCCAAAACTTGAGGCGGTGCCTGGAACCTCCAGATCTTCCATCGGTTGGCAGACGCGACCATCGTTGCGCTCACCAAGGACGATGACATCACGGCTGCGGCGGCCGCCGGTCTCGGATCGATCGAGGTGACGCTGACTCTCGTCCGCTGCCCCCTGTAACTGGTCGACCAGCGACTGGCAGGTCCGCGTCGGAGCCTCCGAACTAGGGGTCGGCGAAACCAAATGAACTGTCCGAAACCAGCCCCAGTCGACCTAGGTGAAGATGCCGAGTTGCGTCTATGCGCCGGCGGTGGCAGAATCGGGCTCCACATGTAGTTGGTGCTGAGGCAAGAGGAGGGTGCTTGACATGGTCGCGCGCAGAATCGCGCTGGTTTTTGGTGCCGCTGCACTGGCCCTCGGTCAGTCGCTGGCAGTTGGAGTAGGGGTAGGCGCTGCCGACTCGGGCAATTACACGATTCAGGCCAGCCAACGCGTAGGAACCGCTCATCCAAGCAAGACCTGGCCGAATGTCGACTATGGGACAAGCTCGGTTGAGATCCCCAATCACCAACCGAACTCGAAGACGATCCGTCACACCTATGCCGCCGGCACACCCACTGTCGGCGTCACCGGGATAGCGAGCGGCCAGGTCGCCGGCTTCTCTGGCTTCGCAGGCCTGACTCACAAGGACCAGCGGAATGCTGGCACGGGCAGCTATGCGAATACGCAGTTCACCCTGGAGCCGCCCGACCAGGGTCTTTGCGTGGGCAACGGCCAGGTGCTGGAGGGCGTCAATAACGCGTTCCAGGTCTTCAATACCAGTGGGACACCACTCACGGCGCCGACGGCTTACAGCGAATTCTTCGGATTCGCTCCGGAGATCATCCGAACTAACCCACTCGTGTTCGGCGACTTCGTCAGCGACCCAAGGTGTTACTTCGACCCGGATACGCAGCGTTGGTTCATGACTGAGCTGCAAATCTCGACCGACCCGACGACCGGCAACCTCAAGGCGCCAACCAACCTAGTCGTTGCCGTCTCCGCGAGTAGCGACGCCTCTTCGACCTGGACCGTATATGAGATTCCGACCACCGACGACGGCAGTGGCGGCACGCAAACTCACAGTGGCTGCCCCTGCTTCGGTGACCAGCCGCTGGTCGGCGCCGACGCCAACGGCTTTTACGTGGAAACCGGTGAGTACGCGCTCAGTACCTCCGCGTTCAACGGAGCCCAGGTCTACGCCTTCTCAAAGGTTGGCCTCGAACTCGGCACTAATACTTCAGCCGTGCACATCAACGCCGGCCCCTTCACCGAGCCCGCATTCGGGGCCCCGGCCTTTGACCTCCAACCGGCGACCTCGCCGAATGGCGGGTATCAGACCGCCAGCAACGGCACAGAGTACTTCCTGAGCAGCCTCGACCTGGGTGCCGGACCGGCCCTTGGGACGCGGGCAAGCCAGCTCGGGCTCTGGCGCCTGACCAACACTGCCTCGCTAGCCAGCGGCAGCCCCAACCTCACGTTGTCGTTCACAGCTGTGGACAGCGAGACCTACAGCCAGCCGCCCAACGCCACTCAAAAGAAGGGCCCGCTCTATCTGGGCGCCATCGTCAAGAGCCCCGAAGGCCTGGTATCGGCCAATGAGGACCGTCTCCAGCAGGTGGTCTTCGCGGACGGCAAGCTCTGGTCAGCGATCGAGACTGCAGTTAAGCAGCCGAACGGAGCCACCCTGTCCGGGATCGCGTGGTTTGTCGTCAACCCCTCGAACGGCACGGTCTCGCATCAGGGCTACCTGGCCACGGCGGGCCAGAACCTGCTCTTTCCGTCCATCGGGGTGACCGGCTCCGGCAAGGCTGTGATGGCGTTCTCTCTGGTCGGCCCCGATTTCTTCCCGAGCGCTGCGTACACGATCCTCGATCCGGCTACCGGCCCGGGCGCCATTCACATCGCTGCCGTGGGGCTCTTCCCGGATGATGGCTTCACCCAGTACCCAAAGGTGGGCGGAGGAAGCGGCGTCGGCCGCTGGGGTGACTACTCGGCCGCTGTGGCCGACACTTCCGGCAACGTCTGGATGGCGAACGAGTTCATCCACGACTTGCTGCCGCCGGCGCGGACGCTCTTCGCCAACTGGGCAACCTTCATCTCCAAGGTACCCGCTAGTTAGGTTGCAGCAGGCTTAGGGGTGTCGGCCGGCTAGCCCGGTCGGCACCCCGCGGGTGGATCAGCGACCGGCACCTCCGCAGCGGGGCCTCAGAACTAGGACCGGCGAAGGGATTACTTAGGTCATCCGATTGAGAAACCTGACGAAGCCTATGACAGCGTTTCGTACAGACCACATGGGTCGGAGGCAAGCTTGAGGTGAAGCGAAGACCGGCGCCTCGCGCATAGTCTCGCGCGGACTGGTCTGGATGGACGAAACCGCTTCAGATTTCGGGATCGTGAGACCCAGGTTCAAATCCTGGGCCCCCGTGGCCCCCGACCATTTCGACCCTACCAGTCGTCGGCCGTAACGTAGCTTCGACTCCAAAGCGCAACCTGCAGCAATAGAGACTTCGACCAAGCCTCCCGGATTGCAGCAGCATCCGCGCTGGAAACACCGTCCAGGAGCTTATCTGGAATCTCCGACAGCACCTGGATCGACGCCACCAGATATCTAAATGGGACGACCGGCACCGAATCCACATCATCCGTGCGGTTCTTCTTGGCACGGCTGTGCCGGAGACCGATTTCGTACTGGTAGTCGAGCCACTTTTGATCGTATGTGCGCGTGAAGCCGTCCAGCATCCCGCGACCGAAGCGAGCTCCAGCAGTGCCGCTGTAACGCTCGACGTCTGGACCGGAGAAAGTGGCATGCACCCAGGGGCCCAACTGCTGAAGCCAATGGCCCAACAGCTCTTCAAGTCGAGGCCCGATCATTTCACCTGTTCGCAGCAGCAACTGCTGATCCCGGTCGGTGAATCCGATGACGCGCTGCAGATCTTCGAAATCGTGCCAGGACACGGGTGATCTGGTTACGGCACCGTAGTCGTAGCCCTGGGGTTCGGCCGCGCTCATCGGACACCTCCCTTGAAATCGGGCCGTCAGTTCCAAATATTGTCTCCTCCCCTCGACCCACACATGACGAGATGGGACCCGACAAATTGGGGTGGTAGGCTCGAACTCGAGTGAGAGAAGTCATGTCCATCCTCGCAAGTCAGAGCCACGAAGGTCATACCGGCTTTCGCAGGCGGCGCTAATCCAAAGTGGACATTGCATGATCCTCAGGACAGGTTCCGTCGTGAGGAAGGTTTGATCAAGCGAATCGCGATGCTGTGCGATTTTCATGGGAATCTTCACGCACTGGGCGCGGTGCTTCAGGATGTCGAGCGCGCGGACGTCGATCTGGTCGTGTTCGGCGGAGATGTGGCGGCTGGACCGATGCCGGTCGAAACAATCGAAGAACTCGCGAGATACTCCAAGCCCGTCCGATTTATTCGGGGCAACGCAGATCGATTCATGGTCGAGATCTTCGATGGCACCCGAGAGTCAGCAGAACCCATGGACACTGTGGTCGGCGGGCCGGCTCCGGCGAGTTCATGGTGATTTCCTAAGCAGTCTCGAGCCATCTCTCAAAATCGAGTTGAGTCCACTAGGTCTGGTCCTGTGCTGCCACGCCAGCCCCGAGAGTGACGAACTCCCAATCATCACGCCGGGCACACCCGATGAAGTGATCGCGGCTGTTCTGGCATCCACTCCCGCCAGCGACGTAGTGGTAGGGGCCCGAGAAT
>Ga0209378_1000989_pt1 | contig 20474 bp, 17 predicted proteins | sample GraSoiAngelo_156_FD_186170 | JGI IMG/M metagenome (GOLD analysis project Ga0209378, IMG submission 186170) | Grasslands soil microbial communities from the Angelo Coastal Reserve, California, USA - 14_1009_13_40cm (SPAdes) (version 2) | ecosystem: Environmental > Terrestrial > Soil > Grasslands ...
TCCGGAACCGGTACAAGGAGCTTCTTGAGAAGCTGATGATAGAAGTCCCGATATAGCCCCGGAAGGCGCGTTGCGAGACTTGAGTAGGCCCCCGGGGGTCTAGAGAATTCACTGTTTTTGTTTCAAGACCTGTTTCGAAGCCCGATCTCAAGAAGCGTTTCCAGAACTGGTTTCAAAACGTGATTTTCAACTGCCCTGTTTCCACTTTGAAATATTGGGATTGAATTACCAGGTTGATCTGCGAAGTTGGTGGTAGGTTGAGAGCGAAATATTCCCTGCGGAATAGAGGAGTGAAATGATTAATATGACATACGTTATAGCGCGCAAGTAGATGACGTATGCCATATGCCCATCCCGAAGTATTGGTAAGCAGCGACTGGGTCCAACAACACCTCAACGACCCAAAGGTAAGGATCGTCGAGGTTGACTATGACCCGATTGCCAACTACCAGCTGGGACACGTTCCCGGCGCGGTCCTCTTCGACTGGAGGAAGGACCTCAACCACCCCCTCGAAAGAGACATCCTATCCAAACAACAACTCGAACAACTATTCGCCAGATCGGGAATAGCCCCAGACACGAAAATAGTTCTCTACGGCGACTTCAACAACTGGTTCGCAGCCTACGCCTTCTGGGACCTACAGTACTACGGCGTCAAAAACGTCGTCCTGATGAACGGCGGACGGAAAAAATGGATCGACGAAGACAAGCCGCTGACTAAAGACGTCCCCACTTACCCAGGCACTAGCTTCAGGGCATCAGGACCTGACGAGAGCGTTAGAGTCTATTTCAAGCAAGCCTTTGACCTCTACCAGAAGGCAAACGTGAGACTCGTGGACGTCAGAGGACCGAAAGAGTTCACCGGCGAAGTCCTCGCGCCACCAGAGTACCCGACAGAGCATGCACAGCGTGGAGGCCACATTCCAGGCGCGGTTAATATTCCGTGGTCGCAAGCGGTCCGAGAAGACGGCACATTCAAGAGCCCTGAGGAGCTGAAGAAGCTCTACGAGGACAAGGGCATCCTCCCCAGTAGAGACATTGTTACCTACTGCCGCATCGGCGAAAGATCCTCGTTCACATGGTTCGTGCTGAAGTATCTCCTCGGCTACCCCAACGTTCGCAACTACGATGGATCATGGACCGAATGGGGAAACCTAGTCCGTAACCCTATCGAAAAACCGTACCAGACGATAGCACCGCCCGTTCCGGCATAAGACAATCTATCAACCTCCCTTTTTTCTTCGGGCATTGGTCCTAACGCTCTTTCCGAACGATGAAGTGGAAGAGGTTTCCCTCCTGCCGCCACTCAACTAGCCCGTGGCCCGTCTGATCCGTCCACCGCACCATCTCCACATACGAGGTAGGATCATCCGTCACAAGATGAACGATACTTCCGACCGAAGTGGTCGCGAGAAGCTCGTTGAGATGGACGAGAACTGCGGAACACTCTGTTCCGATCTCATACATCTCATGATCTGGGAAGGCTTTGAAACAGCGAGCATGAAATTCAGTAATCTTCTTCTTGAAACCCTCCTTCGCCTCCGACGGCCGTGAAAGGAAACCTCTCTCTTCTTGAAAACTAAGCGGTCTTAGCTTGACAATCCATCCTTCAGTATAGGATGCGTCGTTCATGAGCTTCGGTCGTTTGAGTACGTCTCCGTTTACTAGTGATATGATCCCTGAGAGGGGGGAGGGAATAGGGCCTACGAACCTAAGGCTCTCAAGGGTCCCGAGGCTTCTACCCCGTTCTACTCTCGTCCCAGTAACCCGGACGCGCGCTGAAGTGAATTTCCCCGCAATGGCTGAAAGAAGACTTGTCATCCCTACAGTCACTTCTCCGCTTTCGTTGATCGTCATCCACGTGTTGCCTTCCAGGTCGTAGAGAAGACTATCAGGAAAGCTGCAGTGTTCTAGCTCCAATTCATATCACCCAAAAGGCACTGAAATGCAAATCTCGAATTGCACTGCATTTGAGTGAAAGTCAGAGTGAGAGTCGTAAGTATTAGAACTGACGATCTGGAAAAACGTCCAAGCTTTGAAAACTAACTCGGGCCCATTCTGGCGCAATATATAATCCAGAGAGTGGCTACCAAGACCGCTCCTAACGTGTTCTAAGGCCACGCTAAAGCCCAACGTTGGGGTTGGTCGTAAGCACAATTGACCGAGCCTAGGGTGGGACATCGGCGAAATACCACAATGAGTGTTTCTAGTCCGCTCCAGATAATCCCTCAATCCTTCTGGTGATATTAGACTCCTTTGCGAAACGGGTTTTCAGGCCTCCCCGTTTTAGCGTTTCAATATGATGCAAACCTAATCCATCGATCCTCCTGAGGGTCAGCAAGAGTGACTCTTTACCCACAATCCCTGATGCAAGCCTGTCCGCTTCAAGCCTCTGTCTTTGTCTAAGCCTCGCTCCCAACCATTGGCTCAGAAGGATTGGAATAATGAGGAAAACTACCGCTAGGATTCCCGCAATCACTTGAGACAAGAGGTCCGAAGGACCTGCGAGGGCAATGGCCGCGAAAATCACGAAGAAGATTAGCAAAGATAGAGAACCTAACGTACGCGCGACGAGACCTAGTGCTCGACGTCTTTCGAGCTTGAGTTCGTAAATCATAGATGTTGCAATAAGTGGTCTCAACTCCTCCGCGTCCAACTTCCCTTTCAGAACCCTGGGCAAATCGATCTCGTCCGGGTCGAAGATACCGAAAACGCAAGCGTCCGGTAGCCTCAAGGGAAGCCAGCGGACAACATGTACGGGGAAAATGATTCCTAGTCGTCCAGAAAGATCCCTAACAGTCTTGATAATATTGCGATCTTCCTCTGTTAGATGTTGGCCTTCCTCTGAAACGGCCATGGTCGAAGCAGCAACAGTTTGCTTCTGGCGGTCCACAATTCCTAATGACATCACTCCATGTGTTGCCTGCCATTCATTCCTGAACCTTCCTCGGACGACCCGTTGCCGCAAAATGGTTCCAACTATGGGAACGATGAATATCCCGAACGCGACTGGAAAGAAAGGAGAGTAAATGCCCGACCGGATTATTGGCGGGCCACAGTGGCCAGAGTAGCGACCGCATACTCCACCAAACAGGTATAGCAAGGCCAGGGCTCCTAGATAGAAGTAGAATTCGGTCCGCCGGTCCCAACGACTCACCTGTCTATGGTAATCGTGGTGGGCAATCTTGATGTGGCGAGAAATCGTCGGGTTTTAGCACAAGCCTACGGGAACCAGGTTCCGCGACGAATACCTTGCCACAAATAGGACAAGACTTGCTTCGAGTCTTCTGTCCGTCAGAGCCCAAGGGAAGCTATCATCTCGACGAGTGAAAGTTATACGGATAGTGTATTCTTCAATAAAAGTCTACAACCCAGTTGCCTGAGATTTTTCTAGGCGCGATAGGTCAGCGACGTTTCAATTTGCAATTTTTTTGTATGATGATCCTCGAAAAATACCAGACAGCGCTCTAGCCTGCCGAGAGTGCAGGATGTCAAAGTGCAAAAACTGGACAAATGGCAGGGATTTGCCTGAGTAACATATAATAGAGTACTATCGAACTTCGCTGAATCTCCTCGGTTTGAAAGGTAGGATTCGTTGCCCCGTTTCAAGAGTTCAGCGGACATTCTAAAGATCGTCTCCAACAAGGACCAAATCCGGAACATCGGCATCATCGCCCACGTGGACCACGGCAAGTGCGTCGCCGGTGATAGTATGGTTACCCTATCTGATGGACGTATCGAAGAGATCGCCCAGATCTACGACAAACTGAAGAGAAGTGGCCCGTCAGCGGCCCAAGTTGACTCGCTGAACCCCCAGACCCTCAAGATGGAAGACAGGAACGTCTCGCATGTCTGGAAGCTACACAGCAACAAATTGGTCAAGGTTACATTACGAAACGGTTACTCGGTGGAAACTACGCCAGAGCATCCGTTCTACACAATAGCAACGAGCGGTATGATCAAACAAAAGAGAGCCGATAGGATCGAAAGAAGTGACTTTGTTCTCGTTCCAAACACCCTACGATCTCTGCCAAGCAGAATAGAAGACATAAAGTCCGAAATCTTGGAGGAATTGAGTTCTCACGACTACTACCTGGTCTATCTGAGGAAAGGATTCTCTGAGAAGCTTGTCCGATTAGTTGGAGACAGAGGAATTAAGCATATTCATTCAGGACTCCGAACAAACACTTCGTTCAAAGCATTCAAAGGCGGACTCGCGGCCCGTCGAATCAGACTGGACGACCTGGTAAAAATCACGGATTCCCTTGAGATACCCCGGGACCAAGTCTACGATCAAGTTCACAGGATCGCGTACAGGCTGAGCCACGCTAGGCCTGGCAGACTTTCAAATATGATCAGCCTGCCAAGAACCTGGAAGCAATTCAAGGATCTAGACTACCTTCTAGGCATCCTCTGGGGAGATGGCTCTTACCGGGCCAGCTTCACCAACGGATACAGACCACTTCTGGAGATCGTATCCCAGACTTTCCAGCAGGTTTTTGGTGTCAGCACAATCCTCGTGAAGGACAAGAGAAGAAACACCTATCGACTCGACCACCACGGTGGTTTCAGCCTGATCAAATTCCTCGAAGACACCTACCAGTACCCCGCAAAGCAGAAGGCACACAACATCGTCTTTCCCAAGTTGGTCTTGAAGATGGGGAACGAGCATGTCGCTGCGTTCCTCAGAGGCGAGTTTGACACATATGGTGGGGTTGAGAAGTCTAGCGCTGTAATTTCTTTGACAATGGCTAGTGGCAAGTTCGCTAGGCAAGTCTCAATTGCTCTGCTAAGATTCTCGATAATTCCTACTGTCCGACAAAAAGGAAAATACTTCACAGTCACAATATCAGGGGATGATACTCGGAGATTTGAGACTGCAATCGGATTCACTATTCCAAGGAAGCGTGTGGCACTACACGCTCTCGCTCGGAGAGCAGTGAGTAATAGAAAGACCGGAATCGTGCCTGTTGACTGGCGGACTCTTCGCGAGATCAGGAACCGACTGGGCATTCCCTATACATATTTGGAATCCCGAGTGCCTTTCTACCGAAGTTACGAGTCAGACAGGCAGAACCTCACGAGGCCCATCTTTCAGAAGATTGTTGACGCTTTCGAGGAGTTCTTGGTTTCGAAGCCTTCGACGGCCGCGGCTGTCAAACTAGTGCGTGAATGGCGTCAGCTTCTCGAAGGAGAGATTCGCCCCGTCCAGGTCACACAGATAGCGGCTCGTACCGGCTCGTTCGACGTCTACGACCTGACGGTTCCGGGGAATCACACATTTGTAGCTAACGGCATGGTCGTTCACAACACGACGATGACCGACAGTCTCCTATCGGGCGCAGGACTGCTCTCACCATCCTTGGCCGGAACGGCTTTGGCGATGGACTTTATGGAGGAGGAGCAGAAGCGTCAGATGACTATCAAGGCGGCGAACGTCAGCCTCTACTATGAGCACAATGACATGCCCTTCGTCATCAACCTGATCGATACGCCAGGGCACGTGGACTTCTCAGGCAAGGTTACGAGGTCGCTCAGGGCTATCGACGGGGCAGTGGTGGTCGTCGACTCTGTTGAGGAGGTCATGGTTCAAACCGAGACAGTGACGCGGCAGGCACTAGAGGAACGCGTCAAGCCTGTTCTCTACATTAACAAGATTGACCGTTTGATCAAGGAACTGAAACTCAACCCTGAACAGATACAGGAGAGAGTTGCAAGGATAATCAAGGACTTCAATGCTCTCCTCGACCTCTACGCAGAGCCTGAATTCCGAGAAAAGTGGAAGGTAAGTTTCGCCACCAATACCGTAGCGATGGGTTCGGCCAAAGACAGATGGGGCTTCAATGCTGCAGTCGCCAAGAAAAAAGGAGTCAAGTTCTCCGATGTCGTTGATGCATACCTAAACGGGAAAGTGGAGGAGCTCAAGAACAAAGCGCCGATTCACGAGGCCATCTTGGGAATGGCGGTGGAAGTCATGCCTCCGCCTCACATAGCCCAGGTCTACCGGATTCCGAAGATCTGGCACGGCGACCCGGACAGCGAGTATGGCCAAGCGATGATCAAATGCGACGACAAGGGTCCTGTCCTGATGTCTGTCACTAACATTGTTGTGGACCCGCAAGCCGGCGTTGTTGCCACAGGTCGATTGTTCTCAGGAACAGTTACCGATGGAGAACCTGTCTTTCTGATCAACTCGCGTACACAGGGACGAGTCCAGCAAGTCGCCATCTATATGGGACCACAACGCGAGATCGTCGGACATCTCAGCGCCGGTAACATTCCTGCTCTTCTAGGCTTGGAGAACGTGAAAGCAGGGGAAACCCTAGCCTCTGTCAAGCAATTCGTTCCCTTCGAAGCTGTCCACTATGTCACCGAGCCAGTTGTCACGATAGCGGTTGAACCGAAGTTCAACAGGGACCTTCCGAAACTAGTTGAGATACTACGAAAGCTCTCGCTTGAAGACCCGAATCTCGTTACCAGTATCAACGAGGAAACTGGCGAGTACTTGATCTCAGGAATGGGCACACTGCACCTTGAGATTGCCAACACTCTCATTACTAAAACCGGGATGGAGATTGTTACCTCCAAACCCATCGTAATCTACAGAGAAGCCGTGCGGAAGAATGCGGGTCCAGTTGAAGGAAAATCGCCTAACAAGCACAACAAGATCTACATCGAAGTCGAACCGCTCGAAGATGCCGTCTTGGACCTGATAAAGCAGGGCAAGATCAGCGAGTACGGAGACAAAGCTGAGATGGCCAAGACCCTCCGAGCAGTGGGATGGGCGCCAGAGGAGGCGAAAGGAGTTTGGAGCATAGACGAGCCCTTCAACATGATCCTCGACGTTACTAAAGGAGCTCAGTACATGCAAGAGGTCAGGGACATGGTCCTCGCTGGATACCGGTGGGGAATCAAGGAAGGTCCCATTGCATACGAGCAGATTCGAGGCTTGAAGGTCAAGATTACTGACGTAAGCCTCCACGAAGACCCTGTTCATAGGGGTCCAGCACAGATCATGCCCATGACTCGTAGAGCTATGTTCGTGGCTTTCCTAGAAGCCGCACCGACGTTGCTGGAGCCGGTTCAGAAAATTACTACACGCGTTCCAAACGAGCTGTTGGGTGCAGTTACAAGTGTCATCACTCAGAAGCGTGGAAAGATTGTTTCAGTGGACCAGAAGGGACACCTGGTCTCGGTAGTTGGAGAGATGCCTACTGCTGAAAGCTTCGATTTGTCTGAGGTGATGAGGAGCCAAACTCAAGGACGAGCGTTCTGGGGTCTGGAGTTCGCGCGGTGGTCTCCCGTTCCAACGTCCCTGCTGCAGACAGTCGTTGAGGGAATCAGGAAACGAAAGGGACTCTCACTTGAGCCGCCGAAAGCGTCCGATTTCATGGAAGCTTAGCGGTCAATCTCTCTCGTGTCGCGGGACGGTGTCCCTAGTCTATCTTTCCCTGTTGTTGCGTAGACCTTGCCCTGTTCGAGTTGCTTACGATTATCAGCACGAACCCGACAATGAACAGCGTAGTAAAAGTCGCGTTGTCGAGAAGACCGTTTATGGCCAACAGCGCTGGTGCCACGATCAGGGAGAATCCCCCTATAGCGGTGATCTTACCGATCGTTCTCACAACGACCCTTAGAGAATACGTAATCGCGAATAGTTGAACCTAACGGATCTCCAAGAACAGCTGGTTCGAGAATTGGAGAAAACGCTTAGAAAGACTGAACCCGCCCGGGTCTGACAGCGGCCGTGGTCCAGAGTCAGCGCTCAATTGCGAGGGTTGACGGGCAGCCTGGTCTATGACACCGGCTTCCCATCATCATATGGAAAGAGCCGGGAACCCGGGTTCGAATCCCGGCGGCCGCACCATTGATGCCCAGCAACCAGATTAGCCTTATTCGGTGGCGGGAACAGTTTGGTGGTATCTTTCCGGACAAGAACAAGGTGGTCAAACAAGCCAATGTTCTACTGGCCTTGTTTGCCATCAGCCCCGGCGTGTACATAGTAATCACAATCCTGACTATACTCGGAAAACCGGGCCTCGCGAGGAACCAGAATGATGTCTTCCCCGTTCTTCTTGGGATTGCTGGCCGTGTCCGCTGTCGATGTTGGTCTCCTCGCTTTCACCCAGATGAGCAGGAGGGTGATGGCGGATAGGGCCCGACGGGATCCTGTTGGCAGGACCTACCTAGTCTTCTCAACAGGCGCCGTGCAATCCGAAGCTCTGGCAGTCTACGGTCTTGTCGTCACTCTGCTCTCGGGTTCGATGATCTACGTAATCGGATTCTCCCTAGCAACTTGGGGGTGTCTCGGATGGATATGGACTAGATTCAAGCAGAATCTGGGAAGCATTCCGAACATCTGATGTCTTGCCAGTTAGGAAAAACCGTGTGCGTGTCCACGAATCTCTTGAGGGTGCCCGATGGATAGCTACTTCACGGGGTAGAGTTCGATGAAGTAGAATGCATTGGTGGGATGCCGTTCTTTGTCATTGTAAAAGGTCGGATAGTGTTCCGCCGATGATAGCCGCAATAACCATGATTAGCCTAGTATCGAAGATACCTGGACGTTCCTTGGTTTCAATTTTGAGGAGAAAGCGAGCATGGTCACGGCGAGTGCGAGATAGCAATGCCGATGAAGGCGGGAATGATCAGTGTTGATCCGACGTTGACGATGGCCGTCAAGAGCCCCGCCCGCTGAAGCTTCGACCGTAACAGGACCTGTTGGGACGGCGAACAGGTTCACTGTGTCCCGAACCATCCTTGAATCGTCAGGAAGACGAGCGTTAGAACAATTAGGAGTTGCAGCCTTCTCCACTCAAGTCTCGTCGAAGCAATCCTGGTCTTCTGCTCAGAGGATAAAGGGGAAATCGATTCTTAACCCTATTGAAAGAGCTAAGCTAGTTTGTAGGTGCGACTGTCTGGTCGGACTGCTCTCCCGACCCAGTAAGATATCAAGGGTGGATACCACAGGTAGAGCCTTATCGGGACGCTTAACAACGTCCACTCCCAGAACTGCGGCGCAACGGAAATCAGCGTCAGAACCGCGAGTACTGCCATTCGGTTCCGTCCGTTCCGGAACAGTGTAACGAGTTCAGGCGCCACAAGCCTCTTCTCTTCCAAGCTGATAACGTGGGCAAAAGTGGCCAAGATCATCAGGATTCCTCCGAGATCTAGCGCAAAGAGTTGGGAAGAATAGTTCTGGATCATGGACACCTCGGCCGGAGTTAGAGCAGGACTTGCCACCTCAACACCGTTTAACAGGTATGGAACAATCGCAACTAGCAAGAGTAGTCCCACATTGAGGAATGTGACTGTTCTTGTCTCGATTGGTAAGACAGACATGTACGTAGTATAGATCAGCCATGCAGTGATGAGCACAAAGAACGTGTAGGCGAATGCGAGTATGTGGGTTGTTATCTCTCCCGTGCTTTTCGGAGGATTCGCTATCAGAGCTATTGAGCCGATCGAAAGCGAGAGCCCGAAAATCAAATCAGCGAGTGTCTCAATTCGTGGTTGCGGATGGGCCCCACCGGTCTGCTGCTGCATCGGGGTGTCTTCAGGAATAGTGTGTATTTGGTCTTTCGTGGGCCAACCTCGTCCGATCGCCCTTCATGGAACTGGCGGCCGAACCGCGTCGACTATCGTAGCACTGGAATCGTTCTAGCACGAGATTGTCTTCGTCTTAGAGTCAGAAAAGAAGTTATGAAGAATATCACGCCAACCTGGAGCAATGACCCTGCAACAAAGGTCAACGATGCCAGGGTTGGTCCAGCGTCGGCGAGAGAGTAGTGCTCGGGTTGCGGGAGAGAAACAGCCAAAGTCGCAATTGAGAGGACAAGGGCTGGAGGATATGCCTTCTCGCGGCCGGTCGCCACTCCAACTGCGACTACCACGTAAAGCACCCAACCCGCAAGAATTGAGTACAATAACCAAGAAGGCACCATTAGAGCGTACAGTTGCGCCAGGAGAGCGACTCCGAGAAGCACCGATGCGTAGATGAGCCCATTGGCTCCCCGTTTCAGAACCCTGAGCCTCATATCGAGTGCTTCCAATCTCAAGCTCCCAGCCGGGACAACAGCCGTCCGGTTGCTCATATCTCGTACATCTATACCCTCATGATCACTCGCACCGAATGTTTGTCGAAATCACCCGCGGAACTCCTTACAATCGCAGCTATAGTCGAAACTGGAATACGAGCACTTAGGCGAGTGAATCAACTTTGCGTGCCCGCAATTGGTGCAATACTGCTGGCCCCCAACTTGAGCCACTGGTTCGCTCGATGGGCATACTTTGTGGACCATTCTATCCTCAGTCTTGCCCTTTCCAACCTTTGTCCTAACCACGATGACCTCTTCCTCAGGTATTCGAATCGGCTTGTGACACCGGGGACAGAGATTACTGCTCAATCCGAAACCTCGACCGCCAAGTCCCTAGAATGCCTAGGACTTCGCCGTCATTTGCGGAAGAACCTTTCCCGATCGTGCTTTGTAAGCAGGCACTCCAACTCCGACAGCGATCATGGGGCTCTTCTCTTCAGCGTGTGGTGAGAAGAATTCTGTGACAGCATCGTCGAAGAAGGTTGAGCCAGAGGCTCCATTTCCCAGGGTATAAGAAGAAAGGTAGATCTTCCCCGCCCGGACGCCGGCCTCAAACTGGGCTGCTCGATAGCCTCTGTTGCCGAGAGATTTGAGAACGGAGTTGAGGTTGGTCATTAGGAAGAATACGACGCTGGCATCGCTAAAGAGCGTTTGTCCGAGACAGAGATAACCCGACATGGTGCGATTGTTGAGAACCTTCAGCTGTTCGACCGAGTTTGTGTTTACATTGTAAAAGTAGGACCCGGGAGGGATTCCCTGGACGTCATTGGCGATGAAGTAGAAATCAATCAACGTCTCGCTATCTGGAAGGAAGTCTAAAGGAATCTTCGTCGCAGATGATTGGAGAATCGACGAGAGGTGGTCGAAGGAGATGGGTTCACGGGTGAATTTTCGAGTGGACCCTCGGATCAGAATCACTTCGTCTAGGGGAGGAGACAGATCTTCTTTCCCCGCTCGTAATGGAAAAGCTGGCGTGGTTGTCGGAATTGTTCCTTGGGATAGCCTTAGACTCTTCCTCCAAGCTTCGGTTTCAGACTTGCTTCTCAGTTGGGAGGCCTCGTTAGTTTCCCAAATTAGTGGATAGTCAACCTCCTCACTTGAGAGGGGATTGATCTCTAGAGCAAGACTTGGGATCGGTTGCCGTAGTCTGAGAGCCTTTGAGTCATGATCAATTCCGACAACTACCAGGGCAACGGTTGCCTCTTTCTTTGCCTCCAGACCGAGAAGCTGGTCGATCTCGGAATCGACGAAGCCTAGAATGGCTTTAGCGGCTATGCCGGCTGAGTTCGAGGTGGCGAGAAGGTTGGCGACGATAACTCCGGAGTCCCAGAACCAGTGACGATAGGATCTCGCTTCATACTTCCATGCGTTCCTCCACGCCAGCGACGTGAATGCCAAGGTGAGCGGTGCGGACAAGCTATCAGAGCTGCCTGCATAATCCAGTGCGGCTCGATAGTCTCCCTCTCGCAATTTGGATAGAGAGAAGTGTAGAGGGTTGAAGTGATACACTCCTGCCTCTAAGCCGGGGATTCGACCGCAGATCACATACAGTTCGATGGGATAGAGCGCGCCCGTTGCGGAGGCCGCCCGCATATAGTGGAACTCCTTGCCAAATCTCATTTTTCGTGTAAGACCCGCGGAAAAGAAGAGAAGCTCGGAGAGCACCCCTATGTCGACGTGCTTGGTGCCTGCGTCCTGCAGCTCGCCTCTGATCGCTTTGATGGAGTTCTCTTCAGGACGCGCAAAATTGTGTGGAAGAGCGATAGACGGGAGACTCTTGTATTCTTTGAATTGCCCTGGTTTGTTGTCCCAGTCAAGGTAGTGAGTGGACGTTCCGATGCTGACTTCGGAGTGCTTTGTAGCCTCGTGGTAGGTCAGAGCTGAATTGAAGTCTTCGCCGGCCATTAGTGTGATTCTTGCAATCTCTCGTAATTAGTCTTCTCAAATCACCGAGAGGCTCTTGGCGGTCTTGGGAGTTTCGAATCCGAGGCGCAATGGATTTATTCGCGACAGGAGACCCTCAATATTGGGTTGAGAAGGGAGTTTGGCTAAGTATGCTGACATTGCGGTAAAGGGGTCAGTCGAGAATATCCAGAACCTGGCCCTTCAAGCGTTCACATCCAACGGGTTCACAATCCAATGGGATGGTCCGACGAAAGGAAAAGCGGAGAAGGGAAGCAAGGGCGCCAACATACTCCTTGGGGCGATGGCTCAACACCATACCGTGACGTTCGAGATATACCCCGCCACCGAGGGTGGAACCCTCAGGCTAATCAAGGTGGGTTCAGGAGCCGCGGGAGGACTCCTTGGAATGAGAAAGGTCAACAAGCAATTTGACCAGTTGACAGACACACTCTCCACGTGGTTCAAACAGCAAGGCCTTTTGCTCAACGTCAAGAAAGAGTAGACAGGACCTGCTTCTTCGCGGCGTGGGTTTTCAACCTCTTACCCAGATCCCTGCGCATAAATAGAATCTAACGTCCTAGTTGCCAAACGACAGATATGCTCCGCGGGAAGTCAGTCTCGTCTAGGGATGTCGCAACTCAACTTAACCAACTGTACGACGACTATTGGGAATTTATCCTCAAAGAGTATCCTCTCAGCGCAACCTATCTTGGGGACCATCGATATGATGGATTGTTAGAGGATGCCTCTGAGAATGCTTTCTATCGTCGAGTCGGTCAGTCCAAGAAATATCTGGACCAGTTAAGGAGTATCAAGAAACCGTCCTTGAAACCCGATCTGCTGAACTACGAACTCTTTGAGCGTGAACTGGAAGACAATCTGGAGGCGGCGAAGTTTCGTCCATATCTCACGCCTATGACCCAGCAGTCGGGGCTGCAGATCGACATCCCCGAGCTAGTCACCTATCATCCATTCATGTCTCTCTCGGATTTCAAGAATTTTTCCAGTCGTCTTCGAGCCCTTCCCCGACTTGTAGACCAAGTCATTCAAAGCATGAGAACTGGAATACAAGCCCGAATTGTTCTTGCGAGAGTAACTGCGGAAAAAATCATTCCTCAGCTGGAAGCTAACATCGTCCGAGACCCTAAAAAGCTCGACCTCTACAAGTCAGTTGAGAACCTTCCACCGGGAATAGATTCGAACGAGGCGCATCGCCTAAAGAGCGACGTTGACGAAGCGATCCAACAGTCAGTCGTTCCGGCTTTTGAGAAGCTCCTCGCCTTCTTCAAAGAAGAGTATCTCCCAGCATGCCGAACCGACGTCGGTATCTGGTCTCTACCAGACGGAAACGAACGATATGGATACATGGTCAGACACTACACAACCACAAGTCTGTCACCAGATGAGATTCATGATCTGGGTCTCAAAGAGCTATCACGTATTCACAGGGAAATGCGTGAAATTGTAGACCAGATCGGATTTAAGGGATCCTTGCAAGATTTCATCTCATCTCTCAGACGCAACAGATCGCTCTACAATACCTCAGCAGACGAGCTTCTAGAGGGATTCAAGAAAATTCTCCAAAAGATGGACGAGAAACTTCCATCATTGTTTGGACGGCTGCCTAAGGCGAAATATGGGTTCCGCGAAATTGAAGCGTTCAGAGCGGAGGCCGCGCCAGACGCTTACTACTATCGTCCTCCCGAAGATGGGTCGCGTCCAGCCTACTTCTACGTAAACACATTCCGACCAGAGCAACGGCCCAAGTATACAATGGAAGTGCTGGCTTACCATGAGGCCGTGCCGGGACATCACCTCCAACTGGCGATTCAACAAGAGCTAACCAACCTGCCGAAGTTTCGGAGACACGGAGGCTATACGGCCTTCATTGAAGGCTGGGGTCTCTATTCGGAGGAACTCCCTAGGCTGGTTGGGTTCTACAAGGACGCACTTTCTGATTTTGGGAGGTTGAGTTTTGACGCATGGCGCGCAGCCCGCCTTGTCGTTGACACTGGAATCCACCATAAACGATGGACGCGTGAGCGGGCCATCCAATTCTTTCTAGAGAATACCGCTCTGTCAGAACTCAATATTGCTTCTGAGGTGGACAGGTACATTGCATGGCCAGGGCAAGCGCTCGCGTACAAGATTGGTCAGCTCAAGATCAGCGAGCTGAGGGATAGAGCGGAGAAGGTGCTGGGACCGCGTTTCGACATTCGCAGATTTCACGACGAACTCCTTGGCGATGGCGCTCTTGCGCTGGACGTGCTTGAGGGTAAGATGCAAAACTGGATTGGTAGGGAATACAGGTGAACCTATCGTTGATGTTAGCGCCGGGTGGTGAATCCGGGCCGGCTCATCATTTGAAGTGCGCATATGACTTTACAAGATTGCTAGTAGTTGATGCCAAGAAAGAGGGAGGTTTAGATCTTCTAGGTTCGGAATCGGGCAGGGGTTAGCTGACGGTTACCTGTATTGTCACGGAGTGAGATATCGTTCCGCTTGATCCCGTTACTGTTACAGTGTACGCTCTAATTGGCGTAGAATGAAGCGCTGAGACTGTCAACGATGAAGTCCCAACCGTATTGCTAGCGCTGAGCGTGACACTTGCGGGGTTCAGCGTAGCCGACGGGCCATGTTTTATGACAGGAGAGACGACGGCCAAAAGACTTACGGACCCAGTGAACCCGCCCGTGCCGGTTACCGTGATGGTAACAGATCCGGAGGATCCTCTGTTGAGCGATAGCGAGGATGAGCTCGCGGTTAAGGTGAAGCCTGCTGTAGTGGTAAATGTAGCTCCCTGAACTGTTTCAGGGTCGACCGTCCCCGCGTTTACAACCTGAACGCATGTAGTGGTACCTGCCACGCTGCTACTGCTGCAACCAGAGGGATACGCGATAGGAGTGCCCGTCGTTGATCCAACAATATTGTATCTAATGCTGAACAGTAGCCCAGTTGTAGGGCTCGGCGTCATGAACCCAAACACGACCTCCGCAAGCCGGGCCACCCCCGTAGAGGTGTTTGTGGAGTTCGCTAGTGTAGCGGTCATTTGACCCGCGAAGACATTGCCGGCTGAGCTTATGCTAACTGGACTGAGGACCGTGGGGTCAGCCTGAACACTTATGTCGAAACCGTTTAAGGAATCCGAGCCTTGGATAACAACGTTCACTACTATTTGATTGCCCACAGATCCGCTGAATGTTGGCGCAGACGATGGGCAGGAAGTCGTCATTGCAGAGAGGCAGACTATTCCTGTGAATTGAGCGTGTGCGGATCGAGGCATGGCCTGCAGGAAGCTCAGCGATGCGCTCACTAGTCCAATGAGTAATATGCTGACAAAGAGTTTCTTCCTATTTGATCGCTCCAAGATATTTTCGGGCCCCCGTTACCGGGGCTGGGCATATAAGTTATTCTACTTGATTGATAACGGGAGTCGCCTGTAGATAGCCGTGTATTGTGCCGGCAATCGAGGGTGGCTGGCAACTTCCTCTCGAAAAATGCCTCTAGGAGAAGAGGAGTAGCAGCATCGAGTACTACCGGGCCCTCCAAAACGTAACCCCAAGGGAGTGAATCCCGGCGGACTCACTACAGACAGGTGGGTTTCCTGGTTTCGGGAGGAGGGGTTTATCCGTCTGCATTTGTAATGACTCTGTGCGGAGGGGCTTTGATGAGCGTTGGTCCAATGCCAAATAGTGAGGAGAGCTCTGCAGGCAGATGCTTACGCGGTTGATAGCCTTCTGTCCGAATGGTTTGATTGGAAACCAGCCCTAGGACGCCTAGGCTCGATACGCCGGGCAATTGTGAAAAGGGAATTGCTTGTCGCGGGAGTGAACAGTCTAGTTATCGGCTTCATCCACTACGTCATGCACGAAGACGTCATCGACGGAGGCCTGAACTCGTTCATAACAGCGTTCTACGTTTCGTCTGACCATCGAGGAAAAGGAATAGGAACGCGCCTCCTCGAGGAATCGATTGCAGACTCGCTGTCGATGGGCGCAGTTGGCGTCGAGACATCGACAATTTTTGCTTCAGCAAAGAAGCTCTACGAGAGGCATCACTTCAAGGAGACCTGGGGAGACATCGGTGAAGTTTTCCTCGAGCTTGACCTACCCGAATACTTGCACGCTAAGAGGAAAGAAAATGCGTAGAGAGGCTAGAATTGTGTGCTGCCTGAATCTCTATAGATCACGCTAGTTCCTTTCTTTCTGTTCTCCCATACTCTAATCTCGCAGAGTTCTTTGATTGAGGGTTTGAGCTTTTTCCAGATCCAGAGCGAGATACGTTCCATCGTTGGATTAGGAATGATCTCATTCAGATTCTTCTTATCCAGTTTGGTGATTATCTCTTGGTTGACGATCCTCTCGATAATGCGAGTGTCTAGAATCACACCTCTTTCGTTAGGACTCCCCTTGACGACGACTCTTAGCTCGTAGTTGTGCCCTTGCATTGCCTTCTCATCAACATCAAGGGAGGCAGCCGAGGAAAACTGGAATTCTCTCATCGCAAACATTTCCATTTCCGGTCTCTCTCTAGTTCCTGTAGTTCATCACGTATCTTAGAAAGATATGACTCCCCGAGACCCCCATAGCCTCAAGCTCGGCGAGTGGAGAATCTTCTGTTCCGAAATGGACTCCGGTAACTAAGCCGGGTCTTCGCTTTCCCTCTAGGTTGAGGTCTCCCAAGATCTGGGGGGAGATTGTTAGCCTGAGCTCATCGACTAGCATCGCCTTGACAATTTCCCCCGCCAGAATCGGCCCACCTTGAATGTCTAGAAGCTTCGTCTCATAGTCCTTTTTGAGAATACCAACAGCTTTGGCGAGGTCTACGCTTGTGCCTTCCATAGCGTACGTTTTGGTTGCCTTAAGAGGCTGGTACCCTTTTGTGTTCAATCGTTTTGCCTGATCCTTCAGCTTCTGTTCTCCATTTCTCGTCGTGAAGATGACGGGCTGCCATTCACCTTCCTTTGGGTTGAACACGGGGTCTTTGAGGTCGACCTCTCCCTTTCCTGTCACGACCGCTCTGACTGGCATCCGCTCTCTTGCCCGCAGGAGATCCTGCAGATCTCTGTCTCTGGGATACCATGTCGCACTTGGGTTGTCTCTGAGGATTCCCGCGCCTCCCAAAACGGCATCTGCTGTCGCCCACCCATATTGGAGAGCTCTATTGTCGGTGAGACCTCCCGCGGCTAAGGGATTATCCTTCAAGTGTCGTAGCGCAATTTCGGACCCTCCACGCTGTCCGGATTCGAGGGGGACCGCAATCCCATCGATCGTGGTTACAAACATCAAGTAACTGTGCGGAGTTCCCTCTACCTTGTAGAATTCTGACAGTTGGTCTATGGATACGTTCGGGTCTTCAAATAACTGTACCGTTCTGACCATGGTCGTCGGCAATGTCAACGGATATCTATATTGAGCTTCACGTCCCCGACTTCAAGAGAACAATCGAATTCTACTCTAGACTCGGTTTCAAGCTCCTGTGGCGAACTGAAGACTATCTTGTAATGAAGAGAAAGAGAAGTGTCATCAATTTCTATGGCGGCAGTCAGAAAGTGTACTCTCACTCCTACTTCGGTCGATTCAAGAAGACCACAAAATGTGGTGTCGGAGTAGAGATAATCATTCCAGTCGACAGAGTGGAACGCTTCTATAGAAGTGTAAGGAAATTCGCGAAGATCGTCCAACCTCTGCAGTTGAAGAAATGGGGGCGTCGCGACTTCAGAATTGTCGATCCGTTCGGGTTCTACCTACGGATTACGGAGAGGTATGAGTGGGTTGGCAAGCTGGATGCAAGACAGAAGAAGCTGATCGATGACTACAAGACGAAACTCAAAGAGGGGGCTCTGCCGAGTAGAGAAAAACGAAGGAGCTAATCTCAATTCTGATCATGAGGATAGGCTAGATCGTCGCGCTGTTCTATATCCAGTATATGGCCCAGCTTCTTCCTTTTCGTCTCCAGATAGAATTTGTTGAACTGGTTCGGTGGCATCACAACAGGTATTCTCTCAGCCACCTTGATTCCGTGAAGCTGCAGATCCTTCAGCTTATCCGGATTGTTCGTCAGAAGCTTGACCGATTTCACGTGAAGCGACATCAGCATGTGTGCTGCAATGTCGTAGTCTCGTTCGTCAGGCTTGAAGCCCAGCTTCTTGTTCGCCTCAACGGTGTCGAAACCCGTATCCTGCAGTTGGTAGGCTTTGATCTTGTTGACGAAACCGATTCCCCGGCCTTCCTGCCTCAAATAGAGAACTATCCCCCGTTCCATCTTGCCGATTCGCGTGAGGGACTCCTGAAGCTGCTCTCGGCAGTCGCAACGTAAAGAGCCGATAGCATCGCCTGTGAGACACTCGGAGTGCAGCCTTACTGGAACGTCCTCTTTCTCGAAGATATCGCCGTGGACAAAGGCGGCATGCTCCTTCTTGTCGAAATTGTTCCAGAACGCGACGGCCTGATAGTCACCGTATAGAGTCGGGAGGTTTGCGATAGCCATGACCTTAACGCAGATCTCAGGTGCCTCACGGCATGCGTGGTCTTCGCTTTCCTTCAATAACTGGCTGACGGCCGACTTCGGAATGCCCATCAAGGCCGAAGCGAAAAACCGGAACGGTTACTTTTGAGGATTGCTTTCAAAAAGCATTTCCTCAAACTTGAAACCGTCGTGTAACGCAACATATAACCATCCAGACCTGGTCGACTCCCGATTCGCTTGCATAGTCTTTTGTTTTGAGGACATTATTGAGATTTCGGATCCATAATGGTTCGAATAGCTGTTGACGAAAGGGAGAAGCCCTCGGGTGTTCCTGATGAACTGCGTTCAAAGGGAGCTTCGGTTGAATTTAGGGTCCTTGAGGTAGCTGATTATATAGTTGGTGAATATGCGGTGGAGCGAAAATCCGCTCGGGATTTCGTTTCCTCGTTATTTAGTGGGAGACTTTTCGACCAAGCGTTTAGGATAGGCGAGTCCTACAGAGATAAGATTCTAGTCGTCGAAGGGAGCCTGGATGATGAACTCAAAAGATCCAAGAACCCTCGATCGCTTTGGGGTGCCCTGATTTCTGCTGTCTTGGATTTCGGCTTGCACTGTTTTTTCACACGGGATGCAGAAGAGACCGCGGATTTCTTGATCACTCTTGGCAAAGGGGGGCGTTACACTGGCCGCCACGGGCCACCTCCCCTCGTCGTTCGGAAGCCGAGGTCGAAGGACATTAAGAGGCTTCAGGAGTCCATCGTTGGTTCTGTACCCGGTGTTGGACCTCGCACGGCTGAACAGCTGCTTTCTTATTTTGGATCTCTTAGACGGACATTCAGCGCTTCCGTGACGGAAATGGCGGTTGGAGCTGGGATCGGTAAAGCCAAGGCTCTGAACGTGAGAGCCCTACTAGATGCGTCCTACAAGCCTTCAAAAGGCGTCCAGTCTCAAACCCAGCTTCGAGCAGAGGCGTAGAACCACGGGACTGTTCCTGAAAGGGTGCGACTGGATTATCACCCAGAACGCTGATCGAGAGGTTCTCCGGAACTCCTCAGTTAGCATTGATGAGAGTGGAACCATTCGGGACATGGGCATAACTCAAGGGTCCGGAAAGGACGAGGTTATCGATTGTAGAGGTAAGGTGTTGATTCCGGGTCTGATCAACACCCATACGCATCTCTCCATGACTCTCTTCCGGGGATACGCCGATGATCTTGAACTTCAGCAGTGGCTTGAGAAGAAGATCTGGCCTCTCGAGAAACGGCTCACGGGCGAAATGTGCTACTACGGCGCCCTTCTTGGAGCGATGGAAATGACCAGAACGGGAACGACGTGCTTCGTTGACATGTACTTTCACATGGAGGATGTGGCCAGGGCTACGGAGGAGGCTGGGCTTAGAGGAATACTCTCCTATGGAATGATCGACCCCTCCACACAGGAGGGTAAAGAACGAGAGCGAAAGAACTCCCTGAAGCTGCTCCAACAGGTCCGCGCCATGAAGTCTCCGAGAATTTCGTTTGCCTTTGGCCCCCACTCTCCCTACACCTGCAGCGAGGAGACGCTTCTTTGGTGTCGAAAGGAAGCTGAGAAAGAAAACGTACTGGTGAACATCCATATTGCTGAAACCCGGGGGGAACAGGTTCGGTTCGAACGGGACAAGAAATCTCGTGAGGTAGATTATCTTCACAAGATCGGCTTTCTAAACGATAGAGTTCTGGCCGCCCACTCTGTATGGTTGACAAAATCGGAAGTCAAGCTGTATGGAAAGCTGGGGGTTAGAGTCGCTCACTGCCCGGTTTCCAACATGAAGCTCGCGGGAGGTAGCGTCGCGCCGTTGCCGGAGATGTGGGAGGCAGGGGTCCGGGTTGGACTTGGAACTGACGGACCTGCAAGCAACAATAGCCTTGACATGTTCGACACGATGAAGGTATGCTCTCTAGCCCACAAAGCGCACCGGTGGGACCCGACGGTCGCCAATGCCCAGAAGGTTCTGGATATGGCTAC
>Ga0209378_1000991_pt1 | contig 20403 bp, 22 predicted proteins | sample GraSoiAngelo_156_FD_186170 | JGI IMG/M metagenome (GOLD analysis project Ga0209378, IMG submission 186170) | Grasslands soil microbial communities from the Angelo Coastal Reserve, California, USA - 14_1009_13_40cm (SPAdes) (version 2) | ecosystem: Environmental > Terrestrial > Soil > Grasslands ...
GCCGCGTCGGGCGACCTTGTGATCAGGTCGAGGACGAGGTCGCGAACTCTGCGGAAGCCCGCGCGCTTCGCGCGGGTATGGTCGAAGACCTCTTGCGGCAAGGCCGGCACATTTTCCGTTTCGATACGTTCGGCGACGAGGCGTTCTGGGGTGACACCCTGCAGCTGCATCGCGCCATCATCGGCGCGAAGAACGGCGGCGTCGGCCCGGGCGTAAGCCCCAAGACCGCTCTGGCGGTCGGCCTCAAGGTCGATGTCGACGCGCTGCCGAACTCGCTCCGTTCGGCGCTGGCGCGCGGGGAAGTGAACCTCGATGACCCGGCGACGACCGTCGCGCTCCTCAAGCTGAACGCGGTGATCGGCGTCAAAGCGTTCACCAACGCCGACGGCTCGGTGCGCTCGATGGGTATTACGTGCGCGCTGTGTCACTCGACGGTCGACAACTCCTTCGCTGCGGGCATCGGCCGTCGGCTCGACGGGTGGCCGAACCGCGACCTCAACGTGGGGGTCATCGCCTCGCTCGCTCCGAACATCAAGGCCGTCGCCGACGCGCTCGGCACGGACGTCGCCACGGTGAACAAGGTGATCACGGCCTGGGGGCCGGGCAAGTTCGACGCGGAGCTCTTCCTCGATGGAAAGGGGTTCCGCCCCGACGGAAAGACCGCGGCCGTTCTCATTCCACCCGCCTATGGCCTCGCCGGCGTGAATCTGCACACCTACACCGGATGGGGATCGGTGACCTACTGGAACGCGTTCGTTGCCAACCTCGAGATGCACGGCGTCGGCAACTTCTTTGACCCGCGGCTCGACAACGCGTCGAAGTTCCCGGTGGCCGCACGGAACCGGCTCGGCCACACGCAGGTGTCGCTTGAGAAGGACCAGATCACCGCGAAGCTCGCGGCGCTTCACTTTTATCAGCTGGCGCTCGCCGCGCCGAAGCCCGCCGCCGGCTCGTTCGACGCCGCCGCCGCGGCGCGCGGGCGAGCGCTCTTCCTGGGCAAGGCGGGGTGTGCCTCGTGCCACATCCCGCCGCTCTACACGGAGCCCGGTTGGAACCTTCACACGCCAGCGGAGGTCGGGATCGACTCGTTCCAGTCGGACCGCTCGCCCGACGGGCGCTACCGGACGACACCGCTAGGTGGTCTCGGACGGCGCGCGACGCAGCAGGGCGGCTTCTTCCACGATGGGCGCTTCCCGACGCTGCTCGACGTCGTGAACCATTACGACGGCTTCCAGCATCTCGGGCTGACGGACGCCGAGAAGAAGGACCTGGTCGAGTTCCTGAAGAGTCTTTAGTGGGGGGCTCCTGAAGGGGCACGGGCGAGCACCCGTGCCCGTTCAGTCCAGGGCCGCCGGAACGACGCTTAGCCCGAGCACCAGATAGACGAGCGCGATCGCGGCAAGGAGTCCTGACCAGGCCCACGCCCCGGTCGCGTCCCCGCCGAGCGCGGCCGCGGCGCCGTGAGATGCAGCAAGCAGATGCGGCACGAGCACCGGCAGCGCTAGGACCGGGACGAGCGCAGCACGCGCGCGGAGGCGGAGCGCGAGCACGACGTCGACCACGACGACCGGCGGCAACGCGATCACGCCGAGCGCGACCACCACGATGAGATGGAGTGGGAGCGCGAGCGGAAGATCGAGGAGCACCAGAGAAAGGCCTCCGCCGACGGCCGCCACGAGCGCGAGGACGAGCGACAGCGCGAGGACCTTCCCTCCGAAAAGCGCGTCGCGTCCCCCCGGGAGCGCCACGAGACCCTCGAGCGCATCGTCTTCGAGCTCACGATCGAAAGAGCGCATCGTCGCGAGGATCGTCGCGAACGCGAGCGCCAGCCAGAACAGCGCGGAGGCGACGGCGGCGTCGCGCGCCACCGCGGGACCGACCACGAGGCTCTCGAGGAGCACGAGGACGGTGATGAACGTGACCGCCGCAACGACCCCGTCGGGTTGCCGCCGCTCCGCTCGGAGCTCGCGGATCGCGACGAGGCCGATGCGGTCGAGCTCCCTCACGGGAGGTTCGTGATCCCGTGGTCGATCGCGATGCGCGAGGCGGCGAGCTCGTCGAGCTCATGGTGCGCATGGGTGGCGACGACCACGGTCCGCCCGTCCAGGCGCGCTCGCGCGATCGCGTCGCGCAGCCGGGAGACGCCCTTGTCGTCAAGGTCCGCGAACGGTTCGTCGAGCAAGAGGAGCGGAACGCATTCGGTGTCGATCCGAGCAAGTGACGCCCGTCGCCGTTCTCCGGCGGAAAGATGTTCCACCGGACGGTCGAGGTCGCTGCCGAGGTCCCACCCCTCGAGCGCGCGCGCGACGCCGTTATCCGCGAGACCCCGGAAGCGCGTATAGAAGGTGAGGTTCTCGCGGGCGGTCAGGCCGCGAAGGAGCATGGGGCGGTGCCCGATGTAGAGCGCCTCCCCGCTGACGTGTCTCGTGCCGCGCGCGAGTGGGACAAGGCCGGCGAGGGCGCGCAGAAGCGTCGTCTTCCCAGCGCCGTTCGGTCCGCGGATCAGCGTGAGTCCCGGCCCGAGCTCGACGGTCACATCGCGAAGGATCGGACGATCGTCGAGAATGACCGTTGCGTCGCGGAGCGATGCGCTAGCCTCCACCTTCCGCATGATGGGACTGATCGGGGGGCGCTGCCGTCGGGTCCCTGCCGTTCTTCTTCTGCTCGCTTTCATCTTCGTGACCTGTACGCCCGAGCCTCCCGCGACCGATCCGGTGTCACGCGGACGCCAGCTTTACCGTTCACTTGGATGTGCGAACTGTCACGAACCGAACCTGTTCGGGCGGCGGAATGGCCCGCCACTCGACCACATCGGAACCGTCGCCGCAACGCGCGTTCCGGCCATCAGCGCCGAGGAATACATCCGGCAGTCGATCGTCGACCCCGGCGCGTATCTGGTACCTGGGTACCAGGACTCGATGCCTCGGGGACTCGGCCGAGACCTCTCGCCTACCGACCTGGACGCTCTGGTCGCATACCTTCTCTCGCTGAGGTGACGCGTGCCTAACACCCCAGTCCCGACCCCCGTTAGCCCGGACGGAGCCGAGGGCGGGGACGCCAGCCTCGCCATTCGTGCCGGAAAGGGGGACACGGCCGCCTTCGGGGCGCTGTACGACCGCCACGTCGAGGCTGTGTACCGCTACGTGTACTACCGGGTAAGGAACGATGCGGACGCGGAGGATCTGACGAGCGACGTGTTCATGCGGGCTCTTCGCGCCATTTCGCGCTACGAGCCGCGGCAGGCGTTCCTCGCCTGGCTTTACCGCATTGCCCGCAACGCCGTTATCGATCGCTCTCGCCGTACCCGGATCCAGATCAGCTTCGAAGACGCGCTCGCACATCCCGGAGTCGACCAGGTGGTGGAGCCCGACTCCGCGCTCCTCGCTCTGTCCGACAAGGAGGCCGTGCGCGAAGCGCTGTCGCGGCTGACGCCACTCCAGCAAGAGGTCATCGTCCTGCGTTTCGTTGAGGGATACAGCACGCAGGAGATCGCCGCGTTCGTGGGCAAGCGCGAAGGGACCGTGCGGGGCATCCAGTTCCGCGCTCTCGAAGCGCTGCGCACGCTCATCCCGTCGCGCGAGGCGCTCGCATGAACAGTCGGGGGGCTGTGCCCCCCGGCCCCGGGCTCGAGCGTCCCGTCATGCGGCGCAAGTTCCGGAAGGAGCTTCGCGCACGGCTCATGTCGGAGGCCGCCGAGGTGCTCGCTCCGCGCCCGCAGCGACAGTGGCTGTTCGCCACGGCGTGGCTTCGCCCAGCGCTCGCGGCGGCAGTTCTTGCGGTCCTCGTCGTGGTCGGCGCGACGAGCGCCGCCGCATCGAGTCTTCCAGGCGATCCGCTCTATGGCGTGAAGCGCGCGAGCGAGGACGTGCAGGTCGCTCTGACGTTCGACGATGTCGCGCGCATGCAACTCCTCTCCGATCTCACGGATCGGCGCCTCGCGGAGCTCGCCGAGATCGCCAAGGAGCGTCCTTCCTCGGCGCCGACCGCCACGGCCGAGTACTCCGACGCCGTCGACAAGTTCGCCGATGCTGTCGACAAATTGCGCGACGCCGACAACGACGACATGCGCGATGCCGCGCAGGCCGTCGCCGACGCCGCCCGCGAGAAGCACAAGGTCGTGCTCGACGCTGTTAGGGACCGGTTGCCTGAGAACGCGCAGCCAGAAGTGCAACGGGTCATTGAGAAGGAAGAGCAGCGCACCACCAGCGACCCCGGCCGCAGCGGAACCGGGGGCGAGAGGCGATCAAACCCCACCGCCCGGCCAACACCGAAGAGATAGATCCGAGCTACCGGCCTGGCACGGCCGTTGCATCCATCCCTGACATGTGCGATTGCAAGCTCTGCACGAACGAACGCATCTTCCTGCGCATCCTGGCCGTGCTCCTCGCGTGAAGCGGATCCTTGTCGCTGAGGACGACCCGGAGACGGCGGCGGCCCTCAAGTTGAATCTCGAAGATCGGCTCGCTGTCGCCACCAACGTCGTGACGAACGGGGCCCTCGTCCTCGACCAGCTCACCGCGACGCCTCCCGACCTGCTCATCCTGGATGTCTCGCTGCCCGGATTGAACGGGGTCGACGTCTTCGACCTCATCCGCGGCAGCGCCCGCTTCGGCAAGGTGCCGGTGCTCTTCGTGACCGCTACGCCCGATCGTGCCCGGGAGGCCTTCGCGCATTGCGGCATCAGCGATGTGATGGCGAAGCCGTTCGACGGCGATGCGCTCGCCCGCCGGGTCAGCGATCTGCTCGAGCTCGCGACCGCCGCCGCCTAAAGAGCCCTCGCCGTGGGGATCAGGACGGGCCCGCTCGCGCGAGCCCGTCCTGTCCTGTCGTACCTAGTCGCCGTCGAGTGGTTCGCTACCGCCGTTGTCGCTCGCGTGCGGCGTGCCCGCGAGTGGACCGATGCCGCCGCGGCCGGGGTGGTCGGCGATTATGACGAACGCCTCACCCACGTTGTTGTCATAGCGCGACTCGGGTAGCTGGTGGCAGAAACCCTGGGGGTCCTGGTGAGGGCAGGCCTCGCCTGTCGCAGCGGTGAACGGCGGGTTCACCGTGACACGGATCTTGTAAAGACCCGGCGGCACGACCGGCTGGCCATCGCCACCATCGAGCACGAAGTACTGCCCGCCGAGAAGGAAGATGTATTCGTCGGCCCAGCCCACGCTGATGCCTTGGTTCCCAGCGATCCCGACGCGCCCGCACGTCTTGTAGACGCGCGGCCCGGGCGGGTTGCCGCCGACGGACGGCGGCGCCGGGTTCGTGTCGATCATGCAGAAGCCACGCTTCGCAGTCTTCCAGACCCTGCCGGTCGCGGGGTCGATGAGCTGGTCGATCGTGTAGTGCCGGAAATGGAAGTGGTTGTGGCACGTCGCGAATTCATAGAGGCCGTCGTTCGCCGCGACGTGCGCATTCGGATCGCCGAGGTTGATGTCAGCATTGCCGATGTTCGGCGTCTGCACCGAGAAGCGGAGGATCCGCCGTACGCCCGGCGTGATCCCGCCCTCGACGACGCTGCAGAAGGTCGCAGGCAGCAGCTCGTCGCGGACGACCCACTGATGCTGCAGAAGGTCGCTGTTCACGATGAGGTCCGGCATCGGATCGGCGGCGATGGACGCCGCAGGCTGCAGGAGCGCCGACATCGCGATGGCCAGCGCCGAGAGGACGGCCGCGGGAATCCTGATCGTTCGCATCTTTGCCCCCGAATCTGAGTTAGACGCGACCCCCCAACCCAGCCTCGTCGATCCCCGCCTCCTGTCGGCGACCGGCGGTGGAGTCTAGCCCGCGCTCTCCTTCGGCTGGCGCACCGGGGCTAGACGCGGCCAGCGGCGCCTGACCGCGGCCGCGATGCCCTCAGCGTCGATCCCGTAGTGATGGCGCCAGAGCTTCTGGGCGCCGTGATCGACGTGCTCATCCGGAATGCCGAGCATCTCGAGGTCCACGCGCGCGCCGCGTTCGGCCAAGAGTTCGCCCACCGCGGAGCCGAAGCCACCGGCGATGACGTGCTCCTCGATGGTCACGAAGCGCGGGATTCGGGCGGCCAGGGCCAGGATCCGCTCGGCGTCGAGGGGCTTCGCGAACCGCGCGTTCACGACCGTGGCCTCGAGCCCGTCCTTCGCGAGGATCTCGGCCGCCTCGAGCGCAGCACCGACCGGATGTCCGTAGGCGAGGATCGCTACGCCGTCTCCCTCGCGCAGCGTCTCGGAGACGCCGATCGTGAGCTCCGTTAGCGGAGCGTCGAGTGTGGCGCCGACGCCCGCCCCGCGCGGGAACCGGACGCCGATGGGCCCGCGCCCCGCCGCCGCGTGTCGGTATGCGGTCCACATCATCTGGCGCAGCTCGGCCTCGTCCTTCGGCGCCATGAGCGTCATGCCCGGCAGGATGCGCAGGTAGGCAATGTCGTAAAGACCCTGATGCGTTCGTCCGTCGTCACCGACGATCCCTCCGCGGTCTATCGCGAACACGACCGGCAGCCCCTGGACTGCGACGTCGTGCACGACTTGGTCGAATCCACGTTGAAGGAAGGTGGAGTACACCGCGACGATCGGCACGATGCCTTGCGTCGCAAGGCCGGCGGCGAAGGTCACGGCGTGCTGCTCGCAGATGCCGACGTCGAAGAGGCGATCGGGGAACTCCTTGAAGAGTCCGTGCAGGCCGGTCCCTCCCGGCATCGCAGCGGTGATCGCAACCGCGCGCTCGTCCGCCTTGAGGATCTCGCGGACCGAGTCCGCGAACACCGCGGTGTACTGAGGCGCGACCTGCTTCGCCGCCCCCGTCGCCGAGACTCCGTGCCATTTCACGTTGTCGGCCTCCGCGGGAGCGTACCCATGACCCTTCTGCGTCTGCACGTGCACGAAGACCGGGCCGTCGCGGAAGTCGCGGGCCTTCTCGAGAAGGCTCTCCACCGCGAAGAGATCGTGTCCGTCGACCGGACCGAAGTAGGTGAAGCCAAGCTGCTCGAAGAGCAGGTTCGGGATGAACAGCGCCTTGAGGCTGGTGAAGATCCGGCGTCGCGCCTCTTCGGCGAGATCGCCGCCGGGCATGTGGTCGATGACCTGTCGGGCGATGTGCTTCGCGCCACGATACGGCTGGGCAGTCCGCAGAGCTTCGAGCATGCGCGACACCGCGCCCACGTTCGGGGCGATGCTCATGCCGTTGTCGTTCAGCACGACGATGACCCGCGTGCGCATATGGCCGATGTTGTTCATCGCCTCGAACGCCATACCCGCGGTCAACGCGCCGTCGCCGATGATCGCGACGACGTGGTTGTCATCGCCCTTGAGATCGCGGGCCACGGCCATACCCTGCGCGGCGGACAGCGACGTCCCGGCGTGGCCCGCGCCGAACTGGTCGTGCTCGGACTCGGCGCGCGCGAGGAAACCGGAGATCCCGCCGAACTGCCGTAGCGTGTCGAATCGATCGCGCCGGCCGGTGAGCATCTTGTGGACGTAGGCCTGATGACCGGTGTCCCAAACGAGCTTGTCTCGCGGCGAGTCGAAGACCCGGTGGAGCGCGACGGTGAGCTCGACTGTGCCGAGGCTCGATGAGATGTGCCCGCCGGTCTTCTGGACGCTCTCGACGGTGAAGTCGCGTATCTCGGCGCAGAGGTGCAGGAGCTCTTCCCGATGCAGCAGGCGAAGGTCGCGCGGCTGCTGTATGCGTTCGAGCACGCTCACATGCCGATACTAGCGGCGATGTTCGATCTCACTAAGCGCGCCGTAGTACTTACGGGCGCGACGGGAAACACCGGTCCAGCGGTGCTACGCGCCTATCTCGAGCAAGGGGCTCACGTCGCCCTGGCGGTCCGCGATGCCGCGAAAGGGGCGGCCCTCAAAGTGGACCTCGGGGGCGACGAACGCCTGATGGTGGCCACGGCGGACCCCGCGGACCGGAAGGCGATGGAGCGGCTCGTCGAGCAGGTGCTCCGCGCCTGGGGCCGATTGGACATTCTGGCGAACCTCGTCGGTGGATACGCCGCGAGCGCCGCTGCGGAGGGCGACCTCGCGGCATATCGCGCCTCGTGGGAGCAAAAAGTCGCGACCGCCGTGACGGCGACCGCGGCATGCATCCGACCGATGCGCGCCCGCGGCTACGGCCGCATCGTCAGCGTCGCCTCGATGGCGGCGCTCAAAGGTGAGAAGGGTGCGGCGGGGTACGCGATGGCCAACGCCGCGCTCGTCCGCTGGACTGAATCCCTCGCGGAGGAGACGAAGCGCGAGGGGATCACAGCCAACGTCGTGCTGCCGCGGATCATTGACACGCCCGAGAATCGCGCCGCGATGCCGAAGAGCGATCCCTCGCGTTGGGCGACGCCCGCCGAGATCGCCGCGGTCGTCGTCTTCCTCTCCTCAGCCGAGGCGAGCGGAGTGACTGGAGCAGCGATACCCGTGCCGGCGCGCACGTAAAAGTCGGCGCGACACCCTATGCCGCCCGCTTCTATGCTCCGCACTCCATGTCGCTCTTCGTGATCGTGAAATTCCTGCATGTGCTTCTGGCGATCATCGCTGTGGGATTCAATGCGACGTACGGCGTCTGGCTCGCGCGCGTCGCGAAGGAGCCGGTTCCGACGCAGTCGTTCGTTCTGCGCGGCATCAAGAGACTCGACGACTGGTTCGCGAATCCTGCCTACGTCCTGCTCGCCGTGACCGGGCTCGTGATGGTTTTCATCGGCGATCTCCGCCTCAACACGTTCTGGATCGCCGGTGGACTCGTGCTGTGGGCCATCGCGGTCGCGCTCGGGTTCTTTGTGTACACGCCGATGCTGCGGAATCAGATCCACGCGCTCGAGACTGCGGGCCCGCAGAGCGAGGACTACGCTCGCTACGCGGCGAACGCGCGGTTCGTCGGGATCGTGCTCGCGATGATCGTCGTGGTGATCGTCTTCCTCATGGTGACGAAACCGATGCTCGGCTAAGATCGCGGGCCCACTCCGCGTACGCCTCCACCGACGGATGAAGTCCATCCGGCGCGAACATTCGTCTTAGAGCCTGCTCGCGCATGAGCGGGAAGAGATCGATCCAGTCCGCACCGGCGTGCCTGGCCTCCTCGCGGGCGAGCTCGTTGAACCGTTCGATCGTCCGCGCGATCACCACCGGGTCGCCGAATCCCGCCGCGGCGGGGGACAGCGACCAATCCGGCTGGGGCAGCGCGATCACGCGTGCGCGCGGCCCGTCACTGCGGATGCGCTCGTGGATGCGCGCGAGCTGCGAGCGATAACGATCAGCCCGGGCGCCCTGGACGATGTCGTTCGCGCCGATCAGCAGTGTGACCAGATCGGGGCGGAATGATGCGACGAGCGGCAGTTCCTCTGCGATGAGGTCGTCGGTCGTGTAGCCGTTCACCGCGGGATTCGCTAGCTCGACGCGCGCTCCGGCCTCGCCCCAGATGCCGACGAGCACGGCCGGGAACGATCGATCGGGACTCGTTCCGGTGCCGATGGTGAACGAATCACCAAGCGCAAGGAATCGTTCGGGAATGCTCAAGTGTTCTAGTGTGGGAGAGCTTTCCAGAAAGGACCCCGTGACCGACCTCGACCTCATCATCATCGGCGGCGGACCCGCCGGTCTCACCGCCGGGCTCTACGCGGCGCGCGCGAACATGAAGGCGATCCTCCTTGACTCAAAAGACGTCGGCGGCGAGATCCTCAACACCGAGCTCATCGAGGACTACCCCGGCTTTGAGTCGGTCACCGGATCGGAGCTCGCGCAGAAGATGGCGGAGCACGCTCTCAAATTCGGTCTCAAGATCGAGACATACAAGCCCGTGAAGGAGATCCGGAGCGAGGGCGACCGGAAGATCGTGAAGCTCGAGGACGGCACCGAGCTCTCCGCATACGCCGTCATCGTCACCGTCGGTGGAGAGCCTACCAAGCTCGGCGTCGTCGGCGAGAAGGAGTACCACGGCCGCGGGGTCTCGTACTGCGCGGTCTGCGACGGCGCCTTCTTCAAAGGGGCGGACCTGGCTGTCATCGGAGGGGGCGACTCGGCTTTCCAGGAGGGCCTTTTCCTGACCCGTTTCGCCAACAAGCTCTACGTCGTGCACCGCCGGAACGACTTTCGCGCGCAGGCGATCCTGCAGGACCGCCTCCTCAAGATGGATAAGGTCGAGCCCATCACGCCCGCCGAGGTGAAAGAGATCGGCGGGAACGGCGACGTGAAGTGGATCGACATCGAGGGAAGCGTGAACGGGTCAACGTGGAAGGCGTCTTCGTGTTCATCGGCTTCAAGCCCGTGGGGCGCCATCTCTTCAAGGAACACATCGACCACGACAAGAACGGCTACCTCATCACCGACCAGTACATGCGTACGAGCATCCCGGGCGTGTACGCGGCGGGCGACACGCGTGCCCAGCTCGCCAAGCAGATCACGACGGCGGTAGGCGACGCGACGACGGCGGTGCTCCATGCGGAGCGCTACATCGAGGAGCTGAAGGACATCGAGCGCGTGTTCCCCGGCGAGCCGAAGGAGGTCGCCGCGGAGACCGCCAGCAAGGCCGAGCTCTTGGTGTTCGCGCCCGGCGAGGTCGTCCTGCGCGAAGGCGAGCCCGCCGACCGCTTCTATATGGTGATCAAGGGAGAGGCCGAGGCGACGCAGACTGGACCCGACGGTGCTCAGGTCACGATCGCCCGGTTTGGTCCCGGCGACTACTTCGGAGAGATCGGGCTCCTAAACGACGCTCCGCGCATCGCTACCGTGCGGGCGAAGAGCGCCCTCGAGGTTATGGCCCTCGATCGGGCTGCCTTCAGCCGTCTCTTGGAAAGCTCGCAGGCAACGAAGGCCGAGGTCAGGCGTGTGGCGGAAGGGCGGGTGCGTCTGGACCGCCGGTAGCAGGCCCTTGGCCGCTCGCGAGCCGCTTCACGTAGGCCACCAGTTCGTTGAGGTCGAAGGGCTTCTTCACGTAGGTGGCGATCCCGCGACGGTGGAACTCGTCGATGGTCTCTGACCCACTCGCCGTCTCGAAGAGGACCGGCACCTTCCTCGTCCGCGGGTCCGTCTGAAGACGGTCGTAGAGCTCGAACCCGCTCATGCCGGGAAGGCGGACATCGAGCACCATCAGGTCCGGGGTAACTTGTTTGGTGGTCTCGAGCGCGCCCGTTGGCTCCTCCACGTGGATCGCGAAGTACCCGGGCTCGTCCGAGATGGCGGCGGCGATCAACTCGCCGATCGCCCGGTCGTCCTCCACGACGAGTACGACTTTGCGCCGGGTGGCCGGTGTCCCCACGGGCTCCTCCGGTCTGGACGCGGCAGTATCGATACCCATTTACGATCCGTCATCAAACCGTCGCAATCGCGACTCCGCATCGACTCATGGCGGCTCCGGTCGCGTAACGAGCCTCCCGGAGCGGTAACGCCGGCGGATTCCGGCAATCGTTGTGCGGCGAGGATGTGAAGCGATAAGGGAGCAGGCCGTGGTCGTCAGCGAACGCCGGAGCGCCACCTTCATCGATGTGCTGGACCGCGTGCTGGACAAGGGCATCGTCATCGACGGGTGGGGCCGGGTATCGCTCGTCGGAGTCGATCTCATCACGATCGACGGATTCGTCGTCGTGGCATCCATCGAGACCTACCTGCACCACGCGGACGCCCTCGGTCTCGGCTCGCGCTCCACCACAAGTTGGCCCACGGACTATTTCCCGGCGGCTGTAGGAGGGACCCCGAGCTAGGTCGAGCTCAGTCGGCCGCGTCTCCGGTGGCGGTTTTCTTAGGGGCGCCGCCACCCCGGCGTCCGCGTCCGCCGCGGCGCCCGCGCCGCGTCCTCTTGCGGACGACACCGTCGGCTGTCGCTGGAGCTTGGCGTGGGCCCAGCGCCGCGACCGGCGCGGCTTCTGGGATCGCCGGTTGCGCGTCCGGCATCGGCAGGGCCGGCTGCGCCGGGCGAACGTCTCCGTTCAGCCGGTCGAAGTCGCCGAGGACGGTGCGCACTTCGACATGCTCGCGATCGATGACGAAGCCCGCCTTCTTCCCGTGCTCCTCCGGTCGCATGACGCCGCGCTCGACCGCGCGCCGCATCGTTGATTCGAGCGCGTCTCCTTCGACGCGCGACAGGAGCTCGGCGAAGAGCGCCTGGTTCACCCAGTCGACACGCTCACCCTTCCCGCGGGTCGATCCGACGAAGTTGAAGAGGTGGACGATCGATGCCGCCGGCTGGCGCGCGTAGACGACGAGCGGATGACCCTCGCTTAGCCAGCACATCGTGATCTGCCGGCCCTCGCGCTCGACTTGCTCCGTCTGGATCGCGCCGCGCTCCTCGGCGATATTGAAGAGCGTTTCGAGCAGCAGCCGCCGCTGCGATCGGCCGCGCGCGAGCCCGCCCGGCTGGTCGGCGCGCGAGAGCGGATCGAGGACGGCCTCGACCGCCGGGATGCGCCGCGTGTCCTTGCTCGTGACGGTGTCGATGCGGCGCAGCACCCGCACCAGGTGGAAGAACGTCTCGGCCACGAGCGACGAAGACATGTTCGGGGCCAGCATCTGCTTGGCCTTCGCCCGGGCGCGACCCTCGAGCTTCGCGAGGACCGTGCCCTGGTCGATGCCCGCGTCGATCCGCTGCTCGAGGACGCTGGAGGCCTCCTTCTCGGAGAGCGGCACGACGCTCGTGACGAAGTCGCCACGGGCCATCGCCCGCGCATGGAGCGCCACGAGCTGGTCGAGGAGCAGGACCGCGAGGCGGCGCTGTTCCTTCTCCGATTCTGGCGACGCGGTCGGCACGACTGCCGGAACGTGTGGCTCGGTCCGGGCATGAACGCGGACGGCACCACGCCGCTGAGGCGTGCGGCGCGCCGGCTCGGCAAGGACGGGTTTGTCCACCTGCGTGTCGTCGGCCCGTAAGGCGGTGCGGGTCCAGCGCGCCTGGGGGATGAGGTCCTCGAGAAGGAAGACGTCGTCGCGGAGGTAGGGCGAGTCGCGCAGCTCGTTGGCGAGCGACTTGTCGCCGGCGATCAGGTAGACGTGTTTGTCCTCGTCCTTGATGGCTTTGCAGAGCGCGTTGAGATCGCGATCGCCGGAGACGATGAACCAGACCTCGAGGTCCTGCCGGTCCTTGTACAGGAGCTTCAACGCGCGGGTGATGAGGACCGCGTCGGACCGGCCTTTGAGGAGCCGGCCGCTCATGCGCTGGGCGACCGCGATCGGTTCCATCCCGGTGAACTCGAGGGCCATAAGGAGTGTCTCGTCTTGGGCCGCGACCTCCTGTCCGAAGATCGCGAGCTTCACACGGACCGGGCCGAACTCCGCGGCTTTTTGAAGGATCGCTTGCAGGATCGAAAGCGTCGATGGCAGCGCGCCGGTGGTGTGCTGGCGCAGGGTGTAGTAGACGTTCTCCCAGTCAATTAGGAGGGCGACGTCAGGCAATAGTTTTCTCCGTATGGGCTCGCGTGCCGCCTGACTCGTTCGCGGATCGCGGAATTCCACCGCGGTCTCGCGCTTTTGCTCTCCCTCGTCCGCTACCCCGGATTACCGAGGCTCGGCCGTGAGCGCGTCCATCACAAACGCTTCAGTCGTCGCGCGCGCCGTTTTGTTTAACTCTAGCGTCTAATGCGCTCGATGACCATCACCAGCTCGGTGTCGACGGATCTCGTCCACCTCGCGTCCTCGCGCGGCGCGAGCTACGCGGACGCGCGAACGGTCGAACGCGAGCACGAGGCGGTCAGCGTGAAGGATGGCGCGGTGGAGTCCGTGACCCGCACCTCCGATCAAGGATTCGGTTTCCGCGTGGTCCACAAGGGGGCCTGGGGATTCGCGGCGAGCGATCGCACGGACGAGGCATCGCTGCGCGCGCTCGTCGATGAGGCGTTCCGCCGCGCGGAGGCCTCGGCATCAGTTCAACGCCGGGGCGTGAAGCTCGCGCCGATCGCGCCGCAACGCGGTGAATACCGCACGTCCCTCGAACGCGATCCCTTCTCCGTTCCACTCGCCGAGCGCATCGACCATCTTCGCGCCGTGGACGCGAAGTCCCTGGGCCCGAATGTCAAGACGCGCCGCTCGTCGGTGGCCGCCTACCGCACGCGCAAGCGCCTTGTCACGAGCGAGGGCACCGACGTGTCTCAGGAGATCGTCGAGACGGGCGCGGGGCTCTCAGTTCTCGCGGTGAAAGCAGGTCGTAAGCCTGCGAGCCGCTACGACTCGCGTCTGGTGCGACAGGCGGGATGGGAGTACGTCGAGCATCTCGATCTGGTCGCGCGAGCGGCGCGCTACCGCGACGATGCCGAGGCGACGCTCGACGCGCCACTCGCCACCGAGCGTCCGACGACGCTCGTATTCGCTCCGGAGTTCCTCGCGCTGCTGGTGCATGAGTCCTGCGGCCATCCCACCGAGGCCGATCGGCTCCTCGAACACGAGGTCGCATTCGCCGGGACCACCTTCATGTGGCCGGAGTCGCGTGGAAAGCTTCGCTACGGATCCGCCCACGTCTCGATGACCGCTGACGCGACCCTGCCGGGCGGGATGGGGACGTTCGGTTGGGATGACGACGGCGTGCCCGGCATGCGCACGAAGCTCGTCGACAAGGGGATCTTCGTCGGCTACCTCACGTCGCGCGAGACGGCGGGGGCGCTCGGCCTGCCCGTCGCGATCGGCTCGGCGCGCGCGGAGGGCTGGCAGCACTTCCCGATCGTACGGATGGTGAACGTGAGCCTCGATCCCGGAACAGTGGCGTATGCCGACCTGCTCCGCGGCGTCGACTCGGGCCTTCTCCTCGAAGCGCCGGCGTCGTACTCGCTCGACGACAAGCGCCAGAACTTCCATTTCTCGACGCAGTCCGCGCGCGTCATCCGCGATGGCGCGCTCGAGGGGTACGTTCGCGGTGTGGCGTTCCAATCGCTCACGCCAGATTTCTGGGGACGATGCGACCGTGTCGCCGACGACTGGGAGCTCCACGGCTTTCTTTCCTGCGCGAAGGGCGAGCCCCTGCAGCTCATGCGCGTCGGTCACGGCGCTGCGCACGCGCGCTTCCGGGACGTCCCGATCGAGGTTCGTGAATGACGCTCCTCGGCGCGGACGCGCTTCTTGGTCCCATCCGGGAGGCGCTCCGCGGCGTCCAGGCCGACGAGGCGGACGCGCATATGCATCGTCGGCGCGCGGCGATCAGCCGCTACTCGCACAGCTCGATCCACCAGAACGCGGTCTCCGACGAGACGCACGTCCGTGTTCGCGCGATCGTCGGCAAGGCGGTCGGGGTGGTCACGACGAACTCGCTGGCCATCGCCGACCTGCGCCGCGCGCTCGCCGACGCGGCCGCGCTCGCCCGCGCCAGCCGGGCCGACCTCGCATGGCCGGGCGTCGCGGAGCCCGCGCCGATCCCGAGCAGCGCGGCCTTCCACGAGGAGACCGCGCGCACCGACGCGCTCGCGCAGGCGCGGGCCATCGGAGCGATCTGCGCGGCCGTCCCGAAGGGGATGCGCGCCGCCGGCACCTCACAGATCGAGGTCACCGAGGACGCCGTCGCGACCTCCCGCGGCGTCGCGGCGTATGCACCGGCGACGATGGCCTACCTCCGCGCGCTGGTGCAGAGCGAGAGCCACGGCGGCTCCGGATACGCGGAAGATCTCTCGATGCGCGCGGACGGACTCTTCCCAGAGCGCGTCGCCGCGCGTGCCGCCGAGAAATGCGCGCTCGACCGCGACCGCCGGCAGCTCCCGGCCGGTGACTACGAGGCCGTTTTCGAAGAGCTCGCCGTCGCCGAGATCCTTCGCATCGTCTCGATCACCGGCCTCGGCGCGCAATCCGTGCAGGAGGGCCGGTCGTTCATGGCCGGTCGGATCGGCGAACAGGTCACTGGCGATGCGTTCACGCTCTTGGACGACGCGCTCGATGCGCGCACCCTTGGGATCCCGTTCGACGTGGAAGGCACCCCGAAGCAGAAGGTGCTGCTCGTCGAGAAGGGCGTGGCGCGCGGGCCGGTGTACGACCGGACCTCGGCAAAGGCGATGGGCGCGCGCTCGACCGGCCATGCCGCCGATCCCTCCCGCTACACGCCCGGCGGGCACGCCGGCAACCTCACGATGGCCGGCGGACCGGCGACGCGCGAAGAGCTCATCGGGGCCGTCGGCCGCGGCGTGCTCATCACGCGCTTCCACTACACGAACACTCCGGACCCGCGTGCCGCGACGATGACCGGCACCACGCGTGATGGGACGTTCCTTATCGAGGACGGCAAGATCACGGCGGCGCTCGCGAACGTGCGCTACACGATGAGCGCGCTGGACCTCTTCGCGGGCATCGAGCTGCTCGGTCCACAGCGGCTCGCGCGCGATTGGTGGAGCTCGAACGGAATGGGCTCGGTCGTATGCCTCGCGCCCCCGATGAAGGTCCGCCGCGCGACGATCACCGGCTCCAGCCCGCTTTAGGGCAGCTCAGCGGTGAACGCGATCGTCGTCGGGTCGGGCTCGATCGCCGGTCCGTCCTGCGATACCACGTTCGCGACGCGGAGCGCGTGCACGGTTCCTGGGACGAGCGTGCCGTCGGGAAGCTCGATTCCGACGATGAGGCACTCGCGCGTGAGGCACCCGATGTTCGTCGGCACCGGAAGCGCGCGGCCGTCGAGCAGATAGTTCCCGGTCATCTCGACGCCGCTCCCTTCACCGATCTGCAGCATCGCGCGGCTGAAGGTCACGGTGATCGTGTCCCCCACCGCGGTGACCTGCGTCACGCGGGGCCGGCCCGTCGGAGCCGGCCTTGGCGTCGCCGTGACGACGAGCGTCGGTCGAGGGGTGAGTGTGGTTGCGACCGGCGCGGGAGTCATCGTCCCGGAGACGGTGGGCTCCGGCGTACCCGACGCGGCCGGCGCGCGGCAGGCGATCAGGAGTGACGCGATCAGCATCGCGAGGGACCGTCGCGGCATCTCGCGCTACGTGGCCTTCCCGGCGGCGAGGGCTTGGAGGAAGCGGATGATCTCCCAGCGCTCGGTATCGCTCAGCTTCTCCTTCCAGGCGGGCATCGGTGTGGAGACGACGCCCTCGCTGATCCAGTAGAAGAGCTCGCCCGGGGCGTGCTGCGGTACGTGGACCTGCAGGTTGAAGGGACGCGGGACGAGCGTGAACGCGGCCGGGCCGTCCCCCAGGCCCTGCGGCCCGTGGCAGACGGCGCAGTTCGCCTGATAGAGCGCGCGGCCGGCGGCAACGCTCGCGGGGTTGTCGGGCGTCGGGTTTTGCGCGAGGCGCGCGGTGAGCGGGACGGGCGGCGTCGGGATGTTCGGCGCGACGGTGTACCCCAGGCCGAGCGATACGACGACGAGCAGCCCCAGGAAGGCCGCGCTCTGTGCGAACCGGCGCCACTCAACTCCGCGGCGCCAGCGCAGAAGAGCGAACAGTCCGAACAACGCGGCGCCCACGGCGAGAACGATCGCGATCTGCTCCAGGCCCTGCCGCGAGATGGGAAAGGTCACTTAGGAGGCTCCGCCTCCTCGACGGGTTTCGCTTTCGTCCTCTGCTTCTCCTTCCGCGTCGACCACCACCAGAGACCGATGAACAGAAGGAGTGGCACGCCCAGCTCGAGGGCCTCGTCAAGCCACGTGCCCGTCGCCCCGTGCGTCGAGACCGACGCGAAGATCATCGCGATACCTCGAGGCTATATGTCCCGGAGACCTCGTTCCCGATGCCGATCGTGACCTTCCAGGCGCCTGCGTCGAGCGCCGCGATGGCGATCTTGTAGCGGCCCGGTCCGAGCGTCGCCGCGTCCTCGACCGCATCGACTGGCGCCTGCGCCGACGGGCCACTGAAGGTCGCGCGGATGGCCTTCCCGGTCACCGGGCTCCCGTCCTGGCCGATGACGACGACGAAGATCGCGAGTGGGGCGCCGGCCTGAGCCTGGGACGGGTCGGTGAAGACGATCAGCGTGTACGGCGCCGCGGTGATCACGACCGATGTCCCGGTGCCGCCCGCCCCGACCGGGAGCGTGAAGACGGTGGTCACATCCTCGCGCCCGGTGACCCGGACGATCGCCTTGATGCGCCAGGTGCCGAACATCGCCGTCGGGCTGCCATCGGCGACGTACTCGCCCGGCGCGCGTTCGACCGCGACGAGCTCCTGCTCGCCCATGTCGTGCTCGATCATCGTGAAGCGGAAGGCGACCTTCTCCGCGCTCTGCACCGGTGCCAGCCCCTGATGCACGCGAAGCACGTATCTGTTCCGGCCAGGCTGCGCGCTCGCGACGAGCATCTCCAGCCGCAGCCCCGAGACGTGCTGCGTCTGGTCGTAGGCCGCAGCGGAGGGCTGCGCCGGCGGCGCGAAGGCCGTGAGGAACGCGGCCGCGAGGATGATGACAACGAAGATCGCGCTCTCGGCGATGGTGTCGCGCACGAGGGCCGCACGCGCCGCGAGGCCCGCGCGCAGGCGCGGTCCCCACCGGAGCAGGTTCAGCGCGCCGATGGCGAGGGCGGTCACGAGCATCGCGATCTTCACCGCGAGGGCGATCCCGTACGGGGTCTCGTAGAGGTCGTCGATCAGCACCAGGCGGTCGAACGCCTGCAACGTACCCGCGGTGACGAGCAGCGCGACCGCGACCAGCGCAGTGACGGAGAAGCGCCACACCGTCGCCCCGAGCGCTCGACGCTGCTCCGGGGTGTTCTCTCGCGCTCGAAGCAAAATGATCACCAGGAGAGCGACGACGCCACCGGTCCAGACCGAGATCGCGACGACGTGCGTGAAGTCGAGGACCATGCTCTTGAGGCTTCCGAGGGCGGTCGCGTGCGAGACGAGCGTCGCCGTCAGCGCGGCGGCCAGGCCCGCCACGAGCGCGATCACCCGTCGGGGCCGGTCGATCGAGAGCGCGCCGAGGGTCATGACGGCCGCGCCGTTCGCGAGCGCCGCGACCGGCCGCATGCGCGCGAGCGGCGGCGCGACCGAGAGCGCCGCGAGCACGATGCCCGTGAACGCGCGGATCGCGAGCAGCGCACCCAGCCTCGGAGGGAGCTTTGAGCCCTGCTCGGCAATCAGCGCGACCGATCCGACGAAGATGAGCGCGCCGGCCGCAAGCAGGAGCATGGACTCGCGTCGGGTCTCTTCACTCTCGGCCGGCACGCGCAGGAACAAGACGAAGAACGCGGTGCCCAGGCCGAGCGCGATGCCTGCGTACGACAGAGCGCGGCCCGCGATCTCGAGTGGCTCCGGCGGAGGCGCACTCGCGCCGACGTCCGGCACGGCGGGGAGCGGCCCGCTCCCGACCACGAATGCGAAGTTGCCCTTCGTGGTGTGCCCGTCCACCGCGCTCGTCGCGGTCCACGCGACCAGATAGCCGCCCTCGCCGATTGGCCCGACGGAGACCTTCAGGCCGTTCGGGTCTCCCGACGGCGCGATGTCGCCCTTGTCGTGACGCTTGCCGCTCGTATCGAGCACCTGGATGTCGCTCCCTTTGGGGTCGGGCGGCTCGCTGAACTCGATCCGCACCTCGGCGGGCGGCTTCACCAGGCGCGCGTCCGACGCCGGGTTGGAGCGGACGTAGTTCGCGTGGGCGTCGGCGACGCCGCCCAGAAAGGCGACACCCCCGAGCACGCACGCCACGGTGATCGCGAGACGCCCGATCACGCGCGACGCTTGACCAGTCCGCCGATGGAAGCGAGGAGCGCCAGACCGGCGACCACGAGGCCGGCGATCACGAGGGCCTGGAGCTGATCGACACGCGCGGCGAGGTCCGCGTTGGAGACGACCTTGTCGGGAAACTGCAGCGCGTCTGTCGGCTCGACGCCTCCGAACGTGTTCGGTCCGGATTCGAACTTCTCGTCGACCTTGGTCGTGCCGACCGTCCCGAAGATGTGAAAGGAGTAGTCGCCGGTCTTGGTCGGTAGCACCTGTCCCTGGTATTTGCCGGGGAGGCCGAACCGCGCTGCGACCTTGAGCGGCATCGTCTTCGCGGCGCCGCCGACAATGATCTCGGCCTGGAGCGTTTTCTCAAGGCCTTCAACAGCTTTGGCGCCTTGGGTCTCGGAGACGGTGAGGTCCAGGGCGTTCAGGTTGTTCACGTACGCGGGTTCGACGAGCCAGCCGACCACGAACGTATACGGGCCGACATTCCGGCGCTCGTGGCCGAGCGCGACGTTCGAACTGAATGCGAAGCTCGAGACGACGATGGCGAATACCGCAATCGCCGCGAGCACACGCGACATGTGACCCTCCTTGGTCTTTCGAGGTGCGCGAACGCGAGGAGGGTCTAGGCCCGAGGAGGTCCGAGCAAGAGCGGCGCGCTCCACAGCGCCCGCGAGATCAACGGGAGCGTGACGTCGGCGGTCGGCCGGCGTGTCGGTCGCGGCAGGCGCGGCCAGGCGAAGACGAGGAGACACATGACCAGTGCCGCGATCCCGCTCGCGAGCGGCGAGACGAAAGTGAGCTTCGGCCCGCGGTCGTAGAGCTGCTGGAGGCGCATGACGAAGATGGGGAAGCGGTAGGCGGCGAGAACGTGGTCATGGAGTACCGGCGTGCCGGGG
>Ga0209378_1000996_pt1 | contig 20336 bp, 27 predicted proteins | sample GraSoiAngelo_156_FD_186170 | JGI IMG/M metagenome (GOLD analysis project Ga0209378, IMG submission 186170) | Grasslands soil microbial communities from the Angelo Coastal Reserve, California, USA - 14_1009_13_40cm (SPAdes) (version 2) | ecosystem: Environmental > Terrestrial > Soil > Grasslands ...
CAACCCGACAATTACCAAGAGCGACTATACAGAGTACGAGGTTGAACTGGACGCAGGAAAGGATTTCACAGGCGAGGCCACGGCGTCAGGCCTCGTCAACGTCTATCTCCTGGATGAAGACAATCTGGACAACCTAGATCAGGGCGAAGAATTCTGGAGCGAGACAGGCGAGGAAGGCGTCGAAAATGCGAAACTGGAATTTACGGCACCCTCGAAGGGAAAATGGTTCTTCGTCGTGGAGAATGCAGACGATCGCGCCGTCTCTGTCACCGTGAAGATTCAGAAGGGAACGGCTTCCCCAGCGCCGGCCTAAGTAAGGCATGTCCACCGGCTGAAAGGAGATCGGCTTATTCCGAGGTTTCTATGAACATCCCTCTCTATCCACGGCTGTCGCCGACGCTGATTTCTGGAAAGTCATAAATCCTGATGCAGAAAGATACGAGAGCCACGGAGGTTTTAGTTTGAAAAAAATGTTGTCGATTGCTCTTCTCGTCTCTCTAGCGATCTTCGTAGTCACGGTCCAAGTAGCTCCCGCGCTTGCCGAGCATCAAGGGCTTGAAACGTCAGACGAACACAATGAAGTCCAGCAGGTTACATTCCACATCGACCTTACCGGGAGCCAGCAAGTAGGGCCGGTAACCACTGACGCGTTTGGACTAGCGATGGTCAGGCTCATTGACAATGGCACCGCAATATCGTTCCGAGTGATAGTATGCAACATCATCAACGTTACCGCCTCGCACATCCATGTTGGCGCGGCAGGGACGAATGGGCCGGTCATCACTCCCTTCATCCATGGCGTCCTCTTCTCATCGCCACACGGTTGCCAGACCCTCGCTGAAGGAACCCGGACAGCCGCAGACCTCAACACCCAAGCCAGCCCATCGATTACCAGCTGGAACGACTTCGTCAAAGCTCTCCTCGCGGGCAACACCTACGTCAACGTCCACACCACAGCGAACCCGGGTGGTGAGATCAGGGGCCAGCTAGTACACGAGCACGAGAGCGAGAACAAGAACGACCAAGGCGACGATTAACCCTCGCGACCCCACTTCGCCGACTATCCCCTTTTTTGCAGGCCTATTCACTAGCCCTGTGTTCAGCCTAGTTTTTCCTGTCCGTACTTTGTCAGGGTCCACCTGTTTCCCCGTCCAACAGCCGCGGAAGAGACGACTCTTTGCTTGAGAAGAAGTTTCAGGTGATGGCTCGCGCAGCTCTCACTGAGACCGGCTTTTTCGCTAATTTCGATGACTCGTGTTTTTCCCTTCTCCATGGCTTCGATAATTTTGGATCTGGATGCTAGTCCTCGGTTGACGTTTCTCATTCCGGAAACGTAGGCTCGTGGATGGTAGGGCGGTGTCACGCTTGTCGCCCTTTCTACGCGAAATCTCCGACCAAGAGCTTTGTCTGCGTCCTGTCCGTCTCAATTGGCCTGAACGTCTCGTCCAGTTCAACTTTGATCAGGTCAAGTCTCTGTCGGTAGTATTCGCCGACATTGTACCGTTTGACCATGTCAAAGGCCACTTGGAGGTATTTCTCGACGCCTGCTTTGAATACGGTAGGTCCCAACTTGCCTCCGCATTTGACGCAGATTCCTTTCAATGGTGCTCGGCGTGGTTTCCAGTTGCACTTTGAGCATCTCGATCTCTGTGACGTGAACGTTCGCAGGTTACCAACCAAATCTCGCAGGATGTGGGTCCCCAGGACTTTCCTTGCAACCTCTTCTCCTTTTACTGCGACAATCTTGTCTGCAAGATCTAGTTGCTCCTTGACTTTGTCAAGCATTGTCGGTAATTCCTTGTACGCGCTGATCAGTCGAGCCCGGTCTAGATCTTCTGTTGGGTGTGTAAATCCGATGTTCCAGTTGTCCGACGACGATTCTCGTGCATTGTTGAGAGTCGGGACAAGATCCTCGATCTCCTTGGGGTTCGCTCCCACTAGCGTTTTGTCATAGAAAGAGAGAGGGAATGCAGTGACCGTTTCGATGTTGAATGCTTGCCGTGCCACCTCCGTCGCGTTTAGTAGTGGAGCGAGCAACAGCGGGGCGTCCATCAAACCCCCAATCCTATCTGGAAGGTATTCTCTAGAGAAGTTCAACAATACATCGAGCAATAGCGATACCGAGTCCTCATCTCCATCGCAGTCTCGCCGTTTTGCTGCGTGGTATAACGGGTGGGCATAACAAACGCTCGCTTTGGTGAATCCGACGATTCTTGCCACTGCGCCGACGGATGTATGGGGCGATAACCCAACGACCAGATGCCCGATTAGGTCTTCTTTTTTCGATGCCTTGTAGAGCTTGTCCATTCCATAGTACGAGGCGAGCAGGTCGTCGAGGAACTTGGTTACTTTCAACAGATACTCGCCGCAAGCTTCCGAGACGACAAGGTCCTGTATCTCCAAAGCGCACAACTGTCTCGGGTCAGAAAGCTCGCGACCATCCATGTCTTTCGTATACCCTATCTCGCGGGCTTTCTCCAGGCTCAGCCCGATTTCCCCTGGTCTGAACTGGGTCAAGACGGCGTTCGACGCGTCAAACCGGAGGGTTCCATCTTTGAACACAGAGACATCCGACTTTGCACGTAACAATGCCTTCTCCACAGGCTCAGGCATTCGGGTCTTGTTGATCAAACCTTTCACTCCTTTCACCGACCCTTCCATTTTTCCCAGCTTGAGCCTCCCAACTGCCTCTTCCAGCATTTCGACCAAGTTTACGTTGACGCTCCGATAGGCGACGAGGGAACCACTGCAAGTGGATGACGAATCGTGCGATGTTTGGCCGCACTTGGGACAGTTCGTACTCATCTTCGTCTCTCGTCCGCAGACTGGACACTTGAGTTTCGATTCCCAGCGACCGCATTGTTGACATGATCGATCCACCAGGTCCAATGTTACCACGGATTTCCTCGATGCCTCTATCAAGTCACGGCGAGGGCCTCCGGCTTGGCCGGTTGGAAATAGCCCGTGGACCCGTGGGGTCATGATCCTCTCCTTGGCCTTTTCTGGGCGACCCATGCGTGCTCCGACGAAGATTGGCGCCTTGTTCTTTATCGGAAATCCTGCCAGCAAGCTCAATGCTTCCAGCGAGCTTTCTCCCTTGACCTGAGTGGCTGGGACTTCGAGGTTCAAAATCATCCGAAGAACCAACGCGTCGTCATCTCGGAGCTGGATAGCACCAGCCACCATCTTGTGCGGCATTCGAGCCTGTTCCAGAATGTCCTTCAACTTCTCATCGTAGGGCAGAACGCAAGAATCGTCAAGGTAGTGGATGAGTTTCTCGCGAAGATAGTACACGTCTTGGACCGTCACAAGGCTCCAGAAGTGCGTGTAAGCTGGATGCAGAGGAATTCCGAGGCTCTGGGATAATCCAATTGCCTCACCGGCTCGCGGTTTGACAGAGAACGGGTTGTACGCGAATTCCTGCATTCGTTCTGCTGAGATATTCAGCAATTGCTGTGCTTTGTTTCTGTTTTCCGGTTCGTGGAGTTTCTCCTCTAGCAACTGCGCCCACCACGACTCGACAAACCCCGACGGAACTAGCGCCCGATTATTCTCGAGAAACTCCCCATATCCTACCATCAAGTCGCCTAGGAATAATATCTTCTGAATCTTGTCCCGCAGTGCTTTGGCTTCTTGAGGTGAGTCTATCCTCATCACTGACCCGTCGATGAGCTTTACGACCGGGGGCTCGATGCTATCGACTGCGTTGACGATGCCTGCCTTTCCCGGCCTTTCTAGTCTCATCTGGACGCCTACCGCAAGAAATCCACCCAGAATTTCCATGGTAGCCGGGTGAACACCGACCGATGCCATGCCAGTGTTTCGTGAGCGGCCGTATCGTATTCTGAAACCTCCGGCTGCTCCGGGGAAGGCGAATATTGGTCGTCCGCCGACAACGTCCTCCATGAACATGAACTCTTTCGCCTCTTCTCCTTCTGACGACGATGTCCTCATCATAGCTAGCCATCCCCATCCTTCCAGTCCAAGCTTCTCGACGATCTTCAGAACTTTGGTCGATCGTCCGAGCAACCCATCATTTACTACTCGTAGTGCTCCGCCTCGGACCCGGTTTGTCTCGATGCGCATCAGATTCCGGTTGACCGCTACCTCGACGGGGTCTGTTTCCACGCCGTTCGGTTCAACGGTTAAGCGCATGATCGCGTCTTTGAGTACGCTGTCCGGGTTCCGGTATTGGAAACGGGCGATGGATCGTTCGTAGAGGCGTAGTTCTTCAACGAATCTCATTGCTTCCTGTTCCGACGCGTGATACGGGGGAATGTTCAGTTGGCGACGGACGTAATCGGCAACGATCATCGTCAAACCCATTTCTGTCCCGCCGGCCGATCGCATCGGGCCAGCGAAGTATACGGCTAGGTGCTTTGATCCATCTACGTTTGTTCGGATCTTGACATCGTGGATTCCCTGTATCGGTGCCACGGTTACCGCCTCATCCAACACTGCTAGCGCCGTACGAATCGCTTGCTCCGCAGCATCCTCGGGCTCAAGGCTCCCGAAATGGCCCAGAACAATGTCCTCGCTAATTTTCAGCGCCGTCTCTTCGCGCGAGATTAGTTTACTCAGTTCTCGGATTCTGGCCGCGACCCCGATTGGTCCGACGGATTTCTCGACGCGCTCAGCAAGATCGTAGGTCGTTTGTGATTCGACTTTCCATGAAGGGTCGAGTCCTTTCGACCGGGCCTCCGAGGCTATCGCGTACTGCCGGTTGTATTCTTCCTCGATTCTCTTCGCATAAACGTGGTTGGGCCGGTTCTCCAGAACTTGCACGGCGAGCCTCGACTACCCGCTACCGTAATAGGTTAATGGTGAATTTCTTGTTGAGACGACCGAAACTGTTTCTAAGTCAGGCGAACACGCGGATTTGTGAAGAGCGAATCTTAAGAGTCAGATGCGGATAACCTGAAAGGCGACACGCGATGAGCGATCGTTCGCGAGTCGGGAACACAATAAGACGCTCTGCCTGGGATAACAGAACATCGATACGTCGGCTTCACGGTATCGAATATCGAATGCTTGAGGATTCAGATGACATCCACGATTTCATCAACACCGAGGTACGGAAAGAGCTGGACGCAGATTTCGAGAGCATGGGCGAAGATCCCCGACAGGACGCTTTGCTCAACTCGCTGCCGAAGCGGAAATGGAGGTTGGAAATTGTCGGTGTTGACGAGGTCCGGATGAATCCTTTGATCGTGAACTCCGCCGACCTCAAGACTGGTCGAAAGTTCATGGAGCGATTGAGAGAACGTCGATCAGAGCTTCGTAAGGCGTTGGAGACTGGTGGAACGGTTATCTGGCCGATAGTCCTCCTGCGTGAACAGCAGCTGCTTGTCGATGGATATTGTCGCCATTCAACCCTTCAAGAAATGAACATCCCTGAGGCATATGGCTACGTAGGACGAATCGTCGTCAAGTGAACCGATCGGTCTGAATGGGATTTGGTCGGCACACTCGAACTCGATTCATACAACCGTGTATTTACGGTTAGATTTCACGTATCAAGTATTCTACCATGTTGCTCTGAAGCTTATTTGCCAGGAACCTCCATTCTATTGTCGGTTCAAGTCGTGTCCACTGTGTACACCACGGCGCTGGTCAAAGGTGAAAAGGGACAAAGGAATATGCGAAGAATTCCAATTGACACCAGCGCTTTCTTCACGATTCTGCCCTCCGAAATCCTCTTCGAGATAGGGGCATACCCCGAGGACTTGAAAGCAAGGCTCGAACTTGAACGGGGAGATTTTCTGGAAGCCCGGGTCTATTCTGTCGTTGTCGCCGCTCAGGGACGAGAGGACGTAACCCTCGCCGTCACCTTCGAAGGTGCCCAGCCAGTCCTGGGCGCAAAGTTTCTGGAAGATCTTGGCCTGGACGTCGATTCTGAATCTGGCCTATTGGAGCCATCGAGGCATCATGGCTTCGCTTTCAACTACGAACCTTAGAAAATGTCCTCTAGCACTCGTGTCAGGATCATACTGCACTGTGACCTGGACGCTTTCTATCCTTCCTGCGAGATTCACCGGGACCCTTCACTGAAGGGCAAGCCATTGATCGTGGGCGCGGACCCGAAGAATGGCAAAGGGCGTGGCGTTGTCACGTCTTGCTCGTATGAGGCGAGGAAGTTTGGCGTTCGATCGGGAATGCCGATTAGTATGGCCTGGAAGCTTTGTCCCCAAGGGATCTTTGTGCCGCCTGATTTTGGACTCTATGGTGAGACCTCGGAAAGAGTGATGGATATCATGCGTGGCTTTGCGGATATTTTCGAACAGACTAGCATCGACGAGGCCTACATGGACGTCAGCAAGAGATGCAAGACCTACGATGACGCAAAAGTTCTAGCGTCCAGTCTGAAACAGTCTCTGAAGGAGCGAGAGGGTCTCACTGTAAGCGTTGGGATCTCTCCTAGTAAGTCGATCTCTAAGATGGCCTCGGACATGCAGAAGCCAGACGGGCTTACCCTTGTTCAACCAGAAGAGGTCGACAAGCTTCTCGAACCGTTACCAGTGAATAAGATCAGTGGGGTAGGCAAGAAAACAACCGAATTTCTCCAAAACAAAGGAATCGAGACTATTGGTCAATTGCGCGAGGTAGAGGCGAAAAAGCTCACGGACTGGTTTGGAAAAGGCGGGGTATGGCTCTGGGCGATCGCCAACGGGATCGAAGAGACACCTGTGGAAGAGAGAGGACTACGAAAATCAATTAGTGTCGAACAAACATTCGAGAGAGACATTCAGAACAAGACCATGGTCCGGGATGCTCTAGAGTCTCTAAGTCACGAGGTTCACGACAGACTCTTAGGAGAAAGCTTGTGGTATCGTACTGTGGGGATCAAAGTCCGGTTCGAAGGGTTCGTAACGTTTACCCGTGAAAAAACCCACACGGGGTATGTAGATGACTTGGAAGTCATCCAAGAATATGTCACGTTACTCTTTAGAGAGTTCGAGAAAGACCGACGGAAGATGAGGCTAGTCGGAGTTAGGCTGTCTGACCTCAAACCAGCCGAAGGTAGGCAAGTAAAACTCGCCTGAAGATCTAGTCGTCCCGATTAGGTCCGTAGATTTGCAGACCCCATGATCTGAGAAGGTCCAAACTCCTTGACGTTCCGATGATGCTAAGAAGCGTAAAGCCACCTATGTTTATCGCCACTACCTCTCCCGCGAGAATCCCCAAGATCGAAAGGTCCAAGGGGATCGAGAATACAAAGCTCAGGTAGCCACCTACCACCAGTGATATCAGTGCAGTCTCAATAACGGTGGCGATGAACCAGCTCGCGTTCCGGTTCCAAATCCTCCAACTTCGTTGGCCGATCTTCCATGCTAAGAATCCAGCGAGAAGATTGACAAGACTTCCGCCCACAATGTCCAGTCCGATCGAGGCTGATGGGAATCCGGTTATCGAATCCGCAGCGGAGTTGCCCACAACGGTTCCAATTCCCAGTCCGAGGATTGCTGGCCATCCGAAAAGGATGGCGAGAGGCATTAGAGCGTCTGCGATCCTCACTTGTATTGGAAGATTGCTTATTGGGGCTAATCCGACGACGAGTGCTGCGTAGAGCGCTGCAAATAGGGCTGCTAGTGCGAGGTTTCTCGAACGGGAAACTGCGATTCTATCTTTGGTTTCTCTTCTCATTTGCCTCCCTACTCCGGGGTTTGTATGGCGCAACGGGTGGAAGGCCCCACTCACGCGCCTGTTGATTTCAACAAATAAGGCGGCGTTGTTTTAAGACTTGCTAGGATTCCTGATGATCCGTTTGTTAGAACAATTCCTAAGACGAGCTAGCTAGTTCTGGGCTGAAGGCTTGAGTGAGCGTCATCAGTCTATCGTAGGCTATCCGGTGCCGGAGAGTAATCTTCTCTGGTTTCCCTTCCTTCGGCGTAATTACGATATGGCCTGTTCCCAGTAGGCCTGGTTTCTTGAGCTCTATTCGGCTTATCTGGTCCTTTTCTATCTCGAACTCTTTCATCCGTTCGAGATCTGTCATTGTCTTGGCGCTCTCTTCTGAAGAGAGTTTTGGCATCAGCTCGCCATGGATAAAGCCAGCGAACGTGCCACCACCCAAGGCTCCACCACCATTCGCGCCGAGGTCTATGCCAATTAGTCTGCTCGTTGTGAAGTAAATTCCATATCCGATGTGGGTCAGGCCTCTCTCGAGGAAACCGCCCGCGAACCCGCCGAGAAACACTTCACTATCCTCCATATCTTAGGCCTTAGAACTGCGTTGTCGATTCTCGCTGATAAGAAAATTGTTCCCGGACCAGAGCATTTTTGTCCGATTAGGTTATGGATGTGCGGGTTCGGAATCTTCTGGTTGTTAGGATGTGTAGGCAATCGGGTCGCTCGCTGGATGCGCGAAATAAAGGAGGGAGTTTCCGAACGGGTCTCTATACGATTAGGCCTGTATTGTTGCTTCCACGGAGACGGCCCGTGCTAGGGCCTGTTCTGGAGTAAGTTCCATGTTATGGGTGTCTTTTGCGTGAAGTTGGACATGTTTCACTAGCTCATCGTCGGATGGGGTCCGGAGCATGAACCCGCAGTCGCAAGTTACTTGTTTCGCCATATTTGCTCGCCCTGCCTCGTTCGCAGTCGTCCCTAATAAAATGGCCATTATCGATCTAGATGGTAATTGTAGCTTTGCGTCAGCGACGTGGTCTGATAGAGGGCCAGTTGTCGGCCACTATTCCTCGGGGGGTCTCCTTAACCCAGTCAGGAATAATCACGGCTCGGAGAAGCTCTTGCACGGAAATTCCTCGATCTATTGCAGCGCCGGTCAAGACGCGATAGTTCTCGTCGCGAAGCGACATCATGAACTTTGTCAAAATAATACCCCTCACTACCGTCGCCGCTCCTAATAGAGTCATGTTCCAGAACGTCCCGATGTTTACTCTGCAGACCCCGATGTGATCAAAGAGAGAATGGGGTCACTTACGAATAGGCTAATAGTCGCAATCTGATTATGCATTTTCGAATTCAGTCATGAGGCTCAGCAAACTGTCTTACCTGACCCTCTGGGCGGTTCATTTCGACGAGGTAAAGAAGCTCTACAAGGATACTATCGGTCTCCCGGTTGCTCAGGAGAATGAGAACTTCGTCATGTTCGACACCAAAGGAGCGAGGCTTGCGTTGCACCGGCTCACCAAAGCCCCTCCTCTCTCCCGCTCAACCGTCGAAGTGCATCTGGAGGTCAACGACGTCGACGAAGTCTATTCCTCTCTCAGGTCTAAGGGCGTGAGGTTCGATGAGCCTCCCGCGAACCGGCCCTGGGGCACCCGGTCAGCAGGCTTCAAAGATGCTGAAGGTTACGTCGTGGAGATCGTGGGTCCCTTGAAACCAGGCGAGCCCTCGAGGGGCAACTAGCGCCCTAGGTTTACTCGTACTTATGCTTGGGCTTGGCCTTGCTTTTTTTCTCCGGCGTCAGAGCCGGAGTTTGTGGGAACAAGTACGGGGTCGTCTGAGCTGCAGTTGGCGCCGAGCCTCCGGGTTCCGGCGGGCGAAGTACATGCTTCTCCGGCGGTGTAACCTCTAGGACTCCACTCTGGCTTAGGACTCTGTAGTGGTTCAGGCCTTGATGATGTAGGAACTTGTGGAGTAGTAGTTTTACTTGTTTGGTTTTTGCCCCCTCAATCTGGAGCTGTGTGCCCTTGGCCCTCACTTTTCCCTCGACCTTCGATTTCAAGAACTGGGTCGCTTCGCTCGCCCGGTCATGTAATTCTTTCAGCTCGACCGTCAACATTATTTTCGGCATGTTAAATCATACAGTGGGTCTTGGCGGTTTAAGACTAGAGCATATTCTATCGCATATGACCCCCGATATCGCCCATTTTAACCCCTGATTCAGACTCTGAGCCCACGATTTCTAGAACATGATCTTCCACGCTTATCCCTAGGGGAATCTGCGGGGATCGAAAAAGGCAAGACAAGCCGATAACATGCCCGTCTCAAAGAAACAAACGCAAATCTGGTTCAGACAGGAAAGGGGTCATGGAAAAAATGACCCAGATCGTGTTGAAGGTCCCGTGACGCAAGAGTGGTCGAAGCGAAACCTGTGATCCACGAAATCGCCCATTATCAGCCCTGATCGCGATTCCAGGACCCCCTCCAAACTCTCACCTGAGAACCGTTCGGGCTTGGCTGAAATCATGGTGAGTTTCGCCTTGCGATCCAAGCCTGGAGCACGTCGTGAATACAGAGACTCGCCGAGAATCAAGGCCAGACCGCGAGTCACTTTTCCAAAAAAAGGGGGTAGTAGCCAAGCATCTCGCGACGCACAAGTGGTTTCTCCGTTCTTTGTTCGTACTATTATTCCGCGAGAAATTCGGGTCAGCATTATAGCAACAGCTTCCATCCCATACCCTGTGATTGATGCTGTAGTGCTGGTATGCTCAAGACCAAGATAGTCGCCTTCCTCGGCCTCGCCCTAACGCTCTCGTCTCTCCTCATGGGTTCCAGGACACTCGGCTTCCAACGAGCAGTCCTCAGTCTACAGCTCGGCGGTTTACTCCTCGTTCTAGGCGGATTCTTTCGGCTATTCGACAACCATGGCATACAAGATGCCCTAGGAGGCCTTTACGATCTTGAGGCCGCGATGAACTAGAAATCTCTCGACTCTAAGCTTCGTCCTTGTAGAACTTCGCCAGGTCCAGCGATTCCCGAGTCTGCTTCTCTAACTCTTCCATTGTCGGGTACACTGCCCTGAAGACCTCCAGAACACCCTTCCCTGATCTTACATGCACCAAATAGGTTGGATACGCGGGGTGTCGAAACATCCTCTTGCTTTCCCAAGAATCCGCCCTATCACTATCCGCATAACGAACATGAACATTCGAGAAGTGGACTCTTTCAGCAAGATCCGAAGTCATCTTTCTAGCAAGCTCCCGGAACAATGGTTTCTGCTCCATACAACCTGAGCAACCGTCTCTCGTGATCGCCGTCACATACACAACTCCCAGCTCCTTTGCAAGAGCCTCAACCGCGCCGTTGTTAGACAAACCCTTCAAGTGTTGAAACTCAACGAGCTCCACACTCGTGTCCTCAGAAAGCTGGCTTGAAACTGTCAATACAGTACCCTAGAAACCTGTTGAATGCGCGATATAAGCACAAATCCTTGACTTTGCGATTCGGCGAAACAAAACGAGTCCTTGCGTATCTAGCTCATATGAATTTGCGAGAGGAAATCAAGGGAAGGGGCTATTTCTGAAGGACCCCGGGTTCGGGTCGAAGCTCTACGATGAGACCATCGCTCCAGTGATACTTCGCCTCCATCAGCTCAGAAACCTCCTTAGCCAGTTCAGGCTCATCGTCCGGATCGATGATCCGGCCAAGTCCAAGGTACTTGTCGCTGTCGACCTCGAAAGAGACTCCCGGGTGGTTCTTAATGTTCCGCACCCAGTGAGCCTGGTCACGGTATTGCGAGAGGAGATAGAATCTTCCCTGATGTCGGACATACCAGATTTCGATTCTGTGAGGTGCCCTGGTCTTCCAGCCTTCAGTAGTGAGATAGAGAAACTGATGTTTGCTGTTTCTCAGGAACGACCCTTCTGAAAACCACTGCTAACGGTCACTGTTCCTGTTTCTCTGGCACATAAGCCATGCCTTGAATCTCTACTTTCATCCTAAAGAGCAGGTCACCAGCTTGGATGGTCGTCCGCGCGGGCTTGGGATCATGGAAGAAGCTGGAGTAGACTTCGTTCATTCCTGAATACTCCACTAGATCCCTCAGGTATACCGTCGTTTGGAGGACGCAGTCCATATTGGACCCTGCTGCTTCCAAGATCCTCTTGAGGTTCTCCAGAGTAGCATTTGTCTGGACTCTGATGTCTCCGGGGACAACTTTCCCGTTCTTGTCGATAGGCCCCTGTCCCGAGACAAGCAGTAATTCTCCAAACCTGACCACGGGCGAGAAGGGAAGACCTAGCGGCGCGGGCCCCGTTTTCACAGCCTCCTTCTTCATACGAATCGACAGGAAGTTCTCCTTCTTCGTGTTTAAGAGTTGAGAGATAACGCTGGATAATTGATCATTTATGCCAGAAAAGGGCTCGGAAGGTCAGGACCCAATTCCCCTGAACCTAATCGAGGAGGCCAGAGAACGGATCAAGTGCACGGTCCTACGAACTCCTCTCGTCCGCTTGAACGTTGACGACGCACCAGCAGAGATCTTTCTGAAACTGGAGAATTTGCAGCCCACAGGCTCCTTCAAGGTTCGAGGTGCCAGCAATGCGATCGCCCTTGTCGGTCCAGATGCCAAGAAGCGTGGAGTATATACCTGCAGTGCTGGAAACATGGCCCAGGCACTCGCCTGGCGAGCCCGTCAAGAAAAGATTCCATGCACAGTAATCGTCCCGGATAACGCTCCGGAAACAAAGCTCGCGGCGATCAGGCGGTACGGTGCGAAGATTATCCAAGTTTCATTTGACGAGGTCTGGAATGTAGTCGTAACGCATCATTACCCTCCCCTCGAGGGCTCGGTGTTCATCCATCCGTTTGCAGATATGCGAATGATGACAGGAAACGGTACTGCTGGGCTAGAGATCTTGGAGGATCTGCCTAATGTCGACTCGGTGGTCATACCGTTCGGTGGCGGAGGACTATCCGTAGGTATCGCTTCAGCGATCCGTGCAAAAAGTCCGCGGACTCGAGTCTACGCTGTAGAGCCGGAAACCGCGGCGCCCCTCTCCGCCTCTTTCGCAGCTGGTTCAGCCCAAGAGATCCACAGGATTCCCAGTTTCGTTGATGGTATCGGTGGAAAGTGCGTCTTGCCCGAGATGTGGGAGCGAGCGAGGAATCTGCTCCTCCCCGTGGTCGTTTCTCTCTCGGATATCACGATGGCTGTCAGGCTATTGATCGAACGCAACAGGATAGTCGCAGAAGGCGCTGGAGCAGCATCCGTCGCCGCAGCCATGACAGGCAAGGCTGGCCTTGGAAAAATTGTCTGCATCGTGTCTGGTGGCAATATTGACTCTTCAAAGTTAGGGAGGATTCTTGCCGGAGGCATCCCGTAACTGCTAGGTTACGAGCTCTAGCACATAGGACCCTAAGAGCTTACTCGCCAAAATTACGAGAATTCCCAAGACTACCATTTTCACCGCTGACTTCCCAGCTGACTGTTTCAGAGTGATTCCTCGGAAAGCTCCGAGCAAGAATAGCATTATGACTCCGATGATTATGGATGCTGTAACCGCATAAGTCTCGGGGAAGAGTACTAGCGGAAACAGGAGGACCAGCGAGGCAAGGGCGGAGGTAATTGCCGTGACTATTCCAGAGCCCAGAGCTCTCCGGTTGATCTTTCCCAGCAATCGATGGACCTTCGGATGCTCCGTTGTAATAGGAACTGGTTTTTTCTTGCTGCCGTTAGTTTGTCTTGACCGCTGGCGATTTGTCCGCGTTATCGCTTCCAGCAACTGAGTCTTCTTCTCATGTGTCTTAGAGAGATAGGTTGCCGCAAAAACTGATAGCGCGCCCGCGACCGCTCCGCCTACGCCAGTTGCGAAAATCTGGACGGGTATCAGAGCCGCGGAGGCCGCTGCGGATATTATTCCGAGGACGGAGAATAGGCCATCTATAGAGCCAAAGACGAGTTCGGCGCCTCGACTCCCTGTCTCTTCAACCACTAGCTCTGTACTCTGTACTGCCAAGTCGGGTCATGCGCCCTTACGGGCATGCGAGATGACTGTGTTCCCCGGCATGAGCATGCTGTTACTGGACAATGGCGCTCAGAGAGAAGCGCCCTTGGGGCCTTCCAAACATTCCCTGAACGGAGGCTATTTTGTCGAGGTGTGTCGGTTAGGGACGACTAGTGCCTGCAGGAATAGCCGGGGATCCCGGATTCTTCTCCGAGCTCTTCCCGGTCTTTGCGTTCTTTGAGGTGACAGCCGCAGCAAGAAGGATCCTGGCCGTGTCTTCTATAGAGCCAAAACTTGTATCGAGAATTAGGTGGTAGATCGACCAGTCATCGACGCTGAACCCGTAATGTTTCCGATATCTCTCGGCCTGCACTCCTTCCCGGTGCAGAGTCTGCCTCCGCGCCTCCTCAAGACTAATACGATCTCGCGCGGCAATCCTCTCCAGCCTCACCACAAGAGGCGCGGTCAACAAGACTCTCAAGTCCGAAATCTCTTTCAGTACCCACCCAGCCAGTTGCCCATCCATCACCACATTACCCCTTTCTGCCTCTTGCATGGTTCTCTCATCTACCAACCTGTCAATGCTCGGGTCAGCCGCGGCCATTTCCTGAAATCTTTCTAGTGAAACCCTCCTCTCATCGGCCAACTTTCTGAACAGCATTCCAGCGGACACGTGGCGGAGACTCAGCGACTCCGCGAGTTTCACCGCGTATGTGGACTTACCAGATCCGTGCGGCCCGCTAATGGTCACAATCAAACGATGGACCCTAACGCCCGGGCAACTCGTCTAATCTCAGACGCCACACAGTTGCCACACAGCACTCCACCGAATGGACGGGAGGGAACGCGCGAGCTCTTTGCCACGCCGACCGGTCTTCCTGTCACTACTCCATGCAACTCAGCTCCGCATCGAGAACACTGCGCGGTCCGATGCGCCTTCGCTTCAAAGTGGATAGTTCGAACACCAGACGGCAGTGTAAGCACTTTCTTTCGGCGCCCGCTCGTCCTCTGCGACGGTCGCGTCAACTAGATTCTCCTGAAGTTGGAGTCATCGAGAACGAGGACTGGACTCCAAATAATCTTGAGAGTGGAATGCTGAGAGTGAACGAGCAGATCAGATACCAGTAGAACAGGGACAGTACCGAGAACATACCGCTGCCTGTTGTCGTTGTGAACGGTAGAACGAGCGGCGCGTAGGCCACGGGAATCGAGCCAATCGCCGTGACGACGGTGTAGTAGATCAAGAGAAAAGGTACGATCGTAATCGGGTATGTCTTAAACTGCTCGAAGGTCGAGCGAGACTGCATCTTCATCATCGCTGACTGTCGTCTCATTAGCTTTTCCAACTGTTTATCATCACCTTCCTTCTTCGCCTTTCGTACAGCCATCGTCCAAGTCGCATACTCACGTCTCGTGTTTGCGATCATCTTGTAGTTCACAAGGAACCTGTTAGCCGACATTGTAATTAGCGAGAGAACGATGGCGGCACCTAGCACCAGGAGTGTCGCAGAGGGTGGATGACTGTATTGACGGAGGGGCGTAGCCAAAGTGTTTAGAATATCGTCGATGAAACTCATTGTAAGGTCCGCTTCTGGATTAGCGCTAATAGGTCCTCCGCCGCTCGTCTCTGATGCCCATCAGGATTCAATACTATCTGGATGGGAGCACCCGCCAGGACAGCATTCGCGCTCGCCATGTATCTCGACCATTCCAGGTCCGTCCGGGCTTCGTCGACGGTCTTGCTGTCTCTTTCGCGCGTTCGGTCGGCATTCCTTCTCCTAGCAATGTCCTCGGGGTCAGCTTCGATTAGGATAATCAGACCAGGGTCAAGTGCTTCCAAGACTCTTCGAGGCGTTCCTGGCCATATGCCATCTTTGGTCCTGACGAACATGTGAGTATCAACGACTAGTGCCGATTTGCCTCCTGTCTTTCCGATCTCGCGCGCAGCTTGTTCTTGCACCTTGGCTTGGAGTTCGAGGTCTTGGCGGCGCATGTGGTCACGGTGAACTGTTCTTCCCCGTTTTTTGAAGAGCTCGTTCATCACGTTTCCAAAGTTGACGATCTTTAATGGGATGCTCTTTTCGCGTGCGACGGTCTCCAGTTCTTGGAGAACGGTGGTCTTGCCGACCCCGGGTATCCCTGCTACTATGATGGTGCGTGACAATTTTTCCTGGCTCACTGTCCGAGGAATCCCTTGACTCCAGGGTATATTTCGGTAATTCTCTCTTTGACCAGTATCTCGTAGTATTGTTCGATGATGCCTACCGTCAGGAGTATTCCTGTTCCGGTGCCGAAGGCACCGAGGAAGTCGGCGCCTGCCGCGATGGTGCCGATAACGATTCCTCCGATAACGGTGACGGTTGGGATGTAGCGGTCGAGGATCTGTCTTATGGTGGTGCCGGAGCGTCTGAATCCTTCTACTTGCATCCCGGAGTCGATCAGTTGCTTTGCGACTGTCTTGGAGTCCATGCCGCCTACCTCGACCCATGTGACGGCGAAGAAGACGCAGGCTAGTACGAAGATGCCCATGTAGACTGCGGCTCTAATCGGATCCTGAAGGACGACAGTGATGGATCTCGGGGCGAAAGTGTAGTAGGCGAGTCCTTTGCTGGGGACGAGTTGTTGGTTGGTTGAGCTTGTGGGTACGAAGCAGCCTGGGAATAGGCTTAGCCAGAAGTTTAGTCCGGTGCTGGAACAGGTGGGGTTGTATCTTTGGAAGAGTAGTTGTCCGATGAAGAAGATGTTTCCGAAGAGGGCGGCGGCGAAGATGACGGGTATGTTGGATACGTAGAAGAACTTTATGGGGAAGCGTCCTCTGAAGCCTCGGTATCGTGCGTATGAGACTGGGACTTCGACGCGTAGCCCGTTGAGGTAGATTATGAGGACGAATACTCCTAGTGTTGTGAAGAGTCCGATCATGTCTGGAAGCCCGCTTCCTCCTCGGTAGAGTGCGCTCTGCCATGCGGAGAAGCTTCCCGGGCTGGACAGGACTGGTCCGATGGATTGGGCGAAGGCGAAGATCGCGCCGAGGTATTTTCCATCTGACACTGGTGCTATTGGTCCGATTGTGCTCCATACTATGGAGAGGCAGACGCCAGCGGCGATGAACAGGCTTATTCCGCTGCCGAATCCCCATTTCTTCTGCAGCATCTCATCGAGGAGGATGATGACGACTCCTGCGACTACGAGCTGGACGAGGATTAGGAATTGAGATTGCAGGCTAGGCGTGATTAGCTGTCCGGCGCTGTTTGTGACGTTGTATGCTCCTCCTATCAGGAAGGCTATTCCTTCGAAGATCGTCATGAATACGGATAGTACTTTACTGGCGCCGGTGAACAGGGCGCGGTCCGCTGGGTTTGAGAAGTCGACGTTGATCATCTTCGAGCCGGAGAGCACTTGGAGTATTAGGCCGGCTGTTACTATGGGCCCGATTCCGAGTTCGACTAATGTTCCACGGTTGGATGCGAATATGACTCGTAGGGGGCCGAACTGGTCGTTGATGTTGCCGGTGTGTGTGATTCCGTAGATCGGGGTCTCAGCCATTATCAGATAGACGACGAGTGTGATAGCGGTCCAGATCAGTTTCTCGGTGAAGCCGACGTCTCTTGTTGGTGATCTTACTCCGGGTAGTATTCTGGTCAGGGGTTGGAATAGCTCTATGAACCTGACCGTTAGCGATCAGTCCTCTTTCTTGTTTGTTGGGAGGACGATTTCTCCGCCTGCCCTTCCTATCTTTTCTTGGGCACGTTCGGAGGTCTTTGCGACAATTATTCTTAGCGGCTGGCTTATTGCCCCATTTCCCAGTAGTTTCTGGTATCCTGCTTTTCCGAGGTCAACTTCGACCATGTTGCCAGCTTGCTTCGCGGAGCCCTCTTCTATCAGCCGGTCTAGCTGGAGAACGAGGTCGCTTACGTTGATCGCGTTGGTTATCTTTTGTCTGACGGGGTGGAACCCTCTGCTTCCCATCTGCAGGTTGTAGCGTATGACCGCGGACCATTTGTGGCGTTTCCAGCCTGCGTTGCCGTGTCCGCCTAGCATTCCTGAGTCTCTGTGTTGGCCTGAGCGTCCCCATCCGTGGCATCTGGAGCCTCGGAGCTTTCGTGTTTTTCTCTTTGCTGTGGTCATGGCTGGGGGTTCACGTGTATGGTTTTTTGGCTGCTAGAGCATGCTCTAGTCTGAGCGTTTGTGGGGACCGGTCGCGCGGAATTAAACGTTTTTCCAGTACTCTTGATCGAGACGTTGTTTGTGTGGATGCGGGGAAAGCCAATTAGGGACTTGCATCTGCTTCATTGCGATACGGGAGACTTGGCGTTTGCGGGAGTTGCCAAGCCAGGTCAAAGAGACCCTTTGATTCGAGGGTCTTGGAAGCGCAGGCCTGAGGCGCCTGTCCCGTAGGGGTTCGTGGGTTCGAATCCCACCTCCCGCACCAAAAAACAAACGCTCCACAGCTTCTCGTTCCTTCGGGTTCTTGTCTCTCGCCTACTCTCGCACACGGGGACCCTCCAAAAGTTATAGGAAAATCTTTTTGGAAACCACTTTCTGTCCGGGCGGGATTTCGGGCTTTTTTTTCAAGACGGGTTCGTTATCAGCTTGTCCGCGATTTCCTGACCCCCGAGGAATCCCCTGGGAACAAGCGTGGGAATCAATGTTCTAAAAATCGCCTGCCTAGAATCGAGATCTGGGCTGATTATCAGTTTGTCTTGGCTGATCAGCCCCTAAAACTGCTGATTCGCATGTCGGGTACAGCTCCAATTTGGGAAGCGCCACCCAGTCCGAACCATGGCCAACAGCGTACTCTTGTCACTAGCAACTTTAAGAAATGGGTCAATTAGCAACCGACAGGTTTGGTTGTTCGGGGCGTTGTGTTCCCGCAAATTTGTTCTTGCTCTTAGGTTTTAGATCCCTTAGTAGGTTCAGTCATGGACGGGTACATGTAACCGGGTGGAGGTTTTTCCTCCTGGTGTTTGTCAAGACCGCTTTCTTGGTTCTGTCAAGTCTTCGGTTTGTTCGAGGACTAGACTTGCTCTCATCGACTCCGGGGATTACCGTCGTCGTCGGATTCCCCTTCATTGCTTCACCTGAGCCCTTGAGCCTCAGAGACACTTAGCCTCTTCTGGGCAGAGAACGGTCGAATCTCAATCGCCCCCTCACGCCTGTAGCGTGGTAGCTTGGCCCGTTGCCAGGCAAGGATTTTACGGTGGCCAACCAACCGGTTATCCCACAGACCTGTCACCTGGTCGGAATCACTCCCCTCATCCTAGTGTGACAGGCTCATACGACGACCGCCTAACAGTGCGATGAGCCGTATCGAGAACATAACGGTTAGAGGGGACCGAAGCTACCGCCAAAAACAACAGAAGAATTGACAGTGCCTTCATACGTAAGAGACGCATACCTCTATCCCGTTAGCTAGGACTCGGATTCAATGTACGACGCGGAAGCGCTCAATTCCTTTCGGAAATCTGGCCTGATCATCGCGAAGCTCCGGAAGGAAATACCCGGCATCGTCAAACCGGGAAAACCTGCCCTGAAAATTTGCGTGGAGATCGAGAGCAGGATTCGGGAGCTCGGGGGCAAGCCAGCCTTCCCGGTCAACATTGGGATCAACGAGATTGCGGCACACTACACCTCACCGCCCGGTGATACTCTGACCATACCTTCTGGGTCGATGGTGAAGGTTGACTTCGGGGTCCACGTGAACGGCTACGTCACTGATACAGCTGTGACCGTTTTCTATGACCCCAAATTCGAGCCAATGGTGAAGGCCGCCGATGACGCTCTGCAGAACGCGATCAAAGCGTTCAGAGGGGGAGTCAAGCTATCGGATATTGGACGAGTCATCCAGACGACGATTGGGAAGTACGGGTTCCGGCCGATCAGCAATCTCACAGGTCACAGTATTGAGAGGTACAGTATACACGCAGGTAAGTCAGTGCCGAATGTGCCAGTGCTCGCGGCGGGAAAGGCGAACGAAGGCGAGGTGTTCGCCATTGAACCCTTCGTGACCCTGCCCGACGCCGCAGGATCCGTGACAAACATGCTACCGGCCCAGATATACCGTTACATCAAATCCAAAGGCGTCAAGAACGATGAGTCCAAAAAAGTCCTCGACGACATATACACGAGATTCTCAACCCTGCCCTTCGCACCTCGATGGCTTGAGGACAAGTTTCCTAGGGAGACTGCCAAGCGCGCGATGCTAGACCTGACTCACAACAAGTGCGTAGGTGGATACCCTGTCCTAGTAGAGGAGACTCGAAGACCGGTTGCGCAATCTGAACATACGGTTCTAGTCGGGCGAGATGACTGTACCGTGCTAACAACGGAATAACAAGTTCTACTTTTTCGGCGGACCTTCGGTGTAGATTCCGTTGATACTGAGTTCTCCGGTGGTGCACTGGGTGCACTTGCCGAGTGTCTTGAAGACAAAGTCTCCCAGGGAGAAGTTCTTGATTTGTTTGAAGCTGCACTGGCCGCACTTGACGACGGAAAGCACTTTTGGTGGCGTGTATGCGCCTATCCGGATTCCTCTCCTCATCCTCGTGAACGATAGGAATACGAATGCGAAGGCGAGAACCGCGATTGTGATGTAGAGAATCTGAAGTGTTGGGTCCAGCTCAGGAGTGTTCAGAGCGAGACCAATAGTGTAGAGGCCGACTACCGCCATGACGGCGGCTACTATGGTTATAACTAGTGATGAGCCAC
>Ga0209378_1000998_pt1 | contig 20331 bp, 19 predicted proteins | sample GraSoiAngelo_156_FD_186170 | JGI IMG/M metagenome (GOLD analysis project Ga0209378, IMG submission 186170) | Grasslands soil microbial communities from the Angelo Coastal Reserve, California, USA - 14_1009_13_40cm (SPAdes) (version 2) | ecosystem: Environmental > Terrestrial > Soil > Grasslands ...
ATCTGGACGACCAAGTGAGAATCAGTGAATCGAGTAATAGCCTCACTTACATTGCTTGTGGGGCTGGCAGCAATGATGGTCGGAGTCTACGGTGGCCAATGGGTTGTCCTTCTACAGCTCGTCCGACAGTTCGTCCCCTTCTTTGGATAGGTCTAATCAAATGGAGAAACAGCGTGTTCCGGAAGTGAAGACTGAGCCGACAGGTGGCCTTCGTGCTCGGCTCGGGCGAATCAAGGTCCGAGGCTATTACTGGCCTGTAAGAACAATCGTTCAGCTCGGCTTCTTCGTGCTCTTCAGCGGGATCGGCATCATGAGCCTCGTTCCAGCGTTCAACGGAACGCGTTCTTGGGTTGTTCTCCCAATCGTGTCGAGTGTAAAGTCGCAAGCGCAAGTAACCAGCACGATGGACGCCATCACACTCTTTCTCGAGAATGGACTCTTCCCGTGGCTCCCTATTGGGATAATGCTCGTAGTAGGCGCGATTCTAGGTCGCTTCATGTGCGGATGGATCTGCCCCGTCGGCTTTCTACAGGACGTGATTACCAGCGTCAAGGGGCGAGTCGATTCTGTCGAGAAGAGGGCTCATCTCTACTGGATTCGGCTGAAATATGTCCTTGTGGTCCTCGCGTTTTTGATCAGTGGATCACTAGGGCTTGCTGTATACTATGGTGTAGGAAATGATTACAGGACAAGCCTTGGGCCTCTTGCCGACGGGCTCTTCGTCGCAATAACCCCTGACGGGACGTTGTTCGGAACGCTTCCAGCGATTCTCGCCGGCTCATGGAGATTTCTCGGAACGGCTCAGAGTTCCGACTTGACCTTCGGAAACCTGTCAGCATGGTTCGGCCACATTTCTGCTCTGACGTGGCTCAATGCTGTCGTCCTAGTTGGATTCGTGTACGCTGCATGGAGGATTCCTCGATTCTGGTGTCGCTACGTGTGTCCAGTCGGTGCTATCATGGCCGTGACTCAGAAGAACAGCCTCCTCGGAATGCATCGAGACCCGATCAAATGCTCAGAATGCAAAGAGTGCGAGACCGCTTGTCCGATGCAGATACCAATCCTTGATCTCGATTGGAAGAAGTTCAATGACTCAGAATGCATTTTGTGCATGGCTTGCATAGATGCCTGCCCTGCGGGAGCGCTGTCTCCGAAGTTCCCGTAGTATGACGGCTCGATAAGACACTTCAAGGGTCCTTACTAGCTACTTCTTGGCATTGAGCATGCAATCACTCGACTACTTCTCGAGGGAAATCTCGATTCCGGGCATTGGGCCCGCGGGACTCCTGAAACTGCAGGAATCCTCAGTAGCAATCGTAGGAGTCGGAGGGGTAGGGAGCGCTGCTGCGTATTACTTGACGCGATCAGGAGTTGGACACCTCAAGCTCATCGACCAGGATATCGTCGAGAGCACAAACCTCCAAAGACTCCACACCGCAACAGCAAAGGACCTCTATCATCCCAAGGCAGAGGTCATAGCCGATAGATTGTCGAAGGAAGCCGAATGGTGCAATATCGAGCCCGTGATAGAAACTGTGACGGACAGAAATGTGAGCGATCTTCTAAGAGACGTGGACCTAATATTCGATGGTCTTGACAACTTTCGAACCAGATATATCCTCAACCAGTTTGCGGTTATGAGCGAAACTCCGTACCTATTTGCGAGCGCGATAGCAGATCAAGCTCACATAGCTTTGCTAAACCCTCCCAAAACCGCGTGTCTGGAATGCATTATGCCTCGGGTCGCCGACAGATTTGCAGACAGCTGCGAAACTCTCGGAGTTAGCCCGTCGATCACGGGTCTGACTGGAACCCTAGGCACTGGAGTAGCCCTTCGATTCCTCTTAGGCAATCCAAATCAGTGGAGCGAAAAACTTGTCACAGTCGATATGACCGGTCCCGAATTCCTTCTTACCAAACTAGCGAAACGACACGATTGCGAAGGATGCGGAAACCGTAATGGTGATAGATCTGGATCCGATAGACTGGTGACCTTCTTGTGTGGAGAACACACGGCAAACGTTCTTCCTCTGAAAGACCTGACAATAGAGCTCTCGAAAATAGGAAACGGTATCCCTCCGGACAAGATTCTTCTGAGCACAGCCTCAGTTCTCGTATATCGACATGGAGAGTTCACGGTCTCACTCTTCCGGAACGGACGATTTCTCATAGGAGGAGTAGAAAACGAGATTCAAGCGGGGAGAATGGCTAGAGAGATATCGCAACACGTTGGACTTGAAACCTAATCGGTACGAGAAACCAAGAATGGTTTATTGATATGAATTGATTATCCATTCGCAAAAGTAATTCTTCCGGATCTCGAAATGCCACTAAAGATCATTCATCCCCATCACACAGAAGTTGTGGGTGAGGGTTTGGTTCTTCTGTTCAGTCCTCACACTACGACCTCGAAACGCGACCTCTACACTGGACAAATTGTCGAGGAGGCGGCGCTTCTGTCAAAGAGCTGGGCAATCATCGCGAAGGAGAGGAAGCAACTCCAAGGCGGAAACGAAACGCAGTCGGCCGACGCGAACTTAGAGAAAAGTGTACAAGATTTTGTTGAAGAGTATGAAATCAAGTGCGTCATTGCGATTAGTGGGGCGGCAGAGCCGGGAATAACGATCAAGAGTAAAGGAGACGGTTCGGAATCTAAAGACATCCTTGACATAATAAGGAGCGGACTTGAACCCCACTTTAGCATCAACCTTGAGGTGGACCAATCTGGAAATGGAGTATTGGACCTTCAAGGCAACGATAGGGGAGCAGAAAACTCGTCTGCTAAGTCAGTGCAAATCATTCAGATCGAACTGGGCCCTGAGGAACGAAGTTTCCGGAAGGATCAGGTAGTCAACATCGTCGCGGATATTGTTGGCCTGATTAACGCGAAGCTGGGATTCTCAGTGAGTGGGGACGGGGACGAGGGAAGCAGCGGAGCCCTGGACTAGGCGTATCCAAGGATCTGGATAGAGCCCGATAATGAACACTAAGGCTGTCGCCATCCACATGACGCTCGTGTAAGCTCGAGGCTCCTTGATTCTTGACGAGTCTGCCGGATCGTCAAAGTACATCCTCTTAATCAGCCAGCCATAGTAGCTCATGCTGAAACCGCTGTTCAACAAAGCAGCGATTGCCAAGTAGCCTCCCCAAGAGTAAGGGGAGAACACTGCTCCCGTGAAGAGCATGACTTTACTGAAGAATCCGTTGAGCGGAGGCACCCCAGCTAACGCCAGGAAGAATATGGTGATGTTGAACGCTGTCTGTGGCATTCGTTTAGCGAGCCCGTTGAAAGAATCTAGAGTGTTCAAGGGCAATTTCGTAGCAACAGCCGCCGCTGCGACGAACGCCGCGGTCTTGACTATCGAATAGTTGAGTACGTGAAAGAGTCCTCCTGCAAGTCCTAGAGGAGATCCGCTTGCTGTGATGGGTGCAGCGAGTGCTATCATGACGTACCCGGCCTGAGCGATGCTGGAATACGCGAGAAGGCGCGTGAAACTCTTCTGCATCAGCGCAGCAACATTACCCAAGGTCATCGTCGCAATCGCTACGATTGCGAAGGTCGAATACCAATCAATGTTGACAGTCCCAAATGCTACGATGAATACACGAAATGCGGCCGCAAATGCGGCCATCTTGGCTCCCGCAGCCAGTAACGCACTGACCGTCGTCGGGGCCCCCTCGAAGGCATCTGGGATCCACATGTGGAAGGGAACCACAGCCATCTTGACGCCAAAACCGGCCACGAACATCACGATTGCAATCAGAGCGAACGACCTCGTATCACCGGTGAGCGTCAAAAGAGAACTCGCGATTGCGGGGAGACTGGTCGATCCTGTTATCCCGAATGTCAGTGATATGGCAAAAACAAGCAGGGCTGACGACAGGGCGGACATTACGAAGAATTTTACCGCCGCTTCATTTGAGTTAGGGTCTTTTTTCTTGATAGCTGTCAGAGCGTATGTGGGGATGCTCATGAGCTCCCATCCAACATAGAGAAGGACAAGGTCCATCGACGCGGCTAGGACGATCATTCCTAGGGTTGATAGTAGTAGGAGTCCAAAGTAGGGGGCTGTGTTAGCGTCTCCCTTCATGTAATCAAGAGATGATATCGCGACAAAGAGCGAGACAAGGAGTAGAACTCCTGTGAAGAAGTAGGTGAAGAGATCTATCTGGAATCCTCCGAAGATCTGCGACGGTCCTCCGTAGAATCCTAACCAGATTGTGGAGGCAAGTGCGATTACTATTCCAGTTAATCCTGCGTAGGGCGCCACCCCGATGTTGGTCTTGCCCCGTTTTAGCAGTCCAGCAGGAGTGACGAGCAGGCCGAATGTTGCGAGTGTGAGGAACGGGGCTAGGACCCAGAGGTTTGTGATCTACTTTCCCCCCGGAAATAGTATTGAGAGCAAGTGATCGACCGTCGGCTTGATCGCATTTCCAAGCAGTGGCAACGGATAGACTCCGAAAACCAGTAGTGGAACGAGGAACGCGGTTAGGATCAGTTGTGAGTGCAGCTGTATCTCGTTTCTCGGACCGACACCAGGCGTCATGACGACTCGTCTTAACATCCAGAGAAAATATCCGACTGTCAGTGCCGGAGCGAGGATTGCGAGTCCGAAGAGATAGTTTGCGCTTAGTGCTCCCTGGATCACTTGGTATTCGCTGATGAAGTTGGCGAATCCCGGGACAGCCATCGCCGCCATGGACGCTAGGATTAGAAGGAGAGTGGTCGTTGGCATTCTACCTCGTAGACCTTTCAGCTCGTTTATGTTGCGAGTACCGGTCTGCTCATGGATGTATCCGGACATGAGGAAGAGCATTCCGACAGCCAGTCCATGGGCGAACATTTGGAAGACGGCAGCGGAGACCCCAATTGATCCTAGAGTGAAGGTGCCCAACAACACGTATCCCATGTGATTCACGCTCGTCAAGGCAATCATGCGTTTCATGTCCTGTGCGACGAACGCCACAGACGCTCCGTAGACCATTGTAATGAGTCCGATAGCGGTGAAGACTGGCCAGAGAAGTTTGTCCGCTGCTGGGAATAGTAACAAGTTGTATCTGATTAGTCCGTAGCCACCCATCTTCAACAAGAGGCCAGCGAGAAGAACACTCACAGGTGCAGGAGCTTCGACGTGCGCGTCCGGAAGCCAAGTATGAAGAGGGAAGATCGGCAGCTTGACGGCGAATCCAACAAACGTCGCAAGCGACGCGGCTACTTGAAAGGGCATGGCGATATTTGCAGATCTAGTCAGGATCGTGGCATAGTCAAAGGACGGAGTGCCCTGGCTTCCTGTCCATGCATAGAGAGCCACAAACCCGAACAACATGACGGCGCTTCCAGCATAGGTGAAGATTAGGAACTTCAGAGAAGCGTATTTTCTCCGCGGTCCTCCCCAGATCCCGATAAAGAAGAACATCGGAATCAGTACTATTTCCCAGAAGACATAGAACAGAATCAGATTCAGCGAAGTGAACACTCCGATTATTCCCGTCTCGAAGATCAGAAAGAGCGCGTAGTATTCTGGCTGTCTGCTGCTGATCAGGTCCCTAGATCCAGCGGCCGCTAGAAGGCATAGTAGAGAAGCGAGAATTAGGAGCGGTAAGCTGATCCCGTCGACTCCAACAATATAGTTCAGTCCGAAAGTGCTAGCCCACTCTCCAGTGTCGGTTAGCTGGAAACCTGGATTACCATATTGAAACAGCACGACGATGATCAGAGAAATACCGAAGACCCCCGCTGTAGTGCCTATGCCCAGAATCTTGGCCAAACTCTCTCGTTTCTTCCCGAGCAAAAATGTTGGGACTGCCATGACCACTGGTAGAAAGAGAATGACTGTCAGGATTCCAAACAATCTTAGCGAGCTCCGACCACAAAAATCATGTAGATCAGAAGGAGAGCGATCCCAATCGCGAATGATATGATGTACTGCTCAGTGACTCCGCTTTGAAACCGCCGCAAGAGATTGCTGAGTCGAGAGCCTGCAGTTGCGACATCGTCCACGGCTCCATCCACAACTCTCGAGTCCAGGACCCCGCTAGCCTCAGAGTAATCTATGACATCACGTGCGACTGTCGAGCTGAGCTTATCCCAGATCCCTTGTTCGACGTATCTGTAAAGTCCTTGACTCGCACTGGTTAGTCCACTGACATACACGCGGTAGTTGATTGCGTCAAGATACCAGCGATGCCAAAGGAAGGCTCGGAGGCCCCCGACCCTAGTTGGAACAGTGTATTGTCTTCTGAAATAGAGAAGGTATCCCATGACTAGGCCGACTCCAGCCATTCCGATGCTTGCCCCGTACAGCAGAACTTCTGTAGTCGTTAGACCGGGGACAGTGCCAAGGGGTAGGGTAGCGGGCAGGGCCTTAGCGATGTAGTTGGTAAGGGGTCCGCTGTAAAATGGATAGAAGATGCCTAGTCCGAGACTTGCAATTGCAAGAGCCAGGTATGGCACGAGCATGGTTAGACCAGCTTCGTGGACAAGTTTTCCTTCCTCTGCAAGTTCGTTGACGTGGTCGCTGGATTTGCCTGCGAACGTGATGCCTAGCATTCTCGTGGTGTAGAACGCGGTCAGTAGCACCGTTGCAAGCCCTATTCCGTAGAACACAAATTGGCTACTCTGGAAGGCTGAGGAGAGGATGGAATCTTTTGTCCAGAAGCCGCTGAATGGCGGGATGCCGATCAGAGAGAGCCCGGCGAGCAGCATTGAGACTGATGTAAGTCTCATTGCCTTGGCAAGTCCGCCCATCTGGTCCATGAATCGCGTTTCTGTGACATGTATGACCCAGCCTGCTGCCAGGAAGAGTGAGGCCTTGAATATCGCGTGACTCATCAGCTGTAACAGCCCTGCGGAATATCCCGCGATGAAGTTTGCACTCAGCCCAGCGATGCCTAGTGCCATCATCATGTATCCTATCTGAGACACGGTCGAGTAGGCCAGGACCTTCTTAATTTCTCGAGCGATAGTAGCTTGAGTTGCAGCCAGGAAGGCTGTGAATGCACCAATCCAAGCTATTGTGCCAAAGAAGGGAGTGACTAGGTTGAACTGTAACAGGGCGATGTAGAAGATCGGCCCCATTCTCCCGACGAGAAATACTCCAGCTTTCACCATCGTAGCCGCGTGAATCAACGCGGAGACGGAACTTGGTCCCGCCATCGCGTCCGGGAGCCATTCTTGCAGGGGAAACTGGGCTGACTTTCCGATGGGCCCTCCGAAGAAGAGAAGCGCGGTAGGCAACAACAATCCGAACCCCGACAAGACAGAGGCCCAACTTCCCGATTGTCCAAGCTTCGCGGCCAATTCACCGTAATTGAAAGTCCCCGCGGTAGCGAAGATGAGAAAGATTGCGATGAGGAGAGCGATATCGCCGACTCGCGTCATGATGAAGGCTTTCATCCCCGCATGACTAGGAGGGAAAGCTTGGGGCACACCAAGAGCAGTGTCGCCTGGGACCCCGACCCAGTGCTCTGGTTCATCATGATAGAAATGACCGATGAGTGCGTAGGAGCAGAGGCCGACTCCCTCCCAGCCAAAAAACATCAACAGAAGATTATCGGCGAGGACGAGGAGGAGCATGTTACCGATAAACAGGTTCATGAAAAACCAGTAACGCGTGAGCCCAAACTCGCCCTTCATGTATTGAAGACTGTAAACCATGATGAGGAAGCTAATCCAAGCAACTATGTTGACCAGAAACATACTCAATGGGTCGACCAGGACTCCAGCGTTCACGTTGAAGATCGATGATGATATCCACGCGATCTGATAATCGCCTTGAGCGACAGTGAAGGTCGTAAGCGTCGCCAAGACTGCTGCCATGAAAGTGAAGGCTACGGCCCCATAATCTCGAAGCCTAGGGTGAATCTTGGCAAAAACCGGAGTGAGAACTGCACCGGCGAGAGGAGCAGTCCAGATCAGCCACGGAATGAGAGTCAATTCTTCTCACGCTCCAACGATAGCTCTCCCGATGTCCGCGAACCGGCTAATGATGGGTCCTGGATAGATTCCGAGGACCACTGTAACAATGCTTAGGACGATGAGTGGTACAGTGATCGTCCAAGGAGCTTCTTTGACATTTGCAGTGTCTCCATTCGACGGACCGAAGAAGATCTTCCTAAGAGCAAGTAGAGAATATCCTGCAGTGAACGCAGTGGCAACGACTCCTAGAATGGCCACTATGACGCGGTAATCTGAGAATGCCGTTGTGGCACGTACAAAGCCTCCTTGGAACAGGAGAAACTCGGAAAAGAACCCATTAGTCGATGGGAAACCCATCAGTGCCAGCGAACCTATGAAAGCCGCAGAGGCTGTGATTGGCATCCTTCCGGCAAGCCCTCCCATCTTACTCATGCTTCGCTCCCCACGAAATTGAAGCATTATTGCACCAACCGCGATGAACAGGATTCCCTTCGCTGTTGCGTTGCTGATGTACTGAAACATTGAACCTGAGATGCCGAACGAAGTGAATGTTGCGAGTCCGAAGAGAATGTAGCCCATCTGGCTCATGCTGGAGTACGCGAGCAGTTTCTTGACATCGTCCTGGACCAGAGCCATCGCACTGCCGTAGAACATGGTGACAAGAGCCCAACCGGCGAAGAGGGCGGAGAGGGTCTGAAATCCTGATGGATAGATTGTCATGACTATTCGAACTATCGCGTAGCCTCCTATTCCCGTCATAGCAGCGGATAGCAGAGCGCTAATCGGGGTAGGTGCTTCAGCGTAAGCTGAGGGTAGCCATGCATGAAGGCCAAACTGCGCAATTTTGACAAAGAGTCCAAAGCACATGGCTCCGACGACTCCCAGCCTTACTAGGGAAGGGACTGTGGAAGGATTCGTGGCGAAATTGTTTACGACCGAGTCCATGTCGGTCGTTCCGGCCAAGAATCCAGTTACGAGTATACCGACAAGTAGCACCAAGGCCCCGACATGCGTCCAGATGAAGTAGGTAAGCGAGATCTTGTCTCGTTCGCCATATCCCCATTCTGCAATTAGAAAGAAGGAGGGCACTAGCATGATCTCGAAGAATAAGTAGAACTCGATCAGGTTTGTTGCGAGAACTGTTCCTATCATTCCCAGGGAGTAGAGCATGTAGAGGCTGTAGTAGAGACCGTAGCGCCCAGGATCGTCGCCAATCCTCTGACGCATGTAAGGCACGGAGAAAAGCGCGATCAATGTTACTAGCAATGAAATAATGAGAAGAATTGGTAGACTGAGATTGTCGACTCTTAGACCGAAGGTTCCAATCGGCGACCACGAGTACAGTTCCGAATAGGACCCTTGGGGAGAGGACGAGCCCTCAACCCCCGCGATCAAAACAGCCGCAAGAGGTACGATTGAGAGAAGCGATGCGACATACCCGGCTCTGTGTTTCAGAAGGAGGGAGAACCAGTAGACAACAGGAACGCCGATTAGAGGAACAACTATCGCACCTATCAGAAGAAAAGTCATGGTTTCTCTAACCCTTCAGTCGATCGAGTTTGCGAAGGTCAATGTCGACGTTCAACCGAGAGACCAGCATTATGATAGCGAGTCCGACGGACGCTTCCATGGCCGCTAGTGCAATCGTAAACAGAACCAGAACCTGGCCCGTTACTATTGGCGGGTCTCGGAGTCTCGCGAACGCGATTATGTTGAGATTAGCGGCGTTGTAGATCAGTTCGATCGAGAATAGTATCCTGAGAGCATTCCTCTTTGTGGTTAGTCCATAGATTCCGATACCTAGGAGGATAACCGAGACGGCGAAGAAGCTAGTCAGTGGTTCCATTTTTTAACCCTTCCTGTCTGCCTTGGCCAGAGTCAATGCACCGATCACGGCAGCAGCGAGAACGAGTGAGAGAAATTCGAGCGGGACGCCGTATTGGTTGATGAGTGTAGTGCTGAGACGAGTGAGATCGCACCCCGCTCCGCAGTTGTCTGGTCCAGGAAAAGCAGCAGCGCTAGTCAAAGACCCTGCCGTCCCGAGGAGTAACGATACCAAGAGTGCCGTAAGTAATGAGAGCCTCTTTAGTTCCAGTGGAGGCTCACCGAGCTGGGGGCCTACTAACATAACTGTAAACAATATCAGAACGACCACTGCCCCGATATACACAGCAATCTGGAAAACTCCAGTGTATGAAGCGTCAAGAAGGAAAAAGAGTCCAGCTACGCCGAGAAACGAGATTCCTAAGGCAGCTGCGCCATAGACCAGATCTCTGGCTTCAAGCGCAAGGATGGCGCTCGCTACGGTCACCGTGGCTAGAGCAAGAAAAGTTAGATCCGTCATCTGTCTTCAGATCGCCGGTAGTCCAACGACGACGAAATATGCGATTGCAATATTCACGATCGACAGAGTTAGCAAGGTAGTCCATCCCTGACGCAACAATTGGTCAAGACGGACCCGCGGAAATGTTGACCTAAAGAGCATGACCGCAACTATGATCACAATCGTCTTGAGGAAAAACCAGACAATCGGAGGAATGATCGCTGGTCCCAAGTAGCCGCCGAGGTAAAGGGTAGAGAAAAGAGCGGCGAACGCGTACAGTTTGATGAACGCGGGACCCTGGACCAGCATGAACAATGGTCCCGGATACTCGGCTTGCCAGCCCATCATGATCTCCGACTCTGCTTCCGGGAGATCGAATGGCAAACGTTCCATCTCCGCAGTCGAAGTTACGATAAACAGGACAGCTCCCAACGCCTGCGGCAGAATGAGCCATCCATTGTTTTGCTGAAACTGAACTATCCCAGTCAGGTTCAGAGTTCCAGTTATCATCACGACTCCCAACGCCGAGAGCCATAGTGGGATTTCGTAGGCAGTCTGTTGAAACAGCGCCCTGAGACCTCCGATGAAAGGAAACTTGCTGTTAGCGCTCCACCCAGCAAGCAGCACGATGGTTGGAGACAGAGTTACGATGGCAAGGAAGGCCGGCAAACCAACCTCTACGTTTGCAATCTGGACTCCTGGAGCGAAGGGGATTAGTCCCAGAAGGGCTGCGCCAATTATTAGCGCTGTGACAGGAGACATGATGAAGAAGAACCGATCCGCTCCCTCTGGGATGATTAGTTCTTTGAAAAGTAGTTTGATGATGTCTGCAAACCCCTGAAGGATTCCTCCGACCGGGCTGGAATAGGAGGGACCGATTCTTAGTTGAACTCTCGCGGTCAGTTTTCTCTCGAACCATGTGAAGAAGGCTCCGAGAATGGCTATTGATATTAGGCCGGGAAAAACAACAATCTCGAGGAAATAGGTGCTGGTTACCAGCTGGAGAATCTGGCTAACAGGATCCGGCAAGTGTTTCTTACCAGTTCTCCCTTTGACCCGCCAGATGCAGAGCGTAGGCTAGTGGAACTAGCGCAACCACCATGAAAGTCAAGATCGGAACTGTTCCAGCTGCCCCCAAAGCTCTGAGATCCAAAGCCCAAGCGAACAAGAACATGGCGATAACGTCGTAGACTACGAACATCAAGATGTATGGATAGTACTGAATGATGAACCGAGTTCTTCCTGGACCAGAGGCAATCTGACCAGACTCAAAGGGCGCCCTCTTTTCGGGAGTGGGTCTTGGATCCCGCGGACTGATCACCAGTCTTAAAGTGATAACGAGCGCCAATGTCGCGGCGAAGAGGAAGATGATGTAACCAGTTTCCTCGGGTATCCCCTGGGAGACCACGGTTGTTGCTGACTCCGCCTATTTTTGGAAACCCGGGTCTGACTCATTATAAACGTTTGAATTAGAGAGTAGCTTCGGGGCTATTCTGTTCTTTTCCAGAGATAATCGGCGTAATCGTCCAGAATCTTTCGATCTTCAAGACTCTTGACTTTGTCAAGCGATTCCTTCGCGTTACCAGCATATTCCTTGGCCTTAGATCTCGCGAATTCGAGCGACCCTGCCTTCCTGAGTATCTTCAGGACCTCTCGATTCGAAGTCTTACGATTCGAGTTCAACAGCTCAATATTACTGCTGGGACGCGGTGCCTCGTGAAGGCAGTGCGAGGTAACGATGTTCGGCGCTTTCAAGACCGGTTCTTCGGACCCATCCGTAAAGTCGAGAATATCGTCCTGGATCTGAAAAGCCATCCCAGATGATCTCCCGAACTTCTGAACACCGACCAGATCCCGCCCGTTAATACCAGCAATGGCGGCTCCTATTCCTGCCGCCGTTCCGAACAACGACGCTGTCTTCAAGTCCGCAATAGCGATACATTCACTCACGCTCGCGTTGAAATCGCCAAGAATGTCGAGAAGTTCTCCCTTGCTGATATCGACCAAAGTCGTTCCTATCATTCTCATTACTTCGGGGTTCTTGTAGTTAGACAGAAGCTGAACCCCCTTCGAAGCAAGAAACAAACCAGATGTCAACGCTTTCTCGTTGCTGAACGCCATATGGATAGTGGGCGCACCTCTACGAACTTGATCCTTGTCGATCATATCATCGAAGACCAGTGTTGCAGCGTGAATTATTTCGACAGCGGCGGCAGCCTCAAGGGCTTCCTCTGGTTTCCCTCCCAGAGCTTCAGCAGAAAGCACAACCAGGAGGGGGCGGCAACGCTTCCCGCCAGTTCTGAACATGTATTTGATGATCTGGTTAGCTTCGCGTTTGTCAAAATTCGCCTTCAATGTCTTGTTGATAGTTTTCTCGATGGGATCGCGCCAGGCTTCAAGCGAAGGTGGAAACTTTCTCATTTCCGCGGACCTAGTAAATCTCGTATCTTCAAACACTTGCACCGCTATTTAATCGGTTGTGGACAACACAGAAAGCGCTTGTCGAACTGTATGTAGATGCCAAAAACAAGCTTTATAGCAAAAGGTCCGGTCGAGCTGATTTTCAGTGGAAAGATGGAACAATCAGCGAAACCACCAGAAACAGCCAAGCCTAAGAGTCGAACTGTACTATACGTAATAATCCTGGTCGTACTTGTCGTAGTAGGTGCCGGAGTTTACATCCTGTTCCAGCCAAAGGGTCAGCAAGCAGCGGGGACCACGATTAACATCTACGACAACGGTGCATCATGTGGCACCGCTTCACAGTGCGGCTTCAATACTAGCACGAATCACAATGTAACGATAGCGATTCATACGTCTGTCGCATGGGTAAACAAGGGACAAGCGCCCCACAGCGCCACCAGTTGCGATTCAGCCCACAATAGCGCTCTGGGCTGCCCCAACGGAGTGAACTCAGGACCTACCGCTTGGGACACTGGAATAATGAACGCGGGAGCTGGAGCGAGTACCCCGGTAACCTTCGACACGGCTGGGACCTACTACTATTACTGCACAGTGCACACGTTCATGCATGGAGAAATAATCGTCAGTTAGGCCTAGGCAGGCAGACTAACTAGTCATCAATGCGTGAGTCCAAATTCTTTCTTTGTCATCTCGAGCCTTGTCCTTAGAGCAAGGCGAGACCAAGTCTGCGAAAACTCATACCGCCTTCGCCCTCTCAAGAGCTGGCGCCGTCTCACTTGAGAATCGTATGACAGAGTTTTCGGTGACCCAAACCGGACGGTCGACGAATTTGGAAGGTCATTCGCGGGCCGTATGTTCGTCGCCAAGTAAATCGCATGAGGTCGCCCGACTCTGAGGGAGCTTCCGAGCGGTAATTATTGGAGTTAGCAGAAGCAAGGGAATTCCTACGGCGAGAAACACGACCTGAAGAGAGACAAGCGTTAGCGCGAATGTGACTGCCCCAGCCAGACCAAGCATCGTCAGAAGAAAGAATCCAGCACAAGTTGGACATACACTAAACAGCCCGACAATCGCGCCGAGCCCACCAAACCACTTACCTCGAACACTAGGCGACTCATTCGTGTACGAGTACGTCGCGATTGACACGTTCAGGCCTACGAGCCATGACACTGCGATGAGAAGAATCACGTTCACTGGGACGATCAAGATCGCGAATTGCTGAGTCAGGTAGACCACGAATTGAGGCATTTGTCCGAGTGGGCCGCAACAAATCACCGGTAGCATCGAGGGGGTGTTAACTCCGTAAGTTTCCGAGAATCGCCCAGATGGTTGGTACACTAGGAAACTGGAAACGAACGCGAAGAATACTCCGTAGAATAGAGAGGCCACAATGAATGCGTGGAACGAACGCTTGTCGTTGAGGGCTAGAGAAATCAACACACCCGTTAGAGGGGAATTTTTCGTGCCTTTCTCCCTTGGGCTCCGCATGAGGTAACGAGTGACTGCCGCCAGAACCAAGCTGACTCCAGCTAGTATCAAAGCGAGAACTACGTAAGCAGTTTGCCGTATCAGCTCAATTCTTCCGGTCCCAATTGGATAGTTGGAAATGACCCACTGATAGAAGAGCAAAGACGCGAGAACTGTGAGCCCCCCTATGAAAGAAATCCTGATCAGAGAAGAGGAATAGGAGTCGTTGGTTCCTAGAACCAATTCTGCGCTCTCATGAATCCTTTCATCTGTCGCTCGCCTCTGTCGCGTTGAATCGAGGATTAGTGACCAACGTGAAGTTGCACAAAGCTGAGACCCATCAGAAGGGACGCGATTACGAGCCCTATTATGACCCATGTTGAAAGGGACTTCGGCTCATATCTCAAATGTTGATAGAACATGGCGATCAAAATTGCCTTGGTGCCAGCAATCCCTAGGAGCACAGTGACATACTCGTTGTAGGCCGGGATTATGGAGGAGAGGTTCACTTCGATATCCGTCTCGCCGATTAGGGCGGCGAATATTAGCAGATACAGGTAATTTGTGTTCACTCAGCTCACCTAGATCAAATAGAACAAGGGAAACAGGAAGACCCATACTATATCGACGAAGTGCCAGTATAGGCCGAAATGTTCAAGCGTCGTATGATCTCCATTGAGGTACTTTCCTCTTATGGCATTGGCGAGGAGATACACTGTCATGCACATTCCGGCGAACACATGAACCCCGTGAGTTCCAGTTGTTATGAAGTAACTAGTTGCTGGGAGCGAATAGTTCTGAAACACGCCGCTACCGCCTAGGCTAAACCATTCACCCGCCTTTATGTAGAGAAAGGCGGCACCTAAAATCAGAGTGCCTCCAAGGCTTACGATAAGGCCACTCCGATTTCCCGCTCTGGCGGAAGCAAGAGCCATTATCGCCGTGAGACTGCTTGTGAGCAGAACAAGGGTCATTGCGAACCCGTTCCTGATGTCGAAGAGCGTGCCTGCTGGTGGCCATGCGGCATCGTTAGTTCTTACGAAGAAATACGAGCCAATCAGAACCCCAAAGAAGATCACCTCGGCCCCCAGAAATGTCCAGATTCCGAGTTTCATGTTTGGGACTTGTTTGAAGGGCCAACTCTCTACGTGCATATCCTCGTGGACGGTGAACGTTTCTCTACTGTAGCCGAAGAGAGATATGATCCCCAAAATGACCCCGTCAGCAATCAGAGGCCAGAAGGGCTGATAGCTAACCGGTTGCGGGTTTGCTGGCTTCCCGATCGTCAAACCTAGAAAGAAGATGAACGTCGCGAACGCCATTAGAACCGGCCAAGGACTGAGCCCTTCGTGATGCAATGGTGAAGTGCTGCCGTGTACCGACGATCCATTGGGGTACCCGATTTCGTTAGAGTGGCCGGACCCGTTCGGAAGTCCCGGGCCTGAACCAAAGCGGATAGTCCCATCTGCCTGGAAAGTAGGAATGACGTCAAAATCGTGAGGAGGCGGAGGTGAGGGAAGCGCCCACTCAAGGGTCCACGCCTCCCATGGGTTAGGGCCAGAGGGCGGGCCTACTCTGGAGCTGCGGTATAGATTGTAGAATAGCAGGAGTTGGGCCCCTCCGAAGATGAATCCTCCTAAGGTTGCGGTGAGGTTAAGGAGCCCCCAATCGGTCTGAGGCGTATAGGTCGCTATTCTTCTCGGCATATCCAAGAGGAGGAACATTGGGAAGTAGAGAACCTGGAATCCGATCATCGAGAGAACAAAGTGGACCTTAGCCATTTTCTCGTCATACATTCGGCCGGTAATCTTTGGGAACCAGTAGTACAAACCTCCAATGAGACCGATTATGCTCGCTCCCACCATTATGTAGTGAAAGTGAGCTACAACGAAGTACGTCCCCCTGAGCGCGTAATCCAGTGCAACTGAGGCGAGAAAGACCCCGGTAATTCCGCCGACGATGAAATTTGCTACCGCCCCCAAGGCGAAGAGCGCTGGAGCCTTGAGGCGCAGTTTTGCAAACCCGAGAGTTTCGATTAGTGAGATTACTATGATATCGAACGGTAGAGAGACAGCGATAGTGGTTACCGTGTACAGTTTTGTCGAGGCTATCCCGATTCCGGTAACGAACATGTGATGTCCCCAGACCACGAAACTGATCAGTGCCGCTACGACCAAGGCTCCGATTACATACTTGGAGCCGTAGAGCGGCCTCCTAGCAAAAGTAGGAATTATGTCCGCAATTATTCCAATAGCCGGGAACAATACGATATAGACTTCAGGATGCCCGAAGAACCAGAACACATTGTCCCAGAGAAGAGATCCACCCTGGATCGACGAGAAATACACAGTACCAAAGGCCCTGTCGACATAGAGTAAGACAACTGCTGCGAGAAACGATGGGAATGCATAGAGCATCATGAAAATCGTTACGAGAATAGCCCATGGAAACGCAGACATGTACCTCAGCTTGAGGCCAGGGGCTCTCATCTTGAACATCGTAACAAGAAAATTGATAGAACTCATTGTTATCGAGACAACCATCAGTATCAGAGCGCCGGCTCCGAGGTTGATCCCGATCGACGGGCTAAACTGCGCAGCAGTCTGCGGCGAATAGAGTGTCCAGCCAAGATCCGGAGCTGCCCCGAAGAAGAAGCTGAGAATCATCATCACTCCACTGAAGAGGAAGAACCAGTAGCTCATCGAGTTGAGGCGTGGGAAAGCTAGGTCTCGGCAGCCGATTTCCAAGGGAATTACAAAGTTTGCAAAACCAAAAGCTAGCGGAGACAGAACCCAGAAAATCATCAAAAGACCGTGAACAGTGACGAATTGATTGTAGACATTGGCTGTAAGGATAGTATTGTCGGGGGCTGAGAGTTGCGTCCTCATTGTGATCGCGAGGACGCCCGCAGCTGCGAAGAGGAACAGTGATGTGATGATGTAGAGGATGCCGATGTCCTTGTGGTTGGTGGTGTAGAGCCATCTCTTTGCTGCATAGGCGAATCCTTGACTCATTCCGTTATCCCTTTCAACTGACTAAGATGGCCGTGCTCCCAGAGCTATCAGATTGAGTCGGATCACCGCCGTACACTGCCTTGATTTCTGCAGAGCCCGTTCCAACTGCGGTTGGCGTATAGAGGACAGAACAACTTGCGCTGCCAGTTGAGGAGTTTGGTACGAGAGTGCACCTTGGAGCGTTGAAGTAGCCAGGTGCTGGGGTGCTAAAGGTAACGTTGCCTTTGGGAGTAAGACCCATGCCGTTGGGGGAACTATCGCTAACGGAAACAGAACACTGGCTGGTTTGGTTCACGGCGAGTGAGATAGGTGCGCATGTAACTTTGGTGTGAGTGTACCACTGTTGAAAAGTCGTCTCATTCACAACGTTTAGGATTCCTTTCATTGCAGCATGTCCTGTCCCGCACAGCTCGAAGCACTGGATCGTGAAGTTCCCCTGTTGATACGTCGTGAACCACATGACGTTAGTGCGGCCTGGTATGGCGTCTGTCTTTATGTCGAGGCGGATGATTCCGAAGTCGTGAAAAACATCTGCACTGGTGACATTGAGGCGAATGCTATTCCCAAGGGGCACCCGAAGAACCAAATTGTCTGAATGACCGTTAGGATAGGCAAAGTTCCAGTAGAATTGATGCCCCGTAACCAGCACGCTGCAACCAGCGCAAACCTGTGAAGGAGCGGGTGGAGACAGAATGTTGTCAATTGCCCCGAAGCTTCCTATTATCAGAGCGACTAAGATTATGGTTGAGAGTGAGACTGTAAGCACCACAGTTCGGGCATGTCCCCTTGAGGGTGGTATCCTGCCCAGTATCGGAGTGTCGTCTGGCTGGCGGGAAGACGGTCTATCCCTGTATTTGATCATGAAATAGATGAGGAGGCTGAAAACGATTATTGAGACTACTATGGCGAGATACGTGAAGAGGCCAAAGAGGGAGTCGAACTGGACTTGAGTGCTGGAGACTGCCATCCGCGGATTCTCTGAGCTTTTCTGGTTCCGGGTGTTTTGTTTTTAAAGGGTTTTGCACTAGCTATATCTGCAAACGATCGATGATTATTGCCGCACTTCAGCAAGTCTCAATGTAAAAGTCCGGACCATTACAGCGTTGGCTACGACCATTGCAAGGATTGCTGAGGCGAGTGCAAGATGCGCGTCGCTAACAACAGGATTCAGAGAGGTAGTGACTGTTACCATTCCTAGAAGCACTTGAGCGATCAGCGCGACAAGGCTCGTTGTTGAGAGAGTAACGATATTGTCTGCCTCCCTGTATCTTGTCCAAGCCACGATGGCCATTCCAAGGATGAACACTCCAACTACAGAATTGAAGAGTCGATGCGTGAGCTCAATCACCACTTCGGGATTGTTTAGCGAGGGAAAGACCGCGCCCTTGCACAAGGGCCAGGATTCTCCACAGCCAAGGCCAGAATTGCTTGTTGTCACATACCCGCCGATGACGATAAGGATGTAGGTCGAAACGACGGAGCCGTACGCAAAGACCCGAAGAAGAGCGTCATTTCGCGTCCGGTCGTTGTGAGTCACGACAATCGACATCGGAGACCGAACGCGTGGTCGTATTTAGTCTACGCCTAGAACAAATCTTTCCGTTCGGAAAGCATCTTGCCGGCCATGCTTTCAAGAACCGATCTTGGGTCCCTACTCCTGACAACCCCACTTGCCACTAGAACCCCTTCAGATCCCAACTCCAGCGCCTTTGACACGTCCTCCGCAGTCGTAACTCCAGCACCGCACAGAACTTTCACGCTGGGATTCACTTTTCTGATCTGTTTTAGGCTCTCAGTAATCAGTTCCGGGCGAGCTTTTGAAATGGAAATGCCTGTTCCTATGAGTTCGGGAGGCTCGATCGCGATCATGTCGGGCAACATCCTCGCGATGTCGACGCTGGACTGTGTCGTATCTGCGCAGACAGCGGATACGAGATCAGCGTCGGAACACACTTTCACTGTACCAGCGATCTCAGATGTGCTGATCCTTTTTTCTGAATGATTGACCAGAGACCCCTCCGCACCCGCCGACCTGACGGCCTCGGCGAGTACGTGACCCGTGTACGCACCCGGTTTCACAGAATCTATGTGCTGGCTGAAGACCGGGATATCGACGGTTCTGGAGACGGGTTCGATATCAGTGAACTGCGGCGCTACAATGATTGTTACTCCCGTCTCCCTTGAGACGTTCTCTGCGATCTTCGCTAGCTCAATTGCGTGTTTGCCGGTCGCCTCGATGTAGGTCTTGAAGTTCACGACTAAGAGTAGTCCTCTCAGCGATTTCGCGAACCTAGCCCCCAGAGATCGAAACGGAGAAGAGGTGGGATCGAGTGTATGATCGAACTCTTATTCTGCGACAACCATCTGAAGCGCGCGGTCCACTTCCTTGCCGTTGAAGATGATTTCTCGCAGCGCGCTTGACATCTTCAAGGGGTCTGTATGCTGCCAGACATTCCTTCCAACAGCTAACCCTGTGGCTCCTGCGTCCATTGCACCCTTTACCTGGTTGAGAAACGTCTCGTCAGTCGGAGCCTTTGGGCCACCTGACATGAAGACCTTAGTGAGGCCCGCGGCTTTTACAGCCCATTTGAAACTTGTCTGGTCTCCTGAGTATTTGATCTTGACAGCGTCGGCTCCGATTTCAAGACCTGCTCGGGCCGCATATGAGACAATTTCGGGCGAGGTGTCGTTCTTCACAGCTTCTCCTCTAGGATAGATCCATGCAATAGCTGGTACTCCCTCCTCATGCGCGTCTTCTTGAATCTCGCCAAATTCTTGTAGCATAATATTCTCGTTGGCGCTCCCCAAGTAGATGGTATATCCGACTCCTTTGGCTCCGAGGCTGATTGCCTCCTCGACGCTGCAGACTTGTGAAGAGATAGGCTCGCCCTTCGGAAGGCTTGTCTTCCCGTTGAGTTTGATTATCAGAGGGATCTTGCTGTTGTAATATTTCTCAGCGATTCCCTTGTGTAGGACAACGCCGGTAAACTGTCCCTTAACGGCGATGTCAAGCACGTAATTGGGATCAATATTTTTCTCGTTGAAATCTGTAGATGGTCCATGTTCGAAGCCCTGATCGTAGGCGAGCAGTAGTCCTTTGCCGTTCTTCAGGAAGTTATCCATGGTGGCTTTTGTCATAATCATCGTCATGGCATGATTCAATCCTCCACATTAAACTAACTCTT
>Ga0209378_1000999_pt1 | contig 20330 bp, 21 predicted proteins | sample GraSoiAngelo_156_FD_186170 | JGI IMG/M metagenome (GOLD analysis project Ga0209378, IMG submission 186170) | Grasslands soil microbial communities from the Angelo Coastal Reserve, California, USA - 14_1009_13_40cm (SPAdes) (version 2) | ecosystem: Environmental > Terrestrial > Soil > Grasslands ...
GGCAAATCCTAACCCACCGGGCATTACACTGGCGCCATGGAAGCCATTGAAATCCAGACGGGAAGCAAGCCCGCAGCCTCGATCCTCTGGCTGCACGGGCTGGGCGCCGACGGGCACGACTTCGAGCCGATCGTGCCCGAGCTCAAGCTCGCGAAGCCGGTGCGCTTCGTGTTTCCGCACGCGCCGGTTCGGCCGGTGACGATCAACCAGGGCATGCGCATGCGCGCCTGGTACGACATCCTCCAGTTCGGCGGCGGGCCCGAGGACGACGCAGGCATTCGGGCATCCCAGCGCATGATGGAGCAACTCATCAAACAACAACCCGTTCCTGTTAATCGCGTGGTCATGGCCGGGTTCTCGCAGGGCGGCGCCATCGCGCTGCAGACTGCGCTGCGCTATCCGGAACGCCTCGCCGGCGTGCTCGCGCTATCCGCTTACCTGCCGCAGGCAGCAAGCCTGCAAAGCGAGAGAAGCCCCGCCAATCAGGGCATTCCGATCTTCATGGCGCACGGCCGCTACGACGACATCATTCCGCCGCGCCGCGCCGAAGAATCTCGCAAGCTGCTCGAGGCCGCCGGCTACCCCGTCGAGTGGCACGAGTACCCGATGCCGCATTCGGTGTGCGCGGAGGAAATCGCCGACATCGCGGCCTTTCTTGCGCGCATTGTCTGACGCAGAATAGCGCTCGATGGCAGCGGAGCAGGTTCCCGGCTACAGAATCGTGCACATGATCGGCCAGGGCGGCCAGGCGCAGGTTTACCTTGCCGAGCGCGAGGCGGACGGGCTGCGGGTGGCGCTCAAGGTCCTCGACAGCAAGCTGCGCCACGACCGTGTGTTTTTCGAGCGCTTCCTGCGCGAGTACAAGCTCCTTACGGCGCTGGAGAACGAGTTCGTGGTGCGCATCTACGACCAGGGCGTCACCGGCGATCGGGCGTACATCGCCATGGAGTTCCTGCCTTCCGGCACGCTCGCCTCGCGCATCCGCGAAGGCCTCGATTCGCACGCGGCGCTGCGCCTCGCCGCGCAGATCGCGCGCGCGCTCGATGCCATCCACAGCCAGGGCATCGTGCACCGCGACCTCAAGCCGACGAACATTCTGTTCCGCCCGAACGGCCAGCCGGTGATCGTCGATTTCGGCCTCGCTCGAGACCTCGCCGCGAGCTCCAATCTCACGGTCCAGGGCCAGCTGCTCGCCACGCCGCGCTACATGAGCCCGGAGCATTTCCTCGGGCAGCGGATCGATGCGCGCTCCGACCTGTACAGCATGGGGGCCATTTTGTATGAGATGCTCGCCGGCCAGAGGATCTACGAATCGGAGACCCCGGCGAGCATGATCGAGATGCACGTGAAGGGGCCGGTGCCGCGCCTGCCCGAGCGCCTGGCCGGCTACCAGCCGATCATCGACCGCCTGCTGGCGAAGAAGCCCGACGATCGGTTCCAGAGCGCGCGCGAGCTCTTCACGAGCATCGCAATATGAATCCCGGCGAGCAGCAGTATCTCGACCTGCTGGAGGAGCTGCTCGAGCGCGGCGCCCGCAAGTCGGACCGCACCGGGACCGGCACGCTCTCGGTGTTCGGCCGCCAGATGCGCTTCGCGCTCGAGGACAGCTTCCCGCTGCTCACCACCAAGAAGCTGCACCTGAAGTCGATCATCTACGAGCTGCTGTGGTTCCTGCGCGGCGAAACCAATGTGCGCTGGCTGCAGGAGCGCGGCGTGACGATCTGGGACGAGTGGGCCGACGAGAACGGCGAGCTCGGCCCGGTGTACGGCTACCAGTGGCGCCATTGGCGAACGCCGCAGGGCGGGGAGATCGACCAGATCGCCAGGGTCATAGAAAGCTTGAGAAAAAAACCGGAATCGCGGCGCCACATCGTGAGCGCGTGGAACCCGGCCGACGTCGAGCGCATGGCGCTGCCGCCTTGCCACGCGCTGTTCCAGTTCTATGTCGCCGAAGGCAGGCTGTCCTGCCAGATGTACCAGCGCAGCGCGGATCTTTTTCTCGGCGTGCCGTTCAACATCGCCTCCTACGCCCTGCTCACGCTGATGGTCGCCCAGGTCACCGGCCTCGAGCGCGGCGAGTTCGTCCTGACGCTGGGCGACGCGCACCTCTATCTGAACCACCTCGAGCAGGCGCGCGAGCAGCTCAAGCGCGCGCCGCGGCCGTTTCCGGGCATGCGGCTCAACCCGGAGGTGAAGGACCTCGCCGCGTTCCGCTTCGAGGACTTCACGCTGGAGGGCTACGACCCCCATCCGGCGATCAGGGCGCCGATCGCGGTCTGATCCGGCATGAAAAAAAGAGGGCCCGCCTCAGGGGGATAAGGACGGGCCCAGGGGAGGAGGCGATCTTTCGATCGTCCGCTAAAAGCTTCCTTGGAGCATCAGCTGGCCCAGATACAGGATCCCCGCCGCGGCGAAGCTGAGCACCAGCAGGTCGGAAAAGCGGTTCCGGTAGCGGGGCGAGTTCGAGCCGCGCGAAAACCACGCCAGCCCCGCGATCATGATCAGCGAGCCGAGCGAGGCGGCGCCCGCCGACAGGCTGCGCCCGAAAGCAAGCGCGACCCAGCCGTCGGGCGAGATGACCTTGTAGATAGTGCCGCCGATGCCGACGAGCACCAGCCCCACGATCACGAAGCCGAGCAGGTACTGGCCAAGCGCGTAGATTTCTTCCTTGTGCTTCAGCGCGTTCAGGTTCATCGCCCCCTCGTACAGCAACGCACGTGCCAGGTGTGGAATCCGTAGTGCGAACAGAGCCTTGGCTGTACAGATGGAACAGCATTTGTCGGGCTGTCACGACGGCGCGCAGCGCGTTCCTACGAAGCGCTTGATGCACAGGATCTTTCTCTGTCGCCCGGCAGCGACGCTTTGCAGCATTTTGACTTCGCCCAACGGCGCGGATAGGCTGCCCGTGGACGTCAATTAAAAACACACGGAGGTCACATGAAAACTGCTTGGGCAAGAACAATCTGCCGCTTGTTGGTGGTGTTGATGATCTGGACGCCCTTCCAGGTTGCGCAGGCTGCAATGATCAGTACCGATCAGGCCGTAACGTCCTCCTCCTCGGCCGACCGCGGCGCGGTGTTGAGCTTCATCAACCGCAGCGACGTGGCGAGTCAGCTGCAAGCCCTGGGCCTCGACCCGGCGAGCGCAAAAGACCGCGTGGCCGCGATGACCGACAACGAGGTGCAGTCCCTCGCCGGAAGAATCAACAGCATGCCGGCCGGCGCCGACTCCAGCGGCGTTGTGCTGCTGATCATCGTCATCGCCGTCATCTGGTGGGTCTGGAAACGCTAGCACTCCGCGGCCGCAAGGCCCGGAACGCCCGCTTCGCAGCGGGCGTTTTTGTTTGGGTCTGCGCCGCCCTGCTCTCCGGCTGCGCGAGCCTGTGGCCGCAGACCGCGCAGCTGCGCGAGGGCCTGCCGCCCGGCCTGCCCGAGCGGGTCGAGCTCACGCAGGTGCCTTTCTTCCCTCAGAGCGAGTACCAATGCGGCCCTGCGGCGCTCGCCATCGTACTGGCCAGCTTCGGCGTCAAGGTGACTCCGGAGGACCTCGTGCCGGAGGTGTACCTCCCCGAGCGCAAGGGCAGCCTGCAGATCGAAATGCTGGCGGCCGCGCGCCGCCACGGCATGGTTTCCTACCAGCTCGCGCCGCGTTTCGAAGACGTGCTGCGCGAGCTCTCCGCCGGCAATCCGGTCATCGTGCTGCAGAATCTGGGATTCGGGGGCGGCTGGCATTACGCGGTGGCGGTCGGCTACGACTACTCGTACGGCGAGCTCATCCTGCGCTCCGGAATAACCGAGCGTGAAACGCTTCCCTTCGGCATCCACGAATTCCTGTGGAAGCGCAGCGGCTACTGGGCGATGGTGGCGGTGCCGCCGGATCGCATCCCGGCGACCGCCGACGAGTCGCGCTGGCTCGCCTCGATCGCCGCGCTCGAGCGCGCCGGGGGAGCGGGCAGCGCCCGCACCGCCTACGCCGGCTTCCTGAAGCGCTGGCCGGGAAACATCAACGCCGCGGTCGGTCTTGCCAACGCCCACCACGCGCTCGGCGAGCTGCCGCAGGCGGAAGCGGTGCTGCGTCAGGCCGAGCGGCGCGACCCGGCATCGGTGGTGGTGCTCAACAACCTCGCGCAGACGCTGTCGGACCAGGGGCGCAACGAGGAAGCGCTGCCTTTCATCGAGCGCGCGCTGGCGGCCGGCGGGCCGTTCGCCTCCGCCGTCAGGGAAACTCGCGAACTCATCCGCAGCCGCCTGGCAAAACGAAACTAGCTTCCTTACCCGGCCCAGGATTTCGGGTCTAACGCCGCGAAGCCGGGCGGAAGCGGGCAATCCAGGGTCGCAGCCACCATGCGGATCAGCTCGGCTTCCGCAATTCGAAACACGCCGTCGGCGCCGGCGGCTTGCACGCACGCCTTCAGCAGGCCGGGCTTGGCAAACGGCGCGAGGTGCCGCAGACGCTCGAGCGCGCCGCCGATCGTCGCGCTGGTCATCTGCTCCGCCGCCAGGGGCGAGCGCCAGCCGAGCTTGAGCACGGCGGCGCCTTTCTCGAAGGCAGCCTGCACTTCGGCGCCCGCTGCGAGCGCGACCAGCGAGACGACGACGTGCGCGTCGGCAGCGACTTCCTCCAGCTTTTGAAACCGTGTCGAGATCGGCTGGCCGGCGCCCTCGCGCAATCGCTGGCGCAACAGCGTGAACAGCACCAGCTCGCGCAGCGTCACGCGCCGGTCCGACACCACGAAAGCGGCAAGATCCGCGAGGAAGCGGTCGCGCTCCGGCTGCTTCTGCGCCTTGATCGCAGGCACGGCGAGATCGGCGAGCATCAGCATGTGCGAGCGCGCCAGCGACTGCACGTACGGCTGAAGCCGGTTCGCCTGGCCGGCGAGCGCGAACATCGCGTCCTGCGCGCCCTCGGGCTGGCGCAGCGCCTCGCGCAGCGCTGGCGGCAGCTCGGCGAGCAGCCGAGCGGCAAAATCGATGGCCTTCGGAACCACATTGCCGGCGTCGTCGAGCACCGCGACTTCGCGCCGGATGCCATGCCGCGTGGCGCGGTAGTCGTCGCGCAGGAAGCGCGGATGCACGCGGCGGATGCGCTCCTCGATCGGCGGGTGCGTCGAGAAGCTCCACCAGCGCGACACCGCGAGAGCGAAGAACATGTGCGAAAACTGCTCGCTTTGCAGGGCGAGCACCGCGGTGGGCGCACGCAGGGCGAGGATCGAATCCAGCGCGCCCGCGATGGCCTCCGGGTTGCGCGTGAACTGCACGCTGGCCGCGTCGGCGAGAAACTCGCGCTGCCGCGAGATGGCGGCCTTGATCGCATCCGCGGCGAAGCTTCCCGGAAAGCCGATGAACGCGACCAGTGCCCCGAAGAGCGCGCTGATTGCGTCGGGATTGCTTTCTTCCCTCGGCACGCCCTTGGCTTGCCAGGCGGCGCGATACACCAGCTTCTCGCCCTGCTCGCTGAACCACGTCAGTCCGGCCAGGATGCCGACCAGCCGCAGGTTGAGCGCCATGTCTCCATTGAGGATGTGGCTGAACTCGTGACCCATGACGCCCTGCAGCTCCTCGCGCGACAGCTGCTCCAATGCCCCGCGGGTGACGATGATCACCGCCTGGTGGGGCGTGTGCCCGGCGACCAGGGCATTGATCGCGGTCTCGCGCTCCAGGAGATACACCGGCGGCACACTGATGCCCGAAGCGATCGCCATTTCCTCGACCACGTTGAGCAGCCGGCGCTCGGCCGGGCTGCATTTCCAGGGGTCGACATAGCGCGCGCCGAGCAGCCCGGCGACCGCCTCGCCGCCTTCGCTCAGCTGCCAGATGCGATAGGCCGAGACGGCGAGGATGCAGCCGCCGACGAGGGCGGCAATGGCGACGTAGATCTGCACCGGTGGCCGGAACAGCGCGGCGACAGCGCAGAAGCTCGCCAGCACCGACAATACCGCCAGCGCATACCAGAACACGAGCCAGCGCGTAGTGCGGCGCGCCTGCTCCTGCCGCTCGAAGAAATCCAAGCTAGCTGAACGAGACTTTCGGCACCCGGCGCTCGCCCGCCGACTCGGTCGCCTGCAGGAGCTCCGCGGCGAAGAAGCCGAACGCGCCGGCGAGCAGGTTGTCCGGGAAGGATTCCCGGCGCGTGTTGTATTCCATCACCGAGTCGTTGTAGGCCTGGCGCGCGAAGGCGACGCGGTTTTCGGTGCTGGTGAGCTCTTCCTGCAGGCCGAGCACGTTCTGGTTGGCCTTCAGATCCGGATACGCTTCGACCACCGCCAGCAGCCGGCCGAGCGCGCCGCCGAGCACGCCTTCGGCCTGCGCCAGGCCCTGCATCGCCGCGGCATCGCCCGGTGCCGCGGCGGCGCGCTGCGCGGCGCTCACCGCGTCGCCGCGCGCCCTGGTGACCGCCTCGAGCGTCTGGCGCTCATGCTGCAGGTAGCCCTTGACCGACTCGACCAGGTTCGGGATCAGGTCGTAGCGCCGCTTGAGCTGCACGTCGATCTGCGAGAACGCATTCTTGAAGCGGTTGCGCAGGACGACCAGCCGGTTGTAAACCGCGATCGCGAACAGCACCAGCGCGACTGCCACCGCCAACGCGATCCAGCCCCCTGCGCTCATGGTGATTCCTCCTGGTGGCCTACTATAGCGCATGCGTGCCGCCCTCTGCCGTGTGCTGCGCGCCGAGCCGCACGAGCTGAGCGCGCTGGCGTGGGCCTTCGCCTACTTCTTCCTGCTGCTTTGCAGCTACTATCTCCTGCGGCCGGTGCGCGACGCGCTGGCGGTCGAGGCCGGCACGGAAAAGCTGCAATGGCTGTTCACCGGCACGTTCGCCGCGATGCTGGCGCTCGTGCCGGCCTTCGGCTGGCTGTGCACACGCCTCTCTCGCGCTCGGCTCCTTCCCGTGGTGTACGCGTTCTTCGCGCTGAACCTGCTGCTGTTCAGCGCCAGGCTCGATGCGGCGGTGTTCTTCATCTGGCTGAGCGTCTTCAACCTGTTCGTGGTGTCGGTGTTCTGGAGCTTCATGTCCGATCTCTTCAGCGCAGCGCAGGCCGCGCGCCTCTACGGCAGCATCGCCGCGGGCGGCAGCTGCGGCGCCATCGCCGGCCCGTTGATCGCCGCCAGCACAGTATCCAAAGTCGGACTCACAGGTCTGCTGCTCATCTCGGCCGCGCTGCTTGCGCTCACCATCGTCTGCATCGTCATGCTCGGGCGCTGGGCGCGCGCGCATCCGCGCCCGGGCGATCCGCCGCCGGACGCGCCGATCGGGGGCTCGATTCTCGCCGGCGTGCGCGCGGCGCTTTCCTCGCCCTTCCTTCTCGCCATCTGCGGGTATCTTTTCTGCTATACCGCGCTGTCGACGGCGCTCTACTTCGCGCAGGTCGAAATCGTGCGCGATGCGGTCCCGGACGCCGCTGAGCGCACGCGCCTGTTTGCCGGCGTCGACCTGGCGGTGAATGCGCTGACCTTGCTGGTCCAGCTGTTCGCCTTCGCGCGGCTCAGCACGGCTCTGGGGCCGGCGTGGATGCTGGCCCTGATGCCGGTGCTGTCGCTCGCCGGCTTTCTGTGGCTCGGGGCGGCGCCGGTGCTCGGCGTGCTGATCGCCTTCGGGGTCGTGCGCCGCATCGGGGAATTCTCGATCTCGAAGCCGGCGCGCGACGCGCTGTTCACCGTCGTGCCGCGCGAGGAGCGCTACAAGGCGAAGAATTTCATCGACACGGTGATCTACCGCGGGGGCGACACGCTTTCGGGCTGGCTGCTGGGCGGCGTGCCGGGGCTCGCCTTCGTGGCCGCGGCGATTTCCGCCGCATGGATCGCGCTCGCCTTTTTCCTGGGCGGTAGAATGAAAACGTGGACCCGGGAAGACGCGCCGCGCTAGGCGTGCTTGCCGCGCTCGCGGCGGGCAGCGTGATGCCAGACGACACGAAGCAATTGATCCCGCGGCCCGTTCCCTCGACGCTCGAGCCACTCCCGGTGATCGGTATCGGCACCTGGCAGACGTTCGACGTCGGCGCCGGAGCCGCCGAGCGCGCGCCGCTGCGCGAAGTGCTGAAGGCCTTCGCGGCCGGCGGCGGCCGGGTCCTGGACTCCTCGCCGATGTACGGCGCGGCCGAGTCCGTGGCCGGGGACCTGATCGCCGAGCTCGGCCTGCGCGAGCGGCTGTTCATCGCAACCAAGGTCTGGACCAGCGGACGAGACGAAGGCATGCGGCAAATGGAGGAGTCGTTCCGCCGCCTGAAAGTGCAGAAGATGGACCTCATGCAGGTACACAACCTGGTGGATGTCTCGACCCACACGAAAACCCTCCTCGAGTGGAAACACAGGCAGCGCGTGCGTTACATCGGCATCACCCACTACACGTCGTCGGCTTATGCCGAGGTCGAGCGCTGGCTGAGGACGAAGCAATACGATTTCCTGCAGATCAACTACTCGCTCGGCGAGCGCGATGCCGAAAAGAACATCCTCCCTCTGGCGCGCGATCTCGGCGTGGCGGTGATCGTGAACCGGCCCTTCGCCGAGGGCGCGCTCTTCAGGCGTATCAAAGGGAAATCACTGCCGCCGTGGGCGGCGGAGCTCGGCATCGCCAGCTGGGCGCAATTTTTCCTGAAGTGGATCGCGTCGCATCCCGCGGTGACCTGCGCCATCCCCGGCACCGGCAAGCCGGAGCACATGCTTGACAACCTTGCCGCCGGGCGCGGCCGGCTCCCTGACGAAGCGCAGCGCCGCGACATGGCGCAATACTTCGACTCGCTTTAGAATCGGGCGCCTCGATGGGAGGAGGATCATGAGAAGGAGAATCTGCGCGTTCACGCTGTCGCTCGCCCTCGCCTCGAGCGCGCAGGCGGCGGACAAGGTCAAGGTCGGCTTCATCAGCACGCTCTCGGGCCCGAGCGCCGCGCTCGGGGTCGACATCCGCGACGGCTTCCAGCTCGCCGTGAAGATGAACGGCGGCAAGCTCGGCGGCCTGCCGGCCGAGGTGCTGGTCGGCGACGACCAGTTCAAGCCCGACGTCGGGCGCCAGATCGCCGAGAAATACGTCCGGCTCGACAAGGTCGACTTCCTCACCGGCTTCGTGTTCTCGAACATCATGCTCGCCGCGGTGCCGGTGGCGTTCGAAGCCAGGGTCATCTACGTCAGCCCGAACGCCGCGCCCTCGCCGCTCGCCGGCAGGCAGTGCAACCCGTATTTCTTCGTCGCTTCCTGGCCCAACGACGCCTACCACGAGGCCGCCGGGCAGCACGCCACCAACAAGGGCTACAGGAGCGCCTACCTGATCGCGCCGAACTACCAGGCCGGGAAGGATTCGCTCGCCGGCTTCAAGCGCTATTACAAGGGCAACGTGGCGGCAGAGGTCTACACGCAGCTCGGTCAGCTCGACTACTCGGCGGAGCTCGCGCAGCTGCGCGCCGCCAGGCCCGACGCGCTCTACATCTTCCTGCCGGGCGGCATGGGCATCAACTTCATCAAGCAGTTCGTCGCCGCCGGCCTGTCGACGGACATCCCGCTCATCGTGCCGGGCTTCGGCTCCGACCAGGACATCATCCGCCCGGTCGGCGAAGCGATGCTCGGGCTGTTCGACACCGCGCACTGGGCGATCGACTTCGACAACGCGGCGAACAGGCGCTTCGTCGCCGCGTTCGAAGAGGAATACAAGCGTCTGCCGTCGGTGTTCGCCGCGCAGGGCTGGGACACCGCGATGCTGATCGACTCCGGCGTGCGCGGGGTGAAGGGCAGGATCGCGGACGTCGAGGCGCTGCGCAAGGCGCTGAAGGCCGGCAAGTTCGAGTCGGTGCGCGGGTCGTTCAAGTTCAACCGCAACCAGTTCCCGATCCAGAACTACTACCTGCGCGTCGTCGGCAAGGACTCCCAGGGGCGTCTCGTCAACAAGACCATCGGCACCGTCTTCAAGGATCACGGCGACGCCTACGTGCAGGACTGCCCCATGAAGTAATTCGTTTTGTCCTGGATCCTGATCCTCGAGCAGACGCTGAACGGCCTGCAGTTCGGGCTGATGCTGTTCCTGCTCGCCGCCGGACTGACGCTGGTGTTCGGCATCATGGACATGATCAACCTGGCGCACGGCTCGCTCTACATGCTGGGCGCCTTCATCGCCTCGACGCTGGTGCAGGCGACCGGCTCGTTCGTCGCCGGCGTGCTGCTCGCCATCCCGGCGACGGCGATGCTCGGGATGGTCCTGGAAATCTCGGTACTGAGAACCCTGTATGCGCGCGACCACCTTTCGCAGGTGCTCGCCACCTTCGCGCTGATCCTGATCATCAACGAGCTCACGCGGCTCGCGTGGGGCTCGGACGCCGCGCTGCCGATGCCGCAGGCGCTCTCCGGGCCGGTCGAGCTGCTGCCCGGACTGCGCTACCCGGCCTACCGGCTGGTGATCATCGCGGTCGGGGTTCTGGTTGCTCTGCTTCTTTTCATTCTCGTCACGAAGACCCGCGTCGGCATGCGAGTGCGCGCCGGCGCGTCGAACCGCGAAATGGCGCTCGCCATGGGGGTCGACATCAAGACGCTGTTCACGCTGGTGTTCGGCGTCGGGGCGGGTCTGTGCGCGGTCGCCGGCGCGATGCTCGCGCCGCTGTTCGCCGTGCAGGTCGGCATGGGCGAGAACATCCTGATCCTCGCCTTCGTGGTGATCGTCATCGGCGGCATCGGCTCGATCCGCGGCGCGCTGGTCGGCGCGGTGCTGGTGGGCATCGTCGACACGATCGGCCGCGCCTTCCTGCCGATCCTGTTCGGCATCTTCTTCCAGCCGCGCGTCGCGAGCGCCGCCGGCCCGGCGACCGCCTCGGTGATGATCTACCTCCTGATGGCGGTGGTGCTCTTTCTGCGGCCGCGAGGCCTGTTTCCGGCGCGCGGATGAAACGCAGCATCGCGGTGTTCATCGTCCTCCTCGGCTTTCCGCTCGCCATGAGCTCGATCGACAACCTGTTCTACGTCAGCTTCGCCAGCCGCGTGATCATCTATGCGATCGCCGCCACCAGCCTGAACCTGGTGCTGGGCTACGGCGGCATGATCTCGTTCGGTCACGCGGCGTTCGTCGGCGCCGGCGCCTACGCCGCGAGCATCTGCATCGCCGAGGGCGTGACCAGTGCCTGGCTCGGCTGGCCGGCGGCGGTCGCCGCCTCGGCGCTCGCGGCGTGGCTGATCGGCGCGGTGTCGCTGCGCACGCGCGGCGTTTACTTCATCATGATCACGCTCGCCTTCGCGCAGATGGCGTTCTACCTCGTCAATTCGATGAAGGCGTACGGCGGCGACGAAGGCCTGACGCTGCCGCAGCGCGCCGAGCTGGGCCTGGGCCTCGATCTCGGCAACGAGTTGGTGTTTTACTACGTGGCCCTCTTGTTTCTCGCCCTTTCGCTCTACGGGCTCCACAGGGTCATGCAGTCCCGCTTCGGCAGGGTAGTGATCGCGATCCGCGAAAACGAGGCGAGGGCCGAGGCGATCGGCTTGCCGGTATACCGCTACCAGCTCGCCTGCTTCGTCATCGCCGGCGCGGTCGCCGGGCTCGCCGGGGCGCTCCTCGCGAGCCACGGCAAGTACGTCAACCCGAACGTGCTGCACTGGGTGCAGTCCGGCACGCTGATGATCATGGTGATCCTGGGCGGCGTCGGCCAGCTCTGGGGCGGGGCCATCGGGGCGTTCGTGCTCCTCGGTCTCGAGCATGTCATCTCCGACTACCCGATCCCCTGGCTCGCCGCCGTGGCGCCCAACTACCAGCAGCACGCCAACCTGGGCGTCGGCCTGGTGATGCTGGCGATCGTGCTGTTCGCGCCGCACGGCGTCGCCGGGCTGCTGTCGCGGAGGCGCGGTGCTTGAGCTGAGGCGCGTGTCGAAGCGCTTCGTCGGCGTCGTGGCCACCGACGACGTTTCGCTGGAGGTAAAGAGCGGCGAGGTCCATGCGCTGATCGGCCCCAACGGCGCCGGCAAGACCACGCTCATCAGCCAGATTTCAGGCAGTCTGCCTTCCGATCGCGGGGAGATCCGCTTCGACGGGCAGGACATCACGCGCGCCCGCCCTTACGAACGGGTGAAGCTCGGGCTTGCGCGCAGCTACCAGATCACGAGCATCTTCAAGCGCTTCACCGTGCTGGACAACCTTGCCCTCGCGGTGCAGGCGCGCAGCGGCTCGAGCTTCTCGTTCTGGCGGCCGGTGTCGCGCGAGACCGCGCTGAGCGATGAAGCCCGCACGATCGCCGGCGAAGTCGGATTGCAGGAAAAGCAGAACGCGCTCGCCGCTACGCTGGCGCACGGCGAGCAGCGCGCGCTCGAAGTCGGCCTCGCGCTCGCCACGCGTCCCAAGCTGGTGCTGCTCGACGAGCCGCTCGCCGGCATGGGGCCCGAGGAGGCGCAGCGCATGATCGCCCTGATCGACCGCGTCCGCTCGCGCGTCACGGTGCTCCTCGTCGAGCACGACATGGACGCGGTGTTTCGCCTCGCGAACCGCATCTCGGTGCTGGTGAACGGCCGCCTCATTGCGAGCGGAGCGCCTGAGGCAATCAAGGCGGACGAGCAGGTGAGAAAGGCCTATCTCGGCGACGAGGTTGCCGCCTGATGCTGCAGATTTGCAACCTGCAGACCGCCTATGGCCCGAGTCAAGTCTTGTTTGATATCTCATTTCAGGTGAAATCAGGAGAGGCAGTCACGCTCCTCGGCCGCAACGGCATGGGCAAGACCACAACCGTGCGCTCCATCATGGGCCTGACGCGCGCCAAAGGCGGAACGATCAGCTTCCACGGCAAGCGCATCGAGCGCGAAGCGCCCGATCGCATCGCGCGCTCCGGCATTGCGCTGGTGCCCGAAGGGCGGCAGATCTTTCCCAACCTCACGGTGCGCGAGAACCTGGTCGCGTTCGCCGGCAACCGCTCGGCCCGGACCGATCCCTGGACCCCGGGCAGAGTGCTCGAGTTTTTCCCGCGGCTCGCCGAGCGCGTGGACAACATGGGCAACCAGCTTTCGGGCGGCGAGCAGCAGATGCTCGCCATCGGCCGCGCGCTGGTGACCAACCCGCACCTGCTGATCCTGGACGAGGCGACCGAGGGGCTCGCGCCGCTGGTGCGCGAGGAGATCTGGAAGTGCCTCGAGCGGCTGCGGCAGGCGGGGCAGACGCTGCTGGTCATCGACAAGTACCTCGAGCGCCTGGTGAGGCTCGCCGACCGCCATACCATCATCGAGCGCGGCCGCGTCGCCTGGCAGGGCAGCTCGGCCGAGCTCGCCGCCGACCGCGGGTTGTGGCGCCGCTATCTTGGCGTCTAAATTAGTTTCGCAAAAACACCTGTGCGGGAGATGGTAAAGAGAAGCGGTCCTTTCCGGCCGGCTGCCCGCCGGACCATTCCGGGAAGGCAGCGGACTAAGAGATCGCCAAGCTCCTTGGCGTTCATGTCTTTGCCGGTGGCGACAAAGCCGCGCAGCTTTGCAGATTCGAGGAAAAAGGTAAGCGAAGCGAGACGTGCAGCTTCACGCTGCGCGGCGCTCGCAGCGGATGGCATTCTGAATCGCTTCGGGCGGGGCTGAGTACTCGCGTGCGAGGACATCAATATCGTCGCCCGCATCAAACCGTTCAGCAAGGATTGCGGTACGAACCCCGAAGCGATCGAGGACCGGACGACCGAAGGAGAGGCGCGGGTCGATCACAACATCGGCGCTCTCTGTCTTTTCACGCCGAGCAGGAAACAGCACGATCTTCTCCGGAACACCCTTGGGATCGCGATGCACTCGCTCTAACCTGTCGCGAATAATGTCGCGCATCTGGATTTGACCTTCTTGCGTAGCGCCAATGAGAGATCCCATCTTTTCAACAAACAAATCGATCCCGTCTGTCTCGAACTGCTCGTGAGCAAGGGGTCTCGTGGTGTTGAACGTGCGCCGCAAGTAGTCGACAGCTTTGCGAACCTTTGGCAGGGGAATTTCGTGTTCACGCCGAATCCCCGCAAGCACGAATGCTTCGACAAGGTTGATGAAGGACAGCTGACGCTCCTTCCGATCGGCAATGTCGATGACCGGCTTAAAAAACTTCGGCTGCTCGCCAACACGATAACGTTGTCCGAGCAACCACGCCCGAAGAGTAGACACGGGTAGCCGAAGATAGCCAGCGGCCTCAGGAATCCCGTAGGCCGGCATCTCCCTTAGGTCTCGGTCGTTGAAGATTTGTTTCGCCATGGTTGGAAGCTATCGGATCGGTACATTACCGGAAAACCAAGCGCGACGTCACGATTTGAATCACAGGTACCACGAAGGCCCCAGCTGTCCTACGATGGAGACTGGAGGACACGATCGGCATGGATTTTCGATGGCCGAAATCAAGGTCGGAGATCGAGCGAATTCATCGCGTGAGAAAGCGCGTTGCCGTCGAGCGCGCGATGCGCTCGCCTTTCCTCAGGAAAAGGATGCCGCAGGTCGACCTGGAGCGGCTGGATGATCCAGAGGTCTGGAGAAAGATACCTATCCTCACCAAGGAGGACCTCAGGCAGATCCCGCCGGAGCGCTTCCACGACGAGTTCTGCATCCAGCCGCGCACCAGGGTGGTCGAGTACTGGCGCTCGGGCGGCGCCACCGGGCGGCCGCTCTTCTATCCGCGCTCGGCGGAGGACATGCGGCACAACATGCTGATCTTCGAGCGCGCCTGGGCGCTGATCGGCGCGACGGCGGACGACTGCGCGCACATCTCGTTTCCCCTGGGCGTACACCCTGTCGCGCATCTCTATGCGCGCGCGGCGATCAACCTGGGCATCGGCACCGTCTGGTGCGGCGCGGGCACCAACACGCCTTCCGAGACGCAGCTCGAGCTGATCGACCACCTCAAGCCGAGCGTCTGGATCGGCATGGCGAGCTATGGGCTGCATCTTGCGAACCTGGCGGAAGCAATAGGCTTCAACCTGAAAGACAGCTCGGTGAAAAAGATCATCGTCGCGGCCGAGCCGCTGTCCCCGGTGAAGCGCGAGAAGCTGGAGCGCGCCTGGGGTGCCGAGGTGTTCGACCACTTCGGCATGACCGAGGGCGCGCTCGTCTCGGGCGAGGCGCTCGGCCACCATGGCCTGCACGCTTTCGCCGACATGTACTTCCTCGAGGTGATCGACGAAACGACCGGCGCGCCGGTCGCCGACGGGGAAGTCGGCTCGCTCATCGTCACGCCGCTGTGGAGCAACAGCATGACGCCGTTCCTGCGCTGGAGCTCGGGCGACCTCGTCAGCCTCAGCTCGCAAGGCGAGGGCGACGGCCCCTGGTCGGTATATCCGGTGATGCGGCACGCGCGCCGCACCGTCGGCTTCTTCAAGGTGCGCGGCGTCAACATCAACCATTCCGACCTGGAGGACACGATGTTCCGCGATCCCGAGGTGGTCGACTTCCGGGCGGAGCTCTTAAATGAAGGTAACAATGACGTGCTTCACCTCCACGTCGAAATGAGGGCGCAGGCCAAGGAGCGCGTAATCGACGTCATCAAGAAAACCTTCCAGGTGACCCCACAAGTGACGCTGCTCGAGCGCGGCACGATCGCGCGCGAGTTCGAGGCGAACATCAAGGCGCCGCGCTTCGTCGACAGGCGCGGCTGAAATGCAGAGAGGAAGATCTGGCCTGTGAGGATCACGGCCTTCTGGCTTGCTGCCATCCTGAGCGCCGGGTTGGCTCATGCGCAGGGCCGCGACGCCTATCCGTCCAGGCCGGTGCGCATGATCATTCCTGCCGCCCCGGGCGGCAATCCGGACGTGCTCGCGCGCATGCTGGCGAAGAAGCTCGCGGACACGTTCGGGCGAGCTTTCGTAGTCGAGAACATGCCCGGCGCCGGCGGCGTGGTAGCGGCGGAGGCCGTGGTCAAGACGCTGCCCGACGGCTACACGCTGTTTTTCGGCGATTCGGGCGCGCTTGCGATCAACGTCGCGGTGAACTCCGGCATCAGCTTCCACCCGCTGCGCGATTTCACGCTGATCACGGCGCTCGCCTCCGTGCCGACGGTGCTCGTCGTCAACCCCTCGGTGCCTGCTGCGTCGCTGCAGGAGTTCGTCGCGCTCGCGAAGTCGAGACCGGGACAGCTGGCGTTCGGCTCGGCAGGCAACGGCTCGATCCACCATCTCACCATGGCGATCTTCGCCTCGCGCGCGGGCATCGAGCTGCTCCACGTCCCGTACAAGGGCGGCACGGCGCTGGTCGCTGCGGTGCTCGGCGGAGAGGTTCAGTCGGGGTGGTCCGGCATTCCGAACGTGCTGCAGGCGATCAGGACGGGCCGCTTGCGCGCGCTGTGCATCAGCACCGCGAGGCGCTCGGCGTCGGTGCCCGATGTGCCGACCGCCGCCGAGCTCGGCTTCCCCGGTTTCGACGTCGCTACCACCATCGGCCTGCAGGCCGTCGCCGGCGTTCCGGCGCAGATCGTGGCGCGGCTGCAGGCCGCTTTTGCCGCGGCCCTGCGCGATCCCGACATCGCCGAGCGCATGTCAAACCTCGGCATGGAGCTCGCCGAGAACGGCACCGAGAGCTACGTCCGCTATGTGAGGCAGGACCTCGAGCGCTACGCCGCCGCGGTAAAGCTGCTGGGAGGGAAGGTGCAGTGAGCGGCCTGGCAACCGCGCGCACCGACGTCGTCGGCAGCCTGCTGCGCCCGGCGCGCTGGAAGGAGGCGCGCCTGCGCCTCGACAGCGGGCTGATGGACCGCGAATCCTTCGCCAGGCTGGAGCTCGATTGCGTCAGGAAAAATCTCGAGCTGCAGGAAGGCGCGGGCCTGGACGTCGTCACCGACGGCGAGATCAGCCGGCTCAATTTCCAGGACAGCTTCGGGCTTTCGGTGAGCGGCTACGACAGCGGCAGCGGCGAGAGCATCGGCTCGCAGGAGAACCGCAGCGCGGGCGGCACGCCGCTCAGCCGCTGGGAGATTCCCGATCTCGCCGGCCCCGGCACCCCGGTGATCCATCGCCGGCCGGTCAGGCAGCGCCTGCAGCTCACGCGCAATGTGCCGCTCGAGGAGTATCTGCGGGTGGCGCCGCTCGCGAAACGGCCCGTGAAAGTGACGCTCATCGGGCCAGACCGCGTCGCGCAGCGCTTCGATCATGAGCGCTCCAGGGACGTCTACTCCGGCCTGGATGATTTCGTGCAAGACGTGGTGGCGATCCAGCGAGCGATGGTGAAGCAGCTCGTCGATGCCGGCTGCCGCTACGTGCATATCGATGCGCCGGGCTATACGGCCTACGTCGACGAGCCCTCGCTCGCCGCGATGCGCGCGCGCGGCGAAGACCCGTGGCAGAACTTCGCGCGCTCTCTCAAGGCCGACGCCGCGCTGGTCGCGGGCTTTCCCGGCGTCACCTTCGGTATTCACCTGTGCCGCGGCAACCAGCGCAGCATGTGGCATCGCGAAGGCAGCTATGACGCGATCGCCGAACGGCTGTTCAACGAGCTGCCGCACCAGCGCTTCCTGCTGGAGTACGACAGTCCGAGAGCCGGCAGCTTTGCGCCTTTGCGCTTCGTGCCGAGAGACAAAATCGTCGTGCTCGGGCTGGTGAGCACCAAGGTGGCGCGGCTCGAGCCGGTCGACGAACTCAAGCGCCGCATCGACGAGGCGGCGAGATTCGTCCCGCTTGCAAACCTCGCCCTCAGCCCGCAATGCGGCTTCGGCTCCGATGTCGTCGGCAACCTCGTGAGCGAAGACGACCAGAAGCGCAAGCTCGAGCGCGTGGTCGAGACCGCCCGGCAGGTATGGCGATGACCAGCCTGCAATGCGGCATTTTCGACTGGATCGAGGCTTCGCAGCGCACGCCCGGCGAGGTGTACGAGCACAAGCTCGAGCTTGCAGCCGCGGCCGACCGCGCCGGCTTTCACGCCTACCTGCTCGCCGAGCACCAGGGCACGCCGCTCTCGATCGACGCCTCGCCGAGCGTGCTGCTCTCGGCGATGATCCAGCGCACGAAACGCCTGCGCCTGGGCGCGCTCACCTTCTGCCTGCCCTGGTACAACCCGTACCGCTTCTACAACGAAGTCTGCATGCTCGACCAGCTCTCGGGCGGCCGGCTCGAGCTTGGCGTGGGTCGCGGCGTTTCGCCCATCGAATCCCTGGTTTATGGACTGAAAAGCATCGAGGAGTCGCGCGCCCGCTACCGCGAGACGCTCGACATTTTCTTTGCTGCCTGCCGCAGCGATGTCCTCGACTACCAGGGCCAGGACGTGGAGCTTTACAACAAGCCGGTGCAAAAGCCGTATCCACCCCTCTGGTTCCCCAGCAGCAACCGCGATTCCATCGAGTTCACCGCGAGGCACGGCTATCACACGGCGCTCCTCGCTCGGCTCGCAGACTGCAAGCCGCTTTTCGAGCGCTACCGCGAGCTCTGGGAGCAGCACCGGAACGATCCCGGCCGCCACAACGCGCACGTGGCGGCGCCATTCCTCGCCAGGACGCTGCACATGGTCATCGCCGAAACGGACGCCGAAGCTGAAAGGCTGGGGCTCGAGGCGCACCGCAAGTGGTCGAGCCACATCCATCATCTGACGCGCAAGCTCGGCCGCCCGGACGTGCACAACACGGAGCCCTACGCCGCGGACACAGTGCACCCGCTTGTCACCGGCACGCCGCGCACCGCGCTCGAGAAGATAAGCGAGGTTCTCCAGAAAACTGGAGCGAACTATCTTCTCGGCGTCTTCTCCTTCGGCGATCTGGCGCCGCAGCACGCCATGCGCTCCCTGGAGCTGTTCAGGAGCGAGGTCATGCCCAGGCTCAAAGCCTGAAGATGCGCCGGGCGTTGCCGCCGCGCACGGCGTCGCGCTGGGCAGGCGGCAGCGCATCGACGCGCGCCAGGCAGCCTTTCATGTCGCCGATGTTGTGCGGGTAGTCCGAGCCGTACAGCAGCTTGTCTTCCCCACCGACGCCGATACAAAGCTGCAGCGATTCCTGCTGGAACACCACGCTGTCGTAGTAAATTCTCTTCAAGTAGAAGGAAGGCTTTTGCGAGATGCGTTCCCTGCAGGCGGGCATGTTCTCGAAGCAGATGTCGAGGCGCCCGGCGATGTAAGGCAGCGTGCCGCCGCCGTGCGCTGCGATGAGCTTCAGATTCGGGTAGCGTTCGAAGAAGCCGTCGAAGATCATGCGGCTCACCGCGAGCGAGGTGTCGAACATGAAGCCGACCGAGGCGATCAGGTTGTAGCTTGCGACATCGAGCTCCTTCGTGCCCGCTGGCGCGGTGGGATGGACCAGCACCGGCAGGCCGCGCCTGTCGATCTCCCGCCAAATAGGGCTGAAAATCCTGTCTGTCAGCGAGGCGCCGTCGATATTCGCCAGCACCATGACGCCCACCGCGCCCAGCTCGTCGCAGGCACGCTCGAGCTCCGCCAGCGCGAGCTTCGAGTGCTGCCAGGGCAGCGAGCACATGAAGCGGATCCGCTGCGGGTAGCGCTTCTGCTGCGCGGCCATGTCGTCATTTATTAGTTTTGAAGCAAATAAACCTATTTTCGCGGAGCCCCAGTAGACATTGGGGCTGGTGAGCGTGACGATGGCAACGTCGACGCCGGCCTCGTCCATCGCCCGGATGCGCGCTTCGTAGTCGAACATCCCGGGCGTGAGCGTCATGAAGGGCGCGCCGTCGCGGTGGATCCCGGTCTGCCCTCCCTTGACCTTCCTTACCTTGTAGCGACCGCCATGCCTTTTCAGAAGCCTGAGCCAGGCTTCATTCAGCATGTGGGTATGGACGTCGATGACTTTCATGGCGTGTGATACTAAGGCACATGATCGTGCGTAAAAAGCTCGACATCGGCTGGACCGATATCGCGTTCGGCCTCGGCGCCTGCCTGCTGCCCGGAGATGCGCAGGCCGCGCAGAAGCGACTCGAAGCGGCCTGGTCGCCGGCCGGCGATGCAATCGCCTGCCTGTCGGTGCGAACCGGCTTCGACCTGCTGCTCGCGGCGCTCGCGCTGCCTGCGGGAAGCGAGATCCTGGTGTCGGCGATCACCATAGGCGACATGGTCCGCATCATCGAGCGCCACGGCCTGGTGGCGGTGCCGATCGATCTCGACATGGCCAGCCTGTCGATTCGCGCCGAACTGATCTCCGAGCATGTCACTGCGCGCACCAGGGCGATCGTGGTGGCGCATCTGTTCGGCAGCCGCATGGCCATGGAGCCGATCAGCGCCGCCGCGCGCCGCCACGAACTGCTTGTGATCGAAGACTGCGCGCAGGCGTTTGCGGCGGACGGCTACCGCGGATCTGCGCAGAGCGACGTGAGCCTGTTCAGCTTCGGGCCGATCAAGACCGCGACCGCGCTGGGTGGCGCGCTGCTGCGTGTCAGCGATGCCGGCCTGCGCACCGCAATGCTAGCCAGGCAGCGCAAGTATCCCGCGCAGCGCCGCGCGGCTTACGTGCGCAAG
>Ga0209378_1001001_pt1 | contig 20279 bp, 19 predicted proteins | sample GraSoiAngelo_156_FD_186170 | JGI IMG/M metagenome (GOLD analysis project Ga0209378, IMG submission 186170) | Grasslands soil microbial communities from the Angelo Coastal Reserve, California, USA - 14_1009_13_40cm (SPAdes) (version 2) | ecosystem: Environmental > Terrestrial > Soil > Grasslands ...
AGGTGTCGCCGTTGGTGGAGAGCACTTCGAACTGCTTCTCGCCCTCGACGTCCGCGATCTCGATGATCGAGATGTCGAACGTGCCGCCGCCCAGGTCGTAGACGGCGATCTTCATGTCCTTCCTGCCAGCCTTGTCGAGGCCGAAGGCGAGCGCGGCCGCGGTGGGCTCGTTGATGATGCGCTTGACGTCGAGCCCCGCGATGCGGCCCGCGTCCTTGGTCGCCTGGCGCTGCGAGTCGTTGAAGTAAGCCGGGACGGTGATCACCGCCTCGGTGACTTCCTCGCCGAGATAGTCCTCGGCGGTCTTCTTCATCTTGCGCAGGATCTCCGCCGATACCTGCTGCGGCGCGATCTTCCTGCCGCGCACTTCGACCCACGCGTCGCCATTGTCGGCGCGCACGATCTTGTAGGGCGAGAGCTTCATCGCCTTCTGCGATTCCGGGTCATCGTATTTCCGGCCGATGAGGCGCTTGACCGCGTAGACGGTGTTCTTTGCGTTGGTCACCGCCTGCCGCTTGGCCGGCGCGCCGACCAGGATTTCGCCGTCCTCGGTGTAAGCGACAATCGAAGGCGTGGTACGCGCGCCTTCCGAGTTCTCGATCACCTTGGGCTTGCCGCCCTCCATGATCGCGACGCACGAATTGGTGGTGCCGAGGTCGATGCCGATGATTTTTGCCATGGGAATGCCCTTAATCTAAATCTATGTCGGATATGGGGTTTCGGTCGTCGTTTTCAAGCTGCTTGGCGACCGTGACGAGCGCCGGACGCAGCACGCGATCATGCAGCGTGTAGCCTTTCTGCATGAGCGAGACCACGGTATTCGGTTCGCAGCCGGGCGCTTCCATCGCCGCCATCGCATGGTGGCGATGGGGGTCGAAACGCTCGCCCTTCGCCGGGCTGATTTCCCGGACGTTGGCGCGCTCGAGCGCCGCCCCGAGCTGCTTCAGGGTCAGCTCGACCCCGTTGCGCAGGGCCTCGCGGCTGGTGTTTTCGCTGCCGAGCGCAGCCTGCAGGCTGTCGAGCACCGGCAGGAGCTGCTCGGCAAAACGCTCCAGCGCATACTTCTGCGCCGCCGATGCCTCTGCCTGCGCGCGCTTGCGGGCGTTTTCTGCGTCTGCCACTGCGCGCATCATGGCGTCGCGCTGCTGCTCCAGCTTGGCCTGTGCCTCGGCCAGCAGCTCCGCGAGCGGCTTGTCTTGGCTTTGGGACTGGTCGGTCTGCATGTTCTGCTCTTGCATGCCATCGAATTGGGGATGGGCCCCGAAGCTTTCAAGCTGGGCTTGGCGGCCTCTGCAAAACTCTTAAGTTACGGAATTTATGAAAAAACCAGTCAAGTATATATGGCTCGCGCTGGGCGGGGTCGTGGCCTTCCTGGTGGCGGTGGTCCTCGTCTTTGCGCTCGCTTTCGACCCCAATCGCTACAAGGACGACATCGAGCGCATGGCCAGGGAGCGGACCGGGCGCACGCTGAGGCTGGAGGGCGAGCTCAAGCTCGCCTTCTTTCCGAGCCTGGGCGCGAGCGTCGGCGGGGTGACGCTGTCCGAGCGGGGCAGCAATCGCGAGTTCGTCGCGCTCCAATCGGCGCACGCCGCGGTGAAACTGATGCCGCTGCTGCACGGGCAGGTGATCGTCGACGCCGTGCGCCTGTCCGGCCTCAAGGCACAGGTCGTCAAGAACAAGGACGGTACCTATAACTTCAGCGACTTGCTGGAAGGCGGCGAGGCAAAGCCCGCCGCCAAGCCGGCGCCGGAGAAAAAGGGCAAATCCGCGCCGGTGAAGTTCGACATCGCCGGCATTACCGTGGACCGCGCCTCGATCCTTTACCGCGACATGAGCTCCGGGCAGGAAATCTCGCTCACGGACGTAAAGCTGCATACCGGCCGCATCGCGGAGAATGTCCAGGACAAGATCGAGCTTGCGGCAGCGGCCAAACGCAACCAGCCGCTGCTCGAAGCAAAGGTCGCGCTGAACGCGACCTATTCGCTGAAGCCCGACGCCATCGGACTGGACTTCACCGCCAAGCTCGACGACTCCAACGTCAAGGGGAAACTGAGCATGGCGCGCGCCGCCCAGCCCTCTTACAGCTTCGACCTCACGATCGACCGCATCAACCTCGACCGCTATCTCGCCGTTTCGGAGAAGAAGAAACCGGCAGCGGGCAAGCAGGAGCCGCCGAAAAAGGAAGAAGCTGCGCAGGACGCTCCGGTGGACCTGTCGGGGCTGAAGGGCCTCAACGCGAAAGGCCAGCTGCAAGTCGGGGCGCTGCAAGTGCAAGGGCTAAAGCTCTCGAACCTCAAAGCCCAGCTCAAGGCGGCCGATGGCCGCGCCGAGATCAACCCGCATTCGGCGAGCCTGTACGAGGGCGAGCTGAGCGGCGCCCTGTCCCTTGACGGCAACGCAAACCGCATCGCGCTGAAGGAGACTCTCTCGAACGTGTCGATCGGCCCGCTGCTCAGGGACGTCGCGCAGCAGGATCGCCTGGAAGGAAAGGGCAATGTGGCGCTCGACGTCGCCGCGGCGGGAGCGACGGCGGGAGCGTTGAAGCGATCGCTTTCCGGCGCCGCGAACGTGCGCCTGCGCGACGGCGCGATCAAGGGCATCGACATTGCCGGGCTGCTGCGCAAAGCGCGCGCCGCGGCCGGCAGGCAGTCGGGGCAGGCGGCCGACAGCAAGGAAAGGACCGACTTCTCGGAGCTTTCCGCGAGCTTCTCGATCAAGAACGGCGTCGCGCACAACGAGGACCTCGACGTCAAGTCGCCGCTGCTGCGCATCGGCGGCAGCGGCGACATCGACATCGGCAGATCGGCCATCAGCTACGTGGTCAAGGCTTCCGTCGTCGGCACCACCAGTCTCACCGTGCCGGTGAAGCTGGCCGGCCCCCTCGACGCGATGAAGTACGAAGTCGACTACCGCGCGGTGGCCGGCGACTTGGCGAAGAGCAAGGTCGGGGACAAGGTCCGGGACCGGCTGAAGGGCCTGCTCGGGCGCTAGCCGAGCGCAAGCCGCTCGAGCGCCGCGATCCACTCCGGCGATTCGTTCAGGCAGGGAACGAGGTGAAACTCGCGGCCGCCGGCCGCGAGGAAGGCCTTGCGCGCGGTGATGCCGATTTCCTCCAGCGTCTCAAGGCAGTCGGAAACGAATCCGGGGCAGACGACGTCTACCCGTTTCGTTCCGGCCTTGGCCATGGCGACCAGCGTCGGCTGCGTATAAGGTTGCAGCCACTCGGCGAAGCCGAAGCGCGACTGGAACGTCGCGCGCCACGCGCCTGCGTCCAGGCGCAGCCGGTCTGCCAGCAGTGTTGCCGTGGTCCGGCACTGCGCTGCGTACGCTTCGGCGCCGCGCCTGGGGAGTCCGTGAAAGCTCATGACCAGCATCGGACCGTCGCCGTGCCGCTGCCAATGCCTGCGGACGTTGGCAGCGAGCGCCTCGATGTACGCCGGATGGTCGTGGAAGTGTTTGACAAAAGATGCATTCCTCGGAAGAAGAGCCAGCACGCTGCCGGTCGCGCTGTCGGAGTATTGCGGATAAAGCGGAACCACCCGGTCGAATTGCCTCACCGGGTCGATGGCTGGCTCGCCATAGCGCATCGCGAATTCGACTCGAAGCCCGGTTTTTTCCGAAAGCAGCCTTGCCTGCCGGGCGGTATGCACGGCGAGCGGCGAGCCTTCGGCAGTCCAGATCAAGGCGTATTTCTCGGCCGAGCGCGCCGGGCGCAGGTTGAGCACGATGCCGTGCAGGATCGGCAGCCAGAACCAGCGCGGCAGCGAGATGACGCGGGGATCCGAGAGAAATTCGGCGAGGTAGCGGCGCACCGCCGCACGCGTAGGCGCCGACGGCGTGCCGAGGTTGACTAGAAGAATGCCGCTCAGTGTTGCGACAGCGCGCTGGAGAGAAGCTTCGCCGTCACGTCGACGATCGGGATGACGCGGTCGTAGGCCATGCGCGTCGGGCCGATCACGCCCACCGTGCCGACGACCTCGCCGTCGACCTTGTAGGGCGCGGTCACCACGCTGACGTCGTCGGGGGCGGTGACGCCCGACTCGCCGCCGATGAAGATCTGCACGCCCTGGCCGCGCAGCGACACGTCGAGGATCTGGAACAGCGAGGTCTTGCGCTCGAACAGCTCGAACAGCTGCTTGAGCCGCGACATGTCCTGCGACAGCCCCTGCACCGAGAGCAGGTTGTGCTCGCCCGAGATCACGTACTGTTCGCCGCCCTCGGCGAGCGCGCGGTTGCCGGCATCGAGCGCGGCGCTCATCAGCTTGATCAGGTCCTGCCCGATCTCGCGCAGCTCGCCCTGCAGCCGCGCGCGCACGTCCTCGAAGCTCTGGCCGGAATAGTTCTGGTTGACGTAGTTGGCGGCTTCGACGAGCTCGGAGGCCGAGAAGTCGCGCTCGGTGAAGAGAATCCGGTTCTGCACGTCCCCATCGGTCGTCACGACAATGAGCAGGATGCGCTTCTCGGACAGCCTGAGGAACTCGATGTGCTTGAAGGTGACGGCGTGGCGGCGCGGAGTCATCACCACGCCGGCGAACTGGGTCAGCTGCGAGAGCAGCTGCGAAGCCGCGTGGATCACGCGCTGCGGGTTGTCGGGATGCAGCTCGCCCTCGAGGCGATCCAGCTCGCGCGTCTCGAGCGGCTTCACCACCAGCAGCGTATCGACGAAGAAGCGGTACCCCGCCGGAGTCGGCACGCGGCCGGCCGAGGTGTGCGGGCTGGCGATGAATCCCATGTCTTCCAGGTCCGACATCACGTTGCGGATCGTCGCCGGCGACAGGTCGAGCCCGGAGTGCTTCGACAGCGTGCGCGAGCCGACCGGCTGGCCCTCGGCGATATAGCGCTCGATCAGGGTCTTGAGCAGCACCTGCGCACGCTTGTCGAGCATGGAAATCATTGTACACTCGAGCGCATGCCGCACGCCGCAGTCAGGCCGAGCTTCGGCCGCGTCGCCCTGATCGGCAAGCTGCGCAGTGCCGAGATCGCGCAGTCGCTGCGGGAGCTGCGCGCGATGCTCGAGCAGCGCGGCTGCGAAGTGCTGATCGAGCGCGAGACCGCGTCCGACCTGGGCCTGCGCGGCGTCGACTATGCGGCGATCGGCGCCGAGGCCAAGCTCGCGATCGTCGTCGGCGGCGACGGCACGATGCTCGCCGCGGCGCGCAATCTCGTGCGCCACCACGTGCCCCTGGTCGGCGTGAACCAGGGCCGCGTCGGTTTCATGACCGACATCGGCCACGACGACATGCGCTCCGGCATCGGCGCGATTCTCGAGGGCAGGTACAGCATTGAAGAGCGGGCGCTGCTGGAAGCTGAAATAAGAAGAAATAATAAATCGATCCTGCAGACCATCGCGCTCAACGAGGCTGTCGTCGGCAAGGGCTCGCAGGGGCGGCTGATCGAGTTCAACCTGCTGATCGACGGCGAGTTCGTCTACACCCTGCGCGCCGACGGCGTGATCGTCGCTACGCCGACCGGCTCGACCGCCTACGCGATGTCGGCGCAGGGCCCGATCCTGCATCCCGCGGTGCCGGCGTTCGCGCTGGTGCCGCTCAACCCGCACACCCTTTCCGCGCGCCCGGTGAGCGTGAGCGACCGCATGATGATCGAGATCGTGCTGGTGCGCGCGCTCGACGCGCGCGCGCATTTCGACGGCTTTGCGCTCGCCGACATGCAGCAGGGCGACCGCCTGCTGCTCAAGCGCTCGGCGGACGCGGTGCGCTTCGTGCACCCGCCGGGCTACAGCTACTTCGCCACGCTGCGCGAGAAGCTGCGCTGGAGCGAAGTACTCGAGAAGAACCGCGACCTGGAGTAGGGCCGTGCTGCGCGCGCTCGACATCCGGGGGTTCGTGCTGATCGAGGAATCATCGGTCGATTTCGCCGACGGATTCACCGTGCTCACCGGCGAAACCGGCGCCGGCAAGTCGATGCTGGTGGACGCCATCGAGCTGCTCGTCGGCGGCCGCGGCGATGCTGCGGCGGTGCGCGGCGGTGCCGAGCGGGCGGAGCTGGCGGCCGAATTCGATGTCGATCCCAGGGGCGCGCTGGCGGCGTGGCTCGCCGAGCGCGACCTGAGCGGCGACCCGGGCCAGGTCATCCTGCGCAGAACCGTCGATGGCTCAGGCCGCTCGCGCTGCTTCATCAACGGCCATGCCGCCACGCTGGCCCAGCTGAAAGAGGCCGGCGAATACCTGGTCGACATTCACGGCCAGCACCTGCACCAGTCGCTGCTGCGCGCCGCCGCGCAGCGCGACCTGCTCGATGCGCAGGCCGGGGCCGAGCCGCTCGCCTCGGACGCCCGCAACTCCTATCGCGACTGGAAGCGGCTCGAGGCAGTCGCGACGGAGGCGCAGAAGAATTACGCGGCAAGGGAGGCCGAGCGTGCGGAGATTCAGGACCGGGTCACTGAATTGAAAAGAATTTCCCCCTTGGAGGGAGAATGGGAGCGCGTCGCCGCCGAGCATGCCCGCCTGCAGCACGGCTCGAGCCTTCTCGCCGGCGCGCAGTCGGCGCTCGAGGCGCTGACCGAGTCGGAGGGCGCGGCGCTGGCGCAGCTCGGCGCCGTGGCGAGCCGCCTGCGCGCGCTGTCGGCGCACGATGCGCGCCTCGGGCCGATCGTCGAGCTGGTCGAGTCCGCCGCAGCGCAGGCCGGCGAGGCGGTGCGCGAGCTGCGCCATTATGCGTCGCGCGTCGATCTCGATCCCGACGCGCTGCGCGCGGTCGAGGATCGCATCGAGGCGCTGCACGCCGCCGCCCGCAGGCACAGGGTGAGGCCCGAGGACCTGCCGCGGCGGCACGCGGAGCTGGAAAATCGGCTCGCGGAGCTCGAACTGGCCGTCGATCCCCAGGCGCTGCAGCGCGAAGTCGCCGCCGCGCGGCTGCGTTACGAGGCCGCGGCGAAGAAGCTCACGGCTAGGCGCCAGCATGGCGCGCAGGCGTTTTCGAAGGCGGTGACGGCGGGCATGCAGCAGCTCGCGATGGCGGGCGGCAGGTTCGAGGTGTTGCTGAACAAGCTTGACGAACCCGGCGCGGCGGGGGCCGAAGAAGTCGAGTTCCAGGTCGCCTCGCACCCGAGCCTGCCGCTGCGCCCGCTCGCGCGGGTCGCCTCGGGCGGCGAGCTCTCGCGCATCAGCCTGGCGATCCAGATGGTCGCGGCGAAGGCTTCGCCGGTCGGCACGCTGGTTTTCGACGAGGTCGATGCCGGCATCGGCGGCAGCGTCGCCGAGACGATCGGCAAGGCGTTGCGAAGCCTCGGCAAGGAGCGCCAGGTGCTCTGCGTCACCCACCTGCCGCAGGTCGCCGCCAACGGCGATCAGCAGTGGCTGGTCGTGAAATCAGCTTCCAGGGGGAAAGTGAACGTACAGGCTTCACTTCTAAATCGCGCGGCGCGGATCGAGGAACTGGCGCGCATGCTAGGGGGATCGGAAACCACGGCGCGCAAGCACGCCGCGGAGCTTCTGGACGCCGGCTAGGCCGGCCGATAGGGACAGTCCTGCTTGATGCAGTCGGCGTACAGCGCGAGCGAATGCCCGTGCAGCTGGAAGCCGCGCTGGCGCGCCACGTCGGTCTGCCGCTTCTCGATCTCGGAGTCGTAGAACTCCTCGACGCGGCCGCACTGCAGGCACAGCAGGTGGTCGTGGTGGCCGCCCTGGTTGAGCTCGAACACCGCCTTGCCGGTCTCGAAATGCTGGCGCGCCAGCAGGCCCGCCTGCTCGAACTGCGTGAGCACGCGATACACGGTGGCGAGCCCGATGTCGATGCCTTCCGCCAGGAGCGCCTTGTACACGTCCTCGGCGGAAAGATGGCGCACTTTGCTCGCCTCGAACAGCTCGAGGATCTTGCGGCGCGGAAGGGTGGCCTTCAGCCCGCTGTCCTTGAGGCTTTGGGCTGTGCTCATCGACTATCATTATAGGCCCATGAGCAGAACCGCGATCCTGATCCTCGCCGCTGCGCTCGCAGGTTGCGGGGTGCCGCGCATTCCCGGGGTGACGCCGTACAAGATGGAGGTGCAGCAGGGCAATTTCGTGTCGCAGGACATGGTGGCGCAGCTCAAGGCGGGGATGTCGAAGGACCAGGTGCGCTCCACGCTGGGCACGCCGCTGCTCATCGACATCTTCCACGGCGAGCGCTGGGATTACATTTACTCGCGCGAGCTGCCGAACGGCGCGCGCGAGCAGCGCAAGCTGGTGGTGTTTTTCGAGGACGGAAAGCTGGTGCGCGTGGACGGCGACGTCGTGCCCGCGGGAGCGGGCCGGTGAAGCTCGCCATCGCCGGCGCCGGCGGCCGGATGGGCCGCACGCTGATCGACGCGGTGCTCGCCGACCGCGAGCTGTCGCTCGCGGTGGCGCTCGATGTGCCGGGCAGCCCGGCGCTCGGCAAGGAGCTGGGCGGCGTGAAGGTGGGCTCGGACCTGCGCGCGCTCGCCACCGCCGAGGTGCTGATCGACTTCACGCGGCCGGAAGGCACGCTCGAGCACCTGGAGGCCTGTGTCACGCATGCCAAACCGATCGTGATCGGAACCACGGGATTCTCGGAAATTCAGAAGAAATCCATTCTGGAAGCGAGCCGGCGAATCCCGGTGGTGATGTCGCCCAATTTCGCCGTCGGGGTGAACGTGCTGTTCAGGCTCGCGCAGACCGCCGCCGGGGCGCTCGGCACGGACTACGACGTCGAGATCGTCGAGGCGCACCATCGCCACAAGGTGGACGCGCCCTCCGGTACCGCCCTGAAGCTCGGGGAAATCGTCGCCAAGGCTCTGCGCCGTGATCTGGAGCGCGTGGCGACCCACGGCAGGAAAGGCGATACCGGGGAAAGACCCGCCGCCCAGATCGGCTTCCACGCGATCCGTGGCGGCGACATCGTCGGCGAGCACACCGTGATCTTCGCCGGCACCGGCGAGCGCGTCGAACTGACCGCGCGCTCGCAGAGCCGCATGACCTATGCCGCCGGCGCGCTGCGCGCGGCAAAATGGCTGAAAGACCGGCCTGCCGGCCTCTACGACATGTTTCATGTGCTTGGCCTGAGCTAGCCAAGCGCGTATAATTCCACCTTCAATTGAGCGGGAGGGGCGCGCAGCCTTTCCCGCTTTTCACGTCGACTCCTGGAGTTAGTACTGTGACTGACCTTGATTCCGCCGTGCTCGTCCTCGCCGACGGGACGGTGTTTCAGGGCCGCTCCATCGGCGCGCGCGGCATGGCCGTCGGCGAGGTGGTGTTCAACACCGCCATGACCGGATACCAGGAAATCCTCACCGACCCGTCCTACTTCCGGCAGATCGTCACCCTGACCTATCCCCATATCGGCAACACCGGCGTGAACGGCGAGGACTGGGAATCGGAGCGCATCTACGCCGCCGGGCTGGTGGTGCGCGATCTTCCCCGGCTGCATTCGAGCTGGCGCTCGCCGCAGACGCTGGATTCCTTCCTGAAGGAGCAGAACGTCGTCGCCATCGCGGACATCGATACCCGCAGGCTGACGCGGCTTCTGCGCAGCCAGGGCGCGCAGAACGGCTGCCTGATGGCGGGCGAAGCCAACGCAGAATTGGCTTTATCCAAAGCAAGAGACTTCCCCGGGCTCGCGGGAATGGACCTGGCAAAGGTGGTCACGGCACAGAATCCGTATGAGTGGAGCGAGGGCCGCTGGGAGCTGGGCAAGGGCTACCGCGAGATCGAGCAGCCGCGCTTTCACGTCGTCGCGTATGACTACGGCATCAAGCGCAACATCCTGCGCATGCTTGCCGAGCGCGGCTCGCGCGTCACCGTGGTCCCCGCGCAGTTTCCCGCAAGAGAAATTCTGAGAATGAAGCCGGACGGCGTGTTCCTGTCCAACGGCCCCGGCGACCCGGAGCCCTGCGACTACGCGATCGAGGCGATTGGCGAGATCCTCGATACCACGACCATCCCGGTGTTCGGCATCTGCCTCGGCCACCAGCTGATGGGACTCGCCTCAGGCGCCAAGACCGTGAAGATGAAGTTCGGGCATCACGGCGCGAACCATCCGGTCAAGGATCTCGACACGGGACGCGTAGTCATCACCAGCCAAAACCATGGTTTTGCTGTTGATCCTGCTACGCTACCTCCCAATCTCAGAGCAACACACGTCTCGCTATTCGATGGCTCGCTCCAAGGGTTCGCGCGCACGGATCGGCCGGCGTTCTGCTTCCAGGGTCACCCGGAGGCGAGCCCCGGGCCGCACGATATCGGCTATCTGTTCGACCGCTTCGCGAAGATGATCGATGCCAAAAAGAACTGACCTGCAGTCGATCCTGATCATCGGCGCCGGCCCGATCGTCATCGGGCAGGCCTGCGAGTTCGACTATTCCGGCGCGCAGGCGTGCAAGGCGCTGCGCGCCGAGGGCTACCGGGTGATCCTGGTGAACTCGAACCCGGCGACCATCATGACCGACCCGGAGATGGCCGACGCCACGTATATCGAGCCGATCACCTGGCAGGTGGTGGCGCGCATCATCGAGAAGGAGCGGCCCGACGCGCTGCTGCCGACGATGGGCGGGCAAACGGCGCTCAACTGCGCCCTGGACCTCGCTCGCGAGGGCGTTCTGGAAAAATTCGCAGTCGAGATGATCGGCGCCTCGCGCGAGGCGATCGACAAGGCCGAGGACCGCGAGAAGTTCAAGCTGGCGATGAGAAAAATCGGCCTCGACTCGCCGCGCTCCTCGCTCGCCCACTCGATGGAGGAAGCGCTGCAGGTGCAGGCCGGCATCGGCTTCCCGGTGGTGATCAGGCCGTCGTTCACGCTGGGAGGCACGGGCGGCGGAATCGCGTACAACCGCGAGGAGTTCGTGGCGATCTGCGAGCGCGGGCTGGAAGCCTCGCCGACGCGCGAGCTGCTGATCGAGGAATCGGTGCTCGGCTGGAAGGAATTCGAGATGGAGGTGGTGCGCGACCGCAACGACAACTGCATCATCGTCTGCTCGATCGAGAACCTCGACCCGATGGGGGTGCACACCGGGGATTCGATCACGGTGGCGCCCGCGCAGACGCTCACCGACAAGGAATACCAGATCATGCGCGACGCCTCGAGCGCGGTGCTGCGCGAGATCGGCGTCGACACCGGCGGCTCGAACGTGCAGTTCGCGATCAATCCCGACGACGGGCGCATGCTGATCATCGAGATGAACCCGCGCGTGTCGCGTTCGTCAGCCCTGGCCTCCAAGGCCACGGGCTTTCCCATCGCCAAGGTGGCGGCGAAGCTCGCGGTGGGCTACACGCTCGACGAGATCGCCAACGACGTCACCGGCGGCCTCGGCGGACAATTCATGCCGGCCTCGTTCGAGCCGACGATCGACTACGTGGTCACCAAGGTGCCGCGCTTCGCGTTCGAGAAGTTCCCGCAGGCCAGCGACCGGCTCACCACCCAGATGAAGTCGGTGGGCGAGGTGATGGCGATCGGCCGCACTTTCCAGGAGTCGTTCCAGAAGGCGCTGCGCGGCCTCGAGATCGGCGTCGACGGCCTCAACCAGCGCACGCGCGACCGCGAGACCCTCGAGAAGGAGCTCGGCGAGCCGGGGCCGGAGCGCATCTGGTATGTCGGCGATGCCTTCGAGAACGGCTTCACGCTCGAGGAGGTGCAGCGCCTCACCAGGATCGACCCGTGGTTCCTGGACCAGATCAAGGAGATCGTCGAGCTGGAGATGGAGCTCGACGACAGGAAGCTGGAGGAGATCGACGCCGAGAGCTTCCGCAAATTGAAGCGCAAGGGCTTCTCGGACCGGCGCCTGGCGTACCTCTTCAATTCAAAAGAGGAGCTGGTCAGGCAAAGGCGGCGCGAGCTCGGCATCCGCCCGGCCTACAAGCGCGTCGACACCTGCGCCGCCGAGTTCGCGACGCGCACCGCCTACCTGTACTCCACCTATGAGGAGGAATGCGAGGCGAATCCCACCGGCAAGAAGAAAGTGATGGTGCTCGGCGGCGGGCCGAACCGCATCGGGCAGGGCATCGAGTTCGACTACTGCTGCGTGCACGCCGCGCTTGCGCTGCGCGATGACGGGTTCGAGACCATCATGGTCAACTGCAACCCGGAGACGGTGTCGACCGACTACGACACCTCGGATCGCCTCTACTTCGAGCCGCTCACGCTCGAGGACGTGCTCGAGATCGTCGACAAGGAGCGCCCCTGGGGAGTGATCGTGCAATACGGAGGCCAGACCCCGCTGAAGCTCGCCCGCGAGCTTGCAGCAGCCGGCGTGCCGATCATCGGCACCAGCGCCGAATCGATCGACATGGCGGAGGACCGCGAGCGCTTCCAGCAGCTCCTGACCAAGCTGAAACTGCGCCAGCCGCCCAACCGCACCGCGCGCTCGGCCGAGGAGGCGGTGAAGCTCGCGCAGGAGATAGGCTACCCGGTCGTGGTGCGCCCGAGCTACGTGCTCGGCGGCCGCGCGATGGAAATCGTGCACATGCAGGAGGACCTCGAGCGCTACATGCGCGAGGCGGTCAAGGTGTCGAACGATTCGCCGGTGCTGCTCGACCGCTACCTGGCGGACGCGATCGAGATCGACGTCGATTGCGTGTGCGACGGCAAGAACGTCCTGATCGGCGGCATCATGGAGCACGTCGAGCAGGCGGGCGTGCACTCGGGCGACTCGGCCTGCTGCCTGCCGCCGCACTCGCTCGCCAGCCACCTGGAGCGCGAGCTGCGGCGCCAGACCGCTCTGATGGCGAAAGCGCTCAAGGTGCTGGGCCTGATGAACGTGCAGTACGCGATCCAGCGCGACACGGTTTTCGTGCTGGAAGTGAATCCGCGCGCCTCGCGCACCGTGCCCTACGTGTCGAAGGCCACCGGCGTGCCGCTCGCCATGATCGCGGCGCGCTGCATGGCCGGCAGGAGCCTGAAGGACCAGCAGGCGAGCGAAGAGGTGACGCCGCCGTATTTCTCCGTGAAGGAAGCGGTGTTCCCGTTCGCCAAGTTCCCCGGCGTCGACACCATCCTTGGCCCGGAGATGAAGTCGACCGGCGAGGTGATGGGCGTCGGCGAGACCTTCGGCGAGGCGTACGTGAAGTCGCAGCTCGCCGCCGGCGTGCGGCTGCCGCAAGGCGGCAGGGCCTTCATCAGCGTGCGCGACGCCGACAAGCACGCCGCGGTGCAGGTCGCGCTCGACCTGGTCGAGCTGGGCTTTTCGCTGCTCGCCACGCGCGGCACCGCGGCGATCCTGAAATCGCACGGCATCGCCGTGACGCAGGTGAACAAGGTGGCCGAGGGCCGCCCGCACATCGTCGACATGATCAAGAACGGCGAGGTGAGCTTCATCGTGAACACGGTCGAGGCGACGCGCACCGCGACCTCCGACTCGCGCTCGATCCGCACCACCGCGCTCGCGCGGCGCGTTACCTATTACACGACCATCGCGGGCGCCAAGGCGGCGTGCGCCGGCATGAAGCACCTCGCGCAGCTCGAGCCCTACCGCCTGCAGGACCTGCACGCGAAACTGCGGCGCGCCGCCGCCGAACCCGCAGTAACCTCCTGACATGCCGAAGACCCCGATGACCCGGCGCGGCGCCGAGCTGCTGCGCGAAGAGCTGCAGCGGCTGCGGAGCGTCGAGCGGCCGGCGGTGACCCAGGCGATCGCCGATGCGCGCTCGCACGGCGACCTGTCCGAGAACGCCGAGTACGACGCGGCGCGCGAGCGCCAGGGCTTCATCGAGGCGCGCATCGGCGACATCGAGTCGAAGCTCGCCAACGCGCAGGAGATCGACCCCAGGCTGCTCGATGCCGAGGGCCGCTGCGTGTTCGGCGCCACGGTGGACGTCGAGGAGGACGGCGGCGAAAAGACGACCTGGCAGATCGTCGGCGAGGACGAGGCCGACATCAAGGCCGGCAAGATCTCCTACAGCTCGCCGCTCGGCCGCGCCCTCATCGGCAAGGAGTCCGGCGAGAAGGTGGAGGTGCAGACTCCCGGCGGCGTCAAGCGCTACGATATCCTCGACGTGCGCTACGAATGAGGTTTCTCTGCCTTCTTTTGTATGCCTCACTCGCCGGCTGCGCGACGTACGACGTGTCGCGCCTTGTCACCCCGGGCATGGCGAAAGGCGAAGTCGGCGCGCTCGCCGGCAAGCCGATCGCCGAAGGACGGCTGGCGGATAGCGAAGCGTATTGGGACTACACGCGCCAGCCTTACGGCTACACCATTTACCGCGTCACGTTCGGGCCGGACGAGCGCGTGCGCGAGGTGCGCAACCTGCTCACGCCCGAGAACATCCGCAAGCTGCAGGCCGGCATGACCCAGGCCGAGGTCAGCGCCGCCATTGGGGTGAGCCCGGACCGGCAGGCCTATGCGAACGGGACTCACTCCTGGAGCTATCGGTATCAGGACTACGGCGTCATCAAGCTGTTGCACGTGATCTTCGATTCCGCCGACCGCGTGCTCTGGTACTACTCGGAATGGGACCCGAGGGTCTATTCGAAGAAAGGCGGCAGCGGCGGCGGCCGCTAAGCCTTGCGCTGGAGGAACTCGGCGATCCAACGGCCGACGACTGGCCCGTCGGTTGGCTGGTCGAGGCTGGCGAGAGCGGCCTGCGCGCGCTCGGCGCCGATGCGAGCGGCGCGCGAACGGATGAGTGCCTGGTGGTAAGCCCGCGTGAACTCGGGATGGCCTTCGATGCCGAGCATGGTTTCGCCGACACGGAGCATGGCGACCTCGCAATGCTCGCTCTGCCCGAGGACCACGCTATCCGCGGGCAGACGCTGGACCTGGTCCTGATGCATGTACTGGAGCCTGCAGCGCGCCTGCGCCGGTTGCATCCAGGCTTCCTGCCGCAGGATCGTCATGTCGAGAACGCCAACGCCCCAGCCCTGAGCGGCGCGCTTCACCTCTCCGCCCAGGGCCTGGGCCAGCACCTGGTGGCCGAAGCAGATGCCGACGAACGGCTTGCGCAGCTCGTGCAGCCGCTGCAAGAAGCCGGCGAGGCCGCCAATCCAGCCGAAAGAATCGTAGACCGAGAATTGCGACCCGGTGCAAAGGTACGCATCGCAGGCATCGGGCGTCGCAGGCAGGCCGCCGTGGCAAGCATCGTAGTAGGTGAAGCGAAGCCCGGGCGCGTGCGGACCGAGCAGCGCTGCGAACATTTCGCGGTACCCGCCGGCGATGCCGGGAAAACGCCCCGCGACGTGATCGCATTCGAGCAGGCCGATGTGCATTACAGGGTCAATCGCAAATGGAAGGACTTGGGACGGGTGAAGCTCTCCAGTCCCAGCCGGGACAGCGTGCAGCCGCGTCCGGAGTCCTTCACTCCGGTCCAGGCAAGCGCCGGATCCAGGTAGTCGCAGCGATTCATGAACCAGGTGCCGGTTTCGACGCGATCGCCGATCCGGATCGCGGCTTGCGCATCGGCGGTCCAGATCGAAGCCGTCAGTCCGTAGCGGCTGTCGTTCATCAAGCCGATGGCTTCCTCGTCGGTCGCGACGGCCATGATGCCGACCACCGGTCCGAATGTCTCCTCGGTCATCACCGCCATGCCGTGATCGACGTCGACGAGGACCTGCGGCGCGAGGTACGGCGTGCCTTCCCTGTCCGCTTTCGGGTCAAGAAGCGCCCTCGCCCCCTTGTTGAGGGCATCGCGGATCTGAGCGCGCACGCTGTTGGCGGCCTCGGTGCGCACCAGCGGCCCAAGCGTGGTCTGACGCTCGAGCGGGTTGCCGAGCCGGTACTGCCGGGCGAGCTCGACGAAGCCCTCGACGAACGGCTTGAACACGGCCCGGTGCACGTAGATGCGCTCTACCGCGCAGCAGGACTGGCCCGAGTTGAAGTAAGCGCCGTCGACCAGGTTCTCTATCGTCGCCCGCAGCGGCGCGTCGGCCCGCACGTACGCCGGGTCCTTGCCGCCGAGCTCGAGGCCGGTGGCGATGAAGCGCCCGGCCGCGGCGCGCTGCACCGCATGGCCGCCGCCGACCGAGCCGGTGAAGGCGATGAAGCCGATGCGGGGGTCGGCGATGACGCGCGCCGCCGACTCGTGATCGATGTGGAGGAACTGGAACACGCCATCCGGCAGGCCGGCGGCTGCGAAAGCCTGGCGGTAGCGCTCGGCGACGAGGGGCGTCTGCTGCGCCATCTTCAGGACCACCGTGTTGCCGGCGAGGAGCGCCGGCACGACGGCGTTCACCGAGGTGAGCCAGGGGTAGTTCCACGGCGCGAGGACCAGCACCACGCCGAGCGGCTCGCGCCGGATGAAGCGCTGGAAGCCGGCTTTTTTTTCAACCGCAAGATCAGCGAGAGTCTCTTCGGCGATACCGCTCATGTACTTGACGCGCTCATGAAAGCCGCGGCGGATCTCGCCGGGGCTCTGCGCGATCGGGCGGCCGATCTGCCACGTCAGCTCCTCGCCGAGCTGGTCGGCGTTTGCCACGCACCAGTCCGCCATGCGGCGGCAGATTGCGGCTCTTTCCGCAACCGGCACCTTCTTCCACGCCGGCTGCGCCGTAACCGACGCTTCCAATGCCTGTTCAATCACCTTGTCGGAAGCAGGCGCGCGTTCGACGTAGACCGAACCGTCGATCGGACTGATGGTCTTCATGGTTGCTGGGGGCGGCGCGGCACGACGAGATTGCCGACCGAGATCTGCACCGTCTCGCCGTTCTGATTCAGCGTCGTCGTGCGCACCTTGACCAGCCCTTGCTCTGGACGCGTTTTCGAAGGCCGCACTTCGAGCACTTCGCTTTCCAGATGCAGCTCATCCCCGGGCCGTACCGGCCGCGGCCAGCGGAACTCGTCGAAACCGGCGCCGACGATGCCGCCCGCGGGCTTGAGCTCGCTCTCGACCAGGAGCCGCATGGTGAGCGCGGCGGTGTGCCAGCCGCTTGCCGCCAGGCCGCCGAATATCGAGCCGCGTGCGGCCGCCTCGTCGAGATGGAAGGGCTGCGGATCGAATTCGGCGGCGAAGGACTTGATCCGCTCCTTCTCGATCCGCAGACGCCCGGATCCGAATTTCTGTCCTGCGGCGAAATCTTCGAGGTAACGCATGGTCATTCCGGGGTTACGTAAGCGGCTGTGAGACCGCCGTCGACCAGGAACTCCGTGCCGGTGACGTAGGACGATTCGTCGGACGCGAGGTAGAGGGCCGCCTGTGCGATTTCCTTCGCCTCGCCGAAGCGGCCCATCGGCACATGGACCAGGCGCCTGCGTTTTTTCTCCTCCGTATCGAGATGGCGCATGAGAAGCTCGGTACGCAGCGGTCCCGGGGATAGCGCGTTGACCCGTATGTTCTCGCGGGCGTGGATCACCGCCAGCTCGCGGGTCATCGCGAGCACCGCACCCTTGCTCGCCGTGTAGGCGATTTGTGGCGTCGCGGCGCCGAGCCGCGCCACGAACGAAGCGGTGTTGATGACCGAGCCGCCGCCCGCGCGGCGCAGCGCCGGGATGCCGTACTTGCAGCCGAGGAACACGCCCTTGGCGTTGATGTCGAGGGTCAGATCCCAGATGCCCTCGTCGGTGGAGACGGCGTCGTCGTCCTTGGCGTGCATGATGCCGGCGTTGTTGAAGAGCACGTTGAGCTTGCCGAACGCCTTCTCCGCCGCCGCGACCATCTGCTGGCAATCGGATGCTTTCGACACGTCGGCGCGAACATGGATTGCCTTGTCGATCAACGCGGCAGTGTCTCGCGCCGCCTGGTCATTGACGTCGACCACCACGATCGCCGCGCCTTCCTTGGCGAAGAGCAGCGCCGCCTCGCGGCCGATGCCGCTGCCCGCGCCCGTGATCAGCGCAACCTTGTCTTTGAGTCTCATATTCTTTCGAAGTATCGCTTGTGTTCCCAGTCGGTGACCGCCGTGTCGAAGGCCGCTGCCTCGGTGCGGAAGAAATGGCTGTAGTGCTCCACGACCTCGTCGCCGAACGCGCGCTTCGTAAATTCGCTTCTTGAAAAAAGATTTACTGCGTCTCCTAGCGTGTAGGGAACCCGCGGCAGGTTTTTCGCCGCGTAGACGTCGCCGACGAAGCATTCGGGCGGTTCCAGCCGGCCGGCGATGCCGTCCAGGCCGGAGGCGAGGGACGCGGCAAGCGCCAGGTAGGGATTGCAGTCGGCGCCGGGAATGCGGCACTCGATGCGCAGGCTCTGCCCGTTGCCGACGACGCGAAATCCGGCGGTGCGGTTGTCGTAGCTCCAGGCGAGCCGCGTCGGCGCCCAGGAAGCATCCACGTAGCGCTTGTACGAGTTGATCGTCGGAGCGTAGAACACCATCACATCGGGCACGTGCGCGATCCAGCCGCCGAGGAACCAGCGGAACACCTCGCCGCCTTTCTCGAAGACATTTTTCCCATCGCGCCACAGGCTGAAATGGATGTGACAGCTGGAGCCGGCGCGGTCCGCGGCAAACTTCGCCATGAAGGTCAGGCTCATGCCCGCTGCCTCGGCGAGCTCCTTGAGGCATTGCTTGAAGACGACGTGGCGGTCCGCCATCTCGAGGGCGCCGGCGTAGCGGACGTTCAGCTCGTGCTGGCCTTGCCCCCATTCGCCTTTCGAGGTCTCGACGGGCACGCCCGAAAGCTTGAGGTGGCGGCGCGCCGCTGCGTGGAAGCCCTCGGTGCGCGTGCCCTGCAGGATGTGATAGTCCTCCAGGTACCAGCCTGCCGGCTCGAGATCGCGATAGCCCTGCCGGGCGGCGTCACGGTAGCTCGTGCGGAAGAGGTAGTGCTCGAGCTCGGTGGCGGCGAAGCTGCCGTACCCCAGGCCGCTTGCGGCGTCGACCTGCTGACGGAGAATGGAGCGCGGCGCGACGCCGACGAGATCATGGGTCTTCTCGCTTTTCACGTCGCACAGCACGAGCGCGGTCTTGTCGAGCCAGCTGGCCAGGCGCAGCGTGCCGAGGTCGGGCACCAGATGAAAATCGCCGTAGCCCAGCTCCCAGCTGGCGAACCGGTAACCCGGGACCGGTTCCATCTCCATGTCGACGGTCAACAGGTAGTCGCAGGCATGGGCGCCCTGGCTGCAGATCTCCTCGACGAACATCTCGGCGTCGAAGCGCTTTCCCAGCAGGCGGCCGTAGTGGTCGGTGAAGCCGACGACCACGGTTTCGATCTCGCCCTTCGAGGCCAGGTCACGCAACTGCCCGAGATCCAGCATCCCTCTCATGGCTTTTTCCGAAAGATGACGAAGATCTTGCCGACTTGCTGGACTGGCTCGGCCGCCGTTTTCCGGCAAATGATGGGCAGCGCCTGCTGGCGCGCTTCGCGCCCGAGCCCGGCGGCGCGGACCTTGATCAGCTCGTGGACCGCCAGGGCGCGGTCGATCTCGGCCAAGACTTCGTCCGTCAGGCCCTTGCCGCCGATCATCACGACCGGCTCGAGTCTATGCGCGCGCGCCTTCAGCGCCTTGCGCTCGGCTGGATTCAACATGAATGAAACCGCAAATCTAATGTCAAAATGACGACCTTGCTACCCCAGGATTTTCACCCCGTCATCCAGCGCTGGTGGGCGAGCCGCTTCGCCGCGCCCACCGACGCCCAGCTCGAGGGCTGGAGCGCCATCCGGCGCGGCGAGCATACGCTCATCGCCGCGCCCACGGGCTCGGGCAAGACGCTCGCCGCCTTCCTCACCGCGATCGACCAGCTGCTGCGCGAAGCGCAGGAGCAGGGCGGCCTGCCGGATGAAGTGCGCGTCATCTATGTGTCGCCGCTGAAGGCGCTTTCGGCCGACATTCATAAGAACCTCGCCGAGCCGCGGCGCGAGATCCGGGCGCTCGCCCCGGACGTGAAAATCACCGCCGCGGTGCGCAGCGGGGATACGCCCCAGAACGAGCGCGCGGCGATGCTGCGCACGCCGCCGCATATCCTGGTGACGACGCCGGAGTCGCTCTACCTGCTGCTGACCGCCGAGCGCTCGCGCGCCATGCTGCGGACGGCGCGGGTCGTCGTCGTCGATGAGATCCACGCCGTGGTGCAATCGCGCCGCGGCGCCCACCTCGCGCTCTCGCTCGAGCGGCTCGACCACGTCTGCGGCCGGCCGCTGCAGCGCATCGGCCTGTCGGCGACCCAGAAGCCGATCGAAGAAGTGGCGCGATTCCTGAAAGATGGCGCGCCTTGCTCGATTGTCGACAGAGGCCACCAGCGCCGCATCGACCTGGCCATCGAGGTGCCGAAATCGCCGCTCGAGGCGGTCATGTCCGGCGAGGTATGGCAGGAGATCTACGAGCGGCTGATCGAGCTGATCGAGGCGCACCGCACGACGCTGGTCATGGTCAACACGCGGCGGCTCGCCGAGCGCATGGCGCATCAATTATCGGAAAAATTAGGTAATGAATACGTAGCGGCGCACCACGGGAGCCTCGCCAAGGAAGCGC
>Ga0209378_1001005_pt1 | contig 20252 bp, 22 predicted proteins | sample GraSoiAngelo_156_FD_186170 | JGI IMG/M metagenome (GOLD analysis project Ga0209378, IMG submission 186170) | Grasslands soil microbial communities from the Angelo Coastal Reserve, California, USA - 14_1009_13_40cm (SPAdes) (version 2) | ecosystem: Environmental > Terrestrial > Soil > Grasslands ...
TCCGGCCAGAAGCTGCACGACGACGGCGAGCGATTGCACGTGACGGTCGCTTCGGAGAGTGGCGCCTGCTGCGAAGACGATTGCGGCGGCGGCGAGTACAGCGCAAGCGAGCTCGCATCGGTCGGCATCAATGCGACGTCCAGCCTGGGCTGCGGCAATCCGATGCTCCTAGCCGACCTCCGTCCGGGCGAGCGTGTGCTCGACCTGGGGAGCGGCGCCGGCCTGGACGTCCTGCTCTCCGCGCGGCGCGTGGCGCCGGACGGTCACGCCTACGGCGTGGACATGACCGACGAGATGCTCGCGGTGGCACGCGCGAACCAGGCCAAGGCGGGCGTCGCCAACGCGACGTTCCTCAAGGGCACGATCGAGCAGATCCCACTTTCCGACGGCACGGTCGACGTGGTCATCTCGAACTGCGTGATCAACCTCGCGGCCGACAAGCGCGCCGTGCTTCGTGAAGCACATCGCGTGCTGAGGCGGGGCGGTCGCTTCGCGGTCGCCGACATGGTCGCGCTCGCGGAGCTTCCGAACGAGGTGAAACGCTCGCTCGATCAGTGGGCGGGCTGCGTCGCTGGGACCATCTCGATTGACCTATACACGGCCGCGCTTCGCGACGCGGGTTTCAAAGCGATAGATGTCGAGGTCACGCGCGAGGTCCGCCTCGACGGGGTCGACGGCGCGATCGCGAGCGCCTACATCCGCGCGCGGAAGGAATGACCTCCTAGAATCCGCTCGAGACGTTGCGAGATGTGATCGGGCAGCGTCGCCTGCTCGCCCGCTTAGGCGAGAGGGCGGTCCAGGGTGACGTGGCCCATGCGTACGAGCTAAGCGGCCCGCGGTCGATCGGCAAGCGAACGGTGGCGATACGCCTCGCGCAGACGCTGCTCTGCACGAGCGAGCCAGGCGTCGCCGGCGGCTGCGGGACCTGTCTTGCCTGCCGCAAGATCGACCACGAGACGCACCCCGACGTCCGCGTGATCACTCGCCAGGTGGACCTCGAGCGCGACCCGGACAAGAAGTTCATCGCGATCGAGCAGATCCGCGAGATGCAGCAGGACTTGGCGCTCCGGCCGCTCGAAGGACGCTGGCGGGTCGTCATCGTCGACGACGCCGCCGACCTCTCCGAGCACGCCGAGGTCGCTTTGCTCAAGACGCTCGAGGAGCCGCCCCGCCACGCCGTGCTCCTTCTCCTGACACCGACGCCAGCGCGCCTCCTCGAGACGATCCGTTCGCGCCTCCTGCCACTGCCGCTTCGGCTCGTCGCCACGGCGGAAATCGCGGAGGGGCTCGCGAGGCGCTTCGGCGCAGAAGCGCGTAAGCACGCCGCGACCGCGGCCGGACGCCCCGGCGTTGCTATCGCGCTCGCCGCGGACGAGGCCGCCCGCAAGGCGCGGCGAGCGCTTGAGAACGAGTTTTATCGCCTTGTCGGGAGCGGCCTCACCGACCGCTTCGCATGGGCGGTCGATCTCGCTGAGTCCGAGCGCGACACGCAAAAGCGCAACGAGGCCATCGAACTGCGCCTGGGGGAATGGGGTGAGCTCGCCCGCGATGCCGCGGTGGCGGCGCACGGCGCCGAGCGCGCGCTGCGCCCGGATCGCGCGAGCGAGTCGGCACGGCTGGCGGACACCGTCGGCCGGCGCGAGCTCGTCGATCTCGCGCTCGCGATGGATCGCTGGAGGAGAGATGTCGTGGAGTCGAACGTGAACGCGCGGATGCTGCTGGAGCTCTTCGTGCTGCGGCTTCCGTACACCGCCGCACTAGCCGGGACGCACGCATGATCGTCCCGCGGACGGTCATTGGTGCGCGGTTCATGAAGGCCGGGCGCATGTACTTCTTCGAGACGGCCGGCGTGAACGACGTCGCGCTCGGGGAGTTCGTCATCGTGCGAACCGAGCTGGGCGAGGACGCGGCGCGCGTCGCGATCCTGCCCACGGATTCGCCGCTGGTCCTCGTGGACCCGCCGCTCGGAAAGGTCGTGCGCAAGGCGACCGGCGCCGATCTCTTCTCGATGAACAAGCACAAGCGCATGGAGGAGGACGCCACGCGCACGGCCGCCGAAATGGTCCGGACCCGCCGGGTCCCCATCAAGATCCTCGGGGCGGACTGGCAGTTCGACGGATCGAGCGTGGTCTTCTTCTTTTCGAGCGACGAGCGAGTCGACCTCACCGAGCTGAACGCGGCGTTCGCGGCGCACTTCGGCGCGCGCATCGAGTTCCGCAAGATGGGCGCTCGCGACGAGACGAAGGTGATGACCGGCGTGGGCACGTGCGGCCGGGAGCTCTGCTGCTCGTCCTGGCTCGATAAGTTCTCGAATATCTCGATCCGGATGGCCAAAGAGCAGGACCTCCCCCTGAACCAGCCGAAGCTCACCGGCGTGTGCGGGCGTCTCAAGTGCTGCCTGATCTACGAGCTTGAGACGTATCAAGAGGTGAAGGGCAAGCTCCCGAAGGTCGGCGACACCTTCCACATCCCGTCGTGCGAGGGCGGCCAGTGCGGCACGTCGGGCTGCGCGATGACGCAGAGCGTCAACGTGCCGAAGGAATCGATCGTCGTCGGGATGGTCGACGGCAGCCGCAAGACGCTCACCGCCTCCGATCTGGGCGTGTCGTTCGCGGCGATCCCGGCGCACACCAAAGGCGTGGGCAGCTACGGCAGCGACGAGGTCCCGCGCCAGGAGCGTCCGACCCCCGTGACCCAGGGCGGCGATCAGCCACGGAAGCGCCGCCGGCGTCGCGGCAAGCGTCGCGGCGGGAGGCGCTCGGGACCTTAGCCGGCGGTGCGCGCGCGGTAGAGATCGCGCGTGAGCTCCGCCTGGCCGGCGTGCTCGGACGCGTGCGCGACCGCGTGAACCAGCATGTCGCGGACGGTGCGCTTACCGGATGGCGTGTCGCGCTCGTCGCCCAGGCGCCCCGGGTCGAAGCCGTTCAGCGCATCGTCGATCCGCCGCTTCACCTCGTCGGCGCGCACGCGGAGCCCCTCCGCCGAGCCCTTCGCGGCGAACTCGGCATCACGCGACCGGACGACCGTCTTGGCGGCGACCTGACGCACCACGTGATCCTCCGCGGCGCCAAGCGCGTGCGTCGCGAGCACGAGTAGGGAATTCGCCGCTGGCGCGTCCGGTTTCCAGTTGACGGCGTCCTCATCGAGCCCATCGAGCGCCTTCACGATTCGGTCCAGCTCGCGCTTGATCCGCCCCCGGAACGCTTCGACCTCGGGAGCAGCCATCAGCGGACCCGGCGCACCACGAAGTCGGCGGCCTCCCGCAGCGCGTCGCGCTCCGTACGCGCGGGCAGCCGGTCGAGGGCGCGCAGCGCCGCGTCGTGAAAGGCCAGCGCGCGCTGGCGCGCACGTTCTGGCCCGCTCGACGCGCGGATCTCAGCGAGCAGGGCGCGCATGTCATCGGCCGACTTGGCGGGGGCGAGGATGCGGATCTCGAGCTCGCCGCCGGTGCCGTCGCGCTCCTCCGCCGCATAGATCATCGGTAGCGTGGGCATGCCTTCTAGGAGATCGCGACCGACCGTCTTGCCGAAATCCTGCTCGTCGCCCACAAGATCGAGCACGTCGTCGGTGATCTGGAAGGCCATCCCGAGGTTCGTGCCGAACGCGCCGAGCGCGGCCACGTGCTCCGGCTCGGCGTCGGCAAGGAGCGCCGCTCCCTGCGCGCACGCGGCGTAGAGCGAGGCCGTCTTCAGCTCGATCCGCTCGAGGTACGCGGCCTCGGTCGGAAGGCCGCGTGTCGCCGTGATCTCACCGAGCTCGCCGTCGCAGAGCGCGAAGACGGTCTGCGCGACGATCGCGATCACCTCGGGCTTGGGGAGCACGGCCGCGAGCGCATACGCCTTCGCGAACAGGTAGTCGCCGACGATCAACGCGATGTCGTCGTTCCACTTCGCGTTCACGGTCTGGACGTTCCGGCGCAGCTCGGCGCGGTCGACCACGTCGTCGTGGACCAGCGACGCGGTGTGGACGAGCTCGAGCGACTCGGCGAGGTTGAGCACGACCTCGCGGTCCCGTCCGGGACCGAACCGCGACGAGAGGAAGACGAGCGTGGGGCGGAGGAGCTTCCCCGGCGTGGTGAAGAGATGAGCAACGGCTTCACGAAACACCGGATGTGCTCCGCTGCCCACGTCGCGAAGCCGACGCTCGAGCTCGCGCAGCTCCCCATCTACCGGCGCATAAAAGGTCGCGCCCGTCGCCGCCCGCACGATGCGGAGTCTAGGGACGAATTCGCGCCCTGCTGCCTACGGCTTTCGCGTCGGTGTCGGTCGCGGTGGCTGGGTCGGGAACGGCGGCTGCGTCGCGTTCGGAGGTCCGGTCGGCCCGCCCGGAGAGGGCGACGGCGACTCGCTCGGCTTCGGCACGAACCCGCAGATCGTCCAGAAGAAGCGTCCGTAACTGAACCGACCGGAGACCGCGCCCGACGCCCACGCGTTGTACGCGCCCTGCCAGTCGGCGAAGGGCGCGACGAGGCGGATACCGCACGAGGTGTAGAAGTTGCGGTCGTCCGTCGTCGGCTCGGTGCCCTGCACGAAGTGCTCGGTGAACTTGAAAGTCCCGGGGCAGTTCGGTCCCGGAAGCAGACCCGAGCCGTTGCCGCCCAGGAGCACCGGATTCACGCACACGGTCTTGTCGACGATCCCGTCGGGGCGTGGATACCAGTCCGGCGGCAGCGCGCCGACGACGGTCTTCATGTAGTCGCGCCACAGCACGCCGGGGCCCAGGGCCGACGAGATCCCGCGCATCTCGGAGTTATCCGAGTTGCCCATCCAGATCGCGGTGAGCCGCTGCGGCGTGAAGCCGATCGCCAGCACGTCCTGGAGGTTGTCGGTCGTCCCGGTCTTGAGGGCGGCCGGCCGGCCGATCGAGGTCCAGGGTCCGAACACGAAGGAGCCCTGCGGGTTCGTGTTGTCCTTGAGGATGTCGTCCATGATCCAGGCGTAGCGCTGGTCGAGGACGCGCCGCCCCTCGGGTTTGCTGAAGTCCTTCACGACCTTGCCTGACGGGTCGACGATCTTGAGGATGAAGGTGGGCTCGACGCGGACGCCCAGATTCGCGATGACCTGGTATGCGCTCGCCATGTCGATGAGCCGCATCTCGCCGGCACCGATACCGAAGGAGAGCCCGATCTGCGATCGGTCCCAGTCGCGGTTGATGCCGAGCTGGTGGACCGTGTCGATGATCGCGTCAACCCCAACGGTGCGCGTGACCTGAAGCGCCGGGAGGTTCAGAGATTCGCGGAGCGCCTGGCGCATGGTGAGCGGCCCGTGCTGCTCCTTCGTCGCGTCCATGGGCGCATAGGGTTTGCCGGCCCCATCCGGCATCGTGAACTGGATGTCGAAAAGCTGCGTCGCGGGCGTCATGCCCGCCTTCAGCATCCCGGTGAGATAGGTGAAAAGCTTGAACGTGGAGCCAGGCTGCCGGTACGCGATGCCCGCGTGGTCGTAGTCGCCCTGCACCTGCGGGGTGTGCTTGTAGTAGTCATAGCTGCCGACGTACGCGAGGATCTCCCCGGTCGTGGGATCGAGGGTGATCAGGGCCGCGTTGTTGACGTTGTTGCCCTTGAGTCCGTCGACGTGGTCGCGGACCTCTTTCTCCGCGAGCTGCTGCATGTTCCAGTCGAGCGAGCTGTAGACGTTGTAGCCGCCGCGGTACGCCGCCTTCTCGCCGAGGACCTGAACGAGCTGCTCGCGCAGCCGGAACGTGAAGTGCGGCGCGTAGAGCGAGGTCGTCGCCGGCTTCACCACGATCGCCTCGTCCTTCGCCGCCGCGGCCTCGGATTCCGTCGCGTATCCGTTGTCCACCATCGCGTCGAGGACCAGCGCCCGGCGCGCCTTCGCGCCCACCATGTTCTGGATCGGGTCGAATTCCGACGGAGCTTGCGGGAGGCCCGCGAGAAGCGCCATCTGGCCCAGGGTCAGCTGACTCAGGTCGGCCACGCCGAAGTACGTCGCGGCCGCGGCCTTCAGGCCATAGGCCTGGTTCCCGTAGTAGATCTGGTTGAAATACATCTCGAGGATCTGCTTCTTGCTGAACGTGCGCGTCGCCTCGAGCGCGAGGATCGCCTCCTTGATCTTTCGCGTGAAGGTCGGGTCATCTCCGAGGAGGCGAGTCTTGATGAGCTGCTGGGTGATCGTCGAACCGCCCTGCGTGATGCGGCCGCTCGCGCTATTTGCCTGGAACGCTCGGACGATGCCGCCGACGTCGACGCCGGGGTTCGACCAGAACGTCTTGTCCTCGATCGAGATCGTCGCGTCCTGCATCCTCTTCGGCACGGCGTCGATCGCGATCAGATCGCGCCGCTCGTCGGCGAGCGTGTAGAGCAGGTGCTCCCCGGTGCGGTCGTAGAGATGTGTGGTGAGAGGGATCGGGACGGTCGCGAGGTCGTGCGCCGCCGGCAGGTCCGCGGCGAAGTAGCCGAGCGTCGCGATGACGGCGAAGCCGACGAAGCCCCCTCCGGCGAGCAGCACCGCGCTCAAGATGCCCGCGAACGTGCCGACCGGACGCACCGCACTGACGCGGCGCGACATCCGCCCGCCCGTACGGTGCGGGAAGCGATAGGCGCGGTACGCCCGACCGGGCGCGATCCCCTGATGGGCCATTCGGCTGATTAACGCTCGAAGAGCAGGGTTCGTGCCATTAGCCGAAAAAGGGCTCGTTTAGCGGCGTGGTGACCGTGAGCGCAAGCGAGCGGTCAGCGCGGGCCACCCGGTGGCGGGGCTCGCCTCGAGCGACCGCCGGAGCGTGCGCTGTGCTTCGCGTGCGTCCCCCTCCCATGCTTCGATCAGCTGCCGGTCCTCGTCCCGGAGGGAGTTCGCCGGGCCGCGCCGCTCCATCGCCGCCTCGGCGTCCGGGATCCGCGCATAGAGCGTCGTGACGGCCCCCGCGATGGGTTTCGCCTCACGCTCGATCGTCTCGCGGTGACGGGCGAACTCACCGTTCTCGAGCACGACGGCCTGGCGGGTCTGGTCGAACATCGTCATGAGCTCGAGATTCGCGGCGAGCTCGCGGTCGACCGCGGCGACCGCCTCGGTGAGAGCCTCGCGCCGCCGGGGATCGACAGGAAGCGGACGTGCGAGCCAGCCCATCGCGGCCACCCCCGCGGCGGCGATCGCAACGATCAGGCCGATGAACGGCATGCGGGAATCGTCGCACGTCGCACTGTACGCATCGTGCGTGGAAGTTTGATACATCTGATGTATGATGCGCGGGATGCTCCGAGCCCGCGAGCGGACGACCGTCAGCCCGTACTTCCCCGTCGGCGGACCGGTGCCGGCCGCGGATCTGGTCGGCCGCGAGGCATACCTGCGCCGGCTGGTCGACCGCCTCGAGGACGGCAACCACGTGCTCGTGGCAGGCCCGCGGCGGATCGGAAAGACGTCGATCATCCTCGAGGCGCTCCGCCGCCTGAAGCGGCGCGGCGCTCACACCGCATACGTCGACTGTCTCGGCGCGACCGACATCCGCGGCCTCGGCGAGCGCCTCGCCGACGCGGTTTTGCAGAACCTCTCCGGTGTCGAACGGAGCTTCGAACAGGCCAAGGCCATCGCTTCGGGGATGCACCCCACGGTGAAAGTCAAATACGAGCACGTTGAGCTCGCGCTCCAGCTGGCCCGTGAGACCAACGCGCAGCGTTTCTTCGAAGGCGCTCTCGACCTGCCTCACGCACTCGCGAAACGGACGGGCAAGCGAGTGGTCGTGGTCTTCGACGAGTTCCAGGCGGCGGGCCGTCTCGGGCCGCGGGTCTTCGACGTCATGCGCACGCGCTTCCAGGCCCAGCGCGGCGTGAGCTACGCGTTCCTCGGCTCGGAGCAAGGGATCCTCGAAGAGCTTTTCAGCGAAAAAGGCCATGCCTTCTATCGCTTCGCAGTCCCGCTCGATCTCACCGATGCCGGCGGACATCGCTTCGGCATCGATCCGGACGACTGGCTCGATTACTTAAAGGCGAAGTTCGCCGCAAAGAAGCTCGGGATCGACGATGCGAGCGTCGACCGGCTTCTCGACGCCACGGGCGGACACCCGCAGGACACGATGCAGGTCTGCGCCGCCCTCTACTACCTCATGCGCGACAGCGGCGCGCGAACCGTCACGCCGGACTTCCTCGAGGTCGCCTACGAACAGGCCATGCGCGAGCTGGAGCGGCCGTTCGCGCTCCACTGGTCCGAGCTGGGATCGCACAAATACCTACAGCAGGTCGCGAAGCGGATCGCGCATCGCGCGGTGCTCTACGCCGCGGACAGCGACGGCGGACCGGTGCCGCGTCCCGAGGTCCTCCGCGCGCTCGCCGCGCTGCAGGAGCGCGGTCTCGCGGTCCGCCTCGGCCGAGGCCGCTACGACTTCGTCGAGCCGATGTTCGGCGAGTACGTCCGCCGCCTGGACGAGGGGCTGCTAGCGACGGCTATCGTTCCGACACGATGACTCTGCGACCACCGCTCGATCTGCGCCGCGGGCTGAAGGTGCGCTTCGGTCACGATGGTCGGATCGGCGAGCTCGTGCGGCCATCGCCGAATAGAGAGGAATGGCTGGTGAAAGATCGGTTCGGACGCTTCTGGGTGAGCACCAACCGGTTGGAGCTCGCAGACGAAGAGACTGCGGCGCACTAGAGGCGAGGGGGCTCCCGCCCCCTCGAACCACCGCCCTTAGACCGTAGCGCCGCGCCGGCCGCTCATCGCACGCCAGATCAAGAGCACGATGATCGCGCCGATGACCGAGCCGATAATGCCCGCCGCCGAGAGCGTTAGCGTGCCGCCGAAGACGAGCGCCGCCAGCGTCCCGCCGACGAACGAGCCGACGATGCCGAGGACCATCGTGCCGAGCCAGCCCATCGGGTCGGGCCCCGGAACGAGCCAGCGCGCGATGAAGCCCGCGATCAAACCGATTATCAGGAAGCCGATGAGACCAAAGACGTCCATGCAGTTACCTCCGCGTTAGTCGCGGGTGGAGACGCCTGCACCAAGCGTGCCCATGCGTCAAGCGGGTGGCCCGCTGAGCCGGCCCGAGTACCCCCGAGGCGAATCGAACGCCTGTCTACGGCTCCGGAGGCCGCCGCTCTATCCGCTGAGCTACGGGGGCGGAGCGTCGCGGGTCAATTCTAGTCGGGGCAACTGGTAGCGTGACCTCGGCCGACATGACCGTCAACGTGCGCGAACGCGACAAGGAGCTCTCGCTCGTCCAGCATCTGGGCGAGCTGCGCGATCGGCTCGTGGTGGCCGCGATCGCGCTCATCGTCACGACGGGTATCGCGTTCTACTTCGGGACTCCGATCATCCGGTTCCTCCTCGTACCCGTGGACTGCCAGTTCATCCCGACGTACGTGTGTCACGACCCGCCGACGCACCTCGTCGCGTTCAGCCCGACGGAGAACTTCACGACCTACTTCCGGGTCGCGCTCTTCGCTGGAATCGCGCTCGCCATGCCGGTGATCCTCTACGAGATCTATGCCTACATCGACCCCGCGCTGCTCCCGAGCGAGCGCCGCTTCGTCCGTTTCATGGGGCTACCGGTGATCTTCCTCTTCGTGCTGGGAATGTCGTTCTGCTATTTCGTGCTGCTGCCCAACGCGATCAAGTTCCTGATCAATTTCGGGAGCGAGGTCATCGAGAATCAGCTCCGAGCCTCGGACTACCTATCGTTCGTGACGATCTTCATCCTTGGCCTGGGCGTCGTTTTTGAGGTGCCCGTCATCATCTACGCACTCGTCCGGATAAACGTGGTCAGCCGGGACTGGCTCACCAAGCAGCGCCGGTACGTGTTCCTACTGGTCTTCGTGATCGGTGCCTTCATCACGCCGACCCCGGATCCGTTCAACCAGACGCTGGTCGCGATCCCGATGTATCTGCTTTTCGAGCTCGGTCTGTTCTTTGCACGTTTCGCCGGAGCGCCTCGAGCCGCATCTTGAGGTCCGCTTCCGCGCCGAGGTCCGTCGGCACGTAGTACCGGCGCCCGCCGAGCGAATCCGGCAGGTAGGTCTCCTCGGGCGCGACGTGCCCTTCGAAGTCGTGCGCGTACTTGTAGCCCTGGCCGTAGCCCAGCTCGGCCATCAGGCGCGTCGGTGCGTTCCGCAGATGCAGCGGGACCGGGTCCGCGCGCGTCTCGGCGAGGTCGTGCTGCAGCTCGCCGAGCCCGCGCTTGAGCGAGTCCGATTTCGGCGCTAGTGCGCAATACACCGCAGCCTCCGCCAGGGGGTAGTACGCCTCGGGCAATCCGATGAGGTGCGTGGCCTGCTGTGCCGCGCTTGCGATGACCAGCGCCTGCGGGTCGGCGAGCCCGACGTCTTCACCGGCCAGGATGACGATGCGCCGTGCGATGAACATCGGATCCTCGCCCGCGTCGATCATCCGCATGAGCCAGTAGAGTGCGGCGTCGGGATCCGAGCCCCGGACGCTCTTGATGAAGGCCGAGATCGTGTCGTAATGCTGGTCGCCTGCGCGGTCGTAGAGGAGCGAGCGACGCTGGAGTGCTTCACGGACCTCGGCGAGGCCGACCGGTTTCTTACCGTCGGCGCCAACGGCGGCGGCGTCAGCGGCCAGCTCGAGCGCGTTCAGCGCGACGCGCGCGTCGCCGTTGCTGACCGCGACGAGCGCATCCTCGGCATCCGTGGCCAGGGCAACGGTCCCCGCGAGGCCGCGCTCGTCGGCGAGCGCCCGGCGGACGATCGTCCGGACCTCGTCCTCGGTGAGCGGCTTCAAGGTGAAGACGCGCGACCGCGAGAGGAGCGCGGAGTTCACCTCGAACGACGGGTTCTCGGTCGTCGCTCCGAGCAGAATCACGTCGCCGTTCTCGGCGTATGGCAGGACCACGTCCTGCTGCGCCTTGTTGAAGCGGTGGATCTCGTCGATGAAAAGCACGGTCCGCTGATCCGTGAGCTCACGCAGCTTCCGCGATTCCTGGATCAGCTTCCGGAGCTCGGCGACCCCCGAGGCGACCGCCGAGATGGCGACGAAGCGCGCGTTCGCGCGCTTCGCGCCGATGGCCGCGAGGGTCGTCTTCCCGGTCCCGGGTGGACCCCACAGGATCATCGACGGAAGCTGCCCTGCGTCGATCGCTTTGCGGAGCACGCGACCCGCGCCGACGAGATGCCCCTGCCCGACGAACTCATCGAGGTCGCGGGGCCGCATCCGCGCCGCCAGCGGCTGATCCTTGGCCATCCGCCGATTCTCGCACCCCACCCCCTCCCCCAGGGGGTAGGATGACGCCCGTGCGATCCGAGATCCGCCACGATGTGGTGAGCCGCCTCCGCTCGGTCGCCGGGCACCTCAAAGCCGTCGAGCGCATGGTCGAGGAAGACAAGTACTGCGTCGACGTCATGAAGCAGACGATGGCGATCGAAAAGGCCCTCGAGCGGATCGACACGGTCATCCTCGAAGAGCATCTCGCCACCTGCGTCGCCGATTCGTTCCGTCAAGGACGCTCCGACAGGACCGTGAAAGAGCTGGCCGAGATCTTCTCCACCGCCCGCAAGTAGCCATCGGACCTTCGGTCCTCATATAAACTTTCTTTGATATGCTGCCGGTCGTGGAAAAGGCGCCGTGCTGACCCAGTCCGCGCTGCGGGAGCTCCGGAGCTATTACCGCGCGCTCGGCGATGTCAACCGCTTGCGGATCGTCCAGATCCTGGCGACCGAGGGCGAGCAACCCGTGTCGGAGCTGGCGCGGCGCCTGCGCATCAGCCAGCCGCTCATGTCCTGGCATCTCAGGCGTTTGCGGCGCGCCGGGATCATCCGGATGGAGCGGCTCGGCCGTGAAGTCCGCTGCTCCTTCGATCGCGAGAAGTTCGCCGAGCTCAATGCGCGCGGTCATCGGGTCCTGATGAATCGCGTCGAGGTGCAGTTGTGAGTCACGGAGTGGTCCCAACGCAGGTGGCGCGACGGACTCGTCTCGGCCTGGCGCCGATCGCGCGCCGCGCCGCGCGGCTGGGCATCTCGGCCAACGTGGTGACGCTGGCCGGCGGCGGGCTCACCATCATCGGCGCGGGGCTGCTCGCGGCGGGGATGCCGCTCGGGGCGCTCGTGGTCCTCGCGCTCGGCACGCTCGCGGACACGCTCGATGGGCAGATCGCGAAAGCGGCGGGTGGAGGCACGACCTTCGGGGCGTTCCTGGACTCCACGATCGACCGCGTCTCAGATTCGGCGCTCTTCGTCGGGACGGCCCTCCTCGCGGTGACCACCGCGCAGGCCGCGCTCCTTTGGTGGGCGCTCGTCGCGCTGGTCGTCTCGCTCCTCGTCCCGTATGTCCGCGCGAAAGCCGAATCGTTGGGAGCCAGTGCGACCGTCGGGCCGGCGCCGCGCGAGGGGCGGATCGTCATCTTCCTGCTTGGCCTCGCAGCTTGGGCGTTCTTCGGTCTCTTCCTGGCATTCGTGGCCGCGGTCCTCGTGGTCGCGCTGCTCGCCACCGTCACGCTCGTCATCAGGGTGGTCCACGTGGGCCGCCAACTCTCGACCAAAGGAAGGTAGATAGCTCGACGATGCCGACCACCAAAAGAAAGAGAACGGCTGTGCGGCGTATCGGCAAGGGCAGGATCCGCGCAGCGATCATCGGCGTGGGTAACTGCGCGAGCTCGCTCGTGCAAGGTGTCCATTACTACCGCACCGCAAAGCCTGGCGACCGGATCCCGGGGATCATGCACGTCGACCTCGGCGGGTATCACATCCGCGACGTCGACTTCGTCGCGGCGTTCGACGTCGACCGCAACAAAGTCGGAAAAGACCTGGCCGAAGCGATCTACGCCCGGCCGAACAACACTTATCGCTTCGCCGACGTGCCGCGCACCGGCGTGAAGGTGTCGCGCGGCATGACCCACGACGGGATCGGGAAATACCTATCGGCGATAGTGCAGAAGGCACCCGGCGCGACCGACGACATCGTCGGGATCCTGAAGGAGCGCGAGGTCGACGTCGTGGTCTCGTACCTGCCGGTGGGAAGCGAAGAGGCCACGAAGTGGTACGTCGAACAAGCGCTCGAGGCGGGATGCGCGTTCATCAACTGCATCCCGGTCTTCATCGCGCGCGAGCCGTACTGGCAGAAGCGCTTCGCGCAGAAAGGCCTGCCGATCATCGGCGACGACATCAAATCGCAGGTTGGTGCCACCATCACTCACCGCGTGCTCACGCGCCTCTTCATGGATCGGGGCGTGCGGCTCGACCGTACCTATCAGCTCAACTTCGGCGGGAACACCGATTTCCTCAACATGCTCGAGCGCGAGCGGCTCGAGTCGAAGAAGATCAGCAAGACGAACGCCGTGACGAGCATGCTCGACTACCCTCTCGCTGAGACCGACGTCCACGTTGGCCCGTCGGACTACGTTCCGTGGCTTCTCGACCGGAAGTGGTGCTACATCCGCATGGAAGGAACGACCTTCGGCGACGTACCGCTCAACGCCGAGCTGAAGCTTGAGGTCTGGGACTCGCCCAACAGCGCCGGCGTCGTCATCGACGCGATCCGTTGCTGCAAGCTGGCCCTCGACCGCGGCCTTGGCGGGACGATCGTGGCGCCGTCCGCGTACTTCATGAAGTCGCCGCCACGACAGATCCCGGACGATCGCGCGCGCGAGGGCGTGGAGGACTACATCAAGGGCACCAACGTCCAGACGCTTAGCGGGAAATCGTAGTGCGCGACCGCCTGCTCCACGGCTCGGCCTTCTGGGCCTGGCGCCTGAGCGCGGCGCTCGCGCAGCGCCTGCCGTCGTGGGTGACCTATCCCGCCGCGGTGCTCGGCGGAGAGATCGCGTACCTGGTCTGGGTGAGCCGGCGGCGGATCGCCAAGCAGAACTTCGCGGTCGTCCTTGATAAACCCGTGGATCACCGCGACGTTGCCCGCGTGGCGCGACGGTCGTTCAGGAATTTCGCGAAATACCTCGTCGAGATCATGCGGTTCCCACGACTCAACGTGGCGGACTTCGAGCGACTGGTAGCCGTCGACCCGCGCTCCTTGTCCCACGTCCGTGCGGCACGCGACCACGGCCGGGGCTGCATCTTCGTTTCGATGCACTTCGGAAACTTCGAGCTCGGCGGAGCGCGCATCGCCGACGAGATGCCACTCAATGTCATCGCCGACGCGCTCGAAAACCAGCGGCTGATGGATCTTCTCGTGGCGAACAGAGCTCACAAGAACGTGAACATCGTCCCGCCGGAGGGCGCGGTCCGCCAGGTGCTCCAGGCGCTCCGCCGCAACGAGATGGTCGGGCTGATGATGGATCTCGGCCCGCGCGCGCACGAGCTCGACCACGTCGACCTTCTTTTCTTCGGGGTGCGCGCGGCCTTCCCCACGATCGCCGCGAACCTCGCGCGCGTGTCGGGCGCGCCGATCGTCGTCGCCGCGGTCATGCGCGAGCGGGACAACACCTTCCGCGGCGTCGCGCTCCCGCCGATTTTCGTCGAGCGTACGAAGCAGGCTGCGCACGACATCGAGCGTGCGACGCAAGCGATCGTCCACGGGCTCGAGACCTTCGTCCGAGGCAAGCCCGACCAGTGGTACATCTTCCGTCCGATGTGGGCAGGTCCCGAAGGCGCCTCGTGACGACGTGAGCGCCGTCGACGCGCTCGCGCGGCTAGCCGAGGCGGTTCTCCCGCGGGTGCCGCCCGCCTGGCAGGGACCCATCGCGGAGGTCGCCGGTACCGTCGCCTACCTCGCGGCCCCGCGGGCCAGGGCTGCGGTGCGTTCGAACCTCGCCGTGATCGCGCCGGAGCATCCGCCGAGCGTGCGACGCGTTTTCGTCAATTCCGTCATTCAGTACCTCGAGATCTTCCACATCGCCCGCCTCGACCGCAGGCACTTCCTCGCGTCCATGCGGATGGAAGGCTGGGAGAACTTCACCTGCGCCCACGCGCTCGGAAAGGGCGTCATCTTCGGGAGCGCGCACCTGGGACCCGTCGCATTGGTGGGCCAGATCCTGATGGCGCGCGGCTTCGAGCTGACGCTGCCGGTCGAACGCACCTCGTCCGAGTTCATGCGCGCTGTGAACCGCGCGCGGAGCGCACAGGGTCTGCGTCTTGTTCCAATGGATTCGGCTTTCGGCATCCACCGCGTCCTTCGGCGGGGCGGTGTGCTCGGCTTCCTCGCGGACCGAGCAATAACCGGCGTCGGCGAGCGCGTCGAGTTCTTCGGACGCCAGACGCTCTTGCCCTCGGCGCACGTCGCGCTCGCCCACCGGACCGGTGCCGCATTGGTACCCGCGTTCACGTGGCGCCAGAACGGGATGCTCTTCGCGCATCTTCTGGAGCCACTCGACATCCCACGGACCGGCGACCGCGAAGCCGACGTGCGCGAGGGTGTCCGCCGTTTCGCCGCGCTCCTCGAGCACTACGTTCGCGCCCACCCCGAGCAGTGGAACGTATTCGAGCCGGTCTGGGAAGCGGCGTGATGGGCCGAGCCGACCTGCAGCTGCACAGCGATCTCGGCGACGGCCTTTCCTCGCTCGACGCGATCCTCGATTCCGCAGAGCAGGTCGGGCTCGACGTGATCGCGCTCACCGACCACGACGACATCCACGGCGCCTTCGCCCTGCGCGACCTCGCCGCGCGCCGCTCCAGCCCGGTGCAGGTCATCACCGGCGTCGAGGTGACCACGCGATCGGGACACCTGCTCGCGCTCTGGATCGAGGATGAGATCCCGATGCTCTGCTCGCTCACCGAGGCGATCGCGCGCGTGCACCATGCGGGCGGGCTGGCCGTCGTCCCGCACCCCCTTTCCTACCTCACGTTCTCGATAGGCGAGGGCGCTCTGCGCCAGCTCGCACGGTCGCACGACCGGGAGGAGATGGTCGACGCGATCGAGCTGCGCAATCCTTCATACGCGGGCCGCGTGCGCGCGCGCCGAGCAGCCTGGCTGAACGCGAACGTCGTGCGCGCCGCCGAGACGGGATCGAGCGACGCGCATCACGCCGCCCTGGTCGGAACGTGCTGGACGGACTTCGAAGGCCGTACCGCGGATGACCTTCGTCGCGCCATCGTCGAGCGGACCACCCGCGCGGACGGCCGGCGCTGGTCGCTGCGAGAGCACCTCGACGGAGCGGCGCGTCAGCAGTGGCGGTCGATGGTCCGCGACCCGATCAAGCGTGTCCGCCGGATACGGAAGCGCTCCTCACGGGCATGAGTCTGGTGCGTTACCTCGCGGCGGCCCATGTGGTCCGCTTCTTTTTGCCGTGAGCAACGAACCTCTGAGCGCGATCCTGACTCAGCTCGTTGGCAGAGCGCTCGAGCAAGAACAGCCAGAGAATGTGGATCCGGCTGGCACCACCCTGACGGGCGAGGGCCCCGAGGTAGAGATCGTTATCGTGCCTCACCGCGATCTCGGCGGAATCTCGTTGGTTGCGTGGACAGACCAGTACGACGCGCGACTTCTGTGGGCGAATGTGGGCGATCTGTCAACGCATGACGACCTCGACCTGGGCGTCGTGGTCGCGCGTATTCGGTATGAGGATGACTGGCGTAGGCGGCTCGGCGAAGCTTTGGCCGCGGAGCTGGTGCGGCCCATCCACCTGCGGAGTCAACGGGGGTTGTTTGGCGCGCCGCGAGTCGAATGTTGGATAGAGGCGGCGTGGAAGAACAAGCGAATCGGCGTACTTAGACCGTCGAGGAGTCTGATTGGCGCCGAAACGGAGATGACGACCTCGCTGGCGGGTGGGCCGGGACCGCCGTTCTCGCTTCCTCCTGACATCTCAAACGGCTAAGTCCGTGCTGCGCCGCAACGCCATAGTCTTTCCGCGAGTACTAACCAGCGGCTACAAGGACCCGGCTACCTTCGGGCGTCGTCGATTTGACGCCCTGCTTTTCCGCGGCAGAAGTCACGAGGCGAAACTTCTTCCTAGGGCTGATATCCACGACAAACTCGATTTTCAAGCCCTCCGCCAACTTGACGAGTGTCGCAAACGAAGGAGCGACCTCGCCGAGCTCCAGTCGCGAAATAGCGGACTGCTTCATATCCAACTTCTGAGCAAGTTGCTCCTGGGTCAAGCGCGCCAGCGAACGGTGCTGAAGGACCTTGATCGCCACGGCACGCGCAAACGTTGTCCGCTTCCATTCGCGCCGAAAGAGCGGATTCGTCCTGAGATCATTGGCTACGAGGGTTCGATGGCTTTTGAGATCGGACAGCCTAACCTTTTTTCTTACGCTTCTTGTCTGAGTACGCATCCAACTACCATCCTTATTAGCCGTTCGCGGGTGACATTACAAGTATGTTATAGAGTGTCAAGCTGATTACGCCAGCATCGGAATAAAAATGTCTGCGTGCTCATAACAATCTTGTTATAATGGGCCGCGTGGACGTCCGGTTCCACCCCGACGCCGAAGCGGAACGACGCGCACTCGCTCCTCGCGAGCGCGTGGCCGTCGATCATGTGATCGAGAAGCTGTCGGCGCTCGGCATCAAACTCGGTTTTCCACATAGCAGCAAGGTGGTCGGCGCTGACAACCTCAGGAGCTTCGCCCTCGTGCCGGCAGAAGCCGTGTTCGCCCCCTTTACCGACGGCTCGGTGAGACCTTTGTTATTGCCGCGATCGGTCCCGAAGCACAGAGCGACCCGACCGGATACAAACGCTCCATTCGTATCGGGGAGCAACGGCTCGCCGCGATCGAGCGATAGGCAGGAGAGAGCGGCATGCTTGGAAATGTCGGGCTGGGAGGAATGATCGACACTGCTGGGTCGGACTTGCCACGATGAAGATCGGGATCGTCTCGCCGTACGCGTACCCGCGCCCAGGCGGTGCGAACTCGTACATCCGCGAGAGCTACGAAGAGCTCCGGCGGCTCGGCCACAGTGTCCGGATCATCACTGCGCCCTGGGGCGACGACCCGCCGGCACAGGACGTGATCCAGATCGGCCAGGCGATCGCCGTCCCGTACAACGGCGCGATCGGCCGAGTCACGCTCTCGCTCCGGCTCGAGTGGCTCGTGTCGCACATGCTCGAGCGCGAGCGGTTCGACATCATTCACCACCACGAGCCGCTCGTCCCGTTCCTCTCGATGCAGATCCTCGATTCGGCGAGGTGCCCCAACGTCGCGACCTTCCACGCCTTCGGCGGCTTCTCGTTCTCCTACTGGGCCGGCCGGGTCATCGGCAACCGCTACCTGAACAAGCTGGACGCGCGCATCGCCGTATCGAGCGCGGCGCGACACTTCATATCGAGCTACTTCCCCGGCGACTACCGGATCATCCCGAATGGCGTCGACGTGCACTTCTACGCCAGCGCGAAGCCGTTCCCGGAGTATCACGACGGCAAGATCAACATCCTCTTCGTCGGTCGCCTCGAGCCGCGCAAAGGCGCGATGTACCTCATGGAGGCCTACGCCAAGCTCAAGCTCAAGCATCCCGAGCTGCGCCTCATCCTCTGCAGCGTCGGACCACTGCTAGGCCGACTACGGCGTTTCGTGCGTTCGAACCGGCTCGACGACGTCCTCTTCGCCGGACGCGTTTCGGACGCAGACAAGGCGCGCTTCTACAAGACGGCGCACATCTTCTGTGCGCCATCGACCGGGCAGGAGTCGTTCGGGATCGTGCTGCTCGAGGCGATGGCCGCCGGGCTGCCGGTCGTCGCCAGCGACATCCACGGCTACAAGCGTGTCGTACAGCGAAACGTGAGCGGGCTCCTCGTGGAGCCACGCGATTCCGACGCCATCGCCGATGCCCTCGAACGGCTCGCGTGCGACCCGGCTCTCCGGGAGCGGCTGGGCCAGGCGGGAGCGCGAAGGGCCCCCGAATTCGACTGGTCGCACGTCACGGAGCAGCTCGTTGAACTCTACGAAGAGGTTATTCGTAAGAGAGGCGTGCGTTAGAGTCTCGCTCCGAGGGGGTGGTCCTCGTGTTCAACCGACAGATCGCCGCGTTCTCTGTCGCGCTCGCCCTTCTGCTCGCGGGCTGCACGCCGGCACCGAAGGGTGCTGCACCGACGCCTTCTGGATTCGCCGCAGAGCAGCCGCAACCGGGCGGAACCCTCACATTCATCGTGAACGCCGAGCCGCCGTCGTTCGACGGGCACCGGGAGACGACCTTCGCGCTCCTCCACCCGATCGCGCCGCACTACAGCACGCTCTACAAGTTCGACCCGAACGACCTCACGAAAGTGATCCCGGACGTCGCGGCGGCGACGCCCGAGGTTTCTGCGGACAAGCTGACCTACACGATCAAGGTCCGGACCGACGTGAAGTTCCACGACGGGTCGAAGATGACGAGTGACGACATCCTCGCGACCTACAACAAGATCATCTTCCCGCCGTCGGGAGTGCTCTCGCCGCGCGCGGGCGCGTACGCCGCCGTCGACAGCATCGCCACGCCAGCGCCTGACAGCGTCGTATTCAAGCTCAAGTACCCGTCCGCCTCATTCGCCACGAACCTCGCGTCGCCGTGGAATTTCATCTACAGCGCGGCGAAGCTCAAGACGGACATCCACTGGTATGAGAAAAACATCATGGGGACCGGTCCCTTCACGTACGTCTCCAACACCAAGGGGCAGGACTGGGTAGGGAAGAAGTTCCCCGACTACTTCGCGAAGGACAAGAACGGCGTTCAACTCCCCTACCTCGACGGCTACAAGGCCCTGATCATCACCGACGCGAACGCGGAGGTGAACGCGATCCGCAGCAAGCAGGCCTCGATCGAATTCCGTGGCTTCACGCCGCAGCAGCGCGACACCCTCTCGGGCGCGCTCGGTACCTCACTCGCCATCCAGGAAGCGCCGTGGATCTGCGTGAACTACGTCGTCCCGAATACCAAGAAGCCGCCATTCGACGACGTCCGCGTGCGCCAGGCGCTCACCCTCGCCATCGACCGCTACGCCGGGAGCACCGCGTTACAGAAGATCACGATCGTGAAGGACGTCGGCGGGCTCATGCGCCCGAAGGGCCCATTCGCCCAGACCGACGCGGACCTCCAGAAGATCGCGGGCTTCGGCACGGACGCCGCCGCCAACAAGGCGAAGGCCAAGCAGCTGCTCGCGGACGCGGGTCAGCCGAGCCTGACGTTCAAGTTCCTCAACCGCAACATCACGACTCCGTACGAGCCCGTGGCGCTCTTCGTGCTCGACCAATGGAAGCAGGTCGGCATCACCGCGACGCACGACGTGAAAGAGACCTCCGCGTACCAGGCGGATCTGCGTGCGGGCAACTTCGAGGTCGCGCTCGACTTCAACTGCGACTTCCTCGACGAGCCCGACCTCCAGCTCGCCAAGTTCTGGTCGGCGTCGGGGCTCGGCAAGGGCCTCAACTTCGCCTACTACGACGACGCGAACCTCGACAAGATGATCGACGGCCAGAGCCGCGAGACCGA
>Ga0209378_1001007_pt1 | contig 20219 bp, 21 predicted proteins | sample GraSoiAngelo_156_FD_186170 | JGI IMG/M metagenome (GOLD analysis project Ga0209378, IMG submission 186170) | Grasslands soil microbial communities from the Angelo Coastal Reserve, California, USA - 14_1009_13_40cm (SPAdes) (version 2) | ecosystem: Environmental > Terrestrial > Soil > Grasslands ...
CGAAGTTCACCGTGGCAAGCGACGTCAGGTAATGGATCCGGAAGAATGCCTCGATCGCCCTGGGCGCTCGCCCAGGTCCCCGCACGAGGTAGCGCAGCAGCTTCGGCAAAATGATCAGCCCGCCGTTCGCCCAACGGCGCCGCTGGATCAGGAGCGCGCCGAAATCGGGTGGCGTGGCGCTGAAGGCGAGTCGTTCGGGATAGTTGTAGAGCTGCCAGCCCCGCTCGATCAGGTCAATGCTGGATTCCGTGTCCTCGATTACGGTTCTGTCCTGAATGTAGATCTTGACAGGGAAGCCGCGCTCCATCTGAGTGACGACGATGTCTTCGAGGGCCGCCTTGCGCAGGAGCGCATTGGCGCCCACCCAGTAGGTCGCGCGATAGCGCGTGAAGCCTTGGTGAATCAGATACTGGATGTCGGTAGTAGCCCCGGCGACATACTCGATCGTCCCGAACCGTGCCGGGAGCGAGCTGTAGGGCGTCTGTGCAACCGCGACGCGCGCGTTCCCCGGTTGCCGCAGCTCGTGGATCAGCAGCAGAGCGTAATCCGGCGACGTCATGCTGTCAGCGTCGAGGGTAATGACAAACTCCGCATCTTCGAAGCGGACCCCGGCCTCGGCGCGCTGAAGATGCACACCGTCCGCACGATGCAGCTCCCTGTAGCAAGCGCCCATCAGGCCCAGGTAGCTGTTCAGGTTCATGGCTTTGTTCGGCTCATGCGAGAGATTCGCGTAGCGCTTGCGTTCAAAACTGCCGAGGCGTACCCGGAACCGGCGTGCCAGGCGGTGGTATTCAAGCTGCAGGCGCGTGCGGTCCAGGCCGCCGCGCCCGGCCGCCCATTTGATCGATGCCGCGGCGGCGAGATGCGCCTGTGCGGCTTTGCGCAGAACGAGTTCCCGGAACACAACGTCGCCGCTGTCGCCTGATGCGAAGCCGGCCTCCTGCAGAAGGCACCACCTGGCCGCCAGCCGATGCAGACTCGCGAGGCGGTGGGCCTCGCTCGCCAGATCCAGATTGCTTTCCGCCCGCGCCTTGAACTGGCTCAGCGCAGCCACAAACGGTTGTGCCGCCGCATCGAATAACTGCCGCAGTGATTCGGGCAGGGCACGCATCGCCTGCAGCGTGGCGGCCTCGGCGGAATCCTGCGGCACGGGCGGGTCGTCGATGAGGAGCACCACGCGGCGCCGCGGGTAATCCTGCAGGGCGGCAGACATGAGCGTGCGGCGCACGACCTTGACCTCCTCCTTGTAGGAGGGCACCAGGACGACCAGTTTTCCGGCGGCCTCATGGTATGTTCGGGACAGTTCAGGGTCTGTCGCTGGCGCAAATGTCGCCCGGCGCTGAAAGCCGCCGATCCGGGTCAGCTGATACACGACACTGCCGTACAGCAATGCCGCGACAATTCCCATGAATACGAGGTGACCGGCCGCCGCCGCCCAATCCTCATTCCTCAGGAATCGGGCGGCGGTATCCGCCAGCTCCCAGCCTAGCAATCCGGTCACGGCAGCGGTCACCACCAGCAGGGCCCAGCCCAGACGGATCTCGGTCCGAACGCACGAGGTCGATAACCGGACTGCGGGATATGTGAGCTTCATGTGGCAGTGAAGACGCTGAACGATTGTGTGCTACCCGATGCCGGGCCATTAGCAATTGCGTCACGAAGTGAAACGAAATCGCGCTGACGTCGCCGAGTGCCGACAGCGGGATAATCGGGCGCTGATAATTACCGCACAGTTATCTTTCTGAGTGGATACGCTTACCCACGCGCTTTCGGGCGCATTGCTGGCGCGGGCAACAGCGTCTGAAGAACCGCGTGCGATTCCGCGGCGCATCGCGGCGGGATTTTTCGCCTGCGCGGCGCCGGACCTGGACTTCGTCTTCGGCTATGCCGGGCCGGTGCAGTACCTGCTCAATCACCGCGGCATCACGCATTCGCTGGTGCTCTTGCCGCTGTGGGCGCTCGGCCTGTCCTGGCTGCTGGCGAAAATCCTCAGGGAGCCGCGCGGCTGGAAGGCGCTCTACGGGATCAGCGCGCTCGCCATCGCCGCCCATATCGCCGGCGACGTCATCACGAGCTACGGCACCATGGTGCTCGCGCCGCTGTCGGACTGGCGCGCCGCGATCGGCACGACGTTCATCATCGATCTCTGGTTCACCGGAATCATTCTCGCCGGCCTTCTTGCCTCGGCATTTCTTTACCGCTCGAGATGGCCGTCGGTCGCGGCGACAGCGCTGCTCGTGGCCTATGTGGGTTTTCAGTTCGACCAGCGCCAGCACGCCCTGGAGTTTGCGGACCAGTATGCGAAGACTCGGGGTCTGAGCGGCGCCCGAGTCACAGCGCACCCGCGCCCGGTGTCGCCGTTCAACTGGACCGTGTTCGTGAGCGACGACGAATTGCATCGCTTCGCGCACATCAATCTGGCGCGGAAGGAGCCGCGCCCCTATCGGCCGGGCGATGGCTTCATCGCCAGGCTGCAGGCGCCTTATCTGCCGCTCGAGCAGGCGATCTGGGTGACCCGGCCGCGCTACGGCTACCCGCCTACGCATGAGCTGGTGAAGCACGCCTGGGAGTCCCCGCCGCTCGCTTTTTTCCGCGAGTTCGCCGACCTGCCGGCCTTCGACGGCTTCAGCAAGGGATCGGTTTCGGTTTGCGCAGGGTTCGTGGACCTGCGCTTTCTCACCCCGGGCCGCGACACGATGCCGTTCCGCTTCGGCGCCTGCCGCGATCAGGACCTTACCTGGCGGCTTTCGCCTCCACCGTAAAGCGTTCAGTTCCCGGCGAGCACTTCGCGCAGCGCGTGGAACAGCTCGATGCCGGCGTCGATCTCGTCGCGATTGATCGACACGCTCTCGACGTTCACGCCGAGCGGGATCTCGCCCGCGTAGGGCTCGTCGAGGATGCGCCGCAGATTGTCGCGGCAGATCTCGATCGATTTGGCGAGCGGATCGGCGGCGCCGAGGATCGCGCGCTCGGTGTCGGGGGCGACGGTGACGCCGAGCCAGCGCAGGAAGGCGAGCGTCTTCTCGCGCCCGCAGGGGGCGAAGCTGAGCACGACGCGCCGCGGCTCGCTGCCCGCGCCGCGGCAGTCGCGCAGGTAGTCGCGCAGCAGCCGCTGCGTCGGCCGCGCGGAGTAGACCGTTTGCGAGATGAAGTAGCCGCAGCCCTCGATGCCCTTGGCGAGCAGCCGCGCCGCCTCGCTGCGCAGCGCGGTGTGCCGCTCGGCGATCACTACACCGCCGATCGTAAAGCCGCCCGCATCGCTCGCCGCGATGCGGATCGCCCTGGAAAGCGGCAACGCATAGCGCACGCCGGAGACGGGCCTTCCCACCACTGAAATGAATTCGATGCCCTGCGATTGGGACAGCCAGGTGCGCCAGCCGGCTTCATCCAGGTTGCCGAGCGCCTTGTAAGTGATCGCCGGCAGGCGGGTGCTTTGCATGAGCTGCCTCGAGTACTGGCGCGGATCGATGGTGCGCATGAAGGGAAACGGGCGCGGCAGCTGCGTGCGGCCGGTCTCGTCCTGGATGTCGTAGACCACCACGCCGTCGAGCGGCAGCGCGGCAAGGCGCGCGGCGAGCTTTCCGGCGGCCGCGCTTACCTGCTCGTCGGGCGTGCCGAGCCGGGGCGGGGTGGTGCCGTAAAGAAGGACCGTCTGCGCCGGATCAAGAAGCTTTGACTTCAGATCCATGGAGGTAGGGCTTCAGCGCGGCATGGACCGCGCGGTTCGTCGCCGCCTCCATGCCGAGCTCGCGCGCCATGCGCGCTACAGCGCCTGAGAGCCAGGGCGCCTCGAGCCGGCCGCCGGCCTCCAGGTCGCCCAGCATCGAGGCCTTCATTTCGGGCGGCAGGCCGTCCACGAAAGCGAGGGTCCTGGCGACGAAGTCGTCGGGCAGCGCGACGCCGCGCTTCCTTCCCACTTCCCAGGTCTCGCGCATCGTCGCTTCCAGCAGCCAGCGCATGTCCGGGTCGGAGCGCACCACGCCGATCGGCTTGCGCGTCACCGTGGTCGTGGCCGACAGCGCCACCAGCAGGACGAATTTCTCCCACAGCACGCGCACGATGTCGTCGACCAGCTCGGCATCGATTTTCGCCTCGCGGCAGGCGCCGAGAAACAGCTCCGCGGCCTTGCGCTGCAGCTCGAAAACGGTCCCGAAACGCAGCCGCGCCATCTGCCCGGTCTGGACGATCGCGCCCGGCTCGGCGATGCGGCTGGCGATATACGCCGCGCCGCCCATGACGCGCTCGCGCCCGAGGACGGCGCCGATGCGCTCGATCGACTCGACGCCGTTCTGGAATGGAATGACGAAGGTATTGCCGCCGACGACGGGACGCAGCTGCGCGGCGGCGCTCTCGGTGTCCCAGAGCTTCACCGTGAACATCACGACGTCGACCGCGCCGGCGTCGGCGGGCTTCTCGACGGCCTTCACTTTCAGCTGCGCGTCCCCGAGCGGGCTCTTCAGCGCGAGGCCATTGCGCTGCAGCGCCTGCAGATGCCGCCCGCGGGCGATGAACGCGACCGAGTGCCCCGCCTGCTGCAGGCGCGCGCCGAAGTAGCCGCCCACGCCGCCCGCTCCTAAGATCGCAATGCGCATCTAAATTAGGGACAGACCACGTTTTTCGCCGAAAACGTGGTCTGTCCCTGTTTTCTCAGTACCTGTAGTGGTCCGATTTGTAAGGGCCCTGCTTCGCCACGCCGATGTAGCGCGCTTGCTCGTCGGTCAGCTCGGTCAGCATCGCGTCGAGCTTGGAGAGCTGCAGCCGCGCCACTTTCTCGTCGAGCTGCTTGGGCAGGATGTACACGCCGATCGGGTACTCGCCGTGGTTGCCGAAGAGCTCGATCTGCGCCAGAACCTGGTTGGCGAAAGAGGAGCTCATCACGTACGAGGGGTGCCCGGTGGCGCAGCCGAGGTTCACCAGGCGCCCTTCGGCCAGCAGGATGATGCGCTTGCCGTCGGGGAAGATGACGTGGTCGACCTGCGGCTTGATGTTCTCCCAGGGGTAGCGCTTCAGGCTGGCGATGTCGATCTCGTTGTCGAAGTGACCGATGTTGCACACGATGGCGTTGTTCTTCATGCGCTTCATGTGCTCGTGCGTGATGACGTGGAAGTTGCCGGTCGCGGTGATGAAGATGTCCGCCCTGTCCGCGGCGTAATCCATGGTCACCACCCTGTAGCCTTCCATCGCCGCCTGCAGCGCGCAGATCGGGTCGATCTCGGTGACCCAGACCTGCGCCTGCAGCCCGCGCAGCGCCTGGGTCGATCCCTTGCCCACCTCGCCGTAGCCGGCGACCACCGCCACCTTGCCGGCGATCATGACGTCGGTGGCGCGCTTGATGCCGTCGACCAGCGACTCGCGGCAGCCGTAGATGTTGTCGAACTTCGACTTGGTGACCGAGTCGTTGACGTTGATCGCCGGGAAGAGGAGCCGCTTCTCCTTCGCCATCTGGTACAGGCGATGGACGCCGGTGGTGGTCTCCTCGGTCACGCCCTTGATGTCTTTCGCGACCTGCGAGTACCAGCCGGGTTTCCTCTTCTTGATGGCGTTGAAAAGCGCAACTTCCTCCTCGCTCTTGGGTGCGGAGAGAACCGAGGGATCCTTCTCGGCGCTGATTCCCAGGTGCACCAGCAGCGTGGCGTCGCCGCCGTCGTCGAGGATCATGTTCGGGCCCCTCATTTGCCCATTTGCCTCGCCGAAATCGAAGATCCTGTGGGTGTACTCCCAGTACTCGTCGAGCGACTCGCCCTTGTAGGCGAACACCGGAACGCCGGCCGCGGCGATCGCCGCGGCAGCGTGGTCCTGGGTCGAGAAGATGTTGCACGAGGCCCAGCGCACCTCGGCGCCCAGGGCCTTCAGCGTCTCGATCAGCACCGCGGTCTGGATCGTCATGTGAAGCGAGCCGGCGATGCGCGCCCCCTTGAGCGGCTGGCGCGCCGCGTATTCCGCCCGGATCGCCATCAGCGCCGGCATCTCGGACTCGGCGATCCTGATTTCCTTGCGGCCCCAGTCGGCGAGCGACAGGTCGGCAACCTTGAAGTCGCTGAACTTCGAATCGATCTTCATCTAGACCTCCTGAAAGCAAAAAGCGCCCGCACCGTCTCCGGTGCGAGCGCCGTTAAATTTAGCTGAGCCTGATCCCCCTGCCTGGAGGCGGGGAAACGCAACGCTCCTCAGCGAACCGGATTCTAACCGCTTCGGCTTGCTTTTCAAAGGTTCGCAAAACCTGCATCCTTCCGGGGTGAGCAAGAATAAGAGCACCTCCATCTTCGCGAGCGTCGTGTTCCTCAAGGTCCAGGAATTCGCGCGCCGGCCGGTCACCGAGCAGGCGCGCATGAGAGCGCAGCTCGACGCGGTGGTGGCGGTGACGACTGCCGAGCTGGCGCCGGCCAGCCGCATCGTGCTCGAGGCCTCCGACGGCATCGCCGTGGTGGTGCTTGCGGATCCCGCGGGCGCGCTGCGGCTCGCCGAGCGCGCCATGGCTGCCGTCGCCGCCGGCCTGCCGCTCTCGGTCGGCATCAATCACGGCGCAGTGCAGACCATGCGCAGCGACGGCATGGTCGGCGACGGCATCGCGGTGGCGGCCAGCATCGCCGATTTCACCTCGCCTGCGCGCATCCTGATTTCGCACTCTTTCCGCAGCGCGCTCGCCGACGCGGCGCCGGGCAGCGAAGCTGCGCTGGTGCCCGCCGGCACCTTCACCGATTCGGGCCTGCGCACGCACGAGCTGTTCCGGCCGGACCCGCATGCGGCGCGGCGTCGCGCGCGGCGCTATGCAGCCCTGACCACCGGAGCGGTGGCGGTCCTGCTGGCCGCCGGCGTGGCGGGCCGCGTCTCCAAGGTCGGCCAGGAGAGCTTCGTCGAGGGCATGCTGGCCGCGTACCGCGACACCGCGGCGCAGGGCGAGAAGTACGTGCGCAGCCTGGTGCAGAAAGTGAAGTTCTAGTGGCGAAGAAAAAGCTCGCGCGCATCGGCCGCTACAGGATCCTCGGCGAGCTCGGCCGCGGCGCGATGGGGGTCGTGTACCGCGCCGAGGACCCGAACCTCGACCGCATCGTCGCGCTGAAGACCATCATCCTGAGCGACGACGCCGAGGGCCGCAAGGATTACCACAAGCGCTTTTTCCAGGAGGCCAAGGCCGCCGGCAAGCTCACGCATCCGCACATCGTCACGACCTACGATTTCGGCGAGGAGGGCGACCTCGCCTACCTGGCGATGGAGCTGCTCGAGGGGACCGACCTGCGCGAGCGCCTGCTGAAGGCGCCGCTCCCCACGGCGGACGCGGTCGACATCACCTACCAGGTGGCCGACGGGCTCGCCTTCGCGCACGAGCGCGGCGTCGTGCACCGCGACATCAAGCCCGGCAACATCATGCTGCTCGCGCGCGGGCAGGTGAAGATCATGGACTTCGGCATCGCCCGCATGCGCTCCGACGACTTCAAGACCAGCACCGGCATCGTGCTCGGCACGCCGCGCTTCATGTCGCCGGAGCAGATCGCCGGAGCGCCAGTGGATCAGCGCTCGGACCTCTTCTCGCTCGGCGCCGTGCTCTACGAGATGCTGACGCGCGCGCCCCTGTTCGCCGCCGAGGACACGCCGCAGATCGCCCATAATGTGACGCACCTGGAGCATGTCCCGCCCTCGCACGCGAACCCGGAAGTGACGCCGATGCTCGATTTCGTCGTCGCGCGGGCGCTGAAGAAGGACCCCACGGTGCGCTACCAGGACGCAACGGAGATGGCCGCCGACCTGCGCAGCTGCCTCGCCGAGCTGCGCTCGCGCGCAGGGGCCGCGGGCAAGGACCGCGACCAGGTGACCAAGACGGTGAAGCTCGAGTCCACCGACGACAAGGCGCCGCAGGCGCCGGCGGCGCGCGCGATCGTCTCCGACACGCGCCTGCCGCTGTCTCGCCAGTTCGACTCCTCGGCGGCGCTGCAGCGCGTGGCCGCGAAAGGCGGGCGCGACCGCGAGCGCCTCGCCCGCGCGCCGCGGCCGGTCGGACTGCTTCGCAGGCTGGCGAGCGACGGCGGGCCGCGCCTGCTGTTCGCGGTTGCGCTGACTGCCGCGCTCGCCGGCGCGTATATCGCGCTCGGCTGAGGTGGCCCTTTGGCGATTGACGAGAGATTCCTTGAAATGGCGACGAGAAGGACACTGCTCGGCGCGCTAGTCGCCGGCTTTGTCGCGCCACGACTCGCGTTTGCGCAAGCTGCGCGAATCGCTTCGGTGGTGGTGCTCTATGCCGGCGAATCGGAGGATGACGAGCCCGCTACGTGGTCTTTCTTCGACGAGATGCGCCGCCTGGGATGGGTGGAAGGGACAAACATCACCTATGAGCGGCTCGAGGGGCGTGGAGAAAGGGAGTATGTGGAGGGGCTGGCGAGATCTGCGGCCGGCCGCATCCCCGATCTGATTTATGCGACCACCACGAGCGTCGCACTCGCTGTGGTCAAGCAAACCGCTTCCATTCCGGTAGTGTTCACATCAGCAGCGGATCCGGTGGCCACCGGGCTGGTGGCTTCGCTCGTCCGGCCCGGCGGCAACGCCACGGGTGCGTTCCAAGGCTTGCAGGACGCGGAGCAGACGCGATTCGAACTCATCCGCGAGGTGTATCCGGGCCTGAAACGCTTCGGGCTGTTGCTTGATCGCCGTTCACCCGACTCGCAGCAGGAGACGACGCATCAGGTCGCAGCGCATCGCGTCGGTCTGGATCTGATGACGATGAAGTTCACGAACTTCGAAGCGGTCGCCAAGATCTTCGGCAATCTAAGGAGAGCGGGAATTGTCGCGGTGGGACTTACGTCTTCGTACACGCTTATCGCGCGCCGCCGCGAGGTCGTCGAGGCGGCGATGCGCAACCGGCTCGCGCTCATCGGCCACCGCTCGGAATGGGCCGAGGTTGGCGCTCTAATGACCTACGGCGCGGAAGTCGCCGATGCGCAAAGGCGCAGCGCGAGAATAGCCAACCGGATTCTGAAGGGCGTGAAGCCGGCCGCCGTCCCGGTCGAACGGGCGACCAAGACCGAGCTGGTCGTCAATCAGCGTACTGCCAAGACGCTCGGCGTTGCTATTCCCGACTCGGTGCTGCGCCGTGCCGACCGGGTGATCGAATGACCTTTTTGGCCGAAAGCTGTCCGAGTAGCGTTGTATGCGTACGGGTGACGACGTATCTTGTTCCTCAATGCAGGTTCATATCCCCGACCCGGACTACACCAGCTCCGAGCGGGCCCGCGCCAACTTCCGGCTGGCGGCCAAGATCGCGCTGGGCTTCGTCGTCCTGCTCTGGCTGATCCAATTGTTGAACAGGGGGCTCGATCTGGGGCTGCAGCGTTTCGGCGTCCATCCACGCGAGTTCGCCGGGCTACCCGGCATTCTGCTCGCGCCCCTGCTGCACGGTGGCTTCCCCCACCTGGTAACCAACTCCCTGCCGTTGCTGGTGCTGGGGACGGTGATGTTGCACCTCTATCCGAACTCGGCCATCAAGGTGATTCCGGCGGTTTACCTGGGGCCGGGCATCGCGGTGTGGTTGTTCGCCAAAGAATCAACCATCCATGTCGGCGCCAGCGGGCTGGTCTACGGCCTGGTCAGCTATATCTTCGTGGCTGGCGTGACCCGGCGGGACCGGCGTGCCATCGCCGCGTCCCTGCTGGTTTTCTTTCTCTACGGTTCCGTGGTTTGGGGGGTATTTCCGATCCAGCCCGGGGTTTCCTGGGAAACCCATCTGGCGGCGGCGCTGATCGGGCTCGCGCTGGCGATCGCGCTTCGGCGCCTGGACTTGCCACCGCTCAAACGCTACGCCTGGGAAGACGAAAAGGACGAAGACGAGGATCAGGACAAAGAGAAGTAAGGGCTACCGCTGGAAGGATCGATAGGCGGTGAACGACCGGCTCGTTGGTTCAGGACGGACTAGTTCGCGCTCCCGCGTTTGGACTTCAGGAACTGGTAACAGTCTTCGGAGATCTCCTGCTCGTGATCGATGAGGCAATCCACGACGCGTCCGCCGCCCGGCTCGACGCCGGGACAGAACCTTCGAGAATCCTGCCTGCAGGCCTGCATGCCCTGCTCGTTCCCCAGGCGCACTTTCAGCGCGTCGTAACACGCATCGGAGATGTCGTTTTGGTGATCGAGCAGACAATCAACTACTAGTCCGCCGCCTTGCGAACAGAACTTTTCGGCGTCTGTATTGCAGGCACGCTCCCCTTCCGGAGCGGCTGCATCCTGTGCTTCCGATGAAGGGCTCGCCGGCGCCACCGTGCCCTGGGCGTGCGCGGCGCACGCGAGCCAAAGAAGCGCGCTTCCAACGAACCACGCTTTCATGATGCCCCTGCCGGCTGCTTACTTCTTGCCTTTCCTGCTTTCCTGCGATGCCCTGTACTGCATGGCGAGGCGAAGCTGCTCGATCGCCTTGCGGCTATCGGCGATCGCCTGGGCCTTGTGGCCGCCAAAATCATGCGGCGCCCGCTCCATATATTCGATCGCGCCGTGAAGCTCTCGAATGGCGGCTGCAATTCGTGGATGCTCCCTCAGCTCTTTCTTCCCCGTTTCTTGCGCGAAGCTGACTTGCGCGAATGCAAGAGTGCCGAGAACGCACATTCCTAGAAATGCCTTACGCATAACGCCTCCCATGGACATTGCATTAACGATTACAGCGCACCCGCTTCGCGCCGCCTCCGCTACAACGGCTGGCGCCGGTATCCGTTGACGTCTGCTTTCGACCCGAAGCGGACACTCGGTCCTAGATCCTTGTGTGCTCCATGAACCGATCCATTGTTCAAAGCTTTACGCCCTCGTCCGCGGCCACGCGCTGCACGGCCGGGCGCTTCATCATGCGGTCCTTCAACGCCGTATAGGCCTTCAGCTCGCTCATGGGCAGCTCGCGCCTGACGCCCCAGGTAAAAAACACGAAGGCGTAAGGGTCGAGCACCGAGTACGTGTCCGACAGCCACTCGCGCCCGACGTACATCGCATCAATCTGCTTAAGGTAGTCGTGGAAGCTTTTCTTGCCCATGGCCTGGATGCCGGGGAAGGCGGATTTGTCCTCGGTGTAGCGCTCGGGTCGGCCGATGTGGGCGTGGGCGGGATGTACGCTAGAGGCGAAAAATCCGATATGCGATAGGGCGCGCGCTTCCTTGACCGGGTCGGAAGGCCACATTTCGAAGCGCTTGCCGAGGTAGGGCAGGATGGCCGTGTTCTCCGAGAGCGGCGAGCCGTCGTCGAGCTTTAGCGCGGGCACGCGGCCTAGCGGGTGGATCTTCATGTACTCGGAGGTCTTCTGCTCGCCTTTGGAGAGGTCCATGCGGTGCGGTTGATATTTCTCGCGGCTCTCCTCGAGCACGATGTGGGCGGCCATGGAACAGGCGCCGGGGGCGTAGAAAAGCGTCAGCATTCTTTTGCTCCTTAGGTTTGTTTCTCGGGTAAGGGTTCGGTGAGGGCCAAATAGGTCCTCAACCCGATAATAGGGTACGACGTTATCCACTTGAACTGAATGACCGCTTTGGCCGTAAGCGGACCTTCTAATCGTCTTGAAAAGTAATCAGGCCCATGCCGGTGGTCATCGGCGCGTAGTAGTGCCGGTGGACGCGGCGCGCCTGCGGTGAGAGCGCCCCGCGCATCACCAGCCACATGATGAGCTCGACCGCTTCGGCGCCGGCCTGCTCCATGATTTGCTGGTGGGTGAGGTTGGCCAGCCGGTCGGGATCTGTTTCGATCTGGTCCAGGAACCTCTGGTCGAAGGGCTCGTTCATGAAGCCGAAGCGCTTGCCCTGCAGCTGGTGCGACATGCCCCCGGTGCCCAGTACCACCACACGCAGGTCCTCGTGGTAGGAAGAAACGGCTTTCCTGAGGGCTTGGCCGAGCTTGTAGCAGCGGCGCGCGGTGGGCAGCGGGTGCTGGATGACATTGACCTGCAGCGGCACGGCAGCGACCGGCCAGCCGTCCTTGCCGTGCTCGAAGCACAGGTTCATCGGCACCAGGAAGCCGTGCTCGAGGTTCAGCTCCTGGCAGACCGTGAGATCGAATTCGTGCTCGTAGATCAGGGATTCGCACAGGTGCGCGGAGAACTCGGCGTCGCCTCTCACTTCCGGGAGCGGCCGCGTGCCGAAGCCTTCGTCGGCAATGCCGTAGCGCTCGGCCGCACCGATGGCGAAGCTGGGGTACTGGTCAAACATGAAATCGGCACCGTGGTCGTTGTACACCACGATCGCGACATCGGGTTCGAGGCGCGCGAGCCACTCTCGCACTGGGATGTAGGCGTCCGACAGAGGCTTCCATGCAGGCGTCTGCATCTTGCCGCGGTCGTAGGCGACGCCGACCGAAGGCACGTGGGACAGGCCCAGCCCGGCGACAATCCTAGACGGCATCCTTGAAGTTGCGGGTGGCCAGAAAATCCTCGTAGCTCTCGCCGCGCATCTGCGCGCCCATGCGGTACAAGCTGTTGCCGGTGACCGAGCCGATCTTCAGCATGAAGTAGATATTCATGCCTGCGTCGATCATGCCGGCGAAGTCGCGCGAGCGGATCAGCCGCTTCTCGGCTACCGAAAGTGAAAAGCGGTTCATGTAGGCCTCTTCGTCGCGCTTGAACTCCTCCCGGTTCGCAGGAGAGCAAAGCGAGCCGCACATCTTGTTCAGCCGGTAGCCGCGCGTGGAGGCGCGCAGGTCGAAGATCGAAGTGCCCGCGATGGGGACTAGCCCCATACCTCTCTGGCGACGTCGATGCAAAGCTTGAGCTTCGCGACTTCCTGCTGCTCGGTGAGGTTGTTGCCGTGGTGGGTGCTCGAAAACCCGCACTGCGGGCTGAGGGCGAGGTTCTCCATCGGCACGAACCTGGCTGCCGCGTCGATGCGGCGCTTGAGGTCGTCCTTTTTCTCGAGCTCCGGAAACTTGGAGCTGACCAGCCCGAGCACCACTTTCCTGCCTTTTGGCACGAAACGCAGCGGCTCGAAGCCGCCGGCGCGCTCGGTGTCGTACTCGAGGAAAAAACCGTCGACGTCGAGACCGGTGAAAACACGCTCGGCGACGAAATCGGCGTAGGCGCCGCTCGCCAGCCAGGTGCTCTTGAAGTTGCCGCGGCAGGTGTGGACGGCGACCGTCATGTCGTCGGGCACATCGCGGATCGCCGCGTTCACCGCGTCGGCGTACATCGCCGCGTCCTTCTTCGGATCGTCGCCGAGCTTGCGGAACTGCTCCTGCACCTTGGGGTCGCCCCACATGGCGATCGTGGTGTCGTCGATCTGCAGGTAGCGGCAGCCGGCCTGGTAGAGATCGCGGATCTCCTCGCGGTAGGCCCGGGTGAGATCGCTCCACAAATCGTCGAGGTCCGGATAGACCTTGGCCAGGGCTTCGCGGTCGCTGCGCGCGTGCAGCATGGCCGGCGAAGGCATGGTGAATTTAGGCATGCCCTTCTTCACCACCGACTTCAGGAACTTGAAGTGATCGAGCATGCTCGGCTTGGAGCGCCGGACCTTGCCCGTCAGCTTGAAAAGCGGCGGCTGCTCGTCGGTGCCCTGGAACGTGGCGAACCTGTTGACGGTCAGATCGACGCCGTCGAAGCCGTGAATGAAGTCGATGTGCCACCAGTCGCGGCGGAACTCGCCGTCGGTGACCGCCTGCAGGCCGACGTCCTCCTGCAGCTTGACGGCTTGCCTGATGCATTCGTCTTCCACGGCGCGCAGCGCCGCACGGTCGATCTCGCCCTTCTTGTGCCTGGCGCGCGCGGCATGGAGTGCCTGCGGGCGCAGCAGGCTGCCGACGTGGTCGGCGCGGAACGGGGGTTTCATGAAGGGGGGCTCCTACGCCGCCTGTTTCAGCGCGAGCACCTTGTCGGTGGCTTCCCAGGTGAACTCGGGCTCTTCGCGCCCGAAGTGGCCGTAGGCGGCGGTCTTCTCGTAGATCGGGCGCAGCAGGTCGAGCATCTGGATGATGCCCTTCGGCCGCAGATCGAAGTGCTTGACGACCAGCGCAGAGAGCGCGTCGTCGGACATCTTCCCGGTGCCCTGGGTCGTCACCATGACGCTGGTGGGGCGCGCCACGCCGATGGCGTAGGACAGCTGCACCAGGCACCTCGAGGCGAGGCCGGCGGCGACGATGTTCTTGGCGACGTAGCGCGCCGCGTACGCCGCGGAGCGGTCGACCTTGGAGGGATCCTTGCCGGAGAAGGCGCCGCCGCCATGCGGCGCCGAGCCGCCGTAGGTGTCGACGATGATCTTGCGGCCGGTGACTCCGCAGTCGCCCTTCGGCCCGCCGATCTCGAACGCGCCGGTCGGGTTGACGAGGTACTTGACCGGGCCCTTGATCAGGTTCCTGGGCAGCACCGGCTTGATGACTTCCTCGATCACCGACTCGGAAAGCTTCTTGTGCTCGATGGTCGGCGCATGCTGCGTAGATAGGACTACGGTATCGATGGAGTCGGGCCGCCCGTTCGAGTAGCGGATGGTGACCTGCGACTTGGCGTCGGGCCGCAGCCAGGGCAGCCGGCCGTTGCGCCGCAGCTCCGCCTGGCGCTCGACCAGGCGGTGCGAGAGAAAGATCGGCAGCGGCATCAGGCTCGGCGTCTCGTCGCAGGCATAGCCGAACATGAGGCCCTGGTCGCCGGCGCCCTGCTCGAGGTCGAGTCCCTTGCCCTCGTCGACGCCGCGCGCGATGTCCGGCGACTGCTGGCCGTACGCGACGAGGACGGTGCAGGTGGCGGTGTCGAAGCCGATCGCCGGGTCGGTGTAGCCGATGCGGCGGATGGTCCTGCGCGCCACCTCGTCGTAGTTCACGCGCGCGTTGCTGGTGATCTCGCCGGCGAGCACGACCAGGTTGTCCTTGACCAGCGTCTCGGCGGCGACGCGCGAGGTCTTGTCCTGCTTTAGAATCGCGTCGAGCACCGCGTCGGAGATCTGGTCCGCCACCTTGTCGGGGTGGCCCTCGGACACCGATTCGGAAGTAAACAGAAAATCGCTCATTGCATGCGTGCCTGAAAAGAGGCCGCAAGGATACCAAATCTTGCAAGGGTTCCCCAGGTTTCTGCTCCGGCTCGCCGCGATCCTGCCGCTGCCCGTGCTGCACGCGGTGGGAACCGTCCTCGGCTGGGCGGTGTATGGGATATCGCCCACCTATCGCGCCAACCTGCGCGCCAATCTCGCCCAGGCAGGCTACGCGGACTCGGGCACGCGCCGCGCCGCCATTGCCGCCGCCGGGCAGATGCTCGCCGAGCTGCCGGCGCTGTGGTTCAGGCCGCACGAAAAGGTGAGAGCTCTGGTACGCGAGGCGAGCGGTGTCGAGGCCGCGTATGCCGCGCGCGAGCGCGGCCAGGCGCTGCTCCTTCTCACGCCGCACCTGGGCTGCTTCGAAATCACCGCGCAGTATGCAGCGCGCCGAATGCCGATCACGGTGCTCTACCGCCCGCCCAGGCTGGGGTGGCTCGAGCCGCTGATGCGCGAAGGCCGCGAGCGGCCGAACGTCCGCCTCGTGCCGGCGGATCTCACCGGCGTGCGCGAGGTATTCGCCGCGCTCAGGCGCGGCGAGGCGGTCGGGTTCCTGCCCGACCAGGTGCCCGGCGTAGGCGAGGGCGAATGGGCCGAGTTCTTCGGCCGCCCGGCTTACACCATGACGCTCGCCGCTCGGCTCGCCGAGCGCAAGGGCATCGCGTGCTTTCTCGCCTACGCGCGGCGGCTGCCGCGCGGCGCGGGCTATTCGATCGTGCTGCGCGAGCTGCCGCCGCCGCTGCCGGGCGAGACCGCCACGCGCCACCTCAACCGCGCGCTCGAAGCCCTGGTGCGCGAGTGCCCGGGGCAGTACCTGTGGAGCTACAACCGCTACAAGACGCCGAAAGGCGCGAGGCCGCGTGAGGAAAACGCGCAATGAGCCGGGTCGTTTTCGCCTTCATGTGGCTCGCGCACTTTCTCCCGCTGAGGTTGATCGCGGCCATCGGCAACGCCGTCGGGGCGATTCTCTACTGGCTGATCCCGGAGCGGCGGCGCGTCACGCGCATCAATCTCGAAAGATGCTTTCCGCAGATGCCGCCGCGCAGCCGCGAGCGCCTTGCCCGCGCCCATTTCCGGGCCTTCTGCCGCAGCTTCCTCGAGCGCGGCATCCTCTGGTGGGCACCGCGCAGCCGCATCGAGCGCATGGTGAGGATCGAAGGGATCGAGCATCTGCAGGCGGTCGCCGGAGGCCCGGTGATCCTGCTGACGCCGCATTTCGTCGGCCTCGAGGCGCCGCTGTTCCGCATCTCGATGGACTACCCGGTGGCCTCGATGTACTCGCGGCAGAAGGATCCGCTGTTCGACCGGCTCATGTACCTCGGGCGAACCCGGTTCGGCGCGCGCCTCTTTCCGCGGCAGGCGAGCGTGCGCGAAAGCCTGCGCGCGATCGCCTCGGGCGCGATCTACTACTATCTTCCCGATCTCGATTTCGGGCGCCGGCGCTCGGTGTTCGTGCCCTTCTTCGGCGTGCCGGCGGCGACGGTGACCGGACTGTCGTATATTGCGCGCTTCACCGCTGCGAGCGTCGTGCCGTGCGTGACGCGCATGCTGCCCGGCGGCAAAGGCTACGTGGCGCGCCTCTACCCGGCGTGGACCGGCTTTCCGAGCGGCGACGACATGGCCGACGCGCGCCGCCTGATGTCCTTCGTGGAGGAGCGCGTGCTCGAGATGCCCGAGCAGTACTTCTGGCTGCACAAGCGCTTCAAGACGCGACCCGAGGGAGAGGCGAGATTCTATTGAAGCTGGCGATCATCGGCGCCGGCTACATGGGGCGCCTGCACGCGGAGAAGTTCGCGCGCCTGGCCGGGGTCGAGCTGGTCGGCGTCGCCGACGCCGATCGCGCGCGCGCCGAGGAAGTGGCGGCGAAGGTCGGCTGCCCGGCGCTGCCCGACTGGCGGCAGGCGATGGCCCGCGCGCAGGCCGCGGTGGTCGCGGTGCCGACCGAGCGCCACCTCGAAGTGGCCGGCGCCTGCCTCGATGCCGGACTGCATGTGCTGGTCGAAAAGCCGCTCGCGGTCAACCTCGAGGAAGCCGACCGGCTGCTCGCCGCCGGCGCGCGAAACGGCGTCGTGCTGCAGGTCGGCCACGTCGAGCGCTACAACGCGGCTTTCGGCGCGCTCGCGGCGCGCATGGCGAAGCCGCTCTACATCGAGGCCGAGCGGCTGTCGGGATTCAAGCAGCGCGGCGCCGACGTCGACGTGGTGCTCGACCTGATGATCCACGACCTGGATCTCGCGCTCTCGCTCGTCAAGGCGCCGGTGAGCCAGGTGAGCGCCTGCGGGTTCCGGGTGCTGACCGAGGAGATCGACATCGCGAATGCGCGCATCGAGTTCGCCGACGGCTGCGTCGCCAGCCTCTCGGCGAGCCGCGTCAGCCAGGCGCCGGTGAGAAAGCTGCGCGTCTTCCAGACCGACGTCTACGTGTCGGCAAACCTGCAGGCCGGAAAGCTGCGCTATGTGCGCCAGGCGGGCGGCGCCATCGAGGAAACCGAGGAAGTGCATGCCGGCGGCGATGCGTTGAGCGCGCAGGCGGCGGCGTTCGTGGCCGCCGTGGCGCGGCAGAAACCGGTCGAGGTGAGCGGCGAGCACGGCCGCCGCGCGCTCGAGCTGGCGCTGGAAGTGGGCCGCCTGGTGCGCGAGCGTATGCAGCGCTCGACGGCATGAAGCCCGCGATCGCGATGGTCGACCCGGCGGGGGAATACCGGGCGCTGAAGGACGAGATCGACGCCGCGGTCGGCCGCGTGCTCGCCTCCGGGCGCTACGTGCTGGGGCCGGAGGGCGAAGCGCTCGAGGGCGAGCTGGCCGCCTATACCGGCGCGCCGCATGCGGTCGGCGTCAACTCGGGCACCGATGCGCTGCACCTCGCGCTCGTCGCGGCGGGCATCGGCGCGGCCGACGAGGTCATCGTCCCGTCCTTTACCTTTTTCGCGACCGCCGAGGCCGTTTCCTACACCGGCGCGACGCCGGTCTTTGCCGATATCGATATCGGCACATTCAACCTCGACCCTGCGTCGTTTCGCAACCGCATTACCTCCAGGACAAAAGCAGTCATCGCGGTGCATCTGTTCGGCCAGTGCGCCGCCCTGGATGAACTGTCAAGGATCTGCAGGGAAAAGGATCTGCTTCTCGTGGAAGACTGCGCCCAGGCGCTCGGCGCCGACTACGACGGCCGGCGCGCCGGCAGCTGGGGCGATTTCGGCTGTTTCTCGTTTTATCCGACTAAAAATCTGGGCGCCGCCGGTGATGCAGGATTGATTACTACCCATAATCCCGACTACGACGCCACGCTTCGCGCGCTGCGCCACCACGGCAGCCGCCAGGCCTACCTGCACGAGCGCGTGGGCTGGAACAGCCGCCTCGACGAGCTGCAAGCCGCGGTGCTGCGCGTGAAATTGCGCCGGCTGGAGGAATTCAACGACGCGCGGCGCCGCGTCGCGCAGCGCTATCGCAGCAAGCTGCAGGGCGCGCCGCTCGCGCTGCCCGGGGAGAACGGGCGCGGCAGGCACGCGTATCACCAGTTCACCCTGCGCAGCGAGCGGCGCGACGCGATCCGCGAGGCGCTTGCCCGCGAAGGCATCGCCAGCTCCATTTTTTATCCGCTGCCCTTGCATCGCCAGCCGGCGTACGAGCCGTCGAATCGCGGCCTGGCGCTGCCGGCCGCCGAGGCGGCGGCGAAAAGCGTGCTCTCGCTGCCCATCCATCCGCTGCTCGACGAGGAGAGCATCGAGCGCATCTGCGCCTGTGTTCGGCAATCCGCATGAAGCTTTCGTTTACCAAGATGCAAGGTGCCGGCAACGATTTCGTGGTCATCGACTCTACAAAAAATGAATTTGCCTTGACCCGGGAACAACTGCGGAAAATCGCCGATCGGCACCTCGGCGTTGGCGCAGACCAGATCCTGGTGGTCGAGCGGCCGCAAGGGCGCGACATGGACTTCCGCTACCGCATCTTCAACGCCGATGGCGGCGAGGTCGAGCAATGCGGCAACGGCGCGCGCTGCTTCGTGAAGTTCGTGCACCAGAAAGGCCTTACTGACAAGCGAGAGATCCGCGTCGAGACGCTCGCTGGTCCTATCGTGCCGCGGCTCGAGGCCGACGGCGAGGTGAGCGTCGAGATGGGGCCTCCGGCCTTCGGTTCGCCTCTGACAGAAAGAATTGAAATTAACGGGAAACCCGCAGAGATAGCGATTCTGTCGATAGGCAATCCTCACGCCGTGCAGGTCGTGGCCGACGTCGAGTCGGCGCCGGTGGCGACGCAGGGGCCGCTGCTCGAGCATCACCCGCGCTTTCCCGGCCGCGTCAATGCCGGCTACCTGCAGGTGCTCGCCCGGCACCGCATCGCGCTGCGCGTGTGGGAGCGCGGCGCGGGCGAGACGCTGTCCTGCGGCACGGGGGCGTGCGCGGCGGTCGTGTCGGGCATCCTGCGCGGCCTGCTCGATTCGCCGGTGCAGGTGGCGATGCGCGGCGGAGCGTTGACCATCTCTTGGGCCGGCGGCGACAATGCGGTGTGGATGAAGGGCCCCGCGCAGACCGTCTTCGAGGGAACGATCGAGGTATGAGAAAACAATGAACGCCGAAGAGATCGCCCGCTTCCTCCGCAGCCACCCGCAGTTCTTCGACCAGCATCCCGAGCTCCTCGAATCGATCCTCGTGCCGCATCCCTACGGCGGGCGCGCGATCCCGCTGGCCGAGCGCCAGGCCGTGGCGCTGCGCGACAAGGCGAGGCTGCTCGAAGGCAGGCTCGGCGAGCTGATCAAGTTCGGCGAGGAAAACGATGCCATCAGCGAGAAGGTGCATCGCCTGGCCGTGGCGCTGGTCGGGGCGCGCGACTTTCCCGCGCTCGCGCATTCGCTTTACTTCCACCTGCGCGAGGACTTCGCGGTGCCGCATGTCGCGCTGCGCGTCTGGGGCAAGTCGGTGCCGGCCGACTTCACCGAGGCCGAGGCGGTGGACGATGCGCAGCGCCAGCTTGCGGCCGCGATGGGAGCGCCGCAATGCGGTCCGGCCGCCGCCAGCCCGTTCATTCCCTGGTTCCGCGAGGCCGCCGAGCACGTGCGCTCGGTGGCGCTGGTGCCGCTGGGCGAGAGCGTGGTGTTCGGCCTGCTCGCGCTCGGCAGCGAGGACCCGCAGCGCTTCTTCCCCGAGATGGGGACGCTCTACCTGAGGCGCATCGGCGAGCTGTGCGCGGCCGGAGTAAGCGCGCGGCTCTAGCGGCCATGGACGCGCATCCGGATTCCCGGCTGGCGCGCGACTATCTCCATGCG
>Ga0209378_1001018_pt1 | contig 20162 bp, 15 predicted proteins | sample GraSoiAngelo_156_FD_186170 | JGI IMG/M metagenome (GOLD analysis project Ga0209378, IMG submission 186170) | Grasslands soil microbial communities from the Angelo Coastal Reserve, California, USA - 14_1009_13_40cm (SPAdes) (version 2) | ecosystem: Environmental > Terrestrial > Soil > Grasslands ...
CAGGCGCGACGACGCGCAGCCGCTCCTCTGCGAGCCCGAGCATTTCGGCGATCGCCTCCCGCACGTGGTAGGGATGCTGGGTAGACGAGACCACGATGAGGGTTCCCGAATCGTCGACGTAGGCGAGCACTCCGCGCGTCTCGATCGGCATCGCGGCCAACCGAGGGTGCCTGAATCTCTCCGCGACCAGCAAGTCCGCCTGGCCAATCGCAGCGTCGACATCGCCTACCGCGGCGCGCGAGACATAGGCCACGTTATCGGGCCAGCCCTCGTGCACAAGCGGCGCGCCCGTTGCAATGGCCGCATCGATCGACGAGGCGGCGGGCTGAGGCTCGTAGTCGACAGCGACAGCTTCGAGCGCTTCGGCGAGCCGCACGGGATCGACTGCGACGACGACGGCGACGGGCTCGCCGACATAGCGGACAACCGTCTTCGCAAGCACGTGCTGGTCGAACGCGCGGAATCTTCGCTCTGACTTGTACGGCGGGATCGGATGGCTGACTTCCAGGAGGTCTTCGGCGCTCGCCACCGCGACAACCCCCGGCAAGGAGGCCGCTTCGGCGGTCGAAATCGCGCCAATGCGGGCGTGAGCGTGCGGGCTTCGCACGACGCCGAGATAAAGCATCCCGGGCCGGGCGAGATCGTCCAAATACCTGCCGCTGCCGGTCAACAGCGGCAGGTCTTCCTTGCGGCTGACGGACTCGCCGATCAACTGAACGGCACCAGCTCGCGCAGCCACAAGAGCGGCATCATCTCCTGCATGCCGAGGAAGCGGCCGTCGTCGGCCAGGCGGTAGGTCTGCTCGGTGGCATGGGTGAGCCGCTCCACGCTGAGCTGCCAGCAGCCTTTGTCTTTCATAGCGAGACGCAGGTCCATCACGACGAGATTGCCGCCTTCGACATCTAGCGCCGGCACGATCGCATTGCGGGGGGATTGTTGAGCGAACAACAACGGCCAAAGCGTCGACGACAGGCGTTCGCTCGGAAGCATGCTGTCGCCGGTCACGGTATCCCGAGACTCCGATCCATCGACTTCCTTGAGCGTGATGCGGTACTCGCCGCGAGCTGAGCGCCTGATCTGTCCCATCTCCGACCCGGCGAAGGAGTCGACCGTGTATGCGCAGGACTGAAGCTTGAAGTCCTGATCCAGGACCAGCCGGGTGTTGCGCCGCTCGACGTGGCGCCGTGGAACGGCGGCAGCGTGCTGCTCCTCGATGAGCCAGCCGCCGTCGGCGAGGCGGGAGTGGCGCCAGGCGATGCGGCCGGTTTCCGCGCCGACGATGCGCTCCATCCAGGTGTTTTGCAACAAATTCACTGCTGGAAGCCTGGGAGGCGCGGCAGCGAGTGCGGCGCGCTGCGCGAGGAGGCTGTCGAGGTCGGCGCGCGCAAGATGGTAGCCGTTCACGAACACCGCATCGATGTCCCTGAGCGCTCTCACGTCGCCAAGGGGATCGGAGCGCGTGACCACCAGGTCGGCCCGCTTGCCCGGCGCGACGGTGCCCCACCTCTCGCTATCGCCCAGGAACCGCGCCGCTTCGGCCGTCGCGCAGCGGAGCGCCGCGAACGGGCTCATGCCGGCGGCTACGAAGTTCGCCAGCTCCTCGTGCAGCGACGCCCCCTGCACGTTCCACGGGTTGAGGGAGTCGGTGCCGGTGAGCAGCGGCACGCCTTCTTCGTGGAAAATCGAGACGACCTGCAGGAAGGCAATGGCGCGCTCGCGCGCTGCTGCGCGCCACCTGTCGACGTCGTCCAGCCGCGCTCTTCGCGCCCAGCGGATCAGGGTCGATTCCCAGTCCTTGATGCTCGACGGCGAGACGTATTTCAGTTGCGGGTCGGCCATTTCCTCGGCGGGAGACAGGCCACCGCGCTGGTGGAACACCAGGGTCGGCACGTTCCAGGTCTGCCGCTCCGCCATGAAGCGCGCCAGCCGCCGGATCGCGGCGAAGTCCAGGCGCGTGCCCGGCACGGGGTCGAAGCGGTCCCAGCGCTCCGGCACGGGGGCATCGCTGCGCAGGTGGCCGCGCGCGATGTTGTGGAGTTGATCGAAGCAGCTCGCGCCCGCTTCGATGGCTTCCTCGAAGGTCATGGCGTTGGGGCAGTTGGCGGTCATGCGTACCCCGGCGCCGGCGCTGGCCCGTCCAAGCGCCCGCAGGTTCTCGGGCTGCAGGAGCGAGAAAGCCTTGATCTGGTGGTAGCCGCCCAGCACGAAGCGCTGAACCAGCGGTTGCGCCTGCTCCGGACTGGTCATCGCCACCCCGCGCGGCATGTCGGTGCGGCCGTTCGGGCCGACGCCGTCGATGGGCGGGCTGATGGTGATCATCCTCGGGCTGGGAAACTCGCCGCGCTCGGCCACTCGTTCCATCGCCAGCTGGAACGGCGTGCCTACGGTGCGGACCAGAGTGATGCCGTGCGCGAGATACAGCGGGCAGTCGGCCGGGTCCCAGTAGTGCGTGTACATGTCGGCGAGCCCTGGCATCACGTACTTGCCCGAGCCGTCGATGACGCGCATGCCGGTCGTGTTGATCTCGCGCACCGGGCCCAGCGCGCGGATGAGGCCGTCCTCCAGGACGAGGCTGTGGTCCGGCAGCCGCCGCTCCGCATCCATCGGAACGACGGTAACGTGCGCGAGCGCCACCCGACCTGCCAGACGCTGCGGAAGGTCCAGCTGCAGGAACTCCGGGTTCACTACTGCCTGTAGTCCCTGGCCTGCTTGCGCACCGCCTCGGCGTCGAACCGGTTCATCTCGTCGACCAGCTCGTTGGTCACGAGCTGCTTGACGTCGACCCTGGTCGTCATTCCCGTAGCGCCTTCGGTGGGAACCGCCATGAAATTCTGCAGGCGGTCCCAGCCCCCGATATCGCTCAGGCCGTACTTGCCCGGCTGCCGCGGCTTCATGATCACGAGCGCCGCGTTGAAGAACGTCCTGGTGAACGCCGGGTCGGTGTGCTCCTGGGGCGCCACCTTCTTCATGATGGCGATCGCGGCGTCGGGATTGGTCTCGGCGAAGAGCGTCGCCTTGGCCATGGCGCGGCCGAGGCCGACGACGTAGCGGCGGTCCTGCCTGTACACGGCCTCGGTCGCGACCGTGGTCTCGGAAGCCAGTTGCAGCTCCTCGCTGTCGCAGGTGACGCACTTCAGCTTCCCGCCGGCCGCCTCGACGCTCACGGTGTTGTTCCAGGAAAGATTCAGCGCCTGGACCTTGCCTTCCTTGAGCGCCTGCGCGTGCACCGACATCGTCGGGCCCAGCGCCACGAACAGCACGTCGCGCGCGGGATTGAGCCCGGCCCGCTGCAGCTGCGCGCGCAAGAGCGGCAGGTCGCCGCGGGTCAGGTCGATGGTGCCGACGTTCCTGCCCTTGAGGTCGGCGAGCTTGCTGATCGGCGCATCGGGCAGGACCCTGACGTCGAAAGTGTTCCGCGTGAGGAAGTCGTAGAACGCCTTGTACCTCACGCCCTCGGCGAAGCCGAGCAGGGTGTTGGGGGCAAGGATCACGCCCATCTGCGCGTTGCCGGCGGCGAGCTGCTGCACCAGCGCGCTGCTGCCGTTGACCACCTGCAGATCGAGGTCGATGCCCTCTTCCCTCATGTAGCCGAGCTCCTGCGCGACGCTGAGCGGGAAAAACGTGATGCCTACCCTGAACGGCAGCAGGACCGTGAACTTCTTGAGCGGCGGCGCGGCCGGCTTGCCGCCGTACTGCGCGAGCGCCGCCGGCCCGAATGCCGACAGCATGAGCGCGACGACCAGGGCAATTCTCCAACGCATGATTTCCTCCTCCTGTTATCCCGTGAAGCGGCTGCGCCGCCAGAAGACAATTTTGCGCTCAAGGTACTCCATCAGGCCGTACATGACGAGGCCCAGCGCGGACACCACGATGATCACGGCGAAGACCAGATAGACCTTGAGCTCGAAGCTGAAGGTGGTGATCAGCGTGCCCAGGCCGTCTTTCGCGGTCACGAACTCGGCAACCAGCGCCCCGATCAGGGCGAGCGTGAGCGAGGTCTTCAGGCCGGCGAAGATGCTCGGCAGCGCCGTGGGCCAGGCGAGCTTCCAGAACACCTGGCTGCGCGATGCGACGAGCGAGCGCATCAGGAGCGAGGCGTTCTCCTCGACCGACTCCAGGCCGACCACCGTGTTGATCACGACGGGGAAGAACGAGATGGCGATCGCCATCACGATCTTCGACTCGATGCCAAAGCCGAACCAGGTGATGAAGATCGGCGCGAGGACCACCTTCGGCATCACCTGGAACGCGACTACGTAGGGATAGATGATCTCCTTGAAGATGCGCACGTTGACCATGACGATGCCGAGCGCGATCGCGGCGACACCGCCGATCAGGAAGCCGAGCAGCGTCTCGAGCGTCGTCAGCCAGACATGCTGCGGGAACCACGGCGCGGTGAACAGAATCACCAGCCCGTCCCAGACGCGGCTCGGCGCCGGCAGGACGAGCGGCGACACCAGCTCGGCGCGGCAGGCCATCTCCCACAGCACGATGACCATGACCAGGCTCAGAGGCGACAGCACCGCCCCGCGGCTCATCGGGCCACCCCCAGGTACTCTCGTACTTCGAACGCCTTGCCCGCGAACTCCGGCGATTTCATGAGGTCGATCGAGCGCGGCCGCGGCAGCGGCACGTCGACCACCGCGAGCACGCGCCCGGGCGCGGTGTCCATGACGACGACGCGATCGGCGAGAAACACCGCCTCGCTGATGCTGTGCGTGACGAAGACGATCGTCTGGCCGCGCTCCTGCCAGATGCGCAGCAGCTCGAGGTTCATCCGCTCCCGCGTGAACTCGTCGAGCGCTCCGAACGGCTCGTCCATGAGGATGATCGACGGGTCGATCACCAGCACCCGGCTGAGCGCGGCGCGCTGCTGCATGCCGCCCGAGAGCTCGCGCGGGTACGCGCCTTCGCGGCCCTCGAGCCCCACGAGCCGCAGGATGTCGCGCGCTTTCTCGGTGGCGGCGCGGCGCTCGAGCCCGAAGACCTCGATCGGCAACAGCACGTTCTCGAGGACGGTGCGCCACGGGAAGAGCACCGGCGTCTGGAACATCACCCCGATGCCCCGGCTCGGCCCGGTGACCTGCGACGCACCGACGCTGATGTGCCCGGAGCTGGGGTCGAGCAGCCCGCCGATCAGCTTGAGCAGCGTCGACTTGCCGCAGCCGCTCGGCCCGACGAAAGCGACGAACTGCCCGGGCAGGATCTCCACGCTGACCTCGCGCAGCGCTTCGAGCGCGACCGTGCCCTCGGTGGAGAAAGTCTTGCTGACGTTGCGGACCGTGATCGCGCCGAGCATCAGCCTGGCGCCGTTATCTTTACCTTGCCGCTCGCGTAGTCCTTCGAGAGCTCTTCCCAGGTCACGCTCTTTGGCAGAAACACGACTGGGGACGCCATGACCGGCGGCGCGACCCCGAGCCCGGGGGCGGGCGTGCCGTGCTCGCGCAGCGCGGCTGCGGCCGCGAGCAGCAGCCGGCGCATCTGGACAATGGTCACGTCGGAGGGCCCGAGGTGTTCCCTGCTGCGGTCCATGATCGCGCCCATGCCTTCGGTGCAGGCGCGGTCCTGCGCCCAGATGCCCCGGATCCCCGAGAAGGAAACCGTGCGCTGGACCTGGCGGTCCTGCAGATAATTGTTGCCGCGGTTCGCCCGCGGCCGCCACGCGCCCGCCGGCTCCGAGCTCGCCGGCAGGTATTCATCGCGCGGCACGTGCGCGCCCATGCCGCTTTGCAGCTTCGCCAGCTCCTGCGCGGTGAACGGCCGCTCCTGCAGGTACTGGATGCGCCAAACGATGGTGTGCTCGTCGTCCATCGGCACCCAGGCATTGCAGTGCACGGGGCTTCCTACCGCCCCGGGCACGAACACGTAGAAGGGAAGCACGAGCTGCGTGATGCGCCAGTAATGCCGGTCTCCGGCATCGCGTTGCGCACCGACGAACAGCCCGTAGTCGGTCTTGAGGACGGTCAGGCGCGGATTCCTGTCCTGCGCCTTGACGGTCTGCTCGAGCGCCGCATCGCCGAGCTGCCGATCCGAGAGAATCCCGGCGGTCCCCTGGTAGCCGGAGCGCCCCTGCGGATCGAGCGGCGCGTGCAGAAAGGAGACGTGCGACGGATCGAGATCGCCTTCCAGCGCCTGCGCGTAGTTGCACTCGAGGAGCTGCTTGGTGATGAGCTTGCGGCCCACCGGCAGCTCGCTCCAGCCGAGATCCGGTGGTCCGGGCGGCTCTGCAAGCGGCCCCATGTAAGCCCACACGATCCCGTGGCGCTCCGCGCACCGATACGCCGTGGCCCGCAGCTTTTCCCGGTAATCGCGGTCGGTTGGCCGGTTCGGCATCTCGAGGCAGCGTCCGCTCGTGTCGAACTTCCAGCCATGGTAGATGCAGCGCAGTCCGCCTTCTTCGTTGCGCCCGAAGAACAGCGGGGCCCCGCGGTGCGGGCAGTTCGCCCCCAGCAGCCCGACCCGGCCGGCGCTGTCGCGAAACGCGATCAGGTCCTCGCCCAGCGCGCGCACGCGCAGCGGCGGGCCGTCCGGCTCGGGCAGCTCGGAGCCCAGCAGCACCGGCTGCCAATACTGGCGCATCAGGTTGCCCATCGGCGTGCCCGGGCCGATGCGGGTCAGAAGCTCGTTGTCTTCCCGGCTCAGCATTCCATGATTTTATAGCGGTCGATCCCCACGTCGAGGGCGCGGGTGCGCCGGTTCGCTTCTTCCACATAAGGCATCAGGGGCGCGTTGCGTTTGCGGATCGCCTCGAGATCGCGCGTGAGCGCCGGCATCAGCCGCTCGACGTCGGCGTAGAGCGCGTCTTCATCGAGCATGGTGACGCGGCCGTTGTCGATCAGCAGCCGGCCATCGACGATGACGTGGCGGACGGAGCGCCCCGGCTCGGTATAGACGAGCTGCCGCACCGCGTCGTTGAGAGGCGCGAAGGCCGGATCGCGCAGGCTCAGGAGCGCGATGTCCGCCTTGCGTCCGGCCGCGATGCGGCCCAGCTCGGCACCGAGTCCGATGGCCTGCGCGCTGCCGAGCGTGGCGGCAGCGAATGCCTTTTCTCCAGCGTCGCCGGAGAGCAGCGCGAACAGCTTCATGGCCTGGAACATGTTCTGGGCGTCCGAGCAGCTCGAGTTGTCGGTGCCGAGCGCGACCTTCACCCCGGCTTCCAAGTATGCGCGTACAGGCGCGACGCCGCTTCTCGTCTTCAGGTTGGAAAGCGGATTGAGCGCGACGTGCGCTCCGGCCGCGGCGACCTGCTCCATCTCGGCGCGCTGCAGCCAGACGCCGTGCGCCAGCGTGAAGCGCTCGTTGAGGAGTCCGACGCGCGCCAGGTGGCGCACGAGCGAGCCGCCATCCGCGCCGTAGTGCCTGCGGGCAATGGCCGCGTTTGCCTTGGACTCGTACACGTGACAGAACACCGGAAGCTTTTCGCGCTTCGAGAGATCCGCCACGAGACCGAGATACTCTTCCGAGCAGACTTCCGGCGTCGGCGGCCCGAGGCCCCAGCTGATCCGCGGATGGCGCCCGGCGTGGCGCTGGCGCTCGCCGTCGATGCGGGCGATCAGCTCGCGCGCACTGCTGCGCGGCGCTGGCGGAAGCAGCCCTTCCAAGAACGGCAGCAGGCGGCTTCCAGGGACGTCGCCCACCTGCAAGGCGAACACGCAGCGGATGCCGGCGTCGTCGTAGGCCTGCAGGATGGCGTCGACCTCGCCCGGATCGAAGGGATGCACGCTCGCCATGTCCTGCAGCGTCGTGATGCCGGATTTCAGCGCCTCGAGCGCGCCGATGAGCACGCGCGCGCGGATCTCCTCGCGCGAGCGCTGCGGGTAGTTCGGCGGAACCGCGTGCAGCAGCCAGGCTTCGAGCGGCATCGGCGCGAAGCAGCCCTTGAGCAGCGTGTCATGCGAGTGATAGTGCGCGCTGACGAGCCCGGGAATCGCGAGCATGTTCCTCGCGTCCACCACCCGAGCGGCAGGAGGCGGATCGATCTTTCCAGGTGGTTCGACCGCGGCGATGCGATCGCCGCCGATCGCGATGTCGCGTACCGCCGGCCGCGGCTCCGGGGCGAGCGGATCGAGGACGCGCGCGCCGCGCACGATCAGCGTGTAGCTCACGTCAGTGCGTGTCGAACACGCTCTGGTATTCGGACAGCGCCTGCTTGACGGCCTTCGCTTCCTCTTCGGTCGGATCGCGCGGGTCGGCGGCGGGCGGCGGGCTGCCGAAGCGCATCAGGCAGGCCATCAGCAGCAACCGGGCTTTCGTCGCCGTCAAATTCCGCCCGCCGATGAAAACGCCCTGCGCTGCGGTAAACCCCTCGTTATTGCCGCGCCCGACGATGGCGACCGGGATTCCGGAGTAGACGGCGGCTTTCAATATTCGCGTGCGCGTTGCAGAGGTGATCGTCCCGAATGGAGCGTGCCCTTCGAGAACGAATCCGGAGAGCGGGTAACGCTCGAGGTTCCTGCTGATCAGCGCGAGCAGGTCGACGCCGTCATCGAGATCGTCGTTGATCCTCTCCGCGGAGTAGTTGGCGTCCTTGACTATCGCCACCTTGGGGATGGCGCTGCCGAGCAGCTCGCCCGCTTCATTCTTGATCGCGACCGGAATCATGGCGACCTTGTCTCCGGCGCGGCTTACGCCGAGCACTTTGGCCGGCAGGCGTGCGATGTTCACCTGCGACTGGTACGTGTGCCGCCGCGCGGGTATATAGGTGAGCGTCGGCGGCCCTTCATGGCCGACTGCGCCGACGATGCCGCCGTGCCCGCCGGTGACGGTATAGCCGCCGGGCCTGGCATCGGCCTTTTGCACGTCCCGGGCGGAGAAAATGCGCTGATCCTGGATCAGGACGACACCGACGCGGTTGTTGCCCGACTCGTCAGCCCAGACGCGCGAGACGATGAATTCGGTCGAGTCCGCCAGGTTCTTGTCCCCATCGTTGCTGATCATGCCGTGCGGCCGCTGGGAAGCGTTGCCGCAGATCGGCAGCGTCGTGTCGATGAGCAGATTGAGCCAGTACACCGTCTCCTCGATCCGCGGGCTGCCCTGCGTCCAGATGGCGCCGGCGTAGCTGCCGCTGGCGAGGATGCGTTGCACGGAATTGGTGATCGTCGCCAGCGCCGGGCGCGGCGGCGAGGCGGCGAGGTGCTTGGGACGGTAGGGGAAAAAGTGCTCGCCCGGCACTTCAGGCGGCTCGCCTTTCGTATAGCCCCCGGGGGGCGTCACCCGATAGAAGTCGACGTCGGCGCGCGACGAGATGACGCTCGCCAGCCCCTTTCCATCGATGCCTAGCCTGTCGATCTCCTCGAGCAAGCGCGCGCCATCCGGATAGAACGGCTGCCTCGCGTGAGACGCCGGGGCGTTCGGCGCGGCGCAGTCCTCGTCCCACGGGCGCCCGTCGGCCTGCACGGCCATGTAAGGCAGGGGATAGAGGCCGTCATCCGGACTGAGTGTGATTTCGTATACCGGCACATCGGATTCGTCTTGCCGCTCGCGATGAAAACCGCCTGCGCGATCCACATAGCCGTCAGGCGGACCGTATAGCTCGGCGGCGTCGTGTTCCAGCGGGTGGGCGCTGAACTGCTCCACGTACACCGTCACCGGGGCGGCGAGGCGCTGCGGCCTCAGCGCGTCGAAGCGCAGACGAGCGCCGCTTGCGTCTTCCAGGAGGTGCAGCCCGCGCTTTTCGCGCGCCTTGTTGCTCGTCACCAGCGGCGGCGAGCTCGAGATGGTGGCGTTCGATCCCGAAATGTGGGCAATGCGCGGCTTGCTGCTCATGCTTTTTTCTCGTGCTTCAGCTGTTTTTTGTCGTGCCTTGGCTGCTTTTCCTTCCTGTCGAGGCGCCGCACCTTGAGCCCCTCGCGCTTTTTATTCTCGACTTTCGCTGCGCGTTCCTGCGCCAGCTTGCGCCGGTTTTCGCGCAGCTCGGGCAGCCGTTGCTGGATCTCCTGGTAGCGCCGCGTGATCCTTTCCTCGTGGCGGGTCGGCCGGAAGTGCGCCGGGATGCTCGCGAGCACGCGCGGCCGCTCCGTGCGCCGCAGGCCCGCGAACCCGGCCCGGCCAGGCACGACGTCGACGCGTCCCTGCGCGGTCTGCAGGTAAGTGCGGCCCTGATTCACCTTGTCGTAGGTGCCTGGCTCCCCCAGCGGGCTGCCCGCGGGAATATGGAACGGTTCATGGTCGGTGCCGCGCACGCCGATGGTGACGGTGGGCGTGCGCACCTGGTAATTGTTCCGGCCAAACCTCGCAATCCAGCCGGTGATCGAGCGGAAACTGCCTTCGAGGAGGCCGATGTTCACGGCGTCGGACTCGTCGCCCTGCGCGCGGAACTTCGCGATACGCATCCTGGTCCCCGGCCGCACCGCGATAAAGCCGCCGTCCTCCATGCGCAGGTGCACTTCGCCGTTCGCTCCAGTGGCGATCGACTCGCCCTCGAATATGGAATCCTCGGTCACGGGCCGCCGCACGGTCATGGCGCGGTCGAAAAAGCGCACGTCGCCCTCGACCAGCTCGACCTTGCCCGCGAGGACTGCCGTGGCCTGCCCGTCCGCAGTTTGCGCGAACGCGAGCGACGGAAAAGCAAGCCCTGCGAACAGGAGTCCTAAATGAAACGCCCCGACAGCTCTCGCGGTCGGGGCGTTTTGCATGCCTAGGCAGCCGGCCTAGATACTGGCCGAACTCCTGAACCTGCGGGTCGATCCGTCGGTAGAGTCCTGCCGGCCGGTGTTGCCTTGGTTATCTCTCACGGGATCACCTCCTTTCGAAATTGCCAGGCGCTAGTGTAGCAAAACGGTTTTCACTCGGCTGCGGCTCATGGCTTGCGTTCTTCGAAGACCTGCTTGGCGAGCAGCGCGGCGGTGCCGGCGTTGGGCCAGCCCGCGTAGAAGGCGAGATGGGTGATCACCTCGCCGATCTCCTCGCGCGTGACGCCGTTCTCCAGCGCGCGCCAGAGGTGGCCGCGCAGCTGGTCCGGGCGATAAAGCGCGACGAGCGCAGCCACCGTGATCAGGCTGCGGTCGCGCTTCGAGAGCTGCTTGCGCTCCCAGACGTCGCCGAACAGCAGCTTGTCGGTGAGCTCGCCGAGCTTGGGAAAGAGCTCGCGCACCTGGTTGATGGTCGAATACGGGTTGGAGCGGGCGGCCATGATGGGTCTCCGGATTTTCTGGGTTAATCTCAGCGGCGATGAACGATAGCAAAACTTCCTCGAGGGGCGAAGCCGAATCGCTGTACGCCTGCGTGAGGCTCGGCGCCGCGCTGCTGCTCATGACCATCGGAGGGGCGGCCATGTACGGCGTGGTCGTCGCGCTGCCGGCCCTGCAGGCGGAATTCGGCGTCTCGCGGGCGGACGCGTCGCTGCCGTACACGCTGACGATGGTCGGCTTCGGCGTCGGCGGCATCCTGATGGGCCGGCTCGCGGACCGCTTCGGCGTCATCGTTCCGGTGGTGACCGGCGCGCTCAGTCTCGGCGCCGGCTTCCTCCTTTGCGGCATGTCGGCCACGCTGTGGCAGTTCAGCCTCGCGCACGGACTGCTCGCTGGTCTCCTCGGCTGCGCCGCGACCTTTGCCCCTCTCGTCGCCGACGCCTCGATGTGGTTCACGCGCCACCGCGGGATGGCGGTGGCGATCTGCGCGAGCGGCAACTACCTCGCGGGAGCCGTCTGGCCGCCGGTGCTGCAGCACTTCTTCGAAGCCGCCGGATGGCGCGCGACGTACATGGGTCTCGGGGTGTTCTGCCTGGCGACGATGCTGCCGCTCGCGTTACTGCTGAGAAAACGGCCGCCCTTGCCAGGCCACGCGACCTCGGGCACCACTGCAAATCGCCCGGATCGGCCGTTGGGCCTGACGCCGAATGCCTTGCTCGCGCTCCTCTCGGTCGCCGGGCTGGCGTGCTGTGTCGCCATGTCCATGCCGCAAGTCCATATCGTGGCCTATTGCGGCGACCTCGGCTACGGCGCCGCGCGCGGCGCCGAGATGCTGGCGGTCATGCTCGGCTTCGGCATCGTCAGCCGCCTTGCCTCGGGCTGGATCTGCGACCGGATCGGCGGCCTGCGCACGCTGCTGCTCGGCTCGGCGCTGCAGGGCATCGCGCTGGTGCTGTTCCTGCCCTTCGACGGGCTCGCCTCGCTGTACATCGTCTCGGCCCTGTTCGGTCTGTTCCAGGGCGGCCTGGTCCCCTCCTACGCCATCATCGTGCGCGAGTATTTCAAGCCCGGCGAGGCCGGCGCGCGCCTCGGCGTGGTGCTGATGGCGACGCTGCTCGGCATGGCCGCCGGCGGCTGGGTATCGGGCGCGATCTTCGATCTCACCGGCTCTTACCGCGCGGCCTTCGTCAACGGCATCGCCTGGAACCTCCTCAACATGACGATCGCCTTCTGGCTGCTCCTGCGCGCTCAGCGCGCGAACGAAATGCGTCCCTCCTGGACGGCGTGACAGGCCACCGCGCCGATGAGCTCGGGGCGCTCGCGCCGGCAGCGCTCGTCGGCGTGCGCGCAGCGCGGATGGAAGCTGCAGCCCGGCGGCGGCGCGAGCGGGTTGGGCACTTCGCCCGCCACGGGGGTGCGCGGCTCGCCGGTGCGCTCGATTTGCGGGACGGCCTCGAGCAGCATGCGCGTATAGGGATGGCGCGGACGTGAGAACAGCTCGCCGGCAGGCGCGAGCTCGACCAGGCGGCCGAGATACATCACCCCGACGCGGTCGGCGATCTGCGACACGACCGCCAGGTTGTGCGAGATGAAGACGTAGGTGAGCGCCAGCCGGCTCTGCAGGTCGGCCATCAGGTTGAGGATCTGTGCCTGCACCGACACGTCGAGCGCCGAGGTCGGCTCGTCGCAGACGAGCAGATCGGGCTCGCCCGACAGCGCGCGCGCGATCGAGATGCGCTGGCGCTGGCCGCCGGAGAACTCGTGGGGATACCTTTCGCCGTCTTCGGCCGCCAGCCCGACTTGCGCGAGAAGCTGCGCGACGCGTCCATCCACCTCCGCTGTGCGCGCAAGCCGAAGCACCCGGATCGGCTCCGCGACGATGTCGCGCACGCGCCAGCGCGGGTTCAGGCTCGCATAAGGCGACTGGAAGATCATCTGCCTGCGCTGGCCGCGAAACTCGATGCGCCCGCCGCTCGGCGCATCGAGCCCGACCATCAGGCGCGCGATGGTCGACTTGCCGCAGCCCGACTCGCCGACCAGCGCCAGGGTCTCGCCGCGGCGCACTTCGAGCGTCACGCCGTCCACCGCGCGCAGCAGCCGCCTGCCCTCGCCTTCGAGCATCCGGTCGAGCCAGGGGCGCGAGACGTCGAAGTCGCGCGAGACCGCCTCAACGCTGAGCAATGGCGCTCGCATGCAGCCAGCAGGCGGCTTGGCCCTCTTCAGCCGGCATCAGCTCGGGACGCGAGCTCAGGCAGCGCTCGAAGCGCTTGGGACAGCGCGGGTGGAACGGGCAGCCGCGCGGGATCGCGTCGAGGCGTGGCATCGCGCCCTCGATCTGCGCGAGGCGCGAGCGCCCCGCGCCTGCCGCGATGCGCGGAATGGAGGCCATCAGCCCCGCGGTATAGGGGTGCCGCGGCGCATGCAGCACGTCGCGAACCGCCCCGATCTCGACGATGCGGCCCGCATACATGACCGCGACGCGGTCGGCGGTCTCGGCGATGACCCCCATGTCATGGGTGATCAGCATGACCGCCGCGCCCCGCTCGCGCGCGACGCGCTTGATGAGCGCGATGATCTGCGCCTGCATCGACACGTCGAGCGCGGTGGTCGGCTCGTCGGCGATCAGCAGGATCGGCTCCGCGGCGAGCGCCAGCGCGATGACCACGCGCTGGCGCATGCCGCCGGAGAACTGGTGCGGGTAATGGTGGAAGCGCGCCTGCGGAGCCGGGATGCCGACTTCGGCGAGCAGCGCCAATGCCCGCTGCCGCAGCTCCTTTCCCGCCAGCCCGAGATGCGTGCGGATCGTCTCCTCGAGCTGCCCGCCGATCGTGAACAGCGGATTGAGCGAGCCGAGCGGGTCCTGGAACACGACGCCGATGCGCCGGCCGCGGATGGCGCGCAGCGCGGCCTGCGGCAGCCGGTCGATGCGCTGCCCTTCGAGCCAGACTTCGCCCGCGGCGAGGCGCCCCGGGGGCTCGAGCAGTCCCATGATGGCGAGGCCGGTGAGCGACTTGCCGGCGCCCGACTCTCCCACCACGCCGAGCACTTCGCCGCGCGCCACCGAGAACGACACGTCATCGACCGCAACCAGCGTGCCGCGCCGCGTGCGGAACTCGACCCTCAGGTTCTTCGCCTGAAGGATCATCGCAGCTTCGGGTTCAGGGCATCGCGCAGCCAGTCGCCCAGCAGGTTGACCGACAGCACCAGCGTGACGAGCGCGGCGCCGGGGAAGACGGTGATCCACCATTCGCCCGAGAACAGGAAGTCGTTGCCGACGCGGATCAGGGTGCCGAGCGAGGGACGCGTCGGCGGCAGGCCCACGCCGAGAAAGGAGAGCGTCGCCTCGGTGATGATGGCGGTGGCGATCTGGATGGTGGCGATCACCAGCACCGGTCCCATGACGTTCGGCAGCACGTGCACCAGCATGATGGCGAGCGGCCGCCTGCCGATCACGCGGGCCGCCTGCACATACTCCTTCTCCTTCTCCACCAGGGTCGAGCCGCGCACGGTGCGCGCGTACTGTACCCAGGCCGAGAGGCCGATGGCGACGATCAGCACCGGCACGGCGATCGCGTCCTGCGCCCCGGCAGGCAGCGCGATGCGCGCCACGCCGTCGATCAGCAGCGCGATCAGGATCGCCGGGAAGGACAGCTGAACGTCGGCGATGCGCATCACCAGCGCGTCGAACCATCCTCCACGGTACCCGGCCGCGAGCCCGAGCGAGACGCCCAGGACGAGCGCGAAGCACACCGCCGCCAGCCCGACGCCGAGCGAGATGCGCGCGCCATGCAGAATCGCCGACAGCACGTCGCGGCCCTGGTCGTCGCTTCCCAGAAAATAGCGCGCGGCTCCGCCGTCGAGCCAGGCTGGCGGGCGGAAAGCCTGGTTGAGATCCAGCGCGGCGGGATTGAACGGGTCCTGCGCCGCTATCCAGGGCGCGGCGAGCGCGGCGCCGACGCAAGCGAGCGTTACCAGCGCCGCGGCGACGGCGATGGGGGATCTGCGGAAGCTCCAGGCGAGATCGTGCTCCCAGAGCCGCAGCCAGGCGAGACGAAGGATCAGTCCACCCTCGTGAAGCGCGCTTCCGGCCGGTCGTCGGCGCGGTGCACCGTCGAGACGTTCTTCTTCATGGCCCAGGGCCGCAGCTGGTGGTGCAGCGGCACGTAATAGGCGTTGTCGCGCGTCGCCACGAGCCCCTCGCGCAGCAGAGCGTCGCGCTTCTTGAGATCGGTCGTGATCTTGATGGCGTCGATCACCGCATCGAGCTTCGGGTCGCTCACGCGTCCGCAATTGAAGCTGCCGTCCGCGCCCGTGGTCTGCGTGCGCACCAGCGACTGCAGCGTATAGAGCGCGTCGAAGGTCGCGACTCCCCAGCCGAGCATGTAGGCGCTCGTGTCGTGCTTCAGGATCTTGGGGATGAAAGTCGCGAACGGCATGGCGTTGAGCTTCACGCCAAGACCGACGCGCGCCCACATGCCGACCAGCGCCTGGCAGATCTCCTCGTCGTTCACATAGCGGTTGTTCGGGCAGTCGAGCGTGAACTCGAAGCCGTTGGGGTAGCCCGCCTCGGCGAGCAGCTTCTTCGCGCCGCGAACGTCGTATGGCCAGGGCTGGTCGAGCTCCTTGGAGTGCCCGTGCACGCCGGGGGCCACCATCAGGCCGGCCGGGATCGACAGGCCGCGCATGGTGACACGCTTGATCGCCTCGCGGTCCACGGCCATGTTCAGGGCCCGGCGCACCCTCACGTCCTTGAACGGATTCCGGCCCTTGACGCTCGAGAAAAGCAGCTCGTCGTTATGCTGATCCAGGCCGATGAAGATCGTGCGCACCTCGTGGCCGTCGATCACCTTGAGCTTGTCGTTCCTGCGCAGCCGCTCCACGTCCTGCGTCGGCAGGTCGGTCACCATGTCGACGTCGCCTGAAAGCAGCGCCGCGACGCGGGTGGCGGCGGCCTTGATCGGCGTATAAGTGAAGTCGCTGACGTTGCCGTCGTGCCTGCCCCACCAGTTCTTGTTGACGGTGAAAACGATCTGCTTGTCCGGCTCCCACCCCTTGAGAACGTAGGGGCCGGTGCCGTTCGCGTTGCGCGAGGCATACGTCTCCTCGCGCGCCTTGTAGTCCTGGATGTTCTGCGAGCGGGTCTTTTCCGCCCAGACCTTGCTCATGATGCGGAAATCGATGATGTTACGCAGCAGGATCGGATGCGGCCCGGCGAGGATGAAATCGACGGTGTAGTCGTCGATCTTCTTCACCTCGCTCACCCCGGCGACGTAGATCTGCATCGTGCCCTGCGGCTGGCGGATGCGGCCGAACGAGAACACCACGTCATCGGCCGTGAACGGCGAGCCGTCGTGAAACTGCACGCCTTTTCTCAAGCTGAAGCGCCAGTGCGTCGGCGAGATTTCCTGCCAGCTCGTGGCGAGCGCCGGCTCGACGTTGTAGTTGCGGTCGTAGCGCGTGAGCCCCTCATAGACGTGCATGGTCATGGTGAGCGTGGTGGCATGATTCTGCGAATGCGGGTCGAAGGTGAGGATGTCGTTCTGCGCCGCCCAGCGCAGGTTCGCAGCCTGGGCGGAAGCGCCGAGCAGCAAGGACACGAGCAGCGGGAGGAATCTCATGGGCTATTCCCTTATGCAGGCTGAATGCGAAGCCGCGGATCGACCGCGTAGTACAGCAGGTCGACGACCAGATTGATGACCACGAAAAAAAGCGCCGCCAGGCACAGGTAGGCCGCCATCACCGGGACGTCGGCGAAGTTCACCGCCTGGATGAACAGCAGCCCGAGCCCCGGCCACTGGAACACCGTTTCCGTGATGATGGCGAAGGCGATGATCGATCCGAGCTGCAGGCCGGTGATCGTGATCACCGGCACTAGCGTGTTCTTGAGCGCGTGGCGGAAGTGCACTGCCCGGTCGGTGAGCCCGCGCGCGCGCGCGAAGCGGATGTAGTCGGTGCGCAGGACTTCGAGCATCTCCGCGCGCGTCAGGCGCTGGATCAGCGTCATCTGGAACAAGCCCAGCGTGATCGCGGGCAGCACGAGCGCCTTCAGCCCCGAGGCGGTGAGAAGGCCGGTGGTCCACCAGCCGATGGCGAGCGTCTCGCCGCGCCCGAAGGACGGCAGCCAGCCGAGCTGCACCGAGAACACCAGGATCAGCAGGATGCCGATCAGGAAGGTCGGCAGCGAAACGCCGATCAGCGACACCGCCAGCAGCAGCTGGGACAGCCGCGCACGCGGCCTGAGCGCGGTATACACGCCCATCGCGATGCCAGCGACGAGAGCGAGCAGCGCGGCGACGAACGACAGCTCCAGGGTGGCAGGCAGCCGCTCGACGATGAGCGCCGATACCGGGCGCATCTGCCGCAGCGAGAGGCCGAATTCTCCCTGCACCGCGCGCTCGACGAAGCTTGCATACTGCACGTAGAAGGGCTGATCCAGGCCGAGCAGCCGCGTCACCCGCTCGCGGTCCTGCGGGGTCGCATCCTGCCCGAGCATGAACAGCACCGGGTCGCCGACGAAGCGGAACAGCGCGAAGGCGATCAGCCCGACCGCCAGCATCACGACCACGGCCTGGGCGAGACGACGAAGAATGAAGGCGAGCATGGGGGATTCTACTTGCGGGCTCGCGCGCTTTTCTTCCACAGCTCCCACGGCCGCTCCAGCGTGCCGCGATTGGCGGCGCTCGCGCGCCGGCCCTCCTCGTCGCTGAGGAATTCGATCGGGCCCTCGAGCTGCCCGGCCTGCAGCTGGAGCCGCGCGTTCATCTGGGTGTAGATGGCGCGGAACACCGCCTCCGGCACGCTGTCGCCGACCACGGTCATGCCATGACCGCGCATCAGGACGCAACTGCGTCCGCCCAGCGTGCCCGCCAGAGCCTGCCCGAGCGGCCGGTCGCGTATCAGCAGATCGTTCTCGGCGCGCACTGCCCGGATTTCAAACACCGGCGCCCCGGACCACAGGAAAGAACCCATGTGGTAGATCGGCCGCAGCTTCGTGTGCGTGACGCCGAACGGGATCACCGCGGCCGAATGGCTATGCACGACCGCCATCACGTCAGGCCGCGCGCGGTAGATCTCGCCATGAATATAGCGTTCGATGAATCCCTTGCGGCGCTCGCCCGGCAGCGGCTCGCTGTCCGCGTCGAGCTCCATCATGTCCGCCGCCGCGACCAGCGCCGGGGCGCGCGAGCGCGACATGAAGAAGCGGTCCGGGCGGCGGTCGCTGCGGGCACTGACATGGCCGTAGGCGTCGAGCACCTCGTGCGCGGCGAGGACGCGGCTCGCGGCGACGAGATCCTGGATCAACGAGCGGCTCGCCGACAGCCTGGGCATCAGCGCCTCGCCGGCGATCCGCTCATGCTGCTGTCATAGCCCGGCACCACGCGCACGTCGACGACGCAGACATTGCCTTCGCGCACCAGCTCGATGGCCCTTTCCAGCGACGGCTGCAACTCGGCGAGATCGGTCACCGGCCCGATGCCGAACGCACCCTGCGCGCCGGCCATCGACGCGAGGTCGATGTCGGGCTCGTCGATGCGCTGTCCGATCCACTTGTTCTCGACCGGCCGGCCGCGCTCGTGCGCGACGCGCTCCTGGTGGAGCTCGTCGTTGTAGAAGGAGCGGTTATTGGCGACGATGAACAGGCACGGGATGCGATAGTGCGCGGCGGTCCAGAGCGCCGTGACGCCCATCAGGAAATCGCCGTCGCCCAGAATCCCCGCCACTATCCGGCCGCTGTCCTTGAGAGCGAGCGCGGCCCCCACGATCATGCCCGGGCCAGCGCCGACGCCACCGCCGCCGTCGCTGCCAAGGTAGTCGAACGGGTGCTTGAAGTGGCGATAGGCGCCGTTCCATCCCAGTGGCAGGCGCGCCAGGCAAACGTTCAGCCCGGCGGTCGCTGTGTTGAACCCATCCGCCAGCGCGCGGAGGGAAAGGGTTCCATCGGTCGCCTTTTCCCCGGCCCGCCGTTGCTCCGCCGCCGCGGCGCGCGGCTCCACGGCCTCCAGCAGAAGAGGAACGACCGCGTCCGGCTCGCACATCAGGTAAACGTCGGCCGGCGGCAAGCCCTGGTAGTCCATGCTCCAGCCGCGATGCGCATGCGCATCGGGCGAGACGAGAATCACCTTGGCGCCGACCGGCGCGTCGCCCCACGCCTGCTTCAGCGCACCGGCAGTGTCGATCCAGTCCAGGGACAGCACCACGTCGGCTTCACGCAGCGCCTCTCTGGCATTCTCGTGCAGGAACGTCGCCGGCGGCGCGGCGTGCAGAGGATGATCGGTGGGAAACGAGGCGCCCGCTTTGAGGTCGGTCAACACGCTTGCTTGCAGCTTCTCCGCGAGCGCGACGCGGGATTTCCAGCCTGCCCCGGTGCGCGCGACGCGGCCGGCGAGGATCACCGGGTGCTCCGCCGCCGAAAGAAGCTGCGCCGCGGCGTCGATCAACTCGGCCTTTGGCAAAACCGCTTCCGGCGCGCGATAACGGCTTACGTCGGGCAGCGGCGGCAGCGGGCCGATCTTCGTCTCCTGCAGCGCGGCGTCGAGATTGACGTACGTGGGCCCGCGCGGCGCGGTATTGGCAATCTGCGCGGCGCGCAGCAGCGCCTCGTAGGCGGCGGGCACCGACGCCGGCTGGTTGTCCCACTTGGTGTAGTCGCGCACCAGTGCGCCCTGGTCCGATGAGGTATGGATCCAGTCGATCCAGGGCCTGCGCCGCGCCGCATCCCATGGCCCGGTGGCGCCGAGGATCAGCATCGGCACGCGATCGCACCAGGCATTGAAGATCGCCATCGTGGCGTGCATCAGCCCGACGTTCGAGTGCAGCGCGACGCCCATCATGTGGCCCGAGGCCTTCGCGTAGCCGTGCGCGATGGCGACCGCCGACTCCTCGTGCAGGCAGAGCAGCAGCTGCGGTCGCTCGTTGCCGAGATAGTTCACCAGGCTGTCGTGCAGGCCGCGGAAGCTGGCGCCGGGGTTGAGCGCGATATAAGGAATGTCGAGCGCGCGCAGCAGCGCGGCGATCGCATCGCTTCCCCAGATC
>Ga0209378_1001029_pt1 | contig 20119 bp, 18 predicted proteins | sample GraSoiAngelo_156_FD_186170 | JGI IMG/M metagenome (GOLD analysis project Ga0209378, IMG submission 186170) | Grasslands soil microbial communities from the Angelo Coastal Reserve, California, USA - 14_1009_13_40cm (SPAdes) (version 2) | ecosystem: Environmental > Terrestrial > Soil > Grasslands ...
CCGGGCGAGGCCGGGGAAGGTCGCGGCGGAGGACGAGCTGGCGTTCATCAAGTCCGTGACGGAGGACGATCAGTCGGCGCCGTCGGCGCGGCGCGCCAGCGGCGCGCAATTCCAGCCGTCGATCCCGGGTGATCCGCCGCGCACGCCGATGCGTGCCGCCAATCCAGTCCCGGCGCCGATCGTGCCGGAGCCCACCGAGGGGGACATCGACGAAGAAGCGGCGAAGACGCTTCGCTGTAAGGAGTGCGGGACGATGAACCTGGCGACCGAGTGGTACTGCGCGCAATGCGGAGCTGAGCTAGCCGCCGTCTAAAAACAAAACGACGTCGAGCAGAATCGTTGCACGGAAGCGTCGACGCTGTCGTGAAACGACTTATGGCTTGACGAGTTTCTTGACTGTGGCGGCCAGCCGCGATTTGTGTCTCGCGGCGGTATTGCGATGAATGAGGTTTTTGCGCGCCGCGCGATCGAGCAGTTGCACCGCCGCCCGATACGCCTGAGCCGCCTGGTCGGCGGAGGTGGCGCTGCGCACGCGCTTGAGCGCGGTTCGCAACGCGGAGCGCTGGGCGCGGTTGTGCTGGGTATGCGCCCGCGCCTGGCGCATCGCCTTCTTGGCGGACTTGATTCGCGGCACCGAGGGTCTCCTGGTTCGGCGCGGAAGATAGAGGGTAAGTGCTGGCCGGTCAAGGCGCTACGCCGTTGACCCGAGCACGGCGGACTCGCTATCTTAGTCCGTCACTGACCCCGAGTGTTGGCCATCTCGTTCGAGTTCCTCGTGTGGGCGCCGGTGCTGTTGTTCTCGATGGTCGCTCACGAATACGCTCACGCGGAAGCCGCCTACCGCCAGGGCGACGATACCGCCTACATGCTGGGGCGGCTCACGCTTAATCCCCTCAAGCACATCGATCCCCTGATGACCGTGATCGTCCCGTTTCTGTTGTGGCGGATCGGGGCACCGCCGTTCGGGGCGGCGAAGCCGGTTCCAGTCAACCCGCGTAAGTATCGCCAGTTTCGGAGAGGAGACATCATCGTCTCCCTCGCAGGAATTGTGGTGAATCTGGCGTTGTTCGTGGCTTGCACGCTGCTCTTTGCGCTCGTGGGCGTGCTCGGTGGGGCGCTGCCCGCTTTCACCGGGACACTCGAGATCGTGCAGCGGATGCTGTGGTGGGGAATGTGGCTCAACGTCGTGCTCGCGTTCTTCAACCTGATCCCTGTCCCGCCCTTGGACGGAAGTCACGTATTCTACTATCTGTTGCCGCCGGGAGCGGGATTGAAGTACCGCCAGTTGCAGGCATTCGGATTTCTGCCGGTGATGGTCCTGGTGTGGGCGATACCCGGTGTGCTGCAGGTGTTGTTGTGGCCGGCCTATCACCTCATGGGTGTCGGCGTCGCGCTCGTCGGCGGATTTGCGGTGTCACCCGGAGCGCTTCCCTTGTGAGCGCCCCCACCAACCCCGTGGTCCAGGAGCAGAGCGGTTTCGTCGTCGAGCTCGAGCAGTTCTCGGGTCCGCTCGACCTGCTGCTGCACCTGATCAACGAGGACGAGCTCGACATCACCGACCTCCCGATCGCGCGCATCGCCGATCAGTTCCTCGCGGTGATCAGCGAACTGCGGCTGAACCAGGCGGCCGACTATCTCGAGATGGCGGCGCGGCTGCTGCGCATCAAGGCGCAACTGCTGCTGCCGCGCCGGCTGGGAGAGGACGAATGGGAGGATCCACGCGCCGAGCTGGTGCGCCGGCTGCTCGAGTACCAGCAAGTCCGGGAGCTGGTAGAGTGGCTGGGGCAGGCCGCGGCGCGGCGCGCCGAGCAGCTCGGGCGCGGCTTCCGGCCCGAGCCGCCCGAGGCGCCCCCGGCCCCGCTGGTGATCGAGCTGAACGACCTGCTCGCCGCGGCGGAGCGGGTGATCGCGCTCATCCCCGAGCCGGTACTGCACCGTGTGGTGCCACGCCCGCTCGACGTGGAGGGCGCGACCGCGCGGATCGAGGGGCTGCTGGCGACGCGGGAGCGCTGCGGCTGGGTCGACGTGGTGGGAGACCGTCCCACGATCGTGGACGTGCTGTCCGCGTTCATCGCGCTGCTCGAGCTCGCCAAGCGCGGCGCGCTGCGCGTCTCGCAGGAGGGGCCGTTCACCCCGATCGTGATCCAGCGTGAGTCCCCTCGCGAAGCTGCTTGAGGCGGCGCTGTTCGCGTCGTCCCGCCCGCTCACGGTGGGCGAGCTGCACACCCTCGAGCCGCAGGCCGGCGAAGCGGCGGTCCACGCCGGGCTCGCCGAGATCCGGGACGCGTACGTCGCCCAGGACCACGGGGTGGAGCTGGTGGAGATCGCGCAGGGATGGCAATTCCTCACCCGTCGCGAGTACGCGGAGGCCATCGACCGCGCCCAGTTCGCCTTGCGTCCGCGCCGGCTCTCGCCGGCGGCGCTCGAGACGCTCGCCATCATCGCCTATCGTCAGCCGGTGGGACGCGCGGAGGTGGACGAGATCCGGGGCGTCGATTCGGGCGCCGTGATCGACAAACTGCTCGAGCGCGGGCTGGTAGACGTGGTGACCCGGGGCGAGGGGCTCGGCCGGCCGCTGCTGTACGGGACTACCCCGCAATTTCTGGAGATCCTGGGGCTCAAGGATCTGGACGAGCTGCCTCGGCTGGAGGAGTTGTCCGTAGCGCTCCGGCCGCCCGCGCCCACCGAACCGGAATGACGCCGATGCGCCTGCAGCGCGCCCTGGCGCGCGCGGGCGTGACGTCGCGTCGCAAAGCCGAGGAGCTGATTCGCGCGGGCCGCGTGCGCGTGGACGGCCAGGTCGCGACGCTCGGCATGAGCGTCGACCCCGGACGGCAGCGTGTCACGGTCGACGGCCGCGCCGTGCGCGCCGGCCCGATCGCCTGGCTCGCGCTCAACAAGCCCGTCGGCTATGTCGTCAGCCGCCGCGATCCGGAGGGGCGACCCACTGTGTACGATCTCCTCCCCGAGGTGCCGGGCCTCACGTACGTAGGACGGCTGGACGTGATGACGTCGGGGTTGCTGCTGCTCACGACGGACGGGGCGGCGGCGCACCGTCTCATGCACCCGCGCTTCGCGGTGCCGCGCACCTACTGGCTGCGGGCGCACGGCCGTCCCTCGTCCGAAATCGCGGCCGCGCTCGGGAGCGCGATCGCCATTGACGGGCGGCCGGTGCGGGTGACCCAATTCCGCCTGCGGCCGGCCGGGCGGAGCGTCGAGCTGGAGCTGACCCTCGCCGAGGGGCGCCAGCGCATCGTGCGTCGCCTCGGGGAGGCGCTGGGGCTCAAAGTCGAGTGGCTGCACCGCGTCGCCTACGGGCCGGTGCGGCTGGGACGCCTGCAGGAGGGGAAGTACCGCCGGCTCGCGGCGGGCGAAATCCACGCCATCGAGCGACTGCATGGACCTGCGTGACCGGACGGCGATGATTCTCGGCGGCTCGGGCCTGGTGGGCCACGCCGTGGCGCGCCGGCTGCTCGCGACCGCGCCGCGGCGGCTCGTGCTGGTCGCGTTGTTCGAGGACGAGGTGCGGGCCACGGCGCGAGCGCTCGAGCCCTACCGCGGGCGCGCCACGATCGACGTGGAGTGGGGCAACGTGTTCCTTCCCGCCAGCCTGGCCCAATTGGAGCGCGGCGCCGTCGTGGCGAACCCGGAGCAGCGCCGGCTGGTGCTCCAGGACCTGCTGGGCGAGCTCACCGACGACGTCCTGCAACGCAGCTTCCTGTACCAGCTCCTCCTCAAGTACAAACCCGACGCCGTCGTGGACTCGATCAACACCGCGACGGCGTTCGCCTATCAGGACCCGATCGAGAGCGCGCAGCAGCTGCTCGCGCTCGCGACGGAAGGCAAGGTCGACCGTGCGGCGGTGGAGCGCCACGTGCTGCTGCTCACGCTCCCCCAACTGATCCGCCACGTGCAGATCCTGGTCGAGGCGTTGCGGCGCGCCGAAACCACGGGGTACGTGAAGATCGGCACCAGTGGCACCGGGGGCATGGGGTTCAACATTCCCTACACGCACTCCGAAGAGCGCCCCAGCCGGCCGCTCCTCATGAAGTCCGCCGTGGCGGGGGCGCAGTCGCTGCTCCTGTTCCTGCTGGGCCGCACGCCCGGCGCCCCGGCGACGATCGAGATCAAGCCGACCGCCACCATCGCGTGGCGCGAGATCGGCTTTGGGCCGATCCGGCGCAAAGGGAAACCGATCCCGCTGGTCGATTGCCCGGAGCCGGTGCCGGTGAGCGAGGCGTTTCGGCCCGGCGCCCACCCGTGGTGCGACCTCGGCAAGCCGCTCCAGGGCGTCTACATCGACGTCGGTGAAAACGGCCTCTTCTCCTCCGACGAATTCGAGACGGTCACCGCGCTCGGTCAGATGGAATTCATCACGCCGGAGGAAGTGGCCGAATACGCCGTGCTGGAGCTCGAGGGCCGGCCGACCGGCCGGGACGTCGTGACCGCGCTGGACGGCGCCACCGCCGGGCCGACCTACCGCGCGGGGCTGCTGCGGGCCCACGCCCTGGACCGGCTGCGCACGCTCGAGCGGCAGTTCAAGACCCGCACGGTCGCCTACGAGATGCTGGGTCCTCCCCGGCTCACCAAACTGTTGTTCGAGTCCTACATCTGCGGCCAGCTGCGGTCCAGCGTGCGTGCGCTCGCGGAATCGCAGGCGGGAGACCTGGCTCAAGGCGCGCTCGCCCTGGTGGAGCGGGATGTCGCGCTCCGGAGCCATATTCTTTCGGTCGGGATCGCGATCCTGGCGCCGGACGGCGAGCGGCTGTACCGCGGCAGCACTGTGGTCGTGGCGGGAAGCGGTCGCGCCGGCTCCGATCCGCGCGACGCGGCGCCGCGCGGCTGGGTGGACCTGCGGCCGGAGCAGTTCGGGATGTGGATCGCGCGCGCCCGTGAGATGCTCGCCCAGGCCGAACGGCGCCGCAACCGGGCGGCCGATTCCGGAAGCGACGTCGACTGGACCGCGCTGGGTACCGACGACCCGATCGAGCCCGCGCGCTTCGCGACGTGGGTGTTCCGCTACGAGGACCGAGGAGAGCGCATCAAGCGCTGACACCATGGCCGTGGACACCGCAGGAGTCGACCGCGCCCTGGGCGCCATCGGGACGACCTTCCGGCTGACCCGGCTCTATCCGCCGAGTCATCCCGCGGTGATGGAAGCGCTGCGGCAGATCGGCGATGCGCTCCCGGTGCTGGCGGCGCTCGGCACGGTGGAGTGGAAGATCGGCGCGACCGGCCTGCACTGGCACGGTCAGCAGCTGCTGCCGCGCAACTCGCAGATCACCGAGCTGGCCGGGCTCTTGTACGCGCGGGGCGTGCGGATGATCACGTTGAATCCGGGCATGACCGCGGATCACGTGCTGGCACTGTTCGGCGTCGCCATGGGGACGATCCAGCCGGACGACGCCGCGCTGGGGCGCATTGCCCTCGCCCTGGGGCGCCGCGGCTCCCACCGGCTCGAACGACTCCGCACCGCGACGCCGGCCGCGGGGGTCTCGGCCGTGGTGGTCCCCGCGCCGCCCGCGGCGCCGCCGCCGGCCACGCCCGCGGTCGCCGCGGCCGCGCAGCCGGCGGTGGCTCCCGGCGCCCACGATTCCGCTGTGCGCCGCTCGGGTGCGGTGTTCCGTCCCGACGTGCTCCCGATCGACGTCGTGATAAAGCGCGCGGTCGCGAGCCTCGGGAGCGCGGCGACGCTGGAGGAGCAGCGCGCGACCGTCGAGCAGCTGCGCGCGCTCGCGCCGCAGCTGCTCGGGTTGCACGACACAGGCCCGGTGGCCGAGGCGATCGCCGCGCTCGATCACCTGCTGACGACGGCGCAGGACCCGGCGTTGCTCGCGGCGATCGACCAGACGGCCCTCGCGCTCTCCGATCGACCCCTGGTCGAGCGGATGGTGCGGCGACTGGGGGAGCCGCGCGTACCGCCGGAGGAGCGGGAGATGCTGGTCGCGGCGGTCGGCGCGCTCGCTGCGGTCTCGGTGCCGCTCGTGCTCGACGCGTTCCTCGCCAGCGCCGTCGAGCTGCGTCCCCCGTACCGGGCGGCCATCCGGACGGCGGCCGACCGGGCCCTGGAGCCGTTGCAGGGACGCCTCGCGGACGAGCAAGCGCCGATCGCCGCCGCCGCCGCCGAATTGGTCGGACTCACCGGGAGTCCGCAGGCAGTGGCGCTGTTGCTGCCGTTGGTGCACCATCCGTCCGAGCTGGTCCGCGAAGCGGCGTTGATCGGGCTCGCGGAAGCCGGCGGGCGCGAGATCTCGCGTCCGGCGATGCCGGCCTTGAAGGACGAGAGCGTGTTGGTGCGCGTGGCGGCCGCGCGGGCGATCGCGGCCGGTGGCGACCCGGCGTCGAGCACGGTCCTGATCCGGCGGCTGGAGCAGGAGCCCGACGAAGGGGTACTGGCAGAGTTGCTGCGGGCGATCGGCCGGCTCGGTGCGATGGAAGCGCTCGAGGTCCTGGCGCGGTACGCCGAACCGGGGGGGATGCGGCACCGGCGCAGCGCGACGGTGCGGGCGGCGGCGATCGAGGGGTTGCGGCACGTCGCGCGGCCGGAAGCGCGCGGGCTGCTGGAATTGTACAGCAAAGACAAGGAGCCGGCGGTGCGCAAGGCGGCGGAGGCGGCGTTGCGATGACGACCCGGGCGGCGAAGACCCCGACAGGGGACGCGGTGCTGAGCCAGTCGATCACCCGCGAAGTGGCCAAACGGGTGGTGGGCCAGGAGGTCATGGTGGAGCGGCTGCTGGTGGGGCTGCTCACGGGCGGGCACGTCCTGCTCGAGGGGGTGCCCGGGCTCGCGAAGACGCTCGCCGTGCGCACGGTCGCCGAGTGCCTGCGGATCGCGTTCTCGCGCATCCAGTTCACGCCCGATCTACTCCCGGCCGACGTGATCGGCACCATGGTGTTCGACCAGAAGAGTCAGGAGTTCTATCCCAAGAAGGGCCCGCTGTTCTCGAACCTGGTGCTCGCGGACGAGATCAATCGGGCGCCCGCCAAGGTGCAGTCGGCGCTGCTCGAGGCGATGCAGGAAAAGCAGGTGACGATCGGCGGGGAGACGTTCTATCTGGGGGAGCCGTTCCTGGTGTTGGCGACGCAGAACCCGATCGAGCAGGAAGGCACCTACCCGCAGATAGAACGTCTCCCCGACCGCTTCATGCTGAAGGTGCGCGTCGGCTACCCGACGCGCGATGCGGAGAAGGAGATCGTGGCACGCATGGCGTCGGGGCGGCCGATCGAGGTCCAGCGCATCGCCGAGGCCGACGACATCCTGGCGGCGCGCAGCGCCATCGCCGAGCTGTTCATGGACCAGAAGGTGGTGGACTACATCGTGGACGTCGTGCGCGCTACCCGTGAGCCGCACACGATCGGGCTGGCGGAGCTGAAGCCGCTGATCGCGTTCGGGGCGTCGCCGCGGGCGTCGATCTATCTGGCGCAGGCGGCCCGGGCCCACGCGTACCTCCGCGGCCGCGCGTACGTCGTGCCCGAAGACGTGAAGGCGATGGCCTTGGACGTGTTGCGACACCGCGTGCTGCTGACCTTCGAGGCGGAAGCCGAAGACATGGACGCCGATCGGGTGATCGCTCGGATCCTGGAGGCCGTGGGCGTGCCGTGACGTACGAGGGGAAGGAGCGCCGGAGTGGCGCGACGCCCCCGGTGCGCGCCCGCCGGCGCGCCGTCACCGCCGAGGTGCTGCGGCAGGTCAAGGGGATCGAGCTCCGCACCAGGACCCTCGTCAACACACTGTTCACCGGCGAATACCGCTCGGTCTTCCGCGGCCAGGGCATCGAGTTCGCCGAGGTGCGTGAGTACCAGCAAGGAGACGACTTCCGCGCCATCGACTGGAACGTGTCGGCACGGATGGGGCATCCCTTCGTGAAGACGTTCCACGAGGAGCGTGAGATCACGCTCCTGCTCGTGGTGGACCAGTCCGGCTCGTGCCAGTTCGGGCGGCCCTACACCAAAGCGGGCCTGGCCGTCGAGGTGGCGGCGGTGCTGGCGCTCGCCGCGGCGCGCCACAACGATCGGGTGGGCGCGCTGATGTTCGCCGACAAGGTGGAGTTCGTCGTGCGCCCGGCGAAGGGGCGGCCCCACGCGCTGCGGGTGATCCGGGATCTGGTCGCGTTCCAGCCGCGCGGCCGCGGAACCAATCTGGCAGAAGCGCTGCGTTACGCCGCCAAGCTGCCACGGCACCGTGCGATCGTGGTGGTGCTCTCCGATTTCCGGGCGGACGGCTGGGAGGATGCGCTGGCGCAGTTGGCTTCCGGTCACGACGTCGTCGCGATCACGATCGACGACCCGCGGGAGCGCGAGCTCCCGGACGCGGGCTGGGTCGATATGGAGGACGCCGAGACCGGGCAGCGGGTGCTGCTCGACACCAGCCATGGCCCGACCCGCACGCGCGTGCGCGTCGCCGCCGAACGGCAGCTGCAGGAGCGGGCCCGGAAGCTGATCCAGGCGGGCGTGGACCGCGTGGCGTTGCAGACCAGCGTGCCGTACGCCGCGCCGCTGCGCCGCGCGTTCGCGGAGCGGGCGCGGCGCTTGCTGCGATGACGGCGCTCGTCGGCCTGTGGCTGGTGCTGCAGGGAGGGGGGTGGGTCGCCACGCCCGCGCGCCCCTCGGTCGGCGACACGGTGTGGCTGGAGCGGCAGGTCGTGGTGCCCGCGGGCTGGCGGGTGCGCGCCGGCCGGCTGGACGCGACCGAGGTGGTGGAGCCGCTGGGCGAGCCGTCGGTGCGGCGCGGGCCTGAAGGATGGCTGGTACGTTATCCCATCGTCGCCTGGACGCCGGGGGCGCACACGCTGGCGCTACCGCCCGTCTGGGAGCTCCGCCCCGATGGCCGGGCGGACTCGGTGTCGGGCGGGGTGGCCGGCTTCTTCGTTCAGAGCGTGATCCCCGACAGCGTGCTCGGCCCCGAGCCGCGCGGCGCTCTCGCGCCGGTGCGGTTGGCGCGGTACAACGTCCTGCCGCCCGCCGCCGCGCTGCTCATCGCGGGCGTAAGCCTCGCGCTCGGGCTCCGCTGGCGCCGCCGCGCGCCGCAGGAGCTGCCGGCGCCGCCTCACCGAGCCCTGGAACCTGAGGTCCCGGACGCACGCTGGCTCGCCACCGGCGAGGCGAAAGCCGTGGCCGCGCGCGCCGCGTTTCGTCTCCGGTTGGCGGTGGCCCGGGCGATTCCTGAAGCGCGGCCCGCGCTCAGCACCGCGGAATGCCTCGCCGCGGTGGAGCGTGCCCGGCCGCACGCTCCGGTGCGCGAGCTCCGGGAATTGCTGGAGCAACTCGACCGCGTCGCCTTTGCCTCCGCTCACGGCACCGATGTGGCTGCCTTGGCACAGATGGCGCGCCGTTTCGCCCAGGAGATGACGGGGTGAGCTTCGCCCGGCCGCTCTTGCTGGCGGCGCTCCTCGCGCTGCCCTTCTGGTGGTGGCTGCGGGCCCGCCGGCTCGGCCGGCTGCGCGGCACGCGCATGAGCGACGTGCGCCCCTCGGCCGGGGCGGGCGAGCGCTTGTGGGTCGCGCGCCTCCCGGTCACGTTGCGCAGCCTGTGTCTCGCCGCGTGGATCGTGGCGGCGGCCGGCCCGCGGGTCGGTGCGGCCCGCGCCGAGACGCGGAGCGAAGGGATCTCGATCGTCCTCGCCATCGACCTCTCGAGCAGCATGCTGTCGGAGGACTTCGCCCCAGCCAACCGCATCGACGTGGCCAAGCAGACCGCGATCGAGTTCGTGCGTGAGCGGCGAACCGACCGCATCGGGCTGGTCGCATTCGCCGCGCAGGCACTGACGCAGGTTCCCATCACCACCGACTACGCGGTGCTGGAGCAGGCGCTGCACGATCTGCGGATTGGCATGCTCGAGGATGGCACCGCGATCGGCACCGGAATCGCGACCGCGGCGAACCGGTTGCGGCGGGCCCCCGGCAAGAGCCGCGTCATCGTGCTGCTCACGGACGGCGTCAACAACCGCGGCACCGTGGATCCGCGGACTGCGGCGCAGGCTGCGGCCACGTTGGGGATCCGGATCTACGTGATCGGCGTCGGCACGCGGGGCGAGGCCCCCGTGCCGACGGGGCAGGGGCTCGAGGGGTTACGCTACCAGATGATGCCGGTAGAGATCGATGAGCCGCTCATGACCGAGATCGCGCGGATGACGGGTGGCCGGTATTTCCGAGCCACCGACACGCAATCGCTGCGGCACGTATTCGACGAGATCAACCGACTCGAGAAGGAGACCGTGCAACAGGTGGTGTATCGGCGGTTCGATGAGTCGTATCGCGTGCCGCTCGCGCTCGGCCTCGTGGCGCTGGGGCTCGAGATCGTGTTGGCGGCGACGCTCGCGGTGCGCGTGCCCTGATGAGCTTCGACGCGCCCGTGGTACTCGCGCTCGCGCCGCTGTTGGGCGGCGCGGTCTGGTTCGGGGCCGCGTGGGCCCGGCGCGCTCGGGTCCGTCGCGCCGCCTTGTGGTCCCAGGAGACGGTACGGGCCGCGCTCGCAGCCGGACGGTTCGGACCTACGGCGCTCTCCATCTCCGCCTTTCTGGGCTTCGTCGCGCTCGCCGGTCCCCGCTGGGGGGAAGAGAACATCGTGGCGGAGACGCGCGGCCTCTCGCTCGCGCTCGCGATCGACATCTCGCGCTCGATGCTCGCCGAGGATGTGAGCCCGAGCCGCCTGGGCCGCGCCGTACGCGAGGCCCGCCGGCTGGTGCAGGACCTGAACGGCGATCATTTGGGGCTCGTGGTGTTCGCAGGGTCGAGCTACATCCTGTCGCCGCTCTCGGTCGACGGCTCGGCGCTCGGGCTGTACCTCGATGCGCTCGACCCAGGGGTCGCGTCCGAGGGCGGTACCGGACTGGCGGGGGCGTTGCGACAGGGCGCGGAGTTGGTCGGCGCGGGGTCCGAGCTCGCGGATCGGGTCGTGGTCGTGTTCACCGACGGCGAGGCTCACGACACGCTTCCCGACATCGTGGCGCAGGCGGAGCGTCTCCGGGCGCTCGGCGTTCGCCTGATTCTCGTGGCCGAAGGTGGCCGCACCCCGACCCGCATTCCGGTGCGCGACGAGCGGGGCGCGCTCCAGACCTGGCAGCGCGACGACGCGGGCAACGCGATTCAGACGTGGCGCCGGGACGACATCCTCGGTGCCGTGGCGGACGCCGCACAGGGTGCGATCGTCGCGGCGGAGCTGCCGGACCAGGCAGGCGCCGTGCGCGACCTCGTCGCCGCCTACAAGCGCGCCCGGGCGAGCGAATCGCGCACCGAGCGCGGCCGGCCGCGCGCCTGGGTGCCGGTCTTGCTCGCCGTGCTGGTGCTGGTGGGGCAGGCGGCGTCACGCCGCACGGCCGCGCTGATCGCGGCCGCACTGTGTTGCGGCGCGCCGCGGCCGGCCCGGGCACAGGACTCGACGCGGCCGCGCAGCGCGGCGGAGAAGGCGTGGGATCGCGGCGACGTGACCCGCGCCCGCGCGGCATACCTGGCCGAGCTCACCCACCGTCGCCAGGATGACACCGCCTGGTACAACGCCGGGACCGCGGCCCTCGCCGGGGGAGACCTGGAGACCGCTCAACAGGCGCTGGCGCGCGCCGCGGCGTCGCTCGAGCCCGATATCCGGTTCCGCGCGTTGTACAATCTCGGCTTGCTGGCGTTGCGCGTGGCCGGCGCCGACACCGTAAACCGGGACGCGCATTTGGCCGAGGCCGAGCGCGCCTATCGCGAAGCCCTGCTGCTCAACCCCCGTCACCTCCCCGCCAAATGGAACCTCGAGCTGGCGGTGCGGCGTCGTGGCGGCGGCAGCTCGCGCAACAACCCGCCCTCCGGGGGAGGGGGCGGCGGTGGCGCACCGCCAGGACAGGCCGGGCAGGGCGGGAGTAGCGCGCCGAGCACGCCCGCGGCTGGGGGATTGAGCCAGGCCCAGGCCGAGCAGATCCTCCGCTCGATCGGGCAGCAGGAGGTGCAGACCCGCCGCGATCGGACCGGCCGGCAACGTCGCGTCGCGGAGCCGGGAGTGAAGGACTGGTGACGAGCGCCCTCTGGGTGCTCGTCGTCCTGCAGGGTCCGGCGCCGCTGCTGGAAGCGCGGGTGGACCGCAGCCGCCTCCCGGCCGGCGAGCAGCTGACCCTCACGGTCCGCGCGCGCTCGCGCACCGCCGAGCCGGTGAGCCTCACGCTGCCGGCGCTCACGGGCTTCACGATCGTCGGCTCCCGCGAGGTCACCGATGTGTCGCTCGACGGCGCGGTGGGACAGTGGCGCACGACCACGCGGGAGCTGCGGCTTCGGACCGAGCGGGCGGGGACGCTCGTCATCGGCGCGGTGCGCGCCCGCCAGGGCGCGCGGATGGTGGCCACGGAGCCGATCTCGATCATCGTGGATAGCGCGGCCGTGGGACCCGCGGCGGCCCTCAGCCCGCTGGCGCGCGGGCTGCTGGCCTCCGCCCCGCCGCCGGGGCGGAGCGATCGCGTCGCGCTGTCCGTGATCCTGCCCTCCGACTCCGTGCTCGTGGGCGCGCAGCTCGACGTGATCGCGGCGGCGTGGTTCCCGCGGGAGCTGCGCACGCGTCTGCGGCGCATGCCGATTCTCACGTTGCAGACCCCGGAAGGCGTGTGGTCTTATCCCGGCGCCTCGCCCAGCGAGCCGGCTGCGTCGCGGCTGGTGCGCGGTGGGTGGATGGATCTGTTCGTCGCCCACCAGATCGTGTTCCCGCTCGCGGTGGGGCGCGTGACGATCCCGCCTGCCACGGTGGAGTACGCGGTGCCGGTGAATTTCTCGTTCTTCAGCCGTGAAGAGCGCTATTCCCTGAAGAGCGACTCGGTGCTCGTCAGCGTGTTGCCGCTCCCCGTGGCCGGGCGGATCGCCGACGACCCGCGCGTCGTGGCACACGGACTCGCCCTCGATGTCGCCATCGAGCCGGCCCAGGCCCGGGTGGGCGAGCCGTTGGACGTGAACGTCACTGTGTCGGGGCTCGGGAACGTGGCGCTGTGGCCGGAGCCCGCGATCCATTGGCCCGCGGGCTTTCGCACCTATCCGGGAGAGGCGACCGTGCGGGTCGAGTCGAAGGGCGGCCAGATCGGGGGAAGCAAGACGTTCCATTATCTCGCAGTGCCCGATTCGGTCGGGGCGTTTCTGCTCCCCGAGATGCGCTATGCCTATTACGACCGCTCCAGCGGCGACGCCGCGGTGGCGCGCGCCGCGCCGCGCGCGCTCGCCGTGGGGCAGGGCGCCGAGCCGCAGGCCGCGCGCCCGCTCCCGCCGCTCGATCGCTCGGCACGCGAGGCGTGGACGGCGGCGCTGGCCGCGGGGCTCCTGCCGTGGGGCTGGTTGGTGTTGCTCCTCGGTCCGCCGCTCGGGGCGTGGTTGTGGCGGCGGCGGGTGGCGTCGCAACCTGCCATGGACGAGGACGCCGAGCCCGATGCCGCTCCGCTCTCGCGCCTGGGGCGCCTGGAGCACGCCTTTCAGGCGGTGCTGGTCAGCCACGTACCGGATCCGGTGGCGCGCGACGGCGACGGCCTTGCCCGGGCGCTGCGCGCGGCGGGCGTGGAGAGCGCCGTCGCCGATCACGTGATGCGCCTGCGCGACCGGCTGCGCGCGGCGCGCTACGGGCCGCGCGGGCTGGGCGACGCGGCCGAGCTGGCGGCGGAGCTCGCGCAGGTGCTCAAGGTGCTGGATGCGGAGCCCGCCGGCGGCCGGGGTCGCCGCTGGCTCGTGGCGGTGTGCGTCGGGGCGTTCGTTGGAGCCGCCCCGCCCCCCGGGCTCGCGGTGGCACAGGCGCCGAGCGCCGAAGCGCTCTACGACATCGGGGCGCTGCGCGCCGCCGCCGATTCCTTCGCGGCTCGAGCCGCGGCCCGGCCGGAAGTGGCGGCGCACTGGTACAACCTTGGCGCCACGCTGTATCGCGCCGGTGCGGACGGCAAGGCCGCCGCGGCGTGGGCGATCGCCGCGCGCCTGACCCCGCGCGCGCCGCTGGTGCTCCGCGCCCGGCGGTTCCTGCCGCCGCCCGACGCGGCGAGCGAGCCGTTGCTGGCGACCGGCCTCGCGACGCCGGGCGAGTGGGCCCTCGGGGCGGCGGCCGGATGGGTGGGGCTGTGGCTGGCGGTGGCGGCGCGCCGCCGGGGCATCGCGCTGATCGTGTTGGGGCTCGCGACGGCGGCGTGCGGCGGGCTCGCCGCGCGCGAGTGGCGACACCGAGCCCGGCCCGTCGCGGTGATCGCGAGTCCGGGGACGCCGGTGCGAGTGGCTCCGTACGGCGCTGCGAGCGCCGCCATCACGCTCGAGGCCGGCGCAGCACTGTACGTCGAGCGCCGCGCCGGCGCGTGGCTCCGGGTGGAGCGGCAGGACGGCGTGCGGGGTTGGGTGCTGGCAGCCGAAGTCGTGCCCCTGTGACGGCGAAGATCGCGGTTCTGGCCCCCCGCGTCGCGGACCAGATCGCGGCAGGCGAGGTCGTCGAGCGGCCGGCCTCGGTCGTGAAGGAGCTCGTCGAGAATGCGCTTGATGCGGGCGCGGGCGTGATTCGCGTGGCGATCGAAAACGGCGGCAAGACGCTCATCCGGGTGAGCGACGACGGGGAAGGGATGGGTCGCGAGGATGCGGAGCTGGCGCTGGCGCGCCACGCCACCAGCAAGATCCGCGACCCGGCGGACTTGATCGGCGTGGCGACGTTCGGTTTCCGGGGTGAGGCGCTCCCGGCGGTCGCGTCGGTGGCCCGCTTCGAGCTCGAGACGTCGCCGGACGGCCGCGCCGGCACGCGCATCAGCGTCGTCGGGGGGAAGCGCGACGCGGTGGCGGACGCCGTGCGGCAGCGTGGCACGACCGTCACGGTGCGTGCCCTGTTCTTCAATACGCCTGCCCGGCGCAAGTTCCTGCGCGCCCAGGCGACGGAGACCCGGGCGGTCGTGGAGGTGCTCACCGTGCTCGCGTTGACGCGTCCCGACGTTGCGTTCACCCTCACGAGCGACGACCGCGCCCTCATCGACGTGCCTCCCGCGGCCGGGCAAATCGAGCGCGTGCGCGCCCTGTGGGGTGACGAGCTCGCGGACACGCTGCTCCCCGTCGCGCACTGCGAGGGGCCGCTCGAGGTGCGCGGCTTCGCCCAGCGGCCGGCTCAGGCGCGGCCGGCGGGCCGCAAGGGATACGTGTTCGTGCGCGGCCGACCGATCCGCGATCCGTTCATCCTGCGCGCGGCGGAAGCAGGGTACCGCTCGACCATCGCGCCGGGCGACCGGCCGTCCCTGATCCTGTTCCTCGATCTCCCGGGTGACGCGGTAGACGTGAACGTGCACCCGACGAAGCTGGAGGTGCGGTTCCGGGAGAAGTTCTTCGTGGAAAAGGTCGTCGCAGAAGCGGTGCGACGGGCGCTGGGGCCGCTCGCGGCGGCTGCACCGCTGGGGGTCGGGGGCGAAACGGGTGCCGGGTTCCAGGTGTCGGGTGTCGGGGGCTTGGGCTCGACGCTCGAGATCTTCCCCGGCGGGTCCCTGACCCCGGACACCCGACCCCTGACACCGCTGCTCCAGGTGTTCGACACGTATCTCCTCTTCCAGACCGACTCCGGCGTCGCGATCGTCGACCAACACTCGGCGCACGAGCGGGTCCTCTACGAGAAGGTGATGCGCCAGCTCGCGGGTGACGGCGCACCGGCGCAGCGGCTGCTCCTGCCCCTCACGGTCGAGTTCACGCCCCCGGAGCTCGACGCCATCGAGTCCCACCGGGAGTTGTTGCGACGCGTGGGCTACGAGATCGAGCCGTTTTCCGGCCGGACCGTGGTCGTGCACACAGCCCCCAACCCGCACCCGCGGTTCGACGCCGCCCGCTGCCTCCAGGAGCTCGTGGCGGATCTCGCGGGCGGGCGGTTCGGCGGTTGGGCGAACCGCCTCGAGCGTTTCGCCGCCACGTTCGCGTGCCGGGCGGCGATCAAGGCGGGCCAGCGGCTCGAGCTCGAAGAGATGCGGGAGCTGGTGGGTCGGCTGCTCAGCGCGACCCTCCCGGCGCACGACGTGCACGGGCGGCCCACGATCGTACAGCTGCCGAAAGACGAGCTGGAGCGACGGTTTGGGCGGAGCTGACCGCCCCCTCGTTCCCGTCCTCGTCGGCCCCACCGGCGTCGGCAAGACCGCAGTCGCCGTCGCGTGGGGAGAGCTCGAAGCCATCCTGGCCATCTCCGCGGACGCGCGGCAGGTATACCGGCGTCTCGACATCGGCACCGCGAAGCCCGACCCGGCGCAGCTCACCCGCGTACCGCATCTCGGGCTAGATCTCATCGACCCGGGAGCGCGCTACAGTGCGGGGCAGTTCGCCCGGGACGCGAGCGTGTGGCTCGCCGGCGTGTGGGCTGCGGGGCGGCAGCCCGTCGTGGTCGGCGGAACGGGATTCTACGTGCGCGCCCTGGCCGAGGGTCTGTTCCACGAGCCGCCGCTCGACGCCGCGCCGCGCGAACGGCTGCGCGCCTGGGCCGGGAGGCTCGGCGCGGCGCGGCTGGCGCACTGGGCGGCGCGGCTCGATCGGCATTTCGCCGGCGGGGGCCGCCAACGCGCCGCCCGGGTCGTCGAGGTGGCATTGCTCACGGGCCGGTCCCTCTCGTGGTGGCAGCGCGAGGCGCGGGAGACCGGCGTAATGCGGCCGTGGTACATTCATCTGACCCTGCCGCGCGAGGCGTTGCAGCGTCGGATCGCCCAGCGTGTGGATCGCATGCTCGCCCGAGGACTGGTGGACGAAGTGCGCCGGGTGCTGGCGGGCGGCGTCGCGCCGCACGCGCCGGGCCTGGACGCCGTGGGGTACCGCGAGGTCGTGGCGATGCTGGAAGGGCGCCTCCCCGAGTCCGAGTTGCGCGACACGATCGAACGTGCGACGCGGCGCTACGCGAAGCGGCAGGAGACGTGGTTCAGAAACCAACTGCGAGGCCCGGGAGACGGGAGGCAGGAGACCACTCAGATGTGGACCTTGGACGCGTCTGAGCCCGCCGAGGTGCTCGCCGCTCGAATCGTGGAACGTTGGCGCGCCACGACGTCTCCCGTCTCCCCGCTCCCGTCTCCCGCCTCGTGAGAATCGGCATTACCTGCTATCCCACGTATGGCGGCTCCGGCGCCGTCGCCACCGAGCTGGGGCTCGAGCTGGGGCGGCGCGGGCACGAGGTGCACATCATCTCGTACGCGAGCCCGTTCCGCCTGCGGGGGGGATTCGCGCAGCGGGTCACGTTCCACGAAGTCGTGCCCACCGACTATCCCCTGTTCGAGCACTCTCCGTACGCCCTGGCCCTGGCGGTGAAGCAGCACGAGGTCGCCCTGCGCGAAGACCTGCAGCTCATGCATGCGCATTACGCCATCCCGCACGCCGCGACCGCCTGGCTCGCCAAGCAGATGCTCCAGGGCGAGCGGGACCTGAAGGTCGTGACGACGCTGCACGGCACCGACATCACGCTGGTCGGTCAGGATCCGTCCTATTTCACCATCACCAAGTTCTCGATCGAGCACTCCGATCGGGTGACGGCCGTGTCCGAGTATTTGCGGGAGGAGACCTATCGCGCCTTCGGCTGCGTGGGCTGCGACGTGCGGGTGATTCCAAACTTCGTCTCGACCGCCGACTTCCATCCGTCGGCCGACGCCTCGTGGCGTCGCGCGCTGGCTCCCGCGGGCCACAAGATCCTCATCCACGTCTCGAACTTCCGGCCCGTGAAGCGGATCGCCGACGTCATAAACGTGTTTGCGGGCGTGCGGCGGGCGCTCCCCGCGACCCTGGTGCTCGCGGGTGACGGACCCGACCGCGACCTGGCCGAGCAGGAGGTGGACCGCTTGAAGCTGCGCGGCGATGTCCGGTTCCTCGGCAAAGTCGATCAGGTCGCCGAGCTGCTGCGGGGCGGGGATCTGTTCCTGCTGCCGTCGGCGAGCGAATCGTTCGGCCTGTCGGCGCTCGAGGCGATGGCGTGCGGAGTGCCGGTTGTGGCGACCCGCCAGGGCGGCCTGCCGGAAGTGGTGGTGGAGGGCGAGACGGGGTATCTGGCCCCCGTCGGCGCGGTGGATGAGATGACCGAGCGCGCCGTGGCCCTCCTCCAGGACGGCCCGGCCCACGAGCGGATGCGCCGCGCCGCCGCGGCTCGCGCCCTCGAGTTCGCCACCGAGCGGATCGTGCCGCGCTACGAAGCGCTCTATGAGGACGTGCTCGGTGCTTGACGTGCTGCGGCTCGTCCGCGCCCACAACCTCGTCGTCGCGGCGGTCGGCGTGCTCGCCGGCGGCTGGATCGCGCTCGGCGCGCTCGCGACGCCCACGCTGCTGGTGTTCGCCGCGGCGGCGGCGGTGGCGTTCGGCGCGGCCGGCAACGCGGTGAACGACATCTGGGATACCGACGCCGATCGCGTGAACCGCCGCCCGGGCGAGCGGCCGCTCGCCGGCGGACGGTTGCCGCGCGGCACGGCCGACTTGTGCGTGGTCGGCGGGACACTGCTCGGCGTCGGTGCCGCGGCGCTCGTGAGCGGTGCCGCCGTGCTGGTCGGCCTCGGCGCTCTCGCCGTGCTCCTGGCGTACTCGCCGATCCTGAAGCGGCGCGGGTTCGCCGGGAATCTCGCCGTGGCGCTCGTGGCGGGGCTGCCGCTCCAATACGGCGCCCTCGCCGTGGGACGACCGGCCGCCGGAGTCGTGCCCTGGGCGCTCGCCGCCTGGCTCCATCTGGTCCGCGAGATCGTCAAGGACTTGGGCGACGAGCCGGGAGACCGTGTGATGGGACGTCGCACCCTGCCCGTCGTGATCGGCGCGCGGGCCACGGCGCTCCTCGCCGCGGGGCTGGGCGTCGGGTTCGTGCCTGCGAGCCTGGCGCTGCCGTTCGCAGCCCGTTACCGCGCGGCCTATTACCTCATTGCCCTGTTCGCGCAGCTCGCCGTGTTGCTGGTCGCGAGCCGGCTCATCGCGGGCAAGCTGGACCGAAACAGCCTGCTGCTCAAAGGAGCCATGATCGTGGGCATCGTGGCGTTGGTGGCGGGGAGGATCGCATGACCCTCGACGGCGTGCCGGCAGCCGAGCTCGCGGCACGCTGGGGTGTGCCGCAATGCGGGCTGTTCCGTCAGCTCACGTCGACGCTCGATGCGATTCACCAGCTCGGGCTGCAGGGCGCGCCCGCGGCGACCACCGTGATCGCCGAGGAGCAGACCGCCGGCCGGGGGCGAGACGGCCGCACCTGGCACTCCCCGCACGGCGGCGTCTGGCTCGGCGTGCTGTTCCGCCCGCAGCACACCGTGCTGGGGACCATAGGGATCCGCGCCGGCTTGGCGGTCGCCGACACGGTCGATGCACTGCTCGGCGGTCCGGTCGCGCGTCTCAAATGGCCCAACGATGTGCTGCTCGACGACCGCAAACTCGCCGGGATTCTGTGCGAGGGGCGGTGGCAAGGGGAGCGACTGCAATGGCTCGCCGTGGGCGTCGGCGTCAACGTGCGCAATGCGGTGCCGGCGGCGGTTGCGCGTCGCGCCGTCGCGCTCGAGGAGCGGCTCCCGGACGTGCGCCGGCTCGATGTGCTCGACCGGTTGGTGCCGGCGTTGGTCGGCAGCGCGACGCTCGACCCGGCGCTCTCGGAGCAGGAGTGCGCCGCCTTCGCGGCGCGTGACTGGCTGCGGGGCCGCCAGCTCCGCTCCCCGGCGGCCGGTCGCGCCGGCGGGCTGCGTCCCGACGGCGCCTTGCTCGTGGACCTCGGGGCGGGGACGATCGGCGTGCGCGAGGGCCATGTCGAGCTCGCTTGACCTCTCGGGGCGCGCCCGCCTCGCGCTCGCGGTGTGCCTCGTGAGCAGCGCGGCGGGCCTGCCACGTCTGGCGGTGGTGCGGCAGCTCGCGGGTGGCACGGCGGTGCCGCTCGCCGCCGGGGTGTGCGCCCTGGTCGCACTGCTCGCCGCCCGCCTGCCGCTCGGGTTCGCGTGGGGACCGGCGGGCTCGCAACGCGCCGTGCCGGAGGTGGCGCGCGGCTTCGCCGTGGGCGCGGCGTGCGCGGCGGCGCTCATCTGGCAGGGCAACGACGCGCTCCTCGCCCGGCTGTGGTGTGACGACCGCGCGGCCTCGCTGGCGCTGCTGGCGGGGGTCGCGGCCTGGGGCGGTGCCGTCGCCACCACCCGGCAGCGCGCGCTGTTGCGCTGGTACGGCGTGGCGGCCGCAGCCGCGCTCCTGCCGGCGAGCTTGCTCATTGC
>Ga0209378_1001032_pt1 | contig 20104 bp, 16 predicted proteins | sample GraSoiAngelo_156_FD_186170 | JGI IMG/M metagenome (GOLD analysis project Ga0209378, IMG submission 186170) | Grasslands soil microbial communities from the Angelo Coastal Reserve, California, USA - 14_1009_13_40cm (SPAdes) (version 2) | ecosystem: Environmental > Terrestrial > Soil > Grasslands ...
AGGATCAGTCACGGTACCGGTAAGCGTAGCCCGGTCTATCTGCGCCTGTCCGCAGCCCACAACGACTAATAGCACCAAGCCGCCCAGAGAAACGCTTCGCAAGCTAAATTGTGCGCGCGGCATCACGTTTTCCTCCCGACTCTTTGGAGTTCGCCGACCCTGTGCTTCGACGAGTTAAGGGCTGAGTTCAGGCTCTTCTGACCGGGCTGGTCGCACAGGCATCGCGGGCCTAATCGGAGCCCAAAAGACGCTATCGGCGTACAACAAGATGAGAAAAGAGCTAATCGCTTAGATCACATACCTTTGTGTCTCGCTGGCGATAGCCTGCTCATTTACACCCACCGTTATTGGGTTGTCAAGCAATTTTTTCACGAAACTGATGCCCAGGGGCCAGGAACACTTTGGTCGTGATATTTGTGTCGGGCTAATGGTTTAGGAATGGCAGCCCGGCAACGCACTCGATCAGTCTTTTGGCGACCAAAGAGACGCACCAGGCGACCGAATGGCCTGTAAACTGGCAGCATACCGGTAATAGTCGCAATTTTTGGCCTGATTGACTATGGGACGAAACCAACTTCTGCCGTAGACGTCGCAACCAGCAGATTTCCGAATGATAGAATGAGCGCATGCGGCGCCGTACCCTCCAATTCGCTGCAGTGGTCGTTCTGCTGGTCTGCTTCGGCAGTCACGTCTCCGAATTTCTCGACCATTGGGATCACACATTCCAGACTGGTAACGACATCGAATCGGCCCTCATCGTGGTTGCGCTGACGGGCGGCGTAGCGCTCGCCCTTGCGGGTGCGACTGCGATTTTCGCGGCTCAAACTGGGTTCTCATCCACTGTTCAGCCAAGGCTCCTCGCCTGTAATGTAGTCCTGTGTCCTCCCGTTAGCACTCCTTCACCCCCGCCTTTAGCTCTTCGTATCTGATCATTCGCTCCGAAAGTACAGGGTTCAGTCCGTTGGATGTACCACCCTGTCAAACAGGAGTGATCATGCTTCGATTCGGTGTAGTGTTTCGCCGCCGAGCTGCGGCCGTTGCCTTATCGCTATTCTTGCCGACTCTTGCCACCGGGCAGACATCAAGGACCAGCGGGAGTGTTCAGGGCACGGTAGTTGACCAAACCGGTAGTGCGGTTCCCGCAGCGAGGATTCAGCTTACGAATCCGGCGACAAATCAGGTGCGCACTGCTGCCAGCGGTTCCACTGGCGACTTCCTGCTGAATGGAGTCCCCGCTGGCAGCTACACTTTGCGAGTTGAATCGACCGGGTTCGCCCCCTTCGAAAACAAGTCCGTCGAAGTCAACGTAGGCAGCAGCACGCCGCTGGTGGTTCGTCTTGCTCCGGCGACAGTGCAACAGCAGGTCACCGTATCGGAGGAGCCTCCGCCGATGGACGTGACTCAAACCACGGTCGCAACCACGATTGGTCCCGAGCGGATTGAGGAATCGCCGGTGGTCACGCGCAATTACCTGAATTTCGTACTGCTCGCGCCTGGGCTGAGCCAATCCAATGATCAAAGCAATGCCGCGAGTCAAAGCATGCTTGCGGGCAGTGACTTCACGTTTGCCGGTCTCCGCCCCCGCAGCAACAGCCTTTACATTGATGGCGTAGAAAACAATGACGAATTTGGAGGCGCAGTTCGCATCGAGCTTTCGCCGGAGACGATTCACGAGTTCCAGGTTGTAAACAATGGAATTTCTGCCGAGTCGGGAGGAGGTATGGGCGGCTCGATCAATGTAGTCACCAAAAGCGGGGCAAACATTCATCATGGTGACGCTTTTCTCTTCGTCCAAAACGGCGCGCTGAATGCACGGGAACCTCTGACGATTGAGACCACTAAACCCGGCCTGGATCGCGAGCGGGTTGGCGGCGCCCTTGGCGGGCCGATCATTCACAATCGCACTTTCTACTACTTTGCTGGCGAGCAGGAGCGCTCGCGGGGCGACGACAGTTCGTTGATTGCTCCTTCGGTGGCAGCGGCGGTCAACGGTTTGCTGCAATCGGAGACATTCCCGCGCCTGACGGTACGGGCGCTAAATCCGGATATGTTCCCGGTGGAGCGAGCTGAAACAGAAGCATCAGCCAGGCTGGACCACCAGATCAACGCACAAAACTCTCTGTTGCTGAAATATGGGTACACCAACAATCGTGAGGTTGGCGATGCATTCAATGTGAACGGTTTGGTCGATCCTAGCGGCCGTGGGAGCAGCTTCACTCGCGATCAGGGACTTACTGCTGGCGTCACTTCCGTTCTGAACCCGAATGTCGTCAACAGCACTAGCCTTCAGCTCAGCAGAAGAAGGCAGGTGTTGCGAACTGCCGACCAGACCGGTCCCGGCATAGAGATCGCGGGAGACGTTGAGTTCGGGCGGGCATTCTCAGGCAATGACGACCGAACGGAAAATCACTATCAATCGGTTGATACCACAACGATCTTGAGAGGGCGGCATCTGTTGAAGTTCGGGGCCGATCTCGATCATATTCGGGAGTCGGCCGCAGTCGACGACGGCTTTGGAGCTCTCTACATCTTTTCCAATCTCGCAGCCTTTCTAAGCGGAACTCCTGATGAATACCTGCAGGCGTTCGGCACTCCGCGCGCCCGATTCGGAACGACGCGATACGCTGGATTTGTGCAGGACCATTGGACGTTTCTGAAGCGATTCACGGTTGATCTGGGAGTGCGCTACGACTTCGAGCACCTGCCGGCTGGCATTCAGCAAGACACCAACAATTTCGCTCCGCGTGCGGGTGTCGCATTCAGCCCGTCGGACGAATGGGTCCTGCGTGGCGGCTTTGGCATTTTTTACGACCGCTACATCCTGGCCGCTGTGAACCGAACCTTGGAAATGAATGACGCCGATGCATTTCTGCAAGTTGCGTACGGACCGCTGGCGAAGCAGATCTTCAACGCCGCCCTCGGCGGCACGCCCACAAGCCCCGTGGCGAGCATTTCGCCATCGATTTTCACAAGCTCTCCAAACCTGAGGACGCCTTACAGCGAGATCGCAAGTGCAAGCGTCGAGCGCCTGATCACCAACAACTTGACGGCGAGCGCAACCTATTTGTTTGCACGCGGGGTGAAACTGCCTCGCACCGTAAACGTCAACCTGTCTTCGTCTACGGTGCTGAGGTCGGCGAATGCATCCGCGCTCGGATTCGGCAGCACGCCATTCCCACAAGAACTTGGGCGAGAGGTTTTTGGACCAAACCGGCTGAATCCGGCTTTCAACAATGTTTATGAGTGGCAGCATGAATCCAGCTCGACCTACGACGGGCTCTCGCTCTCAGTGAACCGGAGGCTTGCCAACGAGATCGAGTTTTCTGGCAGCTACACGCTCTCCAACGCCATCGATGACGCTTCTGATTTCAATGAGCAGCCGCAGAACCCGTACTCGGTTCGCGCTGAGCGGGCGCTTTCGGCCAACGACCAGCGCCATCGTTTCGTATTCAGCGGCACATTTGATCTGCCGTTTGGAGATGAGGAGGAGGGGAGAAAGCCGACTGGATTAATGGCGAAGGTGTTTGGGAACATCGAAACCGCCCCGATTCTGACGGTCGGCAGCGGCAGACCAATTAACCCGCTGATCGGCTTCGATGCCAATCACAACGGCGCATTTCCGCTCTCCTCGCGACCTCTGGGCTTTTCACGCAACGCGCTCCACACCTCAAATCAGGTCAAATTTGACCTCAGGGTGCTGAAGTACTTCAAGATTGGCGAGCACGGGAAACTTGATTTCGTAGCCGAATCGTTCAACTTACTCAACCACACGAATGTCGTCGGCCTAAACCAGTTTTTCGGTCCTGGCATTGCTCCATTTCCGACGTTTAGCCAATCAGTCAGGGCCGGGATCGCTCGCCAGCTCCAATTCTCGATTGATTTTGAGTTCTGAGCAGCAATTTCGGACCGCAAGCGCGGGGAGACAAAATCCATGTGTTTTGAACGTCTGTTGTCAATCGCAACGAAGCCGGCACGGGTTGAATCGCACGATGACGCTGGTGGGCTTTGCCGCGGGCAAGGAGTTTCGGGGTGAAGACGACAGCACCGAACCAGTTGTGGCACAGCAATGCCAGTTACTTCTTCGTGGTCGGTTGGGTTGGTATCACTCGATTCTGATGCTGGACGACTTCTCGCGTTTCGTCTTGGCCAGCGATCTGAAACCGGACATGACGGCGCACTCGATCAGCAATGTGGTGGAACAGGCGGTCGCGTTCACGGGCATGCGCCGAGTGCCGCCGGAGGAAACACTGAGGCTTAAGATGATGGTACGCCGCGGTAGCGAATCGTCTCGACATGGGAGGTGGATTGCATGGGTTACACACGACGCGCGGTGCTCGCGGGCTTAGGACTGGCAGGACTCGAGACGGCGATGTTGCCTCTGGTCAAGAAAGCCGCAGCATCCTCATTAACGGGATCGTTTGCCGCGGGAGTAGGCACCTGCCCGTTCCGCCTGGCGGTGATCAATGACGAGATCACGCAGGACTTCGAGAAGGCATGCCAGATTGTGTCTGGTGATTTCGGGCTGCGTTGGATCGAGCTACGCTCGATGTGGAACAAGAACGTGACCGAGCTCAACGCGAAAGAGATTGAGAATGCGAGGAAGATCCTGGAGGAACACAAACTGCAAGTCACGGATATCGCAAGCCCGCTGTTCAAAACAGATTGGCCTGGCGCTCCGCGATCATCGCAGAGCCAAACGCGCGATCAGTTTCATGCCGACTTCGATGCAAGCGCGCAGGATAAGCTGCTCGAGCGGTGTATCTCGCTTTGCAAATCTTTCAATACGGACAGAATTCGCTGTTTCGACTATTGGCGGCTAGATGATCAGAAGCCGTATCGGGCGGCCATCAATGCCAAGCTGCAGAAGGCTGCAGAGCGCTGCGCGAAGGACAACATCGTGCTACTGCTCGAGAATGAGATGTCCTGCAATACAGCTACGGGCGAGGAGGCCGCTTCCGTAGTCTTGGCGATTCCAAACAAAAACCTCATGCTGAATTGGGATCCCGGAAACGCCGCGGCCATAGGAAGCACGGCTTATCCAACCGGCTATCATTTGCTGCCCAAAGAACGTATCGGACACTGTCACTGCAAGGATGTGGTGAGCAAACAGGACCACAAATACGATTGGGCTCCCGTCGGTGGTGGCACTGTAGATTGGGTTGGGCAATTTAAGGCTTTGCAGCGCGATGGCTTCCACTACGGACTGAGTCTCGAAACCCACTGGCGCGGCGCAGGGACGCCCGAAGCGTCTACGCGCATCAGCATGGATGGACTCAAGAAAACTTTGACGAAGGCTGGCATCTCGTGCTGATCACAACCTATCTTCCCAGCCAGTGACAGATTGGAACGGCTGTCTGCGACAACAGAACAGCACGACAACAGACTAGCCATAAGGAGAGATGATGATTACACGACGTGAGTTTCTCGATTCACTTGCCGTGGGCGCGGCGGGGCTTGCCGTGGGAACTACGGCGAAGAGCTATGGCCAGATTCTCGGCTCTAACGATCGCCTCAATTTTGCCGTGATTGGTCTGAATGGCCGCGCCTACGCTCATCTCTCATCCCTGAAGGCAAACCGGAGCTCTGCCCGCATCTCACACGTCTGCGATGTTGACAGCAATATTCTCAAGAAGTTCGCCGACAGTGTGCAGCAGGAGATGGGCGAGGCTCCGGTGGCGGAGAAAGACTTTCGCAAGATTCTCGAGCAGAAAGATGTGGACGCCATCACCATCGCCACTCCCGAGCATTGGCATGCCCCGATGGCTATCGCGGGGTTGCAGGCGGGCAAGCACGTCTATGTGGAAAAGCCATGCAGCCACAATCCTGCTGAGGGCGAGATGCTGGTGCAGGCGCAGCAGAAGTATCGCAAGCTCGTGCAGATGGGCACACAGCAGCGCTCCTCACCCCACACCATCGAGATCGTCGAAAAAATTCACGAAGGGATTATCGGCAGGCCATACTTTGCGAAATGCTGGTACGTCAATACCAGGAAATCCATTGGGACAGGTAAAGAAGTGCCCGTTCCCCCGCAGCTTGATTGGGACCTGTGGCAGGGTCCGGCACCGCGCCGTCCTTATAAGGATAATGTGCACCCCTACAACTGGCACTGGTTCAGAATCTATGGCACCGGTGAAACGCTAAATAATGGCACACACGAGGTCGATGTCTGCCGTTGGGCGCTAGGCGTCGATTATCCGAAGCGGGTCACCTCGTCAGGCGGCAGATATCATTTCAAAGACGACTGGCAGTTCTACGACACGTTGGTGACAAGCTTCGAGTACGAAGACACAATGATTTCGTGGGATGGCACGAGCTGCCAGGGAATGAAGCATTACGGGCGCGACCGTGGTTCGACAATCATGGGAACCATTGGCACCGTGCTCGTCGATCGCGATGGCTATGAAATCTACGATCTCAAAGGGACTAAGACGAGCGTATTCAAGGCTGGCAGTACCACTTCATCTGCTGACCTGCTCGGCCGCGATTCCATGACAGACGCTCACTTCGCGAACTTCATCGCGGGAATCCGCAAAGGCGAGAAACTCAACGCTCCGATCTCTGTCGGCAACATCGCTGTTACTATGCTGCAGCTTTCCAACGTCGCGTGGGAAGTGAACCGCGAACTGCAACTCGACACGAAAGACGGGCGCATCCAGGGCGATCCGGAAGCGACGAAGATGTGGAGCCGCGAGTACGAGAAAGGCTGGGCGCCGCATGTCTAAGAAAAGCACTTTCTCTCGTCGAGACTTCGTCCGCTCTAGCGCACTGGTTGCGGCAGGGTTCGCCGCTTCAAGTGACGTCATAACACTAGCTCAAGAACGGCCATCCTCGGGGAAAGCATCGCCGATTCGTTTGGGCCTGGCCAGCTACACGTTTCGTAACTTCACTCGTACGCAGATGATCGGCTTCATGAAGCAGCTCAATGTGTTCGCGCTGAACGCGAAGGACGTCAAAGATCATCTCCCAATGGATCCACAGGAGGAGGCAGCCGCGCTGGCGGACTATGCCGCGGCGGGCATCAAGCTTCACGCTGCCGGAACCATCTATTTCGCGAAGGATGAAGATGCGGATGTCGGCAGCAAGTTCGAATACTGCAAGCGGGCGGGTATTGCCGTTATTGTCGCGGGCGACCCTACACCTCAAACACTGCCGCGAATCGAGAAGTTCGTAAAGGAGTACGACATCGGCATGGCGATCCATAATCACGGGCCCGAGGATAAGTTGTGGCATTCGCCGCTGGATGTATTGAGGGCCGTGAAGGGTATGGATCCGCGCATCGGGTGCTGCATCGATGTCGGGCATACGGTCCGCGCCGGCACGGATGTGGTTCAGGCGATCCACGAAGCAGGCCCAAGGCTCTTTAACCTACACATGAAGGACCTCACGGACTTCAAGAGCAAGGAGAGTCAGGTCGCGGTTGGAGAGGGCATCATGCCGATGCGCAAGATGTTTGAAGCCCTCATCGCGACGAAGTACAAGGGCTTCGTCGATCTGGAGTATGAGGTTCACCCAGACGATCCGATGCCGGGCGTTATCAGCAGTTTTGCTTACATGCGAGGCGCCCTGGCAGGCATGGGGTACGGGGTCCAGGGCTGAAGGACTTGCTCACGATGATGATCTGAAGACGATCTGCTCGCCTGGCCGATGCCGACCAGGACCAATGCAGGTTGAGTTAGTGCCGTGAGGTCGAAGTTTCTGGGCCGTTGGTCGCTTAGGCTTGATCGGAGATGTCTCGGACCAAAAGCGGGAGCGCGAGGCAAAAAACCGGATTCCGAGACATCTTCGATAAGCAGGCAAGAAGGAAGCCGCTGGCGGTTGCGGGTGAGCGCGGGAGATGACGCCTGGCTATGGAATTTAAATGGGTCCGCCTTTTGTTCGGTGCCAAGCGTTAATGCAGACGCTTCCAACGTTGCGGGAAGAAAGAGCGGATACCACCTCATACGTGGCGGATTCTCTCACGCGCAGCGTCCGCCGCGCCAGCGGCTTAGTTGTGTGCTGGGCACGCTCAGTAACTTGGAGGTGAAAGTCCTCTGGCCGAACTGATGGAGGTGAAGGCCTGTGACGATGCAAGGGCTATCGCCGCGAGGCGAGGTCCGAAGGAAGCATGGAACAAACGTGCGAGTCGATGGACAAAAACCGAATAGAAGGCGCCCGTACCGGACGAGTGGGCAACGTACCGCGAAATCCATAATCCATCAAGGTGCGAAGCGTAGATTCGGCGATTGTGCACGGAAAGTGACTGAGCTTACCCCAGGAGATCTGTTCCGTGTCGCTTCGGCGACTGAGGTGGGTGGGCCAATGTATCGCGCCTATGTCGGGAGGCTTGCCTGGCAGTAGTGGGGCGCCGAATGCGTCCTGCGAACCGGGATCCGGGACGCGAAGCCCGCGGCCAATAGCTTGCGACCCTGCAAGCGGGCGCAAGAGCCAATCGAGTTTCGGCTCGATGAAGAGTTCATCTTTTGCCGCCGCGCGATAGCTAGTGAGGCCGACGTGCTCACGCCCACCGTAGGACCACTTCGGAAGAGAATCCCCCGGGTACCAGTAAAGGTTGTGCTGAAATTTTATTCCAGCGCCTGAATGGATCATGCTCGGAACAGTCGAATAGATAACGTTGTTGATAACGCTGTTCGACCGGGAGCCGCCGAATTCCGTTTCGGTCATTTTTACCGGCGGTCCTTCTACTGGCGGATTCCAGAAGAAAGTGTTGTTATGGATGAACACGCCGTCCAATAATCCACCGTCCCAGGTCATGTTGAACAGATCCCCTTGCCGGATGTCGAGCCTCGCTTCTCGGTTAACGTAATCGATCTGCCTCGCTGCCCGCGCTGAGATAAGCCCCTGTGCCCCATGTGTAGGCGCCAACCTTGAGTTTCTTTAACCATCGAGAGGCTGTGGATCTGTGCCCGCAGAAACCCCAGTGACCACACCGTCTTTTACGTATCGTGCGTTAACAGCAGCCCACGAGCGCAGTGCGATTTTCTTGTACGATTCCGGCAGCACCTTAAGCCGTACCAATTTCAATAGCCCGTAAATGTTCATGGAGGACGCGGAACATTCGGCCACGGCTGAGCGAAGCGTCCGTTGAATTGCTGGCAGCGCTTGCGCAGGTTCCGGCAAGCCATAGGATCACAATCGCAAGCTGGCGGATCATATAAAGAGCTATCGTAATGCGAGCGCGAGAAGCGGCGCAATTTAATACTCTCGAAGCCGAAGTTTGAAACTCTGAAAACTGTATGCCCGGTACTGTTATGTAGAATGAACCGGTGTCAGGCTGAGACCGAAACTCATGAGAGTTGAGTCATACCCAAGCAAAGGAGAAGCGAATGTTGCTCACTCGACGCGAACTGTGTTCGGCCTTAAGTACAGTTATGGCGGAAATTCTGTCGGTCCATGGAGCTACGGAAAGGCATACGCGATCATCCTTATTACTCACAGGTGTGTTTCCATTCAATCGGCTCAACGCGGCTGGGCACAAGACAGACTCCATGCCCGGGCAACAGGAAAGTTACCTCGGGAGCCTAGCTCCCGTGATCCGGTCGATTCAGCAGGAGCGTGGGTTCCCGCTGGCCTACGAGAATCGCGGCAGACTCTCCGTCGCGGAGTGGCGCAACCGTGGCCGCGCCGCAATTGACACCGGTCTCAGCTATGCACCGCCGCGCGTACCTCTATATATTCGTATTGAAAAGTGCTTGCCTCGCGTGGGCTACGAGCTCAGGGTGATCTCATTCGCCGGCACTTCCCAGTACCGCATCCCTGCGTTTCTTTTAGTTCCCGAAGGCAAAGGGCCATTCCCTGCCGTATTGGCGCTACACGACCACGGCGGAGAGTATTTCTTTGGGAAAGAGAAGCTCGTAGAGACCGACCAAGAGCACCCTGCTTTGATCTCGTTTAAAAAGGAGTACTACGGTGGGTGCTCTTACGCCAGCGAACTGGCCCGCAGGGGCTATGTGGTAGTGGTCGCGGATTGCTTCTACTGGGGTGAGCGCAGGCTCAAGTATACTCACCCACCCGCCGGCTATATCCAAGCCACCGCAGGATTGAATGAGCGCAGTGAGCAGTACGTTTCGGCGGTCGACGACTTCCTCGAACAGCGCACAGCAGATCTGATCACGCTGCTCGGCTACAGCGGGCTCAACTGGCTGGCGATTGTCAGCCACGACGATATGCGCGCGCTCGACCTGTTGTCTTCGCTTCCAGAAGTCGATCCGCATCGCATCGGCTGCGTCGGCCTTTCCGGAGGCGGATTCCGCTCCACTTATCTCGCGGGCCGGGACGCGCGTATCCGCGCCGCGGTGATCGTGGCCTGGATGACCACACTCCCAACAACGCTGGATCTAGCCGACAAAAGCCATGCTGATATCTTCGATTCCTACGTCGTCCACATCAATCTGGACCACCCCGATGTTGCCAGCCTGGCGGCTCCAGACTGTGCGCTCTTTGTATTGAACTGCGGTCGCGATGAGCTGTTTACCGCTGAGGGCATGCGCCTCGCCGTAGAGAAACTTCGTCGAGTGTACGAAGACCTCAACCACGCCGAGAGATTCCAGGCCCGTACATATGACGTGCCTCACTTATTCAACAGGACGATGCAAACAGATGCTTTCGCGTGGCTTGACCAGTGGCTGAAATGAAGGCGCCCCGGCAGCGTCAGCACATTCGCTCAGGCTAGCACGTGTTCCTCCCCGCGCGAGAGAGGTCTGATTTGGGGGTAGTTTCCTATTTTCAACGTGCCCGGAAAGGCATTCGGCTTTTTTCACTTTGCGGGCTGCGAGGGTGGAGCAGAGGCAGGCGTCGTAGCAGGGGCGAATAACATCGGACGCCACGGCCAAATCCAAGCGGCCACGACGACAACGAAAACCCATAACCAAAAGCAAAGCGGGTGCCTTTGTTTGCTCCACTCCACAAAGGCATTATCAGTCCAACTGTCCAAGCAAATCAACGCAAATTAGGACACTACCGAGATAATCAGTACCGGCGCAACGGCGAATGCGCAGGGGCAATTTGCGTACGCGATGTCCGGGATCGATCCCAACGAGGTCTATGCGACCGCCGGGAAAATGATTGCGAAGATGCACGAGTATCCGGGATTCCTCTTCGTGAATTCCGATCTGTACAACCACACGCCGACTCTGCAGGTCGATATTTTGCGCGAGCAGGCGAAGCTCTACGGCGTGTCCGAGACCCGGATTCTGACGCTTCTGCATGACGCTTACTCGCAGAATTACAGCTACCTCATCAAGAAGGCAACGGATCAATACCAGGTGATCCTGGAAGTTGCCGATAACTTCTAAAGCTGGTGCAGTTACGCCTCCGCGCTGGTCCAGGAAGATGACCACAATGCCAGCGACCGAGCTTTGCGAATTATGCAAGGATTCGCGATAGCGCTCTTTGAATACAGTCTCCGCAAAACGCAATTTGCTCCCCGCGTCATTCAAAGCTGGGCCTTCCGGCTACGCCCAGATGTAGAGCGCCTGTTTGCCGGAAATTCTCGCGTCACCGCCGCGTGCTGCGAGACGTTCCCCAATGTGAGCTTCGGCCACTCGTTTGCAGACCTCCCGAGAGAAAAGGAGGGTCACGTTAATGTTGATACCCTTGCTGGTCAATTGCTGGAAGGCCGGGACGCATACTGCCGTGCCTGAACTTTGATCATCATCGTTTTCGCGTCGCAGCGCTTTCCACAACCTGTGTGCTTCATCGACGCGTTCAATAGATTGAACGCATTGTTCGCCATCTCCCGTCTGTGCTTGCTTCATATCTTACGTTGTAATAAGACATATGCTGCGCAAGCGCGCTTGACTCCCGATCCCATGGACAGATAGATGGATGGGGTACAACAGTCGAGCCTTATAGCAGCAGGACAGTGTGAGGCATTGCCCTATGGATAGGTATTGCGCCGGCGGAAGAGTCGTTTCTGGCCTACTGTTGTTATGCGTTGCTGTGAGCCTGCAGGGTTCGCGCGCGGCAAGCATCGGGGCTCCGCTTGCCGCTGACCCCAAACCATACCGAATCTTGCTTGTGGTCGAACACCGGAGCGACCCTCACGGCCTCGTGGTAAGTAGCGAAGCCGACAAATTCCAACCTGTCGCGGCCCTCCTCAAAGCCTGGTCGGTTCCCTTTGACATTCTGCGATTGGACCAGCAGCACGTCGATGCCTCATACCTGTTTCATCGTTCGGGAAGAATTCGCTATGGCGCCGTTGTCTGGCTCGCCGATCTTTCATCTTACGGTCAGCAGGATTTTGCTTCCCTGGAGGAAGCAACACGCGCCGGGACGGGATTGATCGCAGTTGATTCCCGATTTCTTGACTCTACGCTTGCCAAGCTCCTGGGCCTGAAATTCAAGGACTTCTATACGTCAACGGATAATTTCCAGGTCGCACAGGAGCATTACATCACGCGCGGCATTGCAGCTGGCGAGAGTGCTGCGTTCGTACAGAGTCATGACTATTCAGATCGCATATGGGTTCAACCGACGAGCGCGGAAGTGCTAATTACTCAGGGTCAACACCCCGTTCTCACCGTGAATCAACTCGGATCGGGGAATTCTGCAGTATGGCTGGGACCTCCAACTTTATCAGTGTTGTGTAACTCCCTCTTTTGGAGGAACCTCTTCTTTCGTTCGCTGGTTTGGAGCCTGGGTTATGTAGTCGTGCCCGATGTGGATTATGCTCATCGCATCATTTTCGAGCTTGATGACTGGGGAACGGCAGACAAGGGGTTCCTCTCTTATTGGCGCTACCTCGAGCCGAGTGAGGAGACTATTCGCGAGGACCTCGTGGAGCCGTTGAAGCAACATCATGCCGTCGCGAGCGCCGAGGTCAACACAGGATACGTGAACCGGCAATCGAAACGGGTTGTGTCCCCCTGGGTCCAGAATTTTACCGATCTGTATGGACTGCATCAGGACTATGCCTCGACCCGCAAAGGTCTCAAAGACGCAGCTGATTCCGGTGTGCTGGACATCGAGAGCCACGGATGGACGCATATGGAGCCGGACCTTGAATCGCCTCCGGGCCCTTGGTGGACAGCAGATCTTGCGGGCGAAGGCTCGATGGTCGGCTGGTATGCGGAGTTTGGGGACCCGCGACGCGGCGAGGAAGTCCCAGCGGTTGCCCAGATTTATCATATGCAGCGTTCGCTTGCGGAATTGCAGGAGGACTTCGGAAAACAAGCACTGGAGTTGAAACCCGGCAACAATTCATGGTCGAAGTCCCAGTTCAACAACACCGCAGGGCTGGCGTCGCGGGTTGGTTTTGGTCTCTTTCATGGCGACGAGGCTACCTACTATCTCGACCACGAACTTGTCTTAGATATGGCGGTCGTCGTTCCTGACTTTAATACCGGCTATGACCTCCTCGATGTTCTCAAACCCGAACGATGGCCCAATCACCCGGATGGGCCTCTAATCCTCGGATTTCATGATAGAGACATTGCTCTCGATCATCACTTTATGGAGCGGCTTTTCGCTGCTTTGCCAGCCAACTACCAAACGTTGGGGACTAACCAGTACATAGGAATTATCCATACCCAAATCAGCCGGCCCTCCGACGGTGACGGCTGGCAACTCATCTTTACTCAAGACAGCCATTATTGCGCCTACTTTGCGAAGCATCCTTCTTCATGGCGGCTGTGGCTATCGGAACCGTTACGGGAACAGTTAGCGGCTTCACATCTGGAAGTTTCGATAGACGACAAACCTGCAAAGATGACAGCGGCAGATTTCGATCACGAAGCGTTGACGATCGATCTTCCTCCCGGATTAGGAACCCACACTTGGAAGTTAAAAGCTGCGAAGAACAGCAAAGAGCCCTGAAGGGAGGGCATGTTCGTAGCGCTATCATGGTTCCTTTTTTACGCGGAAGGGCCTTCTGACAGAACTTTGACTCCGTTGCGAAACACGTGGCAAATACCTCTCGGCTGAAGCGCGGGATTTTCGTAGGAAGCCGAACTGTTGACCGTTTCGGGGTCAAGAACCACCACATCGGCAAAATAGCCGCGCTCGAGGCGTCCGCGCTTTGGGATGGAAAAACGATGAGCCGGTTTCTCCGTGATCTTATGAACAGCGGTCGCTAGCGTGAGCCATCCGCGCTCCCGACTCATCTCTCCTAGCAGCAGAGGAAATGTTCCGTAAAGGCGGGGATGGGGGCGGCCCTTTATGTAAAAGCCGTCGCTGATGATACACGACAGTGGATGACAGATTGTCTGGCGCAGATTCGCTTCGCTTTGATTCATTTCGAGCATATTGACTCGGCCCTGTTCATCCTGGATTAGGTCGAAAACCACTTCGACGGGCTCGCGCCCCCGCCGTGTGGCAATCGTTGCGATGGTTTGTCCGATCAAGTCGCGGTTGGCAGGAGTTTCCAGCCCCGCGATCAGAATATTTGTCCAGCCCTGTTCCAGACTCGCTTCGGTCTCGACTGCGATTCGCTTTCTTTCGGCATCATCGGTCAGCTTGGCAAGAAGACCATTGATCCCCCCCGCGAGCGACCACTGGGGGAGCAGTTGTGTCAAAACGGTGCTGCCCGCGATGTAGGGATAGCAATCAAAGCCAACGTCAACACCCTGGGCCCTGGCATTCTCGATTTTTTCCAGAGCCACTGCTTGTTTGTTCCAATTGCGAGGACCAACGGCCTGGAAATGCGAGATCTGTAGCCTACAACCGGTCCGGCGAGCTAGTTGCAACTGCTCATCTACTGCTTCGATCAAGCGATCGCCATAACCGCGCATGTGAGTTGCGTATGTCTTCTGATGGCGCGCGACGACACGGCACAGCCGTTCCAATTCGGCAAACGGGGCGCTGGCGCCTGGTGAATACATGAGCCCTGTGGAGAACCCGCATGCGCCTTCGGCGAGCGATTCGGAGAGTTTCTGCTCCATCCAGTCGAGATCGCGTTCCGCAAGCTGCCCGAGTTGGTATCCGACGCGAGCAATGCGAAGACTTCCGTGTCCGACCAGAGAGAACACCGCTGTTGTCGTCGAACGGGCCGCTTCTTCGAGATAGGCTCCGGCGCTAGGCCAACCCCAGTCAGTGCCACCACAAAAAAGACCGTTGGCGAAATCGTGGAGCAACCTGCGATTGGCCGGGGCCGGATACGACGAAAAACCACAGTTGCCAACCACTTCGGCTGTGACTCCCTGCGCGACCTTGTCAGCATGGTTCTCGAGTACCTGAAGATCCAGGTGGCTATGCGAATCGATGAATCCCGGCGCAACCGCCAAACCGCGACAGTCGATCACATGAGCATCGACGGGTGTCTCGAAGGCGCCGACCCTCTCTATGCTTTGTCCGGAGATCAAGACGTCACCGGAAACGGGTGCCGCCCCCGTGCCGTCGATTACAGTGCCGCCCTTGAAGACAATATTGTTCACGTAAATCTGACGCGAATCTAACAACGATTCAGTCCGTTGTGTTCCCGTAGTCGGCCATCATTTGTTTACTAAGTGCTTATCCAGTGCTTCTCCCATGCGGCTTCGTACTGCGAATAGGAGTTTCGGATCGGCGTTCCAGTGCCGGAAATCCTCGCCGAGCTGCCTTGCCAACTCGAGGGCGACATCGCTCTTGCCGGCTTTCTTCATTAGTTCGATGTACTCATAGTCTTCGACACCCTCCCGGATCCACTTTAGACGAAGCGAGGAAAGGGTTCCTTTGAACTCCGGCATCCTCGCCAGGGTAAACGAGCATTCCTTCGCCAGGATAATGGTCGCCATCTGTCCGATAAGTATCCACGTCGCTCTAGGGATTCTCGGTCCAATAATCCACCGCCCAGTACGGAAAGACAATTTCATCGACCTCTTGCCGACGAACACGTGTGTGCCCGTATCTTCAATGCGACACGAACCCGATAAGAATAGTGACGCGCACGACATTGTGAGAATCTCACACCACGCCGCGGCAGTGCCCTACAAAACCTCCATCTAAGTGGACACATCCAGCTAGTACTTGACTATTCCCACGCCTTCCTTGATTGACAGGATCTGGTTAGCCGGAATGTTTTCTAAGTTCTGTACCAATCCGCTGGGCCATCGGATTTCCAATACGTCAATTTTCATTGCGGCACCGAGGCCGAAATGCAGCCGAAGATCACTTTGCGAGACATAGCCGCCACCGCTCCGGACCTCTTGTAATTGTTGATGGCCACCCGCCCGCACTGTCACTCTGGCGCCGATGCCGTCGCGATTGGACTTCGTCCCAACGAGCGTGACGAGGATCCAATTACCGTGTTTGCCGTTATTCTTTAGCAGGCTCGGCGGATCATGACTGTTGTTCACCAAAAGCTCCACCATACCGTCATTGTCGAAATCGGCGGCGGCTACACCGTGGCTGTTGAAAGGCTTGGTGATACCCGGACCAGCATCGAGAGAGATATCCTTGAACTTGCCATCGTGCCGATTCCAGTAGAGCAATTTGCGCTCCCGGAAGGTGCTGCCCATGGCGTTTCGGTCCAATTCAGGGTAGACGTGGCCATTTGCCATGAATAGATCGGGCCATCCGTCGTTATCAACATCCACAAAGAGCGTGCCCCAGCCCAGGAACTGCGTGTTGCCTCCAAGGCCTGCCTCGTAAGTAATGTCCGTGAATGTCCCGTCTTGATTGTTGCGGTATAGGCTGGCAGTTTGGTCAGAAAAATTCGTCTTGATGATATCTAACCAGCCGTCGCCGTCGTAATCTGCGGCATCGGCCCCCATACCCGCTTGTTCCTCTCCATCCTGGTTGTAGGCTACACCGGCGCGAATACCAATCTCACTGAATGTCCCATCGTGATTGTTGCGGAACAGAAGGCTGGGAGTGGAATCGCAGGCCACATAAATGTCAGGCCATCCGTCGTTGTCGTAATCTCCTGTAAGAGCCGTGAAGCAATAATATGGTCCCGCTTTTGCCACTCCCGATTTATCGCTGACATCGGCAAATGTACCGTTTCGATTGTTGTGGTAGAGCTCATTTCTCGTGCCCTTTAAACCGCGGGGACCGCACATGACGGGAATCCCCTTCCAACGGCAAAACTTGCTCTGCCCGGGAATGGGTGTTGTTGCGGGATCGAAATCGATGTACTGGGAGACGAACAGGTCCAGGCGGCCGTCGCGGTCATAGTCAACGAAGGCGCATCCCGTGCCCCAGCGCACGTCGTCATGCCAGAGCCCAGCCTTCTTGGTGACATCCGTGAAAGTTCCGTCACCATTGTTATGCAAGAGCACGTTGTGGCCCCAAAAAGTAATGTACAAGTCCACCCACCCGTCGTTGTCGTAATCACCCGCGCAGACGCCTTGGCCCCAACCGGTTATTCCGACGCGAGCTTTTTGTGTCACATCTGTGAAGGTCCCATCGCGATTGTTGTGATACAGGTGGCTGGTGGGCTCCGTGTCCTTCGGAAAGCCCTCCAGAGTAGTTCCGTTGACCAGAAAGATGTCCGGCCATCCGTCATTGTCGTAATCGAAGAACGCCGCACCGCTGCCGGTGGTTTCGATGATATATTTCTTCGTTTTCTCCCCGCCGTCTTCCGTCTTGACCCTCAATCCGGCACGAGCAGCGATATCCTCAAAATGGACCTTCGGTGGAGTCGCTGAGAAATGCCGGGGAGCGATTGTCGCATTGGGCCTGTGAACGGAGGTCGAAACAGCAAGCAGGAAAGCCCCAAACACGAACCTCGCGACTGAAAAATATGACGCCTTCATGGCAGACGTTTTCGTCGATACGTCGTTTGTGCGCCAGCTTCATCCCCGCCCAGCGCCGTTCATTGAGGGGGTTGTGCAGCGTCCAAAGTTTGCAGGAAATTCTCGCGTAGCATCTGAATCTCTCGCCCTTCCTTATCAGCCTTAAGTTTTTGAAACTGATCTTGAGCCCGCGATGCGTCCGCGCTGCGGCCCACACGGCGATATAGAGAAGCCAGGCGATACCAGGCTTCTGGAAAACTTGAATCCATCCGAGTGGCGATTTCGAGGTCAGCAATGGCTGCTTTAAAGTTCCCTTGCGCTTGATGCGCTTTGCTCTTCGTCAAATAGCACAGACTGCAGGAGGGAATCTCACGCTGGGCAACGCTGAGTTCTTCGAATATCCGTTTGTACTCTCGTGATTGCAGTTTCAGCAGCACAGAAGCGTCAAGGTAATATAAGTAGGGAGAAGGATGGGGAGAGTTAAGGCCTTGACGCGCCACCTTTTCGGCGTCCTCGAGCCTTCCCTCCACTGACAGAGCAAAGGTCAGGAGGAGCTGAGCGGGAGCGAAGTCCGGCTGCATAGAAAGAAGCTTCCTCAAGGCCTCTATCGATAGCTCATGTTGGCCCGCGAGGAATCGGGAAACGGAGAGTCCGAGAAGAAGAAACGATGAACGGGAATTAAATCCTGCGGCGCGCTCGAACACTGTGGCCGCTTGGAGGTACGCATGTTCGTGGATGTAAAACAGGCCAAGGTCCATGCCGTAGGCCGGATTTTCTGGCGCACCCGCAAACGCGTCTGAGAGATCGCGCTCAGCTTCAGTGGTCTTTCCCTGCGAATCTTCTACCTTACCTCGCAGATACGAACATGCCAAGACTTCAGCTCTCGATTGTTTCGGGGCTTGCTGCAAGCTTGCAAGTGCCTCTTCCCACTTTTGCTGGGCGATGTCTGCTAACGAAAGATTGTAATAGGCCTCAAAAATCTCAGGATGCTCTTGAATGCAGCGGGTGAAGGCTTCAGCTGCCCCTCCATATAGTTCCTGCTCGGCGAATTGTATCCCCACTCGCAATAGAAAGTCAGAAGTGAGGTGCGGACGTTTCAAGATCTGGGTTAAGAGATCATGGGCTTTTTCGGCCTTGCCTTCGGACAAGGCTTTTTCCAGTGACTCAACCGACGCATCGGACGAGAGTTGCGGTGCTTGTTCGCTTTGTGGCGGAGGCAACGTCTGTGCGATTGCCGCGCACACAATGCCCGCGATACAAATGAAAAGCATCACTGCCAGAAGAGGCGCGTCACCTCTCAAGTCATTCAACATAACGCCGTCCAGCCCGCCATGTGCTGTGGCGGTCAAGAGGGTAAAGATTTTACCCGCTGCGCCGACCTGCAAGCAGTAACTCGCCGAAGCCGGATGGTTCATGGAACACCTTGAGGCCGCACCAATCAAAATAGTCATAGGCACCCGTATCAGGATCCTTGCCGTTTACGGCGAAATCGATCCCAAGAATGGTATGTCCCTCCACCGGCTCAACACCGATCTCCGCCCAAGGAACCGAAACTTCTATGACATAATGATAATCATCCAAGATTCGCACTGCGTGTTGCGCATTACCATTCCAGCGAGAGTCAAGCCGCCCGGAAGGTGTGCCCCGGTCATCGTACACCGTGTTGAGAATATTAATGTGGTAGGAGAAATCGTCGGGCAGGAATTCTTTCGCGCGGTGTGACAATGGGTCAATCAAGAACTCCACCCCATCGTCTTCCCAGAGTTTGTCACCATCGTGTTCACGGACACTGGCCTGAAGTTTCGAAGAATGAACATCGAATGCCAGGTAAAGATTTTCCTTGTCCCACAGAGTGTAGACGGTTGCATGCCGAGGATGGCAAGCGAGAGGTCTCCCTTCAAACCTCACTGTACTTGCCCCACGCCATTTCGTGAGATCGCCATCGAGCACAATGGGTATATTAGTCTTGAATGCACGGATCCGGTGTTGGAGGTCTGACGATCCCGCTCCATCAGCCACACAAATCGCAAGCGATGGAATGAGGAGAGAAAGAGACCAGTGCCAGATTACCTGAGGCATTGTTCTATCCTCTGCTCCGCCGAGGCGGCAGCTGCCTCCGAACTTCGCCTCTTTTGTTCATTCTCTCAAACGTCCAGGCAATGGAACTCCCATCCTCCTCAAGATATTTCCGCGCCAGTGCCCGGACGTCATAACTGAATTTCAAGAAGCGCCTTTCCCATCTTTTCGCCTGCGCCGGCGTGTATTGGTAGAAGCCTCTGGCGTTCGCAGTACCCTGTGCCCCGGACTCGACCACTCTCGTCATAAGGGGTGGAACCTGCTGGCTGCAGTCGAGCTCTGGCAGCAGATCGCGCATGACCGCGCAATAAGCAGGAATTCCCGTGAGATCCATGAAGCGGAATGGTCCAGCAAAAGTGATCCAATAACCCAGATCGTTC
>Ga0209378_1001033_pt1 | contig 20103 bp, 18 predicted proteins | sample GraSoiAngelo_156_FD_186170 | JGI IMG/M metagenome (GOLD analysis project Ga0209378, IMG submission 186170) | Grasslands soil microbial communities from the Angelo Coastal Reserve, California, USA - 14_1009_13_40cm (SPAdes) (version 2) | ecosystem: Environmental > Terrestrial > Soil > Grasslands ...
GGCCAAACCAAGGTAACCGGCACGATGGTCGATGTGAACAATGGCTCATTGCAGGTGATGTGATGCCGGGCCCAATTGTCAACATGGGTGGGACGGTGACCTGCATGCATGGGGGCCAGGGTCAGTGCACGACCGTCAGCCCCAAGGTGATGGTCGGCAACCAGCCGGTGGTCACCATCCCGGCGTCCTACATGGTCGCGGGCTGCGCGTTTCCGCCACCCCCGGCCGCCAACGGACCGTGCGTGACGGGGATGATCCCGTCGGGTAGCACGAAGGTGCTGGTTGGCGGCATGCCGGTGCTGCTCGCCGTCCCACCGGTGACCGGCACCTGCGTGCCAACCGGGACGCCGATGATGATCGCCTACGCCGGACAGGCCAAGGTGATTGCCCAATGAGCGAAGAATTCATCGGATCCGGCTGGGCGTTTCCACTCCGCACCGATGCCACCGGGCGGATCGCACTGGTTGCGCGCGAGCAGGAGATCGAGGAAAGCATCCGGCTGATCCTTGGCACGGCGATTGGCGAGCGGCCGATGCGCCCGGAGTTCGGCTGCGCCATCCACGATTACGTCTTTGACAGTGCCGACACGGAGACCGCTGCCCGGGTGGCCGCCGCCGTGCGGTCGGCACTGCGCCGCTGGGAGCCGCGCATCGAGGTGCGCGACGTGCTGGTCAGTTTCGATACCGAGGACTCGAGCATCATCTACATCGACATCCGATATGCCATCGGAGAGACCAATGATCCGCGCAACCTGGTCTTTCCTTTCTACATCATCCCGCCGGAGACCACGTGATCGACGACAAACCTGCTGCAGGAGGGGAATAGCATGGCGCTTCCGGTCCCGAACCTCGACGATCGACGCTTCCAGGACCTGGTCGACGACGCCAAGCGGCTCGTCCAGCAGAAGTGCCCGGAATGGACCGACCACAACGTCTCCGACCCGGGGGTCACCCTGATCGAGACCTTCGCCTGGATGACGGACCAGGTCCTCTACCGACTCAACCGCGTTCCGGAGCGGAACTACGTCAAGTTCCTCGAACTGATCGGCGTCCGCCTCTTCCCGCCCACCGCCGCGCGGGCGGCGATCACATTTTGGCTGGCCGGTCCGCAAACGTCGACGGTGCACATCAAGCCGGGAACCCAGGTGGCGACCCGGCGCAGCGACACCGATGAAGCGATCGCCTTCACCACCCTCGGCGACCTGCCGATCGTGCCCTCCAGGCTTTCCCGGCTCGCCTCCGCGCTGGGCGGCGACAAGGACGTACGCGACCACACCGAGGCACTAGAGGCCAAGACGTCCTTCTACTGCTTCGACAAGGTTCCAAAGCCGGACGACGTGCTCCTCATCGGCCTTTCGGAGGCCGTACCGTCGTGCGCCGTCACGCTGCGCTTTCGCTGTGACATCGAGGGCGTGGGGGTCGATCCGGAGAATCCCCCGCTGCTGTGGGAAGCCTGGGACGGCTATGCCTGGTCGACCTGCGAGGTCGACCGGGATGGCACCGGCGGCCTGAACCGGGATGGCGACGTCGTCTTGTATGTGCCGAAGAGCCACGCGGTCTCCGTCATCCAGCAGCAGCGCGCCGGCTGGTTGCGGGCTCGCGTCCTCAAACCCGAACCCGACCAGCCAACCTACAGCGCGTCGCCGACCATCAATGGGCTGACCGCATTCACGATCGGCGGCACCACCGAGGCAGTCAACGCCGAGCTGGTGGAGAACGAGCTGCTGGGCGCCTCAGAAGGAGTGCCCGGACAGCGCTTCTCTCTCAAGCATCGTCCGGTAGTCCCGGGTGGCGCGGCCGCCATCCTCGAGGTCAGCGGCGTCGACGGCTGGCAGGAATGGACCCAGGTCCAGGATTTCGTCGATAGCCAGCCGGAGGATCATCACTTCGTGCTGGACGCGGTCGCCGGAGAGGTGCAACTCGGTCCCGGCGTCCGAGAGCCCGATGGCGTCCTGCGCAACTATGGCGCCGTTCCGCCGAAGGGCGCGCGGCTTCGGCTCCGTTCCTATCTCATCGGTGGCGGCGGCCAGGGCAACGTCGCCCGCAACACGATCAGCGTGTTGAAGTCATCCATCCCGTATGTGTCGAAAGTGCAGAACCGCCGGGCGGCCGAGGGTGGCGTCGATGGTGAGGACATTGAGAACGCCAAAGTGCGCGGACCGATCGTGCTGCGCACCCGTGACCGCGCGGTCACGATGGAGGACTACGAGCACCTGGCCCGCGAGGCCGCGCCCGAAGTCGCGCGCGTCCGGTGTGTCACCGCCGGCGACGGCGCCGATGCCGGCGGGGTCCGGATCCTCGTCGTGCCAGCGGCCGGCAGCAGCGATGGCCGCCTCCGGTTCGAGCAGCTCGTCCCCAACGAGGAGACACTGCAACGGATCAGTCGGCGGCTCGATGGCTCTCGCGTGATCGGCACCCGGGTCCTGGTCGAGCCGCCCGTGTATCGCGGCGTGACGGTAGTGGCAAAGCTGCGCCCGCGCGCCAGCGCCAACGCGACTCGGCTGCAGGCCGACGCGCTCGACGCCCTGTACCACTATTTCCATCCGGTCAGTGGGGGGCCCGATCGAACCGGCTGGCCCTTTGGGCGACCGGTTCATGTCGGCGAGGTCTACTCCGTGCTGCAGGGATTGCGCGGCACCGAGCTGGTCGAAGACGCGCGTCTGTTTGGCGCGGACCCGGTCACCGGGCAGCGCGGGCAGGCGGTGCAACGATTGGTGATCGAACCGAATGCGCTGGTGTTTTCCTACGAGCACCAGGTGCTGGTGGAGGGCGCATGATCGCCACCAAACCCGAGGTTGATGGCAAGCGTGGCCTGGTCAAGGCTTTGATCAGCCCGCACCCCCTGGCGAGCACCCTTCCGGCGCTTTTCCAGGAGGACGACTTTACGCTGCGCTTCGTCTCGGCCTTCGACGTGGCACTGGCGCCCGTTTTTGCGACCCTGGACAACCTGCCGGCCTATCTCGATCCATGGCTCGCGCCCGAGGATTTCCTGGAGTGGCTGGCCGGCTGGTTCGGAATGGCGCTCGACGAATCGTGGTCGCTCGACCGCCGGCGGGCGCTGGTGGCGAAAGCCTTCGACTTCTACCGGATGCGCGGGACCGCGGGCGGGCTACGGGCTCAGCTGGAATTACTGACCGGCGGCACGATCGAGCTCCACGAGACAGGCGGAATAGCGACCTCGACCGCCGCCGGGGCGGCGCTTCCGGGTTCGCCCAACTTCGCGCTGCTGGTTCGCGTCACGGTAGATGATCCGGTGACGGTGAACGCCGGTCGCCTCAACGCGCTGGTCGCGGCCGCCAAGCCGGCGCACGTCACGCACAAAGTCGAAGTCGTCAAACGCGCCGAACTCAAGGAAGTGGTGGAGGTGACCAGCGAGTGATCGTCTGCAAACAGTGCGGGCATCATAACGAGGACAGTGACACGTTCTGCGGATCGTGCGGGAAGTTTCTGGAATGGAGCGGTGAGCGCGTCGTCGTTGCCCAACCGGAGCCCGAACCGGCGCCGACGGCGGAGCCTGAACCCGAACCGGCCCGGCTCGGCTTCATGGATCGGGTCAAGCAGGCGGTCGGATTGGACGAGGAAGCGCCTCAGCCAAGCACGAGCGCGGAGCCGCCCTTTACCTCGCAACCCGCCAGGCGAGAGGTCGTGGTGGCTTCCGCCGTCCCGAGCGCACCGGCAGCACCGCCACTCACCGCAGCCCCTCTCGCGGCTGCCCCGGTCCTGCACGCCGCAGCGGCACCGGTCTCGTCGCCGGAGCCGGTGTTGGCAGGAGTCGGCGCTCCAAGCGCGCCGGCCGCCCTACCCGCCGCTGACGAGCCCGCCTCGCGCCGGCCGACGTCCGTCGCGCCGGCCGTGACCCGCCCGCGGCCCGGCCCGCGCACCATGGAGCCGCCCACCCGCCGCCAACCGGGCGATCTCATCTGCGGCCAATGCGGCGAAGGCAACGATCCGGCACGACATTTCTGCCGGCGCTGCGGGAACTCCCTCGATGAGGCGATCGCCGTGCGGCTGCCCTGGTACCGCCGGTTCTTCAACCGGCTCTTCGGCGTCCGCACCCGAGAGGCGGGTTGGCGGCCGCGACGCGTCGGTCCGCCCAATGTCATGGGCGGGGTCATGCGAATCGTCCGAATCGCGATTGTAGCGATGCTCGCCATTGGAATCCTCGCCTTTCTTCTCGTTCCTTCCTTCCACCGTCTCGTCATCGACCGGGTGACTGCAGCGGTCACCTCGGTACGAAAGGCTGTGCACCCGAATTACGAAAATGTCTACCCGGTCACCGCGGCCGCAACCAGCCAGACCGCGGGCCATGCCGCCGCGCTGACGGTCGACCGAACCAGCAACTCCTACTGGGCGGCGATCTCGAGCGACCGCGCTCCCCAACTCGTCTTTACCTTTAGTGAACCGCAGGATCTTGCGGAGATCCTGTTCCGTTCAGGCGCGCCCGGGACCCAGCCCAGCGACTTCCTCAAGCAGCCCCGGCCCAAAGACGTCCACATCATCTTTACGGATGCCCAGGGCAAGCTGATCACAGCCACCGACATTGCCCTCACGGATACGGAGGGATCGCAGTTCTACCCGATCGAGGCAAAGCAGACGACGACGGTGCGCATCCAGATCCAGTCGGTCCACGCGGCGTCGGGAGCCGCACCGTCGGCGGTGGCGATCGCTGAGGTCGAATTCAAGATCAAGAACTAGGCACGCCCACTCGCCGGCAGACCAAGCTCCTCGAGCACGTGCGCGTAGTCGCGGCGGGCGCGGCTCGCCGCGACCGGATCGCCGGCGCGTTCCCGCGCCTCGATCAAGAGCTTCCACAGCGGATCGTGCAGCCGGTCGACCCAGAGCCCGGTGGCGCAGGCATTCGCCGCCGCGGCCGGGTCGCCACCTTTGAGCAGCAACTCGGCCAGGCCCTGGGCGGCTTCGAGCGCGCTGGCACGGAACCGCTCGCGTGGCTCGATCGCCCATTCCGCCGGGCCGTCCTCGGGCAGCAGCTCCCCGGCATAGAGCTCGAGAGCCTGCTGAAAGTGCGGGATGGCCGCGTCAATCTCGCCCCGGAGCCGCGCCACCCGGGCAGCGGCGAGAGCCTTCGAGAACTGCACCAGGTCGACCTCGGCGTCTGGGCGAACCGCCAGGCGGTAGGCGTCCCCTTCGCGCAAGAGGAGTGATGACCCGCCGCGGCCGACGCCCGGCTCCAGCCATGACCGCAACGACGAGACCGCCACGTGGAGGTTGCGCGCACCAGTCTCGGCATCCGCATCGGGCCAGAATGCCGCCTGCAGGACTTCGCGATGCACCGGATTGCCGGCGTGGACCGCCAACAGACGCAGCACGGCCCGCGCCCGCGGCTTCGCCGCGGTGAGGTCGACCGGGCGACCCTTGATGGCGATGCTGAAGCCGCCGAAACAGCGCAGGCTCAAGGAGGGCGCCGAGCGGACCACCCCGATCGGGATCACGTTCTCGGGTGGCGCGATCGGTGCCGCCGCGGTCAGCGGCGCCAGGCCGCATTCTTCCTGGACGGCCAGCGCCAGGCCGCGATACTCGGCTCCCCGCTCGGGCTCGATTTCCGCGAGGGCCAGGTAGGGAAAGTAGCGGGCGCCGGGGGTGCCGCTATAGCGCGCCAGATGCTCCGCCTGCAAGGCGGCTTCCCTGGCCTCGGGGGCGCCGGCTCGCGCAAGGCTCATTGAGAGTAAGGCTCGAGACCACGCTTCCAGGACGCCGGCCCCGAGGCGGTGAAACGCATCGGTTGCTTGCTCCAGCACCGAAACCGCGGGGTCGCCAGCGTAGAGCGACGCCCAACCGATCATCAGCGCGGCCAGAGCGTTTCCCCACCGATCGCCGTCGCGCTCGCAGGCCGCGCGGAGCGCTTCGGCCTCGACATCGCTCCCGGGACGGTGCGCGAGGACGAGTGCCGCACGCGCCAGTCGCGCCAACCATCCCAGCCCGAGCGCCTCGGCATCCTCCGCTGATTCCTCGACATCAAACGCCCCCTGCAGATCGCCGCCAAGCAAGGCGGCCACCCCCGCCCAGAGCCGAGCGGCGGTCGCCAGGGCCGGGGTCGCCTGTCTGCTGTCGGCGACCGCAGTCAGCTGCCGGCGGGCCTGGTCCAACTGTCCCGCCAGCAGGCAGACCACGCCGATGGTCAAGGTGCCCGTCGCTTCCGGCAGCTGCGCCGCCAGCTGTTTGGCGCCCAGTGGATCGTGCGCGACCGCCTTGCGCAGCAGGCCTGCCCAATCGTTGCCCGGCATCGGAGCCGGCTCCAGCCACCCGGCCAGGACCTTGCGCTCCGTGGCACAGATGAGTCCCGCATCGCTGGACCCAAACAACCGCTCGGCGCGTTGATAGGCCTCGATGGCCTCCCGCCAGCGCCCTTCCGCCCGGTGACGGCGAGCACTGCCCAGCATCAGCCACGGGTCCTGGCGGAGGAGCGCCGGAGGCAGGGCGTCGATCCACATCCCTGGCCCTTCCAGCAGTTCGCCGCCCTGGTGGTGGAGCAAGCGGTCCACGGCCTCCCAGTCCTCACCGCGTGAGAAGGCCTGAACCGCCTCTGGCAGCGCCCCAGTCTGTTCCAGCAGCGCCCCCGCCCGACGGTAGGCGGCGCGTGCCCGGATCTCACCGAGCTCTTCCATCAGTACCTGCTCGAGGTGCGAGCGCAGGACCTCGTGGTAGCGGTAGCCGCCGCGATCATCGGTGGCCGTGGTGAAGATCTGGCGGCGTTCGAGCTCCTGCAGCAGCTGCTGGCTGCCGCTGCGTTCGAGGAAGGCATCGCAGAGGGACCCGCTGAGCCGCGTCATGACGCAGGTCCGTACCAGGAACCAGCGCAGATCGGCTGGCAGCTGGTCGAGGACGTTGCGGGTCAGGTACTCGCGCGTCAGCCGCGAGCGGCTGCCCAGCGCGGTGAGGATTCGACGGCGCTCCAACGCCGACTTGTCCATGGTGGCCAGGTGGAAGAGTTGCAGCCCCGCCGCCCAACCCTCGGTGCGGCGTGCCAGCTCAGCGAGCTCTTCCGGAGGCAAGGGCTCGCGATAGAAGTCACGAAACAGGCGTTCGACCTCCCAGGAGCGAAACCGCAAGTCCTCGCTGCCAATCTCCAGCAACGACCCGGAGACGCGCAGCCGCGACAGATTGAACCCTGGCAGCGCACGGGAACCGATCAGGAACGTGATGCTAGGCGGCGCATAGTCGATGAGGCGCTCGAGGGTGAGCTCCGCCGGGCTGTCCTCCAGGGTGTGCAGATCATCGATGACGAGCAGGGCCCGCCGTCCGCCCCAGGTTTCCAGGGCATGGGCGGCTGCCTCCACTGAGTCCCAACCATCCGGGATGGGACCGAGCGCAGCCGTGAAAGCCGACCACAGATGGTTGAGCAGTGTGACGGTCTTCGCGTCCCAGCTTTCAGCCCGATACCAGGCGACCGGAACGCTGGCCGCGGCGGCGAAGCCCGCGAGCAGCGTGCTCTTGCCGGAGCCGGCCGGGGCGACCACCAATCCGACCCGGTACTGCCAGATCCGGTCGAGGAGACTGTCGACGCGTTCGCGCGCGAGGGAATGCACTTGGGGTATCAGCACCTTGGCCGATACCACGGCCGTGGACCCTTCCCTCACGCAGGTCCTCCCCTCGTTCCCTGCCGCTCTAACGACGCAGGCGTCACCGCGCCGCCTGCGCTAACCCCTACCGTCCTGCAGTCTACGTCGCGTCGCCGCGATTACTTCGCCACACACTACACGGAGATTTCGGATTGTCAATATGGTTTTCGCAAATAGTCCAGTCGCGGGAAGCGCCCCGAGCAGGATTCGAACCTGCGACCTAGTGCTTAGAAGGCACCCGCTCTAGTCCACTGAGCTACCGGGGCAGCAGCGCGGATTATAAGGAGGCGCTGTTACGCGGCGATCTGAACCCATCGACCGGCCACTTCGTCCACCACGCCGATCGGAGCCCGGCGCCTACCGTCGGCAGCCGCCCTGATGAGTTGCACCAGTCTCGGGCCGAGTTCGGCTCGCGTGACCTCGAAGTCGTCCCACCGGTCATCGCCTGCAACTCGGCAATCAAAATTGAACTGAATCATGCCTTTCGGCAACGAGGTCTGATAGGCGCGCTTGTAGAACATCGCCGCCGGCACGACCCAGAGGCGGGTGAGCTCCATTTTCCGTCTGTCCATCAGACAGAAGACGTAGACGAACTTGGCATCTGAGGGGACATGATCCCGATGGAGCCGGACGGTGCCGCCAATCCGGCGATCATGATTCAGGCCCAGGGCACATTTGACCTGGATGTAGATGTCCTTAAAGCCTCCGGCCAGATCGATCACGATGTCCTTTCCGTCGACATCGGTAAACGGGCGGTAGGACGTTAGCTTTCCGTTCGCGCCGATTAGCGCGTACGCGGCGACGAGCGCCTCGGCTACCGCGCCCCAGAGCTTGTCGTTTTTGTGCAGCCTCTGCGAAGGCGTCATGTCTGCTAGCAAGGTAACGGACTACTCTCGGGCCGCTTGCGCTAGTACGCGAGAGGCTCGCCATCCGGGCCCCTCCAGCAGGACAACCGAGGCCAGAATCAGCGCGCCGCCCACGTACTGAATTGGATTCGCGGTTTCGCCCAGGATGATGACCGCGAGCAGCACCGTGGTGGCGGGCTCGAACGTACTCAGAATGGCGGCGCGTGACGGACCGACGAGGCGCAGTCCAAGGATGAAGGTCAGCACCGGGATGGTGGTGCCGACCACCGCGAAGCCGATGATCAACGCGAGCCGTGGGACCGTCCAGTCAACGGCGACCTGGCCGTTGATCGATGCATAGGCCGTCCAGACCACGGCGGCCGACGTCATGATCATCGCCGTCGCCGAAACCGGCGGAAGACCGGGTAACAGCCGACTTCCATAGAGGATGTAGCCCGAGTAAAAGGCGGCCGATCCAAGCCCGAGCACGATGCCGATCGGCGCGGTGGCGCGCAGCTGGGCCTCGACCACCAGCACCGTACCCAGGAATGCCAGGCCGACCGCGCCCAGTTTCATCCATCCCAAGGACTCATGGAAGAGCACGGCCGCGAGCAACGTGACCACGACTGGAAACGTGTACAGGAGCAGTGCGTTGATGGAGGCCGGGATGAAATGCAGTGCGTTGAAATAGCTGCCGGATTGCCCAACGTAGCCCGCGCCGCCCATGATCGCCAGGCCGAGGAGGCTGCGGCGTGGAGGCAGGCCCTGCCGCGTCACGGCGGCCGCCAACCAGAGCAGCAGAGCCGCCAGCCCGAAGCGATAACTCAAGAGCTGCGGCGTGCTCAGTCCGAGACGGTAGGCGAGCTTGCCGAAGACGCCGAGGCTGCCGAAGAAACAGGCCGAGGCGATAACAAGTGCCACTCCAGCCGCACCGCGATTGCCGACCGGCGCGCGCACGCTGTCATTCTAGGAACGCGACCGAATTATTGGACGAGCACCGGCACGTAGGCGAGCGCGATCGGGTTGTAGTTTTCCACCACGCCGACGTTACCGTTCAGGCTGATCGTGTAGGCGAGGATCTGCCCGTAGCCCTTCCCGGTGCTCGATCCGCCGATTGAGACGTTGTCCTGCGGGGCCAGCATCGCCCCATTGACGCTGATGTTGCCGCCACCACCGACCGAGATGACTTCACTGCCGAGGCCGATCTGCTTCGCGCAGACCTGAGTATTGCAGCTTGCAGGCAGGTTTGCCGCCGCCGTGAAGTTCCAGGAAGAGGTCGCGCGGTTGGGATCGACGAACAGCGAGACGTCGTGGAACTTGGCGGTCGAAGTCAGGTACAGGTTGGCACCACCCTGAACCGAGAGTGTGTTATAGGTACCGCCCTTGCCACCACCACCGGCGGTGCAGAAGTAGTTGCCGCTGGCCGCGGGGTTCTGGTTCGTGCATTTGGCGGCGGCATCACCGGCGTCAGCCGGCCAGAACACGAGGAGCACCCCAAAGTCGTAGTCAGTGGTGCAGTGGAAGTTGTTTGTGGAACCAGGCCATCCAGCTACCGCAGAGACGATTGGGGCGCCCGGTGCAGGTGTACAGGCGAGGGTCTTGGCCGTAACAGGGTTGCAGGTTGGCAGCACCTGCAGGTAGCAGTCGCCGGTCTCCACGGTGCCACCCGAGGAGACGTTCAACCCAGAGCCGTTGGCGGTGCCCTCGAAGAAATAGACGCCTGGTTGTAGCACGAGTGTTCCCTTGACGATCACGCTGCTGTAGCGCGGCCCGAGCGGCTGCGTCGGGTCGAGGCTGCGGGTGGGCATCAGCATCATGGTGGTGGCGTTCGGTACCGTGATCGCACCGAACAGCGCACCCGAACCCGGATCCGGCGGCAAGTTCACGTTGGGGGGAAAGACATAGCCGCCCAAGGGAAGGTTACTTGCAGCGCCGCTTGGGCACTTGGTTTCGCCGACGGATGTGGCATTAATGGCGGCCGATGACGTGGGGATGTACTCCCAGAGGTCCCCGCCGAACTGGGGATTGCACACAAAGGTCATGGAACCGTTCGGCATCGTGACGCTACCGTTGTCGCCCACTCGCTTGTTTGCCGTGATCCCGGTTGCCCCGTTCGTGCTGATGTCGTGGTCGTCATTGTGTTTGAAAGCGAAGATGGCGTAGGGAATGGCGTGGTTGCGACCGATCGACGTGACAGTGACCCCGATGCTCGGAAAGAGCGCCGCCGTGAAGACCAGGGGCAGCTGGTGGGTCAGCCGGACGTAGATGAAGGCTTCGTCTTCCCCGGTGTTCTTGTAGTTATAGGGGGTCGTAATGGTCAGGGTGTAGGCGCCACTCCTGTCGACCCAGTTATTGCAGCAAGGCGAGGCGGCGTTGCTCGGGTTGTAGGGTCCGGGTCCTGGTGCGGGACTGGACGCCGTGCAGGCATTCGGCGAGCACGCGGTGGCACCGCCGAGCAGCCGGTGGCCCACGTTGAAGGGACTTGGCGCGGCGTAGTTATTTGAGAAGTCGATTCCCAGCGTCCTCTCGACGGCATAGACGGTGTCGTCCAAAGCCCAGGATGTCTGATCGGATCCGGCGCCGGGTCCGAGATCGAGCGCACCGGTCAGGGCGGCGCCGTCAAGACCGTTCTGTAGACCCCGCTGCTCGACGAGCACCCGGGCGCCATCGATCGCCAGGGCGACCACGGCGAATATCGCCACGCACGCCAGAGCAAAAGTGACCGCGATCTGGCCCCGCAAGTGCTCGCGCGTTGAAGTGATCAAAATTCCGTCACCATGGTGGCCGTGGCCACGAAGTAGTTCGTCGACATCAAGGCGCGCACCATCGGAGTGGTCGCCTCGAAGTGGTACACGATCGAAACCTTGATGTACTTCGGGAACGAGGCGAATCCCGACCGGTCGATGAAGATGAAGCCGCTGCCGGTGGTGGGCTGGTAGCAGGACGTCAGTGGATTCGGTGGAGTTGCTGTGCCGCAAGCCGCAGGTTGGGTCAGGGTGGAAAAAGTCATCGAGCGCGCCTGCTGCTGCATAAGAGACGCGATCGTGGCATCGGTCAGGCCGGTGCCGGTGTCATACGCGGCACCGACGCGGGCAGCAGTCCGGGCCAGATCAGAAGTGACGACGTAGTAGAAGCCGGCGCGACCGAAATCGAGGGTTCCGACGAGGAGCAGGAAGAATACCGGGGCCATGAGGGCAAACTCGACCGCGGACTGGCCGAGGCGGCGACGCGACAGCGCGCGAATGGTGAGCAGCATTGTCAGTACCAGGCCAGCATTGTGGTTTGGGCTCGTAGCGTGATGGTCCCGCCGGTGAACTGCTGAATCAGCGGCGTGATCGGCGTAAAGTTCGCGGTGGCGAAGACGGTAAGTGCCTTCCGGCCGGGCAGCCGGCGCGGCGGATTGACCCCGGTGTTTGCGGGTGGACTGATGATCAGGGTTCCCGCGGCGCAGCTCACGTTGACCCAGGGCAAGCCTTCCTGGTTGCCGGCAGCGCAGCCGACCGAGTCGTCGTACTCGTAGGGGAAGTCGATCAGGACCCGGGCCGCTTCGCGGCTGGCATTTTCCAGCGCAATGTAGTAGTAGAAGGCGCGCGTCAGGTCGACGGCGCCAAGGAACAGGAGCGCCATAATCGGCAGGATGAGCGCAAACTCAACGAGTGACTGGCCCCGATGCCGGTGCGGCCATGCGGAAAATGCGCGCTGAAGCACGACCACAAAGGTAATGACGTCCTGCTTCGCTGAGTCTTACGAGCCGCGCTATCAAGGGTTGCTGACCGCATTGTTACCGGATTGCGGTTCGGTGTTACGGTCCGGTGACGGGCTACTGCGTCAGTCCTTTCATGTACGGGACCTGGGTTGGATCGAAGGTCTCGTTGACGTTGCCGTTGCCGTTGATCAGCAAAGTCCAGGCGACGACCTGGCCGACACCGGTGCCGCAGCCGCTACCGGTCAGCACCATGTTGTCGGCTGGCCCGTAGATCGCGCCACCGATGCTGTAGCAAGCGCCACCGGAGAAGCGAACGACGTTGGTCCCCAGCGGCTGCGAGGTGCAGACGTTCTGCCAGTTGGGCATCGTCTCGATGTAGAGGCTGATGTTGAAGTACTTCGGCGAGGGCGTGAGGGTGATCGTCGAGGTGGCGGCTGCCGAGAAGATGTGCTTATTGCACTGCGTATTCCCGGCCGCGTTGGCGGGCGTGATCTCGATGATGACGCCCGGATCGAAGCTTCCCCAGGGGCCCAACGGCGGAAGGCCAAGACAGGGCGTCTGCGGATAGGTGTCGTCAGTGCCGTTGAAGGTTCGCAGGGTACCCTGCACACTGACGCCGTTTGCCTGCACCTGGTAGACGCCTGGATATCTGGTTGCTGGACTGGCCTGGGCATAGCACAACCGGCGGCCCGTTGACGACGGTGCTCCCGTTGTATGTCGCGGCCATTGGCGCGGGTTCCGGGTAGCTCGGAAAATCAAGATGCGACGCCGTTCGGGGCAGCCCGGGCAAGCCAGCGGTCTGCTGCCCGCTCACGACGCCCGGACCTTGCAGCCCCGTCCGGTCGCTGTTGCTCTCGTTTACGGCCCAGAGGTCACCCTGGTTAAGACCCGGGCTGAACGTGATCGAGGGTGTGCCATTACCGGGCGCGATACTGGCATTCGAGAAAATCCCACCGCGGTCGTTGAGATTCGAACCGCCCGGGCCCTGCAGCGTGATCCCGCCAGGCGTCCCGTTAACGTTGAAGTTGGAGTACTGCTGGTACGCCGGCTTGTCTTGCAGCAGGACGATCGCATACGGCAGATTGGCGTTCTGGGCCGTGGCCCGCGCCGCCAGCGTGATCGTCGATTGGAAGCCGTGAATGGGCGCCACGGCGACCGGATGGACGTGCCAGACGCTGACCTGATAGGTGTACGACGTCGGAACTGAGAGCTCAGCATAGTAACCGGCTCCCAGATTGAGCGTTCCAACCCCGTTTCCACCCGGCAGGCCGATCGTCTTGTTATTCGGACAGGAGGAGCTGCAGGGCGCACCTTTGCTGGTGCCCGGCAGGTTCTGGACCAGGTTGCCGATCGCCTGGTTGTGGATGTTCGTGTAGCTTGGTTGGACTGCCATGAGCAGCTCCGCTCCCGCCAGGGCTGCCGAGTCCGCGGCGTTTTGAAGCTGCCGCTTATCGAGATAGATGCCGCCACCGTCGAGCGCCAGCGCCAGGATCGCGGTCAGGACCAGCACTGCGACGGCGACGAGGACGACCGCCTGCCCTGACTGCTTTCGCAACCAGGCTGCCGGCATCAATACTCCGTACTCATGGTGCTGGTAACAGTCATGACGATCCCATTAGCGAAAAACTGCGAGCCGAATGGCGTCAGCGGCTTGAAGTTGTATTTGATGGTGACGGTCAGGGGATTGTGTCCGGCGTAGCTGGGGATGACCGGGTTGCAGACTCCTCCCGCGGAGGGGGCCTGGCCCGATGGCGCATTTGGCGAATTTACCGGAGCGCCTAATGGCGCACCGACATAGACGAGTCCCGTGTTCGCCGACATACTGGGGGCCAGAGGCGGCGCATCATTGACGCAGGTGCCAGGGATCAGCGACAGGCCGATAGCATTCGTCTCCACGGCACCGATGACCCGGTTGTTGGCGGGCCGGTTGCTGCCGGTCGTAATCGCCGCCCGGGCGCCCTCTCGAGCGGCGCCGGCAAGGGTGGCGTAGTCGTACGCGGCGCGGCCGCAGTCGATCACCATCAGCAGGATCATCACCAGGAAGGGTGCGATCATCGCGAACTCGACCATCGACTGGCCACGGCTCGCTCGCTTCATTGTTGTGTTTGCACCTGCATGGTGGTCGAGGCCTCGAGGTGCACGGTGTCAGCCCCGACCACACTGGCAAGCGGTGTGACCGGGGCGAAGTTGTAGAGGATCGTGACCTGGACCGTGCTTTGGGCGGTCGGCAGGCTGTCACTGCCGTCGAAGCAGATGTAGACATAGCCGGTATTCGGGTCGGTCGGGTAATAGACGCCCCAGGTCGAGGGTGCTCCCGGCAAGCACTGCGTCGCGCTCGTGGCCAGGCTCAAGCTGATGTCAACGGGCACCTCGTGACGAGCCGCTTCGAAGACGGCGGCGGTGCTATCGAAAGTGTTGGTGGGCGGCGTCGCGGTCGGATCGAAGTAGGTGCCCTGGCGGGCGGCCTCCCGGGCTGCGTTCGTGATCGCGATCGAGTAATAGAAGACCCGCGCCAGGTCCGCAGTGCCCATCACGAGCAACATGAGGATGGGCAGCAGGAGAGCGGTCTCGACGATCGCTTGTCCACGCCTGGCATAGGAGACACGGTGGCACCGCATGTCGGTCTCTAGGATGCTCTCGACAGCCCCCTTCGAGTCTCCGCCGTTGGGACCATTCACCACGGCCATACGACGACAAAAACGTTACGGCCGCCGTTATCTTGAAACTGGTTTAGCCGGTGAGTTCCTTGGGCGGTGCGAGACGCTGCTCCGGGCCCATCAGCGGCAGGTACAGACTGAGAAGGAGCGCCGACAGCCCGATGATGAACGCCGCCAGCACGATCGGGATGCCGGGATCCTTGTTGATGGTCAGGTCGGTGTAGGGCTTCAGCCCGGTGAAACTGAGGCGGTAGCCGTCGGGTGTCACCACGCTGTCGCCCACCCGGAGGGCACCACGCCAGCGCAGGTCCAGGTTGCTGGTATCGATCGAGTAGACATTCTGCGGCTGGGTCAAGTGAAGATCACCCCGGTAGAGCCGCACCAGCAGAATCGGATTGCGCAGCTGTGGCGTTCCGGGCGCGATCGACTGACCGGTGATCTGAGGATCGGGAATGAAGATCGCGGTCGCGCCCAGCTGCTGATCGGTCGGCCCGGCCGAAGGTGCCTTGAACACGCCGTTCGCGAATTGGGGGTCGCCGACGAAGATGTTCGGGCCGTCCTTCACCACCCGGCCGTCGGGCGTCTCGATCTTCAGGGTGGGGGCCCAGCCGTAACCGGCCTGGTAGATCTTGACGCCGTCGTAGTCGACATAGTGGTTGACCTGGATGTTTGCGCTCTCCACCAGGCGCCCGTGGTCATAGATCCGGACGCGCGAGGTGAAATCCTTGGGCGAACCGCTGGACCAGTAGCTGGCGCTGAAACTGTCGACCTTCACCTGGAAACCAGCATGCTCGGTCGCAAGCCTGCCTTCGCTCAGGTTGTCGTAATTGGCGCGCGCCTCCACGAAGGTATCCCCCTCCACCACCGCCGCGTTGCCGACGAATCCGGCGGCCTTGCCATAAATCACGCCGATCAGCAGGATGAAGAAGCTGGCGTGAAAGATGATGCTGGCCACCTCGGCTCCCAGCCCCCGGTTGCGCTGCGCGGGGTCCACGGCGCGCCGCCAGGCGGCGGGCACCCGGATGAACATGCTGGCCCCAATCGAGGTGTACATGAGGACCGCGGTGACGATGAATGGCCAGGAGCTGAAGATGTCGAAGAGGCCGAGGCGGGCGAACCACGGCGCGGTGACCGGGTGACGAAGCACATAGCCCATCACACCCTGCGGGTTCTGTGGCAACTGCGGCAGGAACGTGCCGACGATGGCCAGCAGCGCCAGGATGGCGAGCAGGATGATGGCGGTGCGCATTTTGCGGAGCTCGCGCCAGGCGCGCCCGAGCACCCGGATCGGCACGGGTACGCGGCGGCTCGCCGCAGATGCTGCCGCCGGGCGAACGGGAGACGGCGCGATCATCGCCCGGGACCTCCAACCCTCATCGTCGCTTAGAAGTGTAGGGAGGCGGCGTGGGTCGCCCAGTTCAGCACGACCGCCGGGAAGATGCCGAGAATGATGGTGGCGGCGGCCGCCGCACCGAGCACGGTGCCGGTTGAGATGCCGACCCGTTCCTTTTCGACGGCGGTCTCCTCGGGAGCCGCCAGCATCACGACGACGACGCGCAGGTAGTAGTAGAAGGAGACGATCGTCATGATCACCGCGACGATCAGCGGCGCCCAGATCTGGGCGTCGACCAGTGCTCGGAAGATGAAGAGCTTGGCGAAAAATCCAACGGTCGGCGGGATGCCGGCCAGCGAGAGCATGAAGATCGTCATCACGGTGGCCAGGAAGGGGCGCCGGTAGAACAGGCCTCGCCAGTAGCTGAGCTCGGCGGTCCGCTCCCCACCTGAGCCCAGCACGGTGACGACGGCGAAGGCGCCGAAATTCATCACGGCGTAGCCGGCAATATAGAAGAGGGTGGCGGAAAAGCCCTCCGCGGTTCCCGGCAGGATGCCGAGCAGGATGTAACCCGCGTGCGCGATCCCGGAGTAGGCCAGCATCCGTTTCAGGTTGTCTTGCGTGATCGCGACCAGGTTGCCGATGAACAGAGAGAAGATCGCGATCAGCGCCAGCGGGAAGTACCAGCGGCTGGCAATCGAGGGGAACGTCGCGATGAACACCCGCCCAATCGCGGCAAACGCGGCCGACTTGGTCGCCACCGACATGAAGGTGGTGACAAGGGTCGGCGCGCCTTCATACACATCCGGCGTCCACATGTGGAAAGGCGCTGCCGAGGCCTTGAACGCCAGTCCCACCGACAGGAATCCGATCCCCAGCAGGAGCAGGACGTTGCTCGATGCGCCCAACCCGCTCGCGGTCGTGAAAGCGGCAATCCCCTGAAGGGTGGTGCTCCCGGTCGCGCCGTAGATCAGCGCCATGCCGTAGAGCAAGAATCCGGTCGCAAACCCGCCCAGCAGCAAATACTTCATGGCCGATTCCTGGGATCGCAGCGCGGTGCGGGCGAAGCCGGAGAGGACGTAGAGTGAGATCGACAGCAGCTCGATCCCGAGGAAGATCGTCATCAGGCTGGTGGCGGCCGCCAGCAGCATCATGCCGGCGGTTGCGCCCAGCAGGAGGATGTAGTACTCGCCGTGGTCGAGGTCGAGGGCGCGCAGGAAGCGGGGTGAGATCAGCACCGTGAGAATGCTGATCACGATCAAGAGCACGTTGAAGAAGGCGGCCAGGCTGTCGGCTACGACCGTATCGCCGAAGGCGGCCCGGTTCTGGCCCCACAGCGGAATGGTGGCAACCAGCGCGGCGAGCAGGCCGACGACGCTGACGGCCGCCAGCCAGCGACGCCGCTCGGCGGGAACGATGAGGTCGAGAAAGAGGACGACGATGGCCGTCCCGGTCACGATCAACTCCGGCAGGATGGCGCCGTAGTCGATGCCAAGGCCGTTCAGGTTGATGGTCATCGCAGAAGTACCGGTAACGCTTTAACGGTGGCCTCCACCGCGGCCGGAAAGAACGCGGGACTGACGCCGATCACAATCATCAACGCCAGCAGGGGGGCGAGCACCCCCACGTCGGCGACCCGCATCTCGATAAAGCCGGCCGGCTGCGGCGGCGCCTCCTGGAAGCTGCCCTGGTAGAAGCGCAGCACGTACCAGGCCGCCAGGATGACGCCGATCCCGGCGGCAACGGCCAGCGGAACGAAGGCCGTCCAGGCGCCAAGCATGATCAGGAACTCGCCAACGAAGCCGTTCAGGCCGGGAAGGCCGAGCGCGGCCAGCGAGATCACGAGAAACAGTGCGGCAAAGAGTGGTGCTCTGGCACCGAGTCCACGCAGCTGAGCCCGGTCGCGCGTCCCGGTCCTTCGCTCGATCATGGCGACGATCAGGAAGAGGGCGGCGATGATGACCCCGTGGTTGACCATCTGTACCAGCGCGCCCTCGATGCCAAGCAGGTTGCCGGCGAAGATCCCGAGGCCGATGAAGCCGAGATGACTCATCGAGGCGTAGGCCACCAGCCTCTTCAAGTCGGTCTGCACCAGCGCCATGAACGCGCCGTAGAGGATGCCGGTTGTCGCCAGCACGGCAAGGGCGGGCCCCAAACTGTGCGCCGCGTCGGGGAAGAGTGCCAGGTTGAAGCGCAGGAAACCGTACGCGCCGAGCTTCGACACCAGACCGGCAAGGACGATCACGACCGGGATCGGCGAAGCGGTGTAGGCAGCCGGCAGCCAGGTGTGCAGTGGAAAGAGGGGCATTTTGATGGCAAACGCCAGGGCGAAGCCCAGGAACAGCAGTTGCGGGATGCCGATCGCGCCGAGGTTCAAGGGCAGCTGCCACACGCCTGATGCCGGATGCTGGACGAGCACCGTCCAGTCGAAGCTCAACTGGCCGGTCTGGGCGAAGTTGATTGCGGCGACCGCCAGGATCGCGACCAGCATGGCGAAGCTACCGATGACGGTGTAGATCAAGAATTTGAACGCGGCGTAAACGCGCGGGCCCTCGCCCCATACTCCGATCAAGAAGTACAGGGGAACCAGCATTGCTTCCCAGAAGACATAGAAGAGGATGAGATCGAGCGACAGCAGGATGCCGGCGGTAGCCGCCTCGAGGATCAGCAACAGCAGGATGAATTGCTTCAGTCGAGGGGTGGCCGGGCTGGTCACCAGGATCGCGATCAGGAACAGCAGCGCGTTCAGCCCAAGAAGGAACAGGCTCAACCCATCGACCCCGACGTGGTAACTGATGCCGACCGTCGGCACCCACTGACGAGCTTCCTCGAACTGAAGGTGAAGGTTGCCGACGCCGTGCTGAAATCCGCCGACGATCACCAGCACCAACAGGAGGGTGATCGCGGACGCGAGAATGCCAAGCTGCTTGATGACGCGGCGGGCCACGGTCGGTGTCAGCGCAACCAGCAGTGCACCGGACAGCGGGATGACGACCGCCAGCGTCAGCCAGGGGACGGTGGTGGGGAGCGCGTACCAGCCCATCAGCCGAGCCTGACCGGCAGGTAGCCGAGGAACGCGGCCACGACGAGCACGACGCCGATGGCGCCACCCAGCGTCCAGAGGGCGTAGCTGCGGACGCGGCCGGTCTGAATCAGACGAAACTCCTTCGCCTCAACCAGAAAGAAGTCGGCCACCCCATTGACGGCGGCGTCGATCACCTGCGGCTCGATCCGGTCACTCAGGAAACGGCCGAGTGCCAGGCCCGGCCGGACGAAGACCAGGTCGTAGAGCTCGTCGATGTAGTACTTATGCTCGACCAGGGTGTGCAGCGGACGGACTCGCGTCCGCCAGGCCACCGCCAGCTCCGGCCGGCGAGCGTGCAATAGGTAGGCCATGCCGAAGCCGGCGAGCCCCACCAGTACGGACAGCGCGGCAAGCCCGATCACGACCGCGATGTTTTCCTCGACCGGGTTGCCGAAAATCGGGGACAGGAAGTTCGACACCGGAATGTATCCGCCCACCACCGCGCCGGCGGCCAGGATCACAATCGGGACGGTCTGAATGGGCGGCGCCTCGTGCAGGTGGCGATCGTCACGCGACAACCACTCCCAGCCGAAGGCGATGAAGAAGAGGCGGAACATGTAGTAGGCGGTGAGACCGGCGGTGATCAAAGCCAGCACGCCAAGCCAGAATTCGCTGCCCGCGGCGCTCAATGCCGCCCGGATGATCTCGTCTTTGCTGAAGAACCCGGCAAGCAAGGGAAAGCCGCTGATGGACAGCGTGCCGATCAAGAAGGTCCAGAAGGTGATCGGCAGCCCGGCTCGCAGGTTGCCCATATGGCGGATGTCCTGGTCGTCGTGAAAGGCATGGATGATATTGCCGGCCGCCATGAAGAGCAGCGCTTTGAAGAACGCATGCGTCATGAAGTGAAACATGCCCGCGGCGTAGGCGCCGATTCCAACGGCCCGGAACATGTACCCGATCT